>OIZR01000949.1_pt1 | contig 16189 bp, 25 predicted proteins | sample 1588591 | NCBI WGS metagenome assembly OIZR01 (sample SAMN03283249) | human gut metagenome | biome: human-associated habitat; material: feces | host: Homo sapiens | place: USA | collected 2013 | reverse complement strand
CCTCAGCTTGCTGTACTAAAGGCGATTTTTTTGACTCCTGGTCTGATACGGACCGCTCCAATTTTTCAATTTCTTTTTTTAACTTGGAAAACTCGCGCTCGAGCTCCTTATTGTCTAGTTTGGTGCTTATGGTAATGGAGCCGTCCGCCATAAAACCCACCTCATTTTTAGAATTTTTTCGTGACTTAATTTGAGCGATATGGTAATATAATCTTGATAAGGGAGGTGCATCATGAATAAGAATCTCGTGAAGTGCAAGGCTTGTGGGGCCGAAATTGCAAAGAACGCAAACACGTGCCCAAATTGCGGGCGGAATAGAACTTTTGAAAAGCCAGGCGTTTGGATTGGGATAATTATTTGGTGCGCAGCTATTCTTTGCTTAATGAAGGCATGCAGCGTTTTTTGAGTGCATTCCATTTAAGCCGCCCCTCCGGGGGCGGCTTTTCTTTACCCTCCCCACAATCTGAGGGTCTCTTCATCCTCCTGCGTGTACTTCGTTTTCAGGTCAACCAGATTGCGGTTCTTCCGATACCAGTCCTGCTCGGTCTTGTCTAACGGCTTCCCTCTGGCCTTCTTGTCCCGTATCCGGACGATCTGCGCAAAGGTGCAGTCCCCGATCTCGTAGTAGGCCGCAATGAAGGTCCACCAGTGCATATACTCTATTGAGCGTATCTCCGTCCCTGTAACCCGGTTGATGGGGGCTACAATGTACTTAAAATCCTGCTCCCAGTCCATTAGCTTGATGTGCTGGCGCTCAGTCTCTTCCTCTCCGCAGTTGATAAACCAAAGGCACCGCTCAATGGCCTGCTGGTAGTGCTCTGCGGGCATGTCATCAAAGCTGGGATAGAATATGTCAAGCATCGTAAAAGCCTTATCCTGCTCGTCCAGCTCAGCGTCAGACATGGCCATGCAAATATCAAGCGCCGCCCGGTAGTCAGATCGGATTTCATATTCTGTTCCGTCGATATCCACCGATGTTGGGAGCAGCTCATTCCACAGGCCGCTCATTTGTGATACTTGGCGGTGTATTTCTGGATGCGCGGGTTGGTCAACTTCTGCTCGCGGGCGAAGGTAGTATCCACCTCATCCATCACCGTCAGCAGGAAGTTACACCAGACGGGCAGGCCATCCGCCATGGCATACACATTCATGCCGCCAAACAGGTCCCTGCAGACCGGACGCTCAAACACGCCGTCGATCAGCTCGCGCATTTCCTCGTCCCTTCGGCGGGCAATGTCGAATATCTCACGGTTGTCCCCAACCTTGGAAATCTCGGTCTTATATGCCTCCTGCTTTTTGTCCAAGGTGTCAAAGGCATTGAAAAGCCTCTCGACGAAGGCGCTGTCCGTGGGATTAAATGAAATGTCGCATTTCCCGTTCACTGTGAACGTGACTACACCCGTTGCAAAATTAAGTTCAGCCATACTTCCTCCTAAAAATCAGGGGCGGAAGGGATCTCCCTCCGCCCCGCGTGTTTTATTCTTCCGCCGAGAATGTGACCACTCCGGCGTTAACCGCAGCGGTGCCCTTGGTGCGGGTGCCGCCGAACGTGACGTCAATGGGCATCCCCACATTGGACGAGCCGCCAAGGCCGGACGGCTTAACCATGCAGGACGAGTATCGCTCAGCGAATACCGCCGTATTGGCCGTCCCGGCATAAGTATGGACCACAAGCAGGTCGTTGTTGGTCATGGCGGCCACATCCTGGTCCTTGATCGCCATATTCCAGATTTTCACCTGCGCCGTGTCGCCCGCATCCAACTCGCAGGGGTCAAAGGTCTGGGTGATTACCGGAGATTTCATGGTAGTGTACGTCTCACCAAAGATGTCCGTCTTGGACTCTTCGCCCCAGTCGTACTCCATGCTGGAGTCCTCCACACGCTTGCCGATGCGGCTCCATGTAGGGGACTGATTGGTTCCGGTGTTGAGGTACAGGATCAGCAGCTTTCGCTCGACTACTGCACCTGCCGTGGTGTTAAAAGTTAGGTCAGCCATGGATTGTTCACCTCATTATTTTTTTGATAGATAAATTGTATTTGCACCTGATAGATGGCCTCTCCGCCCTCTTCGGCGCCCATCAGCATGACGTTGGACACTTCAAGCGAGACCGGCATGTATGGGGACGGGAGCTGCGGGAGGTCCCTGCGTTCATTTCTGCCCTCCAGCCATTGGCAAAACCCCTCCAGGAAATCATAATTGTCCTGACGGTCCACCTCGTCGCCGCCATGCTCCTTTGCTGTGAAGATGTAGCTGTTTTGGTAGGTCGCATTGCCGAGAATATCACGCTTGAGGATACCGTTGGCCGACGGCGAAAGAGCATAGCTCCCCGCCCCCATGGTAACATCGGTCAGCAGTAAATCTATCCCCTCATACTCCGCCAGATAGGACCTCAAGGCTCCAATAATGCTCACTTTACTCTACCTCCGCACATTCTGGCCGCTTGCGCCGTGAGTCTTTTGCCGTGGTCGGCCCACATGCGTTTATCCCATTCCTTGCCTCTCTTTGGGGCACCATGGTAGGTTAATTCACGATCTGAATCGTGCTTCCTCTCCCCCGTTCTGGCCCAGCAGGACCCGCTTGGGGCGAGCATAAGCATGCCTCGATATTGATAGTGGGCGTAAGGCATGCGGTACTCCACGCAGTCATATCCGATGTACCTGGTGTTTTTGAGGGTGCCGCTCTGCATGGGAACGTACCCATCCATCAGCTTTGCGCATTCGGTGGTAAACCACCGTTGCACGGGCCCGCCCGGCTGCAAGCCTCTCCGGCGCAAGATTTTGCCCGCGTCGATATTGCACACTACTTTCATAGCCCGCTCACCTCCAGATGGGCTAGCCCGCCAAAGTCCTTGTCATCCACGGTAGTAACCGTGAGTACGTCGTCATACCCGCTCAGTTCCTTGGCGGCGCTTCGGGTGATCTCAGTTGCGATGCGGCCCTTAACGATCATGTCGCCCGCCTGGACGGTCCAGGCGCCGCTTTTATCGGGCAGGGCATTCCATGCCTTTGGCTTCACGTAGCCCGGCAGGGAGCGCGGCACGATGACCACGACACTATCCGCGGAGGCCGCCCCGGTTTTACGCAGGACGGCCCCGTTGACAGCATTCCAGTACACACCCGAAAGGACGGTCCGTTTCCACCGCTCTACATTGGATGCCATGTACTTGTTGTAGACCGTTATGGTATCGTTCATCATGCCCATTCGACTGTCCTCAATCTAGGCCCAAGGTATATCCTGGCGGCATCCAGCAGGCGGGAATTGCCGGTCCTGTTCGTACTGGAGAATGTCCTTGACCAGCTTCCCACCCTCTCGCTGACCACCTCGCCGCCAGATTCATTTGTTTGCCATGCCTCTGCCACCGCGCACGTCGCCATGGCGACGTTCCTGTCATCCGGGTTGTTTGCGGAGTATCCGCCTGTGGCGTAATCCAGATAGGCCGAGGCCCTGGCGGACAATCGGTCGAAGTTTTCCTCCGAGATTGCCTCGCCAAGGTACTCGCCTCTGTAAAAGGAGTAGTCAGCGTACATGGGTTAGCCCAGGTAGCGCACGGCCAGCTCGGGGTACATGGTCTTGTATCCGTACAGGACGTCCATAGACAGCATTTCCTTCTTGTAGGTCATGTTGTAACCCTTGACAACACGGAGGGACACGCCGTTATAGGAGGTCACATAGGACTCCACGCCAGAGGGCTTGACCAAGGGACGGGTGACAAACGCGAAGGCGGAGGGGTGGAAGCCCAGGTTTGCGGTATGGCTTGCAGTCACGGTGATGGCTGCGTTATCCGACACAGAAGCCTTGAGACCGGGGTAGATCGTGATATCCTGGTCGGCGGTGGACAACTCACCAGCGGTCACGACAACATACGAATTGCCGCCCAGGGTGAACACATCGCCAACTGCAAACGCGGCAGTGAGCCCGTCTACGTGGATAGCAGTCGCGCCCTTCGCGTACCCGCCGGAGTTATCCACAAGGGGTGTGCCGGTTGCGCCGGTGGTGTGCTTCTTTACGGCCTGAGACATGTAGTTGTCCAGACCCATCACGCGGCCCAGGGAACCCTCACGAAGGGCGGTAGTGGAGCCGGATTTCTCGGCGTTCACGATGGCGGGAATGGTGACCAGTTTCGCGTCAGCAGCAGTATCCCAAAGGGCATACCGGGGAGACACGGGCACCTTGTTCTCGTTCAACTTCTCGCGCACGGACGCGAGGTCGTCCAGGCCGTCCGGGGTGGTTCCAGCGGTGCCTCCGATGTAAGGGATGTCCTTGTAGAGCTCCAGGCCGTCGGAGTTAATCTTCTGCGCCAGCGCTACGGCGGCGGGCTCCAGGAACTGGCGGTTGAGGTCGTTGATGTTTACCGCGCCCTGAATGGCGGTGATCTCCACGTCCACGGTGGCGATCTTATCCAGCTTTACGGGGACGGAGGTCTCGGTGATATCCTGAGCGGTCACGCCCTGGCTCTGGTCAAATTCCTTGGCCTCAAGGACGACGGGCTTGCGGACCTGGATGGTGTCGCCGAGGTTGCGGGAGAAGTCGTTGGAGAAGTCCTTGTGGATCAGGTTGGGAAACACAAGGTTCTCCAGCAGCCGGGGCAAGGTGTTGCGTGCGATCTCCTGGATTGTAATAAAGCTATTAGGCATTTTTCATTACTCCTTTTTCATAATTGCGGCGTAGTATTCCTCGTCTGTCATTTTGCTGTAGTCGGGTTCACCGCCGGGGCCATGGGGAGCACCGCTGTTGAGGCGAGGGCCGCCCTCATCGCCAAACAGGAAGGCGTTCTCCGTTGCTACCGCTTCCACGGCAGCCTTGATGTCTGCATCACGGTTTTTGCTGGCCTTGAGGGCTTCCATGTCGAGCAGGGCCCTAACCGCCTTCGCGTTTTTGGCCTTTGCGTCTCGGAGGGCAGACTCAATCTTTCCGTCCAACTCTAAGCCGTCCAGCTTGGCGGCGTGGTCCTTCTCGGCCTGCTCATACTTGGCCTTCCAGTCCTCAGACGCCTTCTTAATGCCGTCGATGTCCATCGCCTCAAAGCCCTCGATGGTCTTTTTTGCCTCCAAAAGCTGACCTTGTGCGGTTTTCAGTTCTTCGTTTTTGGCGTTGAAGTCTGTCTTGGAGACAAACCCCTTTCCAATTTCAGCAGATACCTTTTTGTCGATTTCCTCAGTGTAGCTATCACCAAGGATGATCTTCAGCCATTCCAACATGTTCTATCCTTTCTGCCGCTGTCCTTTTTATCGGGCCAGTCCCCGCTCTGCGGCCCCCGTATTGTTCTCCCCGGGAAGGGTTAAAAATGGTATGAAAAAACCGCCGTGTGGCGGCTTAGTCAACGATTAACCAGATACATAATTGCGGCTATCGCCAGCACAAGTATCCAGGCGCAGAACTTCGCCATGAGATATGTTTCGATAGTCATATCCGTTCCCTCTCGTACTGTCGCTTTAGCCCGGTCTGCGACAAAAAGTCCCGTTGCACCTCTTGCCAGTGCCGCACCCTCGCGGCGCTTTCCGCCGGGTCCTGCCCGGCTGCGGCCATGGCGGCCTTTTCGCGCTTCCACCGCCGGACTTGGCGTTCGATGTATCTCTGCCGTTGCGTGGCCTCGTACTCGGTGATCTTCTGGCCGTTGTATGTGTACTTCGGCGCATTCAGCTCCGCCAGCTCCCTCTTGGTATAAGCCGGCTCGCTAAAGCCTTCGATGAATGGGAAAAAGCTATGGCGGCAATTCCAACCCCCGAGCCCTGGCCCAGTGCCGTACCCAGTCTTTTCTACCAGCGATGGATACTTCCGGTGCGTCCCACTCCTGGAGTAAACCTTCCCCTGCCATGCGCTATGGTCGGCTACTCCGACTCCGGTGCGGGCTCCTGCGTGAGCGGTGACCTCCACTAAGTCGCATCCCATCTCGTCGGCCAGGGTCTCTGTCATCTTCAGCGACGCCTGGTTGATGCCGGTAAGGACCGCCCTGCGGACCGCCACGTCCATGTGGTCAATATGTCCGCTTGGGTATCGGATGGATGCAAGCCCGTCTCTGGCGAGACTCTTGACCGCCATGCGGGTGGCGTCTTGGTGGGAAAACGCGCCGCTGCTCACCTGCATCCACGCACGATCAAGCGCTTGCTCAAACTGCTGCGTGGATGTGTTGGCCGTGGTCCTGGTGAGGTTTTCAAATAGTCCCATAGTGTTCTCCATCCCTGCCCTCATGACCGCTTGCAGGGCTGGGGACGCAGCAAGAGGGGGCGGGTCAAGGCCGGACTCCTTGTAGACGTTGCTGTCAAATCTCAATGACTTAAGTCCGGACCGCTCCATGATGCGCCTTATCTCATCTTCGGTTTTGTTGGTCATCGCCGCCAGGGCCTTAACGATATAGCTGTGGTAATTCCCCATCTCGATCAGCTTCTGATACTGCCACTGGGCCGCGGGGATAAAGTCGTCAAAGGCGGCAATCCTGCGGGCCATATACTCCAGGGCGTCTATCTCGGCTTGGCTGTATAGCTCCACCATCCGCGTCGGGAGCCGCTCTATCTCTCGGGGTTTCAGCATATCTTACTCCCCCTTGAATCCCATCCATTCATCGTTCGTTTTCTTCTCGGAGAGGATCTTCTTTGCTTCATCCTCCGTTTCGCCGCGCCATTTCACTCGGTACTCCCAGTCCATCATCAGTCCGTCTCTGACCTCCTGGAGATCCCGCTGGCGTTCCGACTCCTTGTCGATGATATAGGAGTCCTCAAACTGCACGGACACCCTTGCGTCCGGGCTTACAGGCTGCCCACAGAACTGTTTACCAGCATAAAGAATAGCCCGCACCAGGGCCTTAAGAAACGCCTCTATGGCAATGTAGTGCTTGGCCGCGTTTTGGATCAACTCCTGCTTATCGCCGGTGTACTGGGTTGCTGTGACGATGCTGGTGCCATTAAATTGATAGTGCTTTGTACCGAGCCCGACCTTAAAGGACAGGAAATCAAGCTGAGACTGTACGCCGTCCTTGTTCTCGGCTACGCGGAGGGCAGGGTTGAACTCCTGGATCATTTTATTGGTGCCGTTTCTATCAATGAAGTCGTCCCCAGTGACCGTGAATAGCTGCTGAGCCACATCGTCGGGCGTGATGGTATTCCCGTCCATGTCGGTTCTGGTCAGCTCCTTGTTGACAAACACCTTCTTACCGCCCAGCTTGAAGTCTCGGCAGAAATTGTTGAATGCCAAATCCACACCCGCCAGATTGTCCATTGCGTTCGCAAACACCGAAATGCCCAGCGCTGTGGATTCGTCCACATTGTTGACGATATTCGGTTCCACGATGGCGAACATGGGGATATCGCTGCCCGTCCGGATCGTCGGTGCAACGCCTGGCGGAAGTGGTTCCTCTGTCAGCCCGCCTTTACCCTCCTTGAAGTAGCGATTTGTGATGACGTACTCTTTCCCCTCCAGTGTGTGGGTCTCCAGGTAGATGTATGTATCGCCATGCTCCAGCACCTCGGAGGCAAATGCCACGTCGATGATTTTGCCATTGCGTACCGTAATGGGGACGATACACGCAGCCGGGAGGAACTCCATGCCGACCTTCGCCTCGGAATCGCCGACCACCGCATCTCCGGATAGCTTCATGCCGTTCATGCGGAGCACAACTGCCCCCGTTCCAGATGCAAACGCCTTCTCCACCAGCTCATTCCCGCGCTTCCAGAAGTCGTTTGCGCCGAACACTCCGCCGGTCCCCTCTTCATCGTCAGGACCCTGGACGAACACGGATGAGGCAGCGTCGTCAATTGTGATTCGGGTCTTGTCGTTCAGTAGGATGGATGCCCAATCCTCGCAGACCTTCTTGCCCATTTTTAGGGTGTACAGCTTGCGCTTGAGCTTTTTCCCGTCCGCCGCCGTCTCCACGAACTCGTGGAACGGCTTGTAAAACCCTCTCCACCAGCACATCCAATCCTGAATGTACTGGTAGTATCCAGCGGACAGATTCGTGCCGCGCTCTTTGTTGATGTAGTCGATCAGTGTTGCAATGTTCACCGTCTCACCTCTTGTCCGGCAGGAGCTGCCGCATGAACCGCTCCCACGAGTATTCGAAAGCATCCAGGATATCAATATCGCTGGAGAAGTTGTCCAGGCGCACGTCCTTGCCCTTTTCGGCTTGGTCCTTATCCCACACGGCGCTTTTTAGCCCAGCTATGACAAGCTCACAGTCCGAAAGTATCGTCAACTTACCGATGTTGAGCAGCGCCACCGTGCAATAAATGCGCTGCGTGATCTCATTTTTTGCGGAGTCCCCAAACTGCAACCCGAGTCCCGCTTGATTGGACGCCCTGCGAAGGCCGTTAATCAGGTATTGCGCCTCCGAGTCTGCGAAGCAATATTTGCAATGCAGCGTAGGGTAATCCTTTTTGAACCTCTGCACAAAGCCAATAAACTCACTGTTAAGCAGGTTAGGGTCTATGTCTCCTTTCCGGCCCCTGATGTTGTGGTCTCGCATGACCATTAGGCCGGAGAATCCACGCAGGACCGCCGTTGCAACAAATGTTGTCAGCGACCTGTTCCCGCCGAAGTCAACTCCGATAGTTACGAAGTCCACGGACAGGAGCAGCCGCTTCCATTCTTCTTCCGTAAGCTTGTCCTTGCACACAATATTTCGGTCCGGCTGGTCTGCGAAGGCCTGATACACCAGCCCATCAGCTACGCAGCGTTCGCCAAGGATATCGCGGCGATACCATACGCTTGCCTTGTCGTACTGGCTGATGATCTCATTGATCCGCTGCTCTGGTATGGTCCGGTTGTCCGTAATGGTAAAATGCTCATAATTATAGCCGCCAAGCAATTCGCCGGCGGCCTGCATCTTTTGATATTTGTCGATGTACTCGGCATAAATGGGGGCGTTTGGGTTATCCGGGTTTAGGTCCCAATATATTTTCCGGTGCTTCGCCGCAAGCTGTCGGTTGAACGCCTCTTTGATGGTGTTGTCGTGGTGGAGGTTTATCTCAGTGGCGATCCACATACCGTACGAGTTACCACGAATCTTTTTGAAGCTATCCGCCTTACCGCCTCCGGCGAAAATGACCACCTTGAGGCCGGACTTTGTTTTGATGCGTAAGCACTCGTTGTCCTTGTACTTACCCCACCGGCAACGGCCCCTAAATATCCCCTCCAAGCCGTACCCGTTGCAGTCCCCTATGTTTAACTTTGCATTGGCGATAGTGGAGCCAGTGGCAAGGTGCAGCTTGTCAGGCGTGCTCTCGAGCTCGTAAGCAAATGCAAATACATTGTCCACTGTCTTGCCCGCGCGAACCGCGCCTTCTGCCACATTGATGGTAGCCCCCCTTGATCGTCGCATGTACTCTTTGTGCTTGTCCCCGAAAATAAAGTTCAGCGTTTTGGTCTTACCCATCGCCAAATACCTCTTCACGGGCCTCCCCTACGTCCTCGACGTCATAGCCGTCTCGCTTTTCAAACATCCCGAGGTGCTTACCGAGCAATTCCAGGGCCTTGAGCTTGTTCCCGTACTTCAGGTCCGCGTCAGTATAGTCATGAGCCTCAGCAAACGCTACCTTTCCAAGCTCTTCCACTACCTTGTCTTGCGTGATCCCGGTCCTTTCAGACCTGTCCTTCATCGCCTTTTGTATGGCTTCTTGGATTTCAACATCCTTCAACAGCCTCTGCCCTATGCTGTATGCCGTTTTTTTGCTATACCCTGCCCTTATGGCGGCCTGCGTGGCGTTTAGGTCTACCGGGTATTCCTCGACAAATCTATTCTTTTTTGCGTTTAACGCCACACATCACCACCCCCATCAACACCGCCGCACCCACCCACTTGCATTACGCGGTGTACTTACCCACAATGACCATAACCATACCAACTAAGCCGGCACGGCACGAATTGCACCGACCATTTTGCCGTCAAGAAGCATGGACTTGACCTGGCTGTAGTCCAGCTCCATATCGAGCAGTACTGCAACTCGTCCGCCTTGTGAATCCGTCCGCAATACTTGCAAGATATAGGCTTCAAACAATCACCACTTTATCGCAGTTTTCTTTGCTCTCAAATTCAGCATGCCTCAAATTTTCAAGCTTTCTAAACCAGTCGTTTTCTTTTTTCTTGAACGTCCGTGCATATAGCATTTGGCTTTTACAGCGTTCATAGCAATCTTCGCATAGTTTTTTCCCATCCGTAGGTTTACCGCAGAAATAGCAATATTCTCCAGTCCCCATCATACTGCGCGGCAACACGCCACGGCTTCTACGCCTTTCCTCTGCACGCCGTTTTGCTTTTTCGCGGCAGCGCCGACACGTTGTTGTTCCCTCCGTTGCCTTCTCAGCTCCGCATATAACGCATATCCCATTTCCCCTGTTTTGTTCGCGCCTGTCTTTCAAATACTGCTTATGCTCTTCGCTTGGAGGCTTTCTATTGGATTTTTCACTGTCAGATTTATTCGCGGCGCATCGCCAGCAGAGGGTTTTCCCGTGTCTGGCCTTTTCGTGACGGCAATTTACACAAATCCCATGTTCTTTGTAAAATTCATAGTCGGATTTTTTTCTAGCCTTTTCAGTATCTGCACTCATTGTCATTTCCACGATTAATCTTTAGTGCCTCCTCATATAAGTCAAAAAAATCGGGATAGTATTTTTTAATCCATCCCGACCTATCTTCTAACCCATGTGGCCACCATGTCCCATCGTGCAATTGTTCAAAGTTCCCCGCGCCGTCCATTTTCATATAGACAGGATTAATTGGCGCGTCAAGCAAAAGCGCTAAACACAAACTATCTTCGGCTCGCCATTTGGCTATCGGCTGGCATCGCATACCCTGCGGTGTTTCGTATATCTCTCCGCGTAAAGCAAGGTTTAATGTTCTGTCCCTGCTTTCTGCCGCCCTTATCCCAAATACAACCCCATCAATCTCGTGCTCCCGCTGATAGTCAGACAGCACTTTCATTTTTAACCCGTCAGGGTACTTTGCATTGCCGTCAAGTACAGCTTGTACATCCCAATTATACGGGACAATATCCCACTTGCCGCCGAGCCAACGCATAAGCTCATTATTGTGCTGTTCCCTATCTGGGAGCGGGTTAGGCGGTTCTGCCGTTATATAATGCACGTCCTTGCCCAGCATATTAGCCAGTAAAGCAATGGCTGTACCGTCTTTCCCGCCCCCACATGATATAATAGGGTTTTTTGTGTGTGATAAAAACGCGTCTAGCGTCCGTAACGAATTATCGAGCTTTTGCCTAAACTGAATCGTACGCGCGTATTTTGCTATGTCAGACAACGTGCTCGCGTATTTCAATTCTTGCTCTGATTTAACGGCTTCGATACGCATTCAGCCAAACCTCCGGCTTTAATTTGGCCTTTTCTCCCGACTGGACACCATAATGTAAATTAGCTGGTAACCAGTACGGGTCCTTTGTGCAAACGCGATTAAGGCAATTGTTCTCCAGCATTTCTGCTGGAATATTTCTAATTGCGACGCCACCGCAAATCACGCAATCTTCCCAACGCAAATTTGTTTCTTCAATCCTATATTGAGTTACTTCGCCATAGCCCATTTTGCGCAACCCGCCTATGTTATTGACGCGCTGGCATATACGGTTCAGTTCCTTTACATCTGCCGTAGACGCCAAAAAGGACACAGCCGAGCACGATACACCATACACCGTGTCGCACCGATCTCGCCCAGTGCCAGTGCGCGGTGTCTGTCGCCCGTCTATGTAAAAATAGTCAACGCCGTCTTTGCGCTTCGTAATTTTATCGGTGTATGGTTTTGCGTCTGCATAATCAGCAGTAGAGCAACACCACATCCATGTGTCGTTGATTTTCACGCTATCAATTGGCAGTGGAGCCGTCACAACAGATTCAGCCCCGCTTCTGCGGGTAAGTCCATAGCCGTTATGCATTGCAGGATGTACGGCAGACAGCAGCGCGTCAAAGTGTATTGGCGTATTCGTTATGATGGGCGTTCTGACGTCAAATACAACCTTGTAAACCATTACAGTTCTCCCGCAAACTTTATCAGCGTTTCGGTGTGACCATCTCCCAGCCATGCGGTATACAAAGAATCGTCCTCGATACCGCAAATATCCACTTCGCCGAATCCGACGCTTTGTTTCCCACCGACATAGTGCAGCAGGTTCAGCCCATGATTAATGCAGCTGCGCTCAATGTCTGTTGCCTGTGGCGCAAATGTAATCGTCACGTCAAATTCAGCACCTGCTACAACAGTTTCAACCGTGTATGGCATAGGCTTCGCTTCGCCTGGGTCTGCAATAGTACGGTCAATATGCCGCGTCAGCCCAACATCTGCCGTCAAATCATTTATTCGCACATTACCCGTGCCGAGTTCCGCGCAATGCGGTATAGCGAACCCAATATTGCACATGCCTGGAAGCATAAATTTGTATAGCGACGCTCCAAGCACTGATAACATCGGGAAATCTGCCCGAATTTGTCTAAGCTTATTTGTATCGACATCTACATCCATTGATTTGTCGAGATTGCCGCCGTTTGCAATCGCAATGTAAAACTTGTCGAACGATGTTCCCATCGCGTCTTTAAGCGCATATCTGTCAACAAGCTCACGCGCCAAAAGGCGGCGCAAAACGCCGCGAATGGCATTGCCGGATATAGCGGGGACGCTGTACAATTCGCCATTTGAAATCATTGGAATATGCCTGAAATTCATCAGATTGCCGAGGTCAATTCCGTCCGAAAACTCGCCATGTACAATAGGGCTTTTTGCCGTCATAACAATTTTCATTTTTTCCTCTCCTTATTCAACGTGTAGGCAAGCGATACCATAAGGTTCGTCTTATTCCTTATGTCATTCATAATCTGCTTTTCCTCGTCAACTGACGCCATTTCCATTGCTCCGCAAAATGTCTGCGACGCCCCCACAGCATCCGAAAGAGCAGAAACAAATTCGTGCAGTTCAAGGTTTTTCAGCCTGTTAATTCGCCGCTCAAAAAACCCGCCCCAAAATCTCATCCCGTCATTTACTCGTACCTGACTTTCTAAAGCGACCGAAAGTAGTATTTCTGCCGCCTTATATTCGCTTTCCGTAATCATTGGCAACTCTCCATTCAATTTAATTTTTTTTGTACATGCTGGCGTGTATTTTACAAATAATTCAACAGCACCGCATTGCCGCATAGGTGCAATAATGTTTTCCCTCGCATCTATGTCTGGTATTTTATATCTTGTGCTTGTCGAATAATGCCCAGTAATTACTTCATTTCTCTGCGCTCCGCCATATATAAGTTGCTGAACCGTATCAATTATGTTTGCAACATCATATTTCGTATAATCAATTTCTACCGTTCGGCTGTCTGTCCCAATAAGTGCCAGCTTATTTGTTGACAGGCCCGCATATAGCCAATGATGTTTTTTAAAGCTATATGGCAATGACAGCACAAACTCATTCGGAGGGTGTTTTATTATTTCAAGTATATCTGCGCGGTCAGGTATCGTTTTCATTCCGGATTCCAAAAATAAGACGGGCTTAAACCGCATATCTGGGTCAACCATGGTTGCTTCGCACGACTGGCAAATATAGTTCCCCGTCCCAATCATTAGCCCATCAAAATCAACAAAATTTGACTTTATGGTCTTGGTTATTGCGTGGTCAGCCCTACATGACAGCCCACATGATACGCATTCATGTTTCCCCGCGCATTCTCCGCCAATGAAAACGCGCGCCATCATAATTTCGTTTATATGTTTCAACGCAATCCACCCCTCAATTAAGGCGTATTCCAGTTTTGCAAAAATATTCTGCTCTCCGGCAACACATAAAACGCGAATAAAGGCGGAAGCCGCCACAGCCTATAACTGCAACAGCTTCCAAATAGGAGGAGTTCCTTGTTACAGGCCGCCTGCCGCAACTCAGGGTTCAACAAACAACTGCTCACGTCGTTTTTCCGGTCTCCCGGTTGGAGCCGAGAGGCGGTATTGAGCCGCCACGCCCTCACCGCTGTTCCCATGGCTGCGGGTTGGGTTTCTGCTCTTGCACTCGGCATATAGGTGGGACCGGGTAGGAGGCCCGGCCCCAGAATGGAAAAGAAAGGAGGAGGAAAAAGTGGAGTCCAAGGAAGCGCTTGGGACTAATCCCATCATAGTTGTAACACAGAAAATATGGGAACTACAAGGAACTCACGTTAATTTTCGCCAAGGCTCTCCCGTGCATTTTAGTAACGCCGCGCACAGACATATCCATACTCTCTGCAACTTTCTCCCACGTCATCCCCTCTATGTATTTTAGGCGCAGGACCTTCCGCAATTTTTCGTCGTCTACGTCCTCAATGGCCGCCCCGATTGCCTTGCGCATACTTACGAGCTTTGCCCGCTGCGCACCAAGCTGACCAGCCAAATCGTCTATGGCCTCCACCGCTGTCTCGATGCTTCTTCCGCCGCTTGATCCGCCTGGAACCAACTTTACCATGATCGTCATCTTTTCCGACCGGGAGTACCATCTGGTGATCTCCCCCTCCAGACGAGTAGCCTCCATCTCGGCCTCCCTGTATTTCAGCAGTTCCGCTTTCTTTTCCTGGCTCGTCATAAATCCTCCTCAGCGCCTCTACGCTCTCAAACGTCTGTATATCCGTCCTATGCCCTCTCTCGACCCTGATCTGCACTAGATAGTTCACGCCCCACGCCTCGCTCGCCGGAAGCGTCCTGACGGTCACGGTGACATCTCCGAGTGTCCGAGTAAGTGTCAGCGGTTTGTGAGCTCTGTGGGCCGCTGAGAGGGCGTGGAGGTCATTTGCGCTTATCAGCGTCACGCACCGTCACCTCATATGTCCCGCCATAGCGCCGTCTCCCGCACTTGGCGCAGGTGATTTTGTTGCCCACGCCGCGGGTGAGTAGCTTAATCTCGTGATCGGCTCGCACCTGGGCCAGGCAGGCCCCGCACAGGTCTTGTTTCATTCGCTCACCTCCGGATATATGCCATATGATCCGTAAAAACCGTCCCAAAGTACCATATCAGTCTCATGGTCATTCCTCCCTATCCATCTTGGCCCCGCAGTTGGGGCAGTATTTAGTCTTGCCTCGCCACCAGTCAACGGGATAATTACATTGGCTGCAAGAGGCTAACAATGTATCGTTACCATGGTCGGTCTTGATCCACCGCCCATGCGCCACCGGTGCAGCGTCGGCGGCTGGGACACTTTTCAACGCCTCAATTCCTTCCCCGCACGGGGCGCATCTTTCGCGGATAGCTGCGAGTGCTACTTTCCGCTCTATATACTCAGCCATTGTCAGTCCTCCTCAACTACATGTCCCTTGCATCCCGTCTGGTAGTCAAAATTATCACAGTCGCCCATCGGCAAAACTCGACGGCCCATAGCAAGCTGCTCGCGCAAAAACGATTTGACCTCGTTTGCGGTCATCAGTGTGCGGCCATCAACTGTGATACACCCTTTGAGGTCTTTTGCGTTACGGATACCCCCCTCAATATCCAGGCAGCAGTGGATTATTCTCCTAGCCATCGTCCTCATCCTCCCCCTGAGCCGCCATATTGTAAGGATTAAATGCGCATTCCAGGCATAACCCCTCATGCCAGTTTGCTTTCCTGGCGTGCGCTGCGCCCCGGATGCATTTTCCGCTGTCGCAGTATTTCAAAAAGTGTTGCTTTGCTATTTCGTCATGGAGAATTTCTTCCGGCGTCGGAGCGCCACAGGGTGCCCGGTCAATGTGCGTCAGTACAGTCATCCCCGCCACCTCCAAGGGCCTCATCCTTGCTGATCCGCTCGAACTCGATCACCCAAACCCAGGGGTTGGCCGCCCAGCCGTAGAGAGCTCGGTCAGAAGGCTTGATGGTGTTGTTCCAAAGCTCGGCAAAAGCCATGCTCTGCATATTTTCCCAACGCGTGCCCATTGCCGGGTTGCTTTTCCCGTTGTCGATGCCTTCTTTCAATATACCGTGCCCATCAATGTCCTTTAGTCGTTCCACCCGCACCCCCGTCACCCGGAGGAACAGCCGGGCGGCCTCTCGTGGCATGTGGATGGATGGGCGCCATTTCGGCTCTGCTGTATACCCGGCGGCTTTTGCGCTGCCTCCGTCCGCCTTGTAGATATAATGGTCACACCAGTCTCCATTCCACGTCTCCCGCACATACAGGATGTCGACGGGCTGGTAGGGCGGCCGAATCACCCTCGGCGTCCCCTCGATTGCATAACAGCCGGGGTAACAGCTATTTTCCGTCATGCGGATGGGCCTGCC
>OIZR01000945.1_pt1 | contig 16213 bp, 16 predicted proteins | sample 1588591 | NCBI WGS metagenome assembly OIZR01 (sample SAMN03283249) | human gut metagenome | biome: human-associated habitat; material: feces | host: Homo sapiens | place: USA | collected 2013 | reverse complement strand
ATGCTTATGGATTTTTTACTTGGTGCCGAAGATACGGTCACCGGCGTCGCCCAGGCCGGGGACGATGTAGCCATGGTCGTTGAGCTTCTCGTCCAGAGCGGCACAGTAGATATCCACATCAGGGTGGTCGTGGTGGACCCGCTGAATGCCCTCGGGAGCGGCGATGATGTTCATAAGCTTGATATTTTTGACCTCATAATTTTTGATAAACTGGATGGCCGCAGAGGCAGAGCCGCCGGTGGCCAGCATGGGGTCCAGAATGATGACCTCCCGCTCGGCGATGTCGTTGGGCATCTTGCAGTAGTACTCCACCGGCTCCAGGGTGTCGGGGTCCCGGTACAGGCCGATATGGCCCACCTTGGCGGAGGGAATAAGGGTCAGGATGCCGTCCACCATACCCAGGCCGGCCCGCAGAACGGGGACAATGGCCAGCTTTTTGCCTGCGATGGTTTTGAATTTGGCGGTGGTGATGGGAGTTTTGATCTCCACCTCCTCCAGGGGCAGGTCGCGGGTGGCCTCATAGCACATCAGCGTGGCGATCTCTGAGACCACCTCACGGAAGTCCTTAACTCCGGTGTTCTCATCCCGCAGGATGGACAGCTTGTGCTGCAGCAGAGGGTGGTCCAAAATGTGTACTTTTTCCATGTCCATGGCACGATTCCCCTTTGTGTTGTTCTTTTTCCAGCCGCTCCCGTTCCGCTTGGGAGAGCCGGTGGTAATTGGGCGTCAGTCCGGCCGCGTCGGTCAGCCTGCCCGCTCTGGTCAGCTCCAGTGCACACCGGGCAACCCCCCAGGCACTCTGGTGCCGCAGGTGGGGAGGCGCCAGCCGGATGTCCAACCCCAGTTCCTTGAGGGTAGTATAGCATAAAAGTGCGCCGTCTCCAACCAGAAATTGCGGATTCCCGCTCTTTTTTAGCTCGTCGGCCAGGGCGTCCAGGCCCACGGCCCGGTCGGGGCACAGGCGCTCCAAGCGGCCGCCTGCCGCGCGGAAGCGGGCGTTGTAGACTTGGTTCCGGCGGGCATCCATGACTGCACAGATCTCCCCGTCCAGGTGGGCCAGACACCAGGCCATGGACTCCAGGGTAGAGCAGGCCGCGCAGGGCTTGTTCCCCGGCCAGGCCAGCCCCTTGGCGGCGGCCACGCCGATGCGCAGGCCGGTGAAGGAGCCGGGCCCGGCCGCCACGGCGATGAGCTCCACCGCGTCCAAGGCGGTTCCGCAGTTGTCCAGCAGGGATACGGCCATGGGCATGAGTGTGCGGGAGTGGGTCAGGCCATTGTTCTGGAAGGACTGGGCAATCAGAGCCTCATCCTCACACAGCGCCACCGAGCAGGCGGTGGCGGAGGACTCCAGGGCCAGTATTTTCATGCGTCCGTCCCTCCCGTGATGGTAATAATGCGCTCTCCTTCACCGGCTCCCCGCCGTATGTCCACCCGGAGCACGCCGTCCTCCAGCGCGTCGCTGACAATCTCGCTCCACTCCACGGCGCACACGCCGCCCCGGGCCAGATAGTCTTCCCACCCGATGTCGAACAGCTCGTCGGAGGAGCCCAGCCGGTACATGTCAAAGTGGAACAGGGGCAGACGGCCCCCCTCATATTCGTTGACAATGGTAAAGGTGGGGCTGGTGACCCGGTCGGGAACGCCCAATCCCCGGGCCAGCCCCCGTGTGAAAGCGGTCTTTCCCGCCCCGAGATCTCCGGTAAAGGCGACCACCGTCCCCGCTGTCAGCCGGGCGGCCAGCGCCTCGCCCAGCGCCTCGGTCTCTGCTGGGGAGTTGGATATATATTCCATATAACACCTCGAATGTGAAAATTCGCTTAAATATTATACCACACCCGTTTACCAAACGCAAAAAAGATGGTAAACTAAATTGATTTTAAGCACGGTTTTGGAAGGGAGGGATGTGGTTGAACTGGCTGACCGATTCGATCCGCGAATTTATACACCGGGGCGACCGGCTGCTGCTGACGCTCTGCCTGCTGGCCAGCGGCTTCGGAATGGTGCTGATTTACAGCGCCACCCGTTATATGAACCACTCGGCGGGGCTGCGCTGCATGCTGATCCAGGCGGTGGGCATCGTTCTGGGGGTGTTCGTCTATATCGCCATGTCCTCGGTTGATATTGAGCTGTTTACGGAAAAATCCTGGAAATGGCTCTTTCTGTTTGGACTGTTCATCAATTTGCTGCTCCTGACCCCACTGGGGATCGGCGCGGATGAGACAGGCAACAACAGTTGGCTGAGCATTCCCGGCTTTCCGGTCAATCTGCAGCCGGCGGAGCTGGCCAAGCTGACCTTCGTACTGCTGCTGGCCTGGCAGATAAACCGGCAGCGGGAGCGGGGACTCAGCCGCCCCTCCTCCGTATTCCAGTTGGCGGGCCACACCCTGGTCATGATCGGGCTGATTGTGGCGACTTCCGGCGATTTCGGTATGGCGCTGACTTATGCCTTTATCTTTGTCATCATGGCCTGGGCGGGCGGGGTGAAAAAACGGTGGTTCCTGCTGGCCATTGTGGTTTGTGTCATAGGGGCCGTGCTCATTTGGCCCCACATCAGCGACAAGTACTTCGCCCGGCGTATCACCGTGGTCATTGATCATATTATGGGCAATACGGAGACCATCAGCGAACAGACTCAGGGACAGGGCTTTCAGCAGACCCGCAGCATCCTGGCTATCGGCAGCGGGGGGTTGTTCGGCATGGGGTATCTCAAGGGGATTCAGACCCAGAGCCTCTCTGAGTCTGCCCTGCCCGCCCGGCACACCGACGAGATCTTTGCGGTCTGCGGAGAGGAGTTCGGCCTGATCGGGTGTATTGTTCTGCTGCTCCTGCTGGGAGCGATCATTGCCCGCTGCATCTGGGTGGCGCGGCGGGCCTGCTCGCCTCAAAGCGCTTTCATCGCCATGGGGTACGCAGGGATGCTGTTGGCCCAGGTTGGAGTCAACGTGGGAATGTGTCTCTATGTGTTCCCCGTTGTGGGGCTGACCCTGCCGTTCATCAGCTATGGCGGCACCTCCATCGTCACCATGTTTGCGGCTATGGGCATTATCTCCAGTATCAAAATGCGCTCCCTTCCGAGCTGGCTGCGGGATCGGAGCCGTATTTGAACCAGTGGACGGGGGCTGTCCGATTTGGATGGCCTCCGCCGTATATTCTCCTTGATTTGGCAAAGACTACGGATGATTTCCAAACAAGGAGGTAATTGTCTTGAAACACCGCGTCCTTCTGCGCCGCGCTCTGCCGCTGGCAGTGCTGGCGGCGGTCCTGTACTCCGCTGGCTGGCCTGCATCCGCCTTTTTCTTCCAAAAGGATGAGGCGGTCCCAACCGTGGCGGCCATGACCAAAAACGGCCCGGCGGCGGAACCCATTTCCTTTTCCGAGGAGGACTTCGTTGTGGAAGGCTCCGGCAAGCTGGACAGCATTGTGATCGCGACTCTGCCGGATGCCGCGGTCGGCTGTCTCACCCTGGGCGCTCAGGGCATCCAGGTGGGCGACGTGATTGCTATGGAGGCGGTGGACGGACTGCGCTTCACCCCTCTGGCCGCACCGGCCGGCCTGGAGGCTCAGTTCCAGTTCACCCCGGTCTTTTCCGACGGGCGGAGCGGCGATGCCGTCACCGTTGAACTCTACCTGCTGGCCGAGGCAAACGGCGCGCCGGTGGCGGAAAACCTGGAGCTCACCACCTACAAAAATGTGGCGGTGACGGCCCAGTTTTCCGCCGTAGACCCCGAGGGGGATCTGCTCACGTATCATATCCTCAACAAGCCCGCCCGCGGGGCGGTGACCATGCCGGAGGACGGCAGCAGCGAATTTGTCTACACTCCCTATGAAAACAAGACTGGCAAGGACTCCTTCACCTATGTGGCGGTGGATGCGGTGGGCAACTCCTCCGACCCCGCTACCGTTAAGATCAAGATTGAAAAGCCGAATACCAAGGTTGCCTACGCCGACATGGACGGCGACCCGGCCCATAAGGCTGCCATCCGACTGGCAGAGGAGGGGATCTTCGTGGGCGAGTGCATGGGTGGGGCCTATTTCTTCCAGCCCGACACCGCTGTGACCCGCGGGGAATTCGTGGCTATGGCCATGAACGCCGCCGGTATGGAAGCCCTGGAGGACGTAGAGCGCACCGGCTTTGCCGACGATGTGTCGATTCCCACCTGGGCCAAGCCCTATGTCTCCTCCGCGCTGAAGGCGGGACTGGTGCAGGGCAGCCGCTCCAGCGATGGGCAGGTAGTGTTCCAGGCGGAGGAGCCCATCACCGCGGCAGAGGCGGCGGTGCTCCTGGACCGGGCCCTTCAGGTGACTGACGTGTCCGCCGATACGCTGGCGGAGGAGGGGATTCCCACCTGGGCGGCCCAGTCTGCCGCCAATCTTGCCACCTGCGGCGTACTGTCGCTGGACGGAGGCCTGAGTGCCCCCCTTACCAGGGGCGAGGCGGCCGAGCTGCTGTGCGGCGCGCTGGAGTTGCAGGACAGCCGGGATGGCGGCTGGTTCTGAACTCTGAACAGAGAGAATGGGCCGGTTCCGTAGGGAACCGGCCCATTGCCTATGTGCGGCGCACCAGAAGCGAGAGACCCAGGGCGGCCGAGGCGCCGCCCAGCAGGACGAAAAAGCCCCAGAGAAAATTCCAGCAGGGGGAGGTCACATCAAACATCCAGGCCAGCAGGGAGTGCCAAAAGGACAGGCCGGCGGCAATGGCAAGGAGATCGAACAGGACATAGCTGCCGCCGAAGAGGTAGATCCACCGCCACCAGGGATTGCGGCCCCAATTCCGAAAGAAGGTGGCGACGCCCGCCAGGCACAGCACGGCCAGAAGGCCCATCAGGCCGAAGTAGAGGGGACCCTTTTGTGTCAGAACCCCCAGCCAGAAGGCGGCGTAGCTCTCCCGGTCCGCCAGCCCCCAGACACGGTGCAGATGAAACGCCCCAAAGAAGAGGAAAAACAGCGGCTCATACCACGCGATTTTCACAGCGCACCCCCCAATCTCCGCTCTACTCTACCACAGAGGAGGTGCTTTTGCAAGAATTGGACGGGGAAGGGGCGAAAGACGGTTGAGAATAGGCCGGAACCGTGCTATAATATACCACTAGTGCGTATCATATTGTATCAAACTCTCGAACGAGGTGTGCTATGAAAATTGTTGTGCTGGCAGGGGGACTGTCTCCGGAGCGGAATGTGTCCCTCTCCACTGGAACCATGGTGACCGAGGCGCTGCGGGCGCTGGGCCACCGGGCGGGCCTGATCGACTTATATTTCGGCCTGGAGACGGGCGGGGCGGACGAGGCATTTTTTGACGCGCCTGTGTCCGAGGCCTACAAGAAAATCAGCCGCGAGGCTCCGGATCTGGATCAGGTGCGGCGCGGCCGGAAGGGGGACAGCCCCAGCATGTTCGGCCCCGGGGTGCTGGAGCTGTGCCGGATGGCCGACATGGTATTCCTGGCCCTCCACGGCACCTGCGGCGAGGACGGGCGGGTGCAGGCCGCCTTTGATCTGATGGGAATTCCCTACACCGGCGCGGGCTATCTGGGCAGCGCCATCGCCATGGACAAGGATCTGACCAAGCGGATGGTGGCCGACGTGGTGTCCACCCCCGGCTGGAAGACCGTCACCTACACCGCCGCGGACATCGACCGACTGGTAGAGACTGCCCGCTTGCCCCTGGTGGTCAAGCCGGTGGCCAGCGGCTCCTCCATCGGTGTATCCATCGCCCACACGGCGGAGGAGCTGCGCCGGTCCCTCACCGAAGGACTGGCCCTGGGGGGGCGCACGGTGCTGGAGGAGTACATCAGGGGCCGGGAGATCCAGGTGGGCATCCTGGAGGATAAAGCCCTGCCCTCCATTGAGATCATCCCCAAGCAGGGCTTTTACGACTATGCCAACAAGTACCAGCCCGGCGCCGCTCTGGAGGTCTGCCCGGCGGAGATTACTCCGGAGGAGGAGGCGCGTGTGCGGGCCGCGGCCCTGCGGGTGTACGAGACACTGGGGCTGTCGGTGTACTCCCGCGCGGACTTCATCCTCACGGAGGACGGGGAGCCCTGGTTCCTGGAGATCAACACCCTGCCCGGCATGACACCCACCAGCCTGCTGCCCCAGGAGGCCGCGGCGGCGGGCATTGACTACAACGAGCTGTGCCAGCGCATTGTGCACGCCTCTCTGGAGGCCCGAAAACAGGGAAGATAAGGAGCGGAAACGGATTATGGAGCCGATGACCATACGTGAAATCATGGACGCGGTCGGCGGTAAGCTGCTGGGAGAGTTTGGGGATATCAACCGGATGGTGGGACGGGTGGAGACGGACAGCCGCACCATCCACGCCGGGTCCCTCTTTGTGCCCCTGGTAGGGGAGCGATTCGACGGCCACGCCTACATCAACGCCGCCCTGGAGGGGGGCGCTGCGGGCTGCTTTACCCAGCGGGAGCGGGAGAGCTATCTGCCGGGCAAGTTCTATATCAAGGTGGACTCCACCCAGCGGGCCCTGCGGGATCTGGCCAAGTATTACAAGAAAAAGTTCCCCATACCTGTGGTGGCCCTGACGGGCTCGGTGGGTAAGACCACCACCAAGGACATGGTGGCGGCGGTGCTGGGGGAGAAGTACCGGGTGCTCAAGACCGAGGGCAACCTGAACAACGAGATCGGCGTGCCCATGACCCTGCTGCGCCTCAGCGGGGAGCACGAAATTGCCGTGCTGGAGCTGGGCATGAACCACGCCGGGGAGATCGACTACCTCTCTGCCCTGGTGGAGCCCGATGTGGTGCTGATGACCAACATCGGCGACTCCCACATCGAGCACTTCGGCTCCCGGGAGAAGATCCTGGAGGCCAAGAGCGAGATCTTCCACCATGTCAAGTCCGGCGCCTTCGTGGTCATCAATGGGGACGATCCCTTGCTGAACACCCTGCCGGGGAAGCTCCCCTATGCGTTCACCCGCGTGGGCGCCGGAGAGGGGCTGGACTACCGGGCGGAGAGGCTGGTCAGCGACGGCAAGAGCCATATGACCTGTGAAGTAAAAACACCTCACAACTCTTTTCCGGTGGAGATCCCCGCCCTGGGCGACCACATGATCTACCCCACGCTGATGGCGGCGGCGGTGGGGGAGCACTTTGGCCTGACGCAGACGCAGATTGCCGACGGCGTGCACCACTTTGCCCCCACCAAAATGCGTATGAACCTGCTCCACCGGGGCGATGACATCACCATCCTAAACGACACCTACAACGCCAACCCCCAGTCCATGCGGGCGGCGGTGGAGGTGCTCTCCAGTGCCCGGGGAGCGTACAAGGTGGCCGTACTGGGCGACATGTTCGAGCTGGGGCCCCTGGCCCCCGCCCTCCACGCCGGCGTGGGCGACTACCTGGGCAAGGCGGGCATCGACTGCCTGGTGGCGGTGGGCGAGCTGGCAAGGCACATCCATGACGCAGCCCAGGCCGCCGGCGTGCCGGAGTGCTATTACTGCCCCACAAAGGCGGAGGCCAGGCCGGTGCTGGACGGCGTGGTGCGGCCCCATGCCACCATTCTGGTCAAGGCCTCCCGCGGCATGGCGATGGAGGAGCTGGTGGATTACCTGCTCACCATCACAGGGGAGGCGTAAAAGGGCCGCCGGGTGTCCGCCCGGCGGCCAGCACGGGCCGGTGCTCCCATCGGCCCGTCTTTATCCAAACAGCTTTTGCAGATTCTCTTCAAAGGGTGGGTAGATGACCCCCTTCTCGGTGATGATGCCAGTGACCAGACTGTGGGGGGTCACGTCGAAAGCGGGGTTGCAGACCGCCACCGCCTCCGGGGCGGTGCGGGTGCCGTACAGGGTGCGCACCTCGTCCATGTCCCGCTCCTCGATGGGGATGCCGCTCCCGTCGGCCAGAGACAGGTCGATGGTGGAGCAGGGGAGGGCCACATAAAAAGGAATGCCGTGGTAATGGGCGTTGACTGCCACGGAGTAGGTTCCGATCTTGTTGGCAAAGTCGCCGTTGGCGGCCATGCGGTCACACCCCACTACAGCCAGGTCAATCTTCCCCTTGGCCATCAGGCTGGCGGCCATGTTGTCCGCGATCAGGGTGGCGGGGATGTGGTCGGATACCAGCTCGTAGGCCGTCAGGCGGGCTCCCTGGAGGAGCGGTCGGGTCTCATCACAGTAAACCATATCCACCTTACCAGCTTCATGGGCCGCGCGGATGACACCCAGTGCCGTGCCGTAGCCGCCGGTGGCCAGGGCCCCGGCGTTGCAGTGGGTGAGGATGCGGGCGTGCTCCGGCACCACCGCCGCCCCGTGGGCCCCCATGGCCCGGCACATGGCCACGTCCTCGGCGTGGATGGCCTTGGCCTCGGCGATCAGCGGTTCTGCCGCGCCGCCGCACTCCTTTGCCTTGTGTTCCATGCGCTCCAGGGCCCAAAACAGGTTGACCGCTGTGGGCCGGCTGGCGGCCAGCGTCTCCTTGGCCTCGTCCAGCCCCTCACCGGCCAGGGCAGCCAGGCAGTAGGCATAGGCGGCGGCCACGCCGATGGCGGGGGCGCCCCGCACCACCATGGTGCGGATGGCATCGGCCACCGGCCGGTAATCGGTATAGGGGAGCCACACTTCGGTCACGGGGAGCTTGGTCTGGTCGAGCAGGTAAAGGGTATTTCCTTCCCATCGGATGGCGTCCATAGGGAAAACCTCCATTCCTTGATTTCGTCTTTCACTATATCACAACGGACAACAGGAGTAAACAAATGATTGATATCTCCGTCTCGAACCTGTCCAAGGAGTTCGAGGTAGGCAAAAAGATACTGGACGGCCTGACCTTTCAGGTAGACCAGGGGGAGCGGGTGGGCCTGCTGGGCAAGAACGGCGCCGGCAAGACTACCCTGTTCAAAATCCTCACTGGGGAGCTGGACTGGGATGAGGGCGAAGTGCATGTGGCCCCCGGCAAAGGGGTGGGCCTCATCTCACAGATCCCGGTTTACCCGCCCGCCTACACCGTGGAGGATGTGCTTCAGACGGCCTTTGACCGGCTTCACGCCATGGAGGCCGAGATGGCCCGCCTCGCCGAGCAGATGGGCGCCGACGCAGACCCCGCCCTGCTCAGGCGGTACGACGCCCTCACCGCCGCCTTCGAGGCGGGGGGCGGCTACGATACCCAGACGGAGCTGAATAAGGTGTGCAATGGCCTGGAGATTTCCCAGGACATGCGGGGGCAACTTTTTTCCTCCCTCTCCGGCGGGGAGAAGACCCGGGTCAACCTGGCCCGCCTGATTCTGGAGGATACCGACATCCTCCTGCTGGACGAGCCCACCAACCACCTGGATCTCCGGGCCACCGAATGGCTAGAGGAGTATCTGGACCGTTACAAGGGCACTGTGCTGGCCATCTCCCACGACCGCTGGTTCCTGGACCGGGTGGTGCGCCGGGTCATCGAGATCCACGATGGCAAGGCGGAGTTTTACGCGGGCAACTACAGCTTTTATGTGGAGGAGAAGGAGCGGCGCTACGAGGAGAAGCTCAAGCAGTACGAGAAGGAGCAGGCCAAGCTTGAGCAGCTCCAAGAGGCGGCGGACAAGCTGCACCTGTGGGCTTTTATGGGCAACGACAAGCTGCACAAGCGGGCCTTTTCCATCGAAAAGCGCATGGAGCGCATCCGCACCACCGACAAGCCCACCAAGGAGCGGCGCTTAGACATAAAATTCGGGGAGAGCGAGTTCCGGGGGGACGAGGTGCTCACCATCAAGGAGCTGAAGAAGTCCTTTGACGGGCGCACTCTCTTTGACCACGTGAACCTGGAGGTCATCGGCGGCGAGCGCATTGCCCTGCTGGGCGACAACGGCACCGGCAAGTCCACCCTGCTGAAGATTTTGCTGGGGGAAGAGGAGCCGGACTCCGGAAAGCTACGCATGGGACCGACTGTAAAGGTGGGGTACCTGCCTCAGATCATCCGCTTCTCCCACCCGGAGCGCAATCTGGTGGACACCATGATCTACGACCAGGACTGCTCCACCCAGACGGCCCGCAATCGGCTGGCGGCCTTCAACTTCCGGGGGGAGGACGTGTTCAAGCCCGTGTCCGCCCTCTCCGGCGGGGAGCAGAGCCGCCTGCGCCTGTGTATGCTCATGGACGAGAAGATCAATCTGCTGATCCTGGACGAGCCCACCAACCACTTGGACGTGGCCAGCCGGGAGTGGATTGAGGAGGCGGTGGAGAGCTACGAGGGCAATCTGCTCTTTGTCTCCCACGACCGCTACTTCATCAACCGCTTTGCCACCCGTATCTGGATGCTGGAGAACGGACAGATCATTGATTTCCGGGGGACCTTTGAGGAGTACCGGGCCGCCCAGGAGCGGAAACGGCTCCAGGCCGCGGTCCTCGTCAAGGCGGAACCGGAGAAGCCGAAAAAGGAAAAGCCCCGCCGTCCCGGCGGCACCAAAGAGCTGGAGAAGCAGGTGGCCGCGGCGGAGCGGGCGGTGGCCAAGGCGGAGGAGCGGCAATACGAGCTGACCCTCAAGGCCGAGGAGGTGGCCTCCAACTATCTGGAGCTGCAGAAGGTCTATGACGAGCAGAAGGCCCTGGAGGAGGAGATCGCCGCGCTTTACACGAAGTGGGAGACGCTGGCGGCCGAGCTGGAGGAGGCCCGAGGGTGAACCGGAGAAGGAAGAGCTGCTACCGTCCCTATGAGGGGAAGCGGTGGCCCCTGTGGCGGAAGGCCGTGCTGGCCCTGCTGCTGGCGGGGGCGCTGGCTTTCGGCGCCCTATTCGGCGCGGTGATGTATGGTGCCTATGACCACATACAGGGCGAGCCCAGGCTCATGGTCATCCTGGGCTGCCAGGTGAAGCCCTGGGGGCCGTCCATTCTGCTCCAGGATCGGCTGGACAAGGCGCTGGATTACCTGGAGGAGCACCCGGACGTCCAGGTGGTGGTCTCCGGCGGCCAGGGCCCCGACGAACCCACTACCGAGGCGCAGGCCATGTACGACTACCTGACGGAGCACGGCGTGGAGCCGGAGCGCATCTGGCAGGAGGACCAGTCCCACAACACCTGGCAGAACGTCCGGTATACCCTGGCGCTGCTGGAGGAGAAGGGGGCGGACACGAGTGCCGGCGTGGTGCTGGTGTCCAGCGGCTTCCACCTCACCCGGGCGCGTATGCTGTGGGAGCGCGCCTCCGGCGGAGCGGGAGAGCTGTCCACCCTGGCGGCCCCCTGCACCCATGTGCCGTCCCGGCTGAAGATGTATATTCGGGAACCCTTTGCACTGGTAAAGTCCTTTTTGTTTGACAGGTGATATGACTTGGAAATGATGGAAAAGCTGCGCGCCCTGGATCTCCACTATGCCGATGTGGAGGCCCGGCTGAGCGCGCCGGAGACCTATGAAGATCCCGCGCTGGTGGCCAGACTCAACAAGGAACAGCGGGAGCTGGAGCCGGTGGTCATGGCCTACCGGGCCTACCAGCGCCGCCGGCAGGATCTGGAGGATGCCGAGGCCCTGATGGGCGACCCGGACATGAAAGAGCTGGCCCAGGAGGAGTACCAGCAGGCCAGGGAGGAGCTGGCCCGGCTGGAGGAGGAGATCAAGGTGCTGCTCCTGCCCCGGGACCCCAACGACGACAAGAACGTCATCGTGGAGATCCGCGCCGGAGTGGGCGGGGAGGAGGCGGCCCTGTTCGCCCACTCCCTGTTCCGCATGTACTCTATGTACGCCGACGCCCGCCGCTGGCGCGTGGAGGTGGACTCGGTCAACGAGACGGAGTTGGGCGGCGTGAAGGAAATCTGCTTTACAATCGAGGGAGACGGGGCCTGGTCCCGTCTGAAATTCGAGAGCGGCGTCCACCGGGTGCAGCGGGTGCCTGAGACCGAGTCGGGCGGGCGTATCCACACCTCCACCGCCACCGTGGCGGTGCTGCCCGAGGTGGACGAGGTGGACTTCGAGCTCAACCCGGCGGACATTGAGATGCAGGTCTTCCGCTCCTCCGGCGCGGGCGGCCAGCACATCAACAAGACCTCCTCCGCCGTGCGGCTCATCCACAAGCCCACCGGCACGGTGGTGGAGTGCCAGCAGGAGCGCAGCCAGTTCCAGAACCGGGACCGGGCCATGCAGATCCTGCGCTCCCGTCTGTACGAGGAGAAGGTGCGGGAGCAGGAGGAGGCGGTGACGGCGGAGCGCCGCAGCCAGGTGGGCACCGGCATGCGCAACGAGCGCATCCGCACCTACAACTTCCCCCAGGGGCGGCTGACCGACCACCGCATCGGGCTGACCCTGTACCGGCTGGAGAGCGTCATGGACGGCGATCTGGATGAGATTATCGACGCGCTGGTGACCGCCGACCAGGCGGAGCGGCTGAGGGCCCGGGAGCAGGACGGCTGAGGCGGGGACGGCCGAAAAACAGCGCACAAGGCTGAGAAAAGGAGTAAGAAAGCGTGGAATTGATCATTCACTTTACCGCCCTGCCGGAGAAGCTGACCCTGGATATGGTGAAGTCCGACCTGGCGGAGCTGCTGGAGGACGACGGCTGGCTGACCGGCTCAGGGGCGGACTATCTGGAGCTGGAGCTGGAGGACGAGAAGGTGAACCCCAAGTACGGTATTCTCACCGTGAAGGGTTATCTGCAAAAGGCCCGGTTCGCCCCGGACACCACCATCGAGCTGGCCGGGACGCCGGTGGGCATCTACGAATAAGCAGGGGAGGGTATTTTTATGAAAAAAGCCATCGGCATTTTACAGATTGTCTCCGGCGCGGCCCTGCTGGCCGCGGGCGTGCTGACCATCGTGGAGGGAAGCGCACGACGGAGTGCCCGGGTTCGGCATGGAAGGGGAGTTCGTTTTTGAGCAGGGAAGATGCCGCGCTGTGGGAGCGTCTGTCCCGCTTTTGGGCGGACGTGGCGCGGCAGGATGCCGCAGCCCTGCGGGAGTGGTTCGCGCCGGAAGCAGAGGTGTATTGGCACTGCACGGACGAGCGCTTCACGGCGGAGGAATACATTCGGGCCAACTGTGAGTACCCAGGGGACTGGGAGGGCGCGGTGGAGCGTGCGGAATGGACGGAGGGCGGTTGTGTTTCGGTCGCAGCGGTGTGGCCGAAGGACAGGAGCGCCCGTTTTCATGCGGTGTCTTTTTTCCGTTTCGCGGAGGACAGGATCACCCGCTTAGATGAGTACTGGGCGGACGATGGGCCCCCGCCCCAGTGGCGGAAGGAAAAGCACATCGGCAGTTCCATCGGGAGAAGCTGAACCATCGGGAAGGTGAGCACATTGCACACACAAAGACTACAGCCGCGGGACACGGCGGAGGCGGCGGAGATTCTCCGCCGGGGCGGCCTGCTGGGCATCCCCACAGAGACGGTGTACGGCCTGGGGGCCAACGGCCTGAACCCGGACGCCGTGGGCCGCATCTTCGCGGCCAAGGGGCGGCCCCAGGATAACCCGCTGATTCTGCACATCCCCTCGGCGGACTGGCTGGAGCGCTACTGCGCGGACATTCCGGACACGGCTTATGCCCTGGCGGAGCGCTTCTGGCCGGGGCCGCTGACCATGGTGCTCCGGCGGAAACGCGTGGTGCCCGACGTGGTGACCGCCGGGCTGGACACCGTGGGGATGCGCTGTCCGGCCCACCCGGTTTGCCGGGCCATTCTGGCGGCCGCCGACGTGCCGGTGGCCGCCCCGTCGGGCAACACCTCCGGCCGGCCAAGCCCCACCAATATGGCGGACATGCTGGAGGATATGGACGGAAAAATCGACGGCATCGTGGACGGGGGACCCTGCGCGGTGGGGGTGGAGTCCACCATCGTGGATCTGACGGTAATGCCCCCACGGCTTCTGCGCCCCGGCGGCGTCACCCTGGAACAGCTCCGGGACGCGCTGGGTGAGGTGGCGGTTGATCCTGCGGTGACCCGGCTCATGGGGGCGGGGGAGCAGCCCCGGGCCCCTGGCATGAAGTACCGCCACTACGCCCCCAAGGCCCCGGTGACCGTGGTGCAGGGCGCTCCGGCGGCGGCGGCCCGCTATATCCAGGCCCACATGGCCCCCGGCGACGGGGTGATCTGCTTCGACGAATACGCCGGGCTGTTTGCCGGCCACCCGCTGGAGCAGCTGGGGCCCAGCACCGACGTGCCGGAGCAGGCCCGCCGGGTCTTTGAAGCCCTGCGCTGGTTTGACGGCACCGGCGTGTCCCACATCTGGGCCCAGTGTCCCGCCGCCGCCGGCATCGGCCTGGCGGTATCCAACCGGCTGAACAAGGCCGCCGGCTTCCACATCGTGCGGGCGGAGTGAAGCCTCTCCTGCGGTGGAAATTTACAAATACATAACAAACCCGGAACGAGATATGCTATACTGAACCACGGAGGCGAAGCCATCCATGAAACGCATCGGCATCACCGGCCCCACCGGGGCGGGGAAGACCACCGCGCTCCAGGCTCTGGCGGAGCTGGACGCCCATATCATCGACGCGGACGCGGTGTACCACGCCTTGCTGGAGTCCAGCGCCCCTCTGCGGGCGGCGCTGACCGCCCGGTTTGGCCCTTCCATTCTGGACGGGGAGGGCCGTGTCAACCGCAAGGCCCTGGGCGGGGTGGTATTCGGCGATCCGGCGGCCCTGGCCGATCTGAACGCCATCACCCACCGCTTCATCCTGGCCGAGATCGACCGGCAGGCCGCCGGGGCGGAGGAGCAGGGGCGGAGCGCCGTGGCCATCGACGCCATCGCCCTCATTGAGAGCGGCCTGGGGGAGACCTGTGGCGCGATAGTGGGCATACTGGCCCCCAGGGAACTGCGCATCCGGCGGATCATGGCCCGGGAGGGGATTTCGGAGGACTACGCCCGGAAGCGGGTGGAGTCCCAGCAGGGGGACGGCTTTTTCCGCACCCACTGCGATTATCTCCTGGAAAACCGGGCGGATGACACGCCGGAGGCCTTCCAGGCCAGGGCGAAACAACTGTTTGAGCAGATACTATGCAATATGAAATAGATTGAGGAGGAAACCACATGGAAGAAAAGCAGAAGACAGCGGGAGAGTTGCGGCGCGAGGCGCTGCTCTACCAGCCGAAAAACGGCTACGACCGCCTGAGCGCCCAGGATGAGGCGGATATGAAGTCCTATTGTGAGGACTACAAGAAGTTTTTGGACGCAGGCAAGACGGAGCGGGAGTGCGTGACCGAGGCGGTGCGCCTGGCGGAGGCCAAGGGCTTTAAACCCTTCACCCGCGGCATGGCGGTCAATCCTGGCGACAAGCTGTACCGGATCAACCGGGGCAAGGCCCTGATGCTGGCCGTGGTGGGCACCAGGCCCCTCAGCGAGGGCGTCAACATCGGCGCGGCCCATATCGACTCCCCCCGGCTGGATCTCAAGCCCAACCCTCTCTATGAGGACGCGGAGCTGGCCTTTTTCAAGACCCACTATTACGGCGGTATCCGCAAGTACCAGTGGGTGACCATCCCCCTGGAGCTCCGCGGCGTGGTGGCCCTGAAGGACGGCTCCACCGTGGCCGTGTCTATCGGCGGCGCGCCGGAGGACCCCCAGTTCACCATTGACGATTTGCTGCCCCACCTGGGCGTGGAGCAGTCCAAGAAGCCCCTGGGCGAGGCCATCCCCGGCGAAAGCCTGAACCTGCTCATCGGCAGCCGCCCCTTTAAGGACGACGAGGGCTCCGACCGGGTGAAGCTGGCCGTCATGGACTACCTGAACCAGAAGTACCACATCGTGGAGGAGGATTTCATCTCCGCCGAGCTGGAGGTGGTGCCCGCTTTCAAGGCTGCCGACATCGGCTTTGACCGCTCCCTGATCGGCGCCTACGGCCACGACGACCGAGTGTGCGGCTTTGCATGTCTGGCGGCCCTTCTGGCCCTGGGCACCCCCGGTAAGACCGCCATCTGCATGCTGGCGGACAAGGAAGAGATCGGCTCGGCCGGCGTCAGCGGCATGAAATCCGCAGCCTTTGATACCTTTGTCAGCGACCTGTGCGACGCCCAACGGGTGCCGCTGAAGGCCTGCTACGAGAAGTCCTTCTGCCTGTCCACCGATGTGACCGCGGCCTACGACCCCAACTTCGCCGAGGTCTATGAGAAGCGCAACAGCGCCCGGGTGAACTACGGCATCGGCCTGTGCAAGTACACCGGTTCCCGCGGTAAGTCGGGCGCCTCCGACGCCTCTGCCGAGGTGGTGGCCTATATCCGCAGGGTGCTGGATGAGGCCGGCGTGGTGTGGCAGATGGCTGAGCTGGGCAAGGTGGACGCCGGCGGCGGCGGCACCGTGGCCTGCTATATGGCCG
>OIZR01000944.1_pt1 | contig 16219 bp, 16 predicted proteins | sample 1588591 | NCBI WGS metagenome assembly OIZR01 (sample SAMN03283249) | human gut metagenome | biome: human-associated habitat; material: feces | host: Homo sapiens | place: USA | collected 2013 | reverse complement strand
TCCGCGCAGAACTGGAGATTACGCAGAGACAGAACCACTCGATGATCGTTACGTACGTGAAACCCTCGGAAGACGCGGCGATCGCCGGTACTTATAAGGATTTAAAGATTACGAACAATTACAGCACTCCCATCTATGTGGAAGGCTATACGTCAGGCAAAACACTGACCTTTACCATTTACGGGAAAGAGACGAGACCTGCCAACCGGACATTTAAGTTTGTGTCGGAAACGCTGGCGACGATGGATCCGGGACCGCCGAAGGAAGAGGTGGACCCATCCATGGAGCCGGGTACCAGAAAGCAGGTTCAGTCAGCTCACAGGGGATATAAGTCCAGACTGTGGAAGTACGTCTATATCGACGGAGTGGAGCAGAGCAAAGAGATTCTGCATACAGACACATACAACGCCTCCAAGGCGATTGTGAAGGTCGGACCGGCCGCTCCTGCAGTAACCGTACCGCTTCCGGAGGAGACGACTGCTTCTGTGGAGACTCAGCCGGCCGAGCCGTCGCCGGTGGAAGGGGAGAACGGAGGACCGGGTGTGACTCTGCCGGAGGCAGCGGCACCGGAACCTGCTCCGGCAGCGGCACCGGAGCCCGAAGCACCTGCCGTGTCTCCCGTACCGGAGCCTGAAGCAGCCGGTGCGGCACCTGCCGTGTAACGGGAGTCAGGCATGAGGAAGATTGAAAGAGAGAATACCGGCCGTATGGAGCCGGGACAGAATCTGGTTGTGGCAGGATATGCGGGATACGCCGGCACGGTGGAGATTGTGAGGCAGAAGCACGGAGAACTGCTTACATGGTTTACGGAAAGCTATTTAGACCGGATTATGGAAAATGAAGATGGAACACTGAGTGGGAATCTGGAACGGTGGAAGGCATTTGGAGCCACGGAGTGTGAACCGGCAGGGGAGGGCGGAATACTTTCCGCCCTCTGGAATTTATCCGGGGCATACATGACGGGCATCGAATTTTCGCTGCGCCAGATTCCTGTCAAACAGGAGACAATCGAAGTGTGTGAGCGGTATAATTTGAACCCATACCGGCTTTATTCAGACGGCTGTCTGCTCTTTGTCACAGACAATGGCGGTGAGATGGTACTGTCCCTGGAACGGGAGGGAATCCATGCTGCGGTGATTGGACGGGTGACGGAAGGAATTGGAAGAATCATCAGACACGGGGAAAGCACCGGCTATTTAGACCGGCCCGCGGAGGATGAGATTCATAAAGTATTATAAGCAGTCATGATAATCAATCATTTTAATCAGGAGGTAAGGTTATGAGAGAAAAGATATTGGCGGTTATTGAAAAAAACAGCAGAATCGACTTAAAAGATCTGGCGGTTCTTCTGGGGGAAAGTGAGGCTGCGGTCGCCAATGAGATCGCCGAGATGGAAAAAGAGCATATCATCTGCGGATACCATACCCTGATTAACTGGGATAATACCAGTGATGAAAAAGTGGTTGCCTTAATCGAAGTGAAGGTAACGCCTCAGAGAGGCATGGGATTCGATAAGATCGCGGAGCGCATCTACCAGTACAGTGAGGTGGAGGCGGTCTATCTGATGTCAGGCGCGTATGACTTTACCGTATTTATTGAGGGAAGAACCATGAGACAGGTGGCACAGTTCGTCTCGGAGAAGCTCTCCCCGATGGAATCGGTATTAAGCACAGCAACTCACTTTGTACTTAAAAAATACAAGGACCATGGCACCGTACTCGCTGAAGAGACGCAGGATGAAAGGATGTTGATTACCCCGTGAGAAATCCATTATCAGAAAGAATCGTAGAGATTCCGCCATCAGGAATCCGTAAATTTTTTGACATTGTAAGCGAAATGAAGGACGCGATCTCCCTGGGCGTTGGTGAACCGGATTTTGAGACCCCATGGCATATCCGGGAAGAAGGAATATATTCACTGGAAAAGGGACGGACGTTCTACACGTCCAACGCCGGGCTGAGAGAATTAAAGGTTGAGATTTCCAACTATTTAAAACGGCGTTTTCATGTTACATACGATCCGGATCATGAAGTGATGGTGACGGTAGGCGGAAGTGAGGCCATTGACGTGGCCCTGCGTGCCATGCTGGATCCTGGCGACGAAGTGCTGATTCCCCAGCCGTGTTTCGTCTCCTATGTACCGTGCACCATTCTGGCCAATGGTGTCCCTGTTCCGATTCCGCTGGAGGAAAAAGACAACTTTAAGCTGACAAAGGAAAAACTGCTTCAGTATATCACACCGAAGTCGAAAATCCTTGTTCTGCCGTTCCCGAACAATCCGACGGGGGCGGTCATGACCGCGGAAGAGCTGGCGGTTATCGCGGAAATCGTGGTCGAAAAGGATCTGTTTGTCCTGACAGATGAGATCTACGGGGAACTGACGTACGGGATGGAGCATACGACCATCGCTTCCTTCCCTGGCCTGAAGGAGCGTACTGTGCTGATTAACGGTTTCTCCAAGGCGTATGCCATGACCGGCTGGCGTCTCGGCTATCTGGCCGCTCCGGCAGTGATTCTGGAGCAGATGCTGAAGATTCACCAGTTTGCCATCATGTGTGCGCCCACCACCAGTCAGTACGCTGCGGTTGCGGCACTTCGGGACGGAGATAAGGACGTGCAGATGATGAGAGAGTCATACGACCAGAGACGCCGTTTCCTTATGAATGCATTTCAGGAGATGGGACTGGAGTGTTTTGAACCCAACGGTGCATTTTACGCATTCCCCAGCATCAAACGCTTCGGTATGACCTCCGATGAGTTCGCCACAAGGCTTCTTCAGGAGGAGAAGGTGGCTGTCGTTCCCGGAACGGCTTTCGGCGACTGCGGAGAGGGATATCTGCGTGTCTCCTATGCATATTCCCTAAAGAGCTTAAAAGAGGCGCTGGGACGTATGGAACGCTTTGTTAAGAGATTGGATGGAAAGGCATAGAACACGATATGAATGTTGTATTACTGGAACCGGAGATGCCGGCCAATACCGGCAATATCGGAAGAACCTGTGTGGCGACGGGGACGAAGCTTCATCTCATCGAGCCGTTGGGGTTCAGACTGAATGACAAGCTGATCAAGAGGGCCGGACTGGATTACTGGGATAAGCTGGATGTGACGGTTTACTGCGATTACCAGGATTTCCTGGAGCGGAATCCCGGAGCAAAGATTTATATGGCTACGACCAAGGGGCTGAAGGTATATTCTGACGTGGAGTATGAACCGGACTGCTTCCTGATGTTCGGAAAGGAGAGCGCCGGTATTCCGGAGGAGATTCTCCTGGAGAATCAGGAGCAGTGTGTGAGAATCCCCATGTGGGGAGATATCCGCTCGCTGAATCTGTCCAACTCCGTGTCGATTGTACTGTATGAGGCACTCAGACAGAACGGGTTTGAGAAGATGACCATGCAGGGACAGCTGCACCATCTGCACTGGAAAGAATAGGCAGGAATAAGGAAGGCGGAACGATTGATGATATTATCGTTCCGCCTTCTTTTTAAATAAAGATTCTTTCTGAAATTTAATAATAGTAATGCATTAAAGATTGGTGGATTTGGGAAGGCTGAAAATAAATTCTGTCCCCACACCCTCGGTACTGACCACATCGATATTCTCCCCATGGGATTGAATGATCTCCTTCACAATGGCAAGGCCCAGGCCGGTTCCTTTCTTATCCTTTCCACGAGACAAATCTGATTTGTAAAACCGTTCCCATATCTTCTTGATACTGTCCTTCGGGATTCCGATTCCGGTGTCTTTCACGGAGATGAATATTTTTTCATATTTTCCGGAAGCCTGAATGTAAATGGTCGAATCGTGATGGCTGAATTTGATGGCGTTGTCGATCAGATTGTACATTACCTGCTGAATCTTTCCCAGATCGGCGTAGACCATCTGAATATTGTTGGAGAAGGTCAGATCAAAATTGATGTTTTTCTCCTCGCACGTTCCCTCGAAGGAAGCCGCCGTGTCCTTAATCACCCGGTTGATATCAAAATTCGTGCGGTTTAAATATCCCTTGCTGTCCAGTGTGTTCAGCGTCAGCATCCCCTGTGTCAGCTTGTTCAGCCGTTCGGTCTCTGTGATTACCCGCGTCAAGTACTTTTCATACATTTCCGGAGGGATCGTTCCATCCAGAATGGCCTCAAGGTACCCCTTGATAGAGGTCAGGGGAGAGCGGAAATCGTGGGACACGTTAGCGATAAATGTCTTCTGGTACTCTTCCATCTTGTTCAGTTCGTCTGACATGTAATTTAAGGTAGCCGCCAGATATCCCATCTCATCTCTGGTATTAACATCGATATGATGGGTCAGGTTCCCCTGCGCGTATTCGTTTGCTCCTGCTGTGATTTTTTTCAGCGGAAAGTAAACGGTTTTTGTAAAGACGAGAAGGATAATCAGGGAAAAACCGAATACGACGGCCAGCGTAAGGTATACAATATTTAAAATACCGTCTCTTGTGTTCTGCAGGACGGACAGGGGCATGTGGATGACGACATAGCCGTAAGTCGTGTAATTCCCGGTGATGGGTGCATGGACGCTCAATACATCATAAGTGAACTGGTCATAGAAGGTACCGATGGTATATGATTTATTGCCCGCCGCAGTTGGATCGAAGCGGTCAATGACCCGTCCGGTCCTCTCTGACTGGTCGCTGTCTACCACGATCTTTCCCTGACGGTCGATGATCCAGATCTGGGAGTGAAGGTAGTGGGCGGTTCCTACCAGCTGGGGATAGGAGGAGATCAGATCCATATCTTTTCCATGGTACATGCCGCTGTAGGTGGAGGCAACCTGATTGGCTTCATCGTACAGCAAATCCGCCTGTTCACGGATTAAGTATCGCTCTGTCATTCGGGAAGACAGGGTTGCGATGGAAGCGAACCCTAAAAGGCCGAAGACCAGGTAGCCGAGAATAAACTTGTAATAAAGGGAATGAGTCATTGTGATTCTCCATTTTCATTGATCTGTATGTTCAATCCGCCGGAACGAATGAGGGTGGCGTCCGGTGTTAAATTAAGTATAATACTTTTTGGCGATTAAGTCACTACGGATTTTTGAAGGAACCGGATGATCTGGAACACTTAATGGCAATGAGGGCAGGAGAAGGACCGCAAATCACAGGGATCGCATAAAAGGAATGCTCCGTCCTTCCGGAAAAGATTCCGGTTGGCGGAGCATGTCGTGTGTTCTGAAAATCGGTTTACTTTGCAGGCTGGATATCGGTGACAATGGTATCAAGATTGTCCGGTGTGGGTAATCCGTTGGTATAGCTTACTGTTATTTTTTCTCCGGATTTTATGTCTTTATATTTTTCGCTCTGTGTCTCATCCAGAGTAAAGACATATGCTTCTTCGTCATCGTCTGCTACGACGGTAATCATAAAGCCTTTGTTTTCCTCCACAACTCCGGTAACAGTGCCTTCGCCCTCCTGGGAATCTCCGGTGGAAAGATCAGCAGCATCAGCTTCAGCGGTGCCGGCATCATTCGTTCTGTCGGCGTCGGCGGTAGTTTCCGTCTTTACAGCAGCAGTTGAAGTAGAGCCCTCGTTTTTTGCTGAGCATGCAGCCGCGGATACTGTGAATACCAGGATTGCAGCGATGATGAATAATTTCTGTTTCATAATAATCCTCCATATGTTTTTTATTTACGAGGATTAGACGCGGCAGAGACGTAAAAAGTTGCAGAAAATGAAATATGTGTTTTATTCAGTGATTACCATAGCAGGCGGAGTTATCCACAATAATGTGGAAATGTCTGTGGATTAATTGTTAATATCTGAAAATTGTAAGCTTATGGATGTGGAAGATACAAAAATGGGGATTGAGAGTGTGGATAACGGAAAGATGTGTGGATAAAGATAAAAATACGGAAAGATAGAACGATATGAGAAAAAATATGGTAAAATAAAAACATGGGCATCAGGAAATCTGATGCCCATGTACAGCTGTATTAACAGATACTTAAAAAGCGTGTTCCGATCCTCTAATATATGGTCTTACCGTTTCACTTCAAATTTATAACCAATCCCCCATACAGTCGTCAGCGCCCAGCTGGCATGATCTTTAATCTTTTCCCGCAGACGTTTGATATGTACATCCACGGTTCTGGTATCTCCAATATATTCATATCCCCAGATGTGGTCCAGAAGCTGTTCTCTGGTAAAGACCTGGTTGGGCGAAGAGGCGAGGAAGTAAAGCAGCTCCAGCTCCTTCGGCGGCATCTCGATGGAATGGCCCATATAGATGACGGAATAGTTGGTCAGGTTTACGATCAGATCGGGATATTCCACGTAATCGCCCTGTTGGTCAGTCTGGGCAGCTGCCGGCACGGCAGGCTGCTGATAACGGCGGAGCACCGCCTTGACTCTTGCCACCAGTTCCTTAGAGTCAAAGGGCTTGATCATATAATCATCGGCGCCCAGCTCTAAGCCCAGCACCTTGTCGAAGACCTCGCCTTTTGCGGACAGCATGATGATGGGAACCGGGGACTGAGCCCGCATTTCCCGGCAGACAGAATAGCCATCCATGCCAGGAAGCATCAGATCGAGAAGAACCAGATTCGGTTTAAATTCCGGAAATACCCGAAGCGCCTCTTCACCGTCGTTTACAATAATCGTTTCAAAACACTCTTTTGTTAGATAAAGAGAAATCAATTCGGCGATGTTATTATCATCGTCAACGATCAATATTCTCTGTTTTTCTGCCATAGTCCAATCCTCCTATTTAAAAGTGACGATCGTTACGCCGGTATCCCCCTCGCCGAATACACCCAGCCGGAAATCTTTGACGTACTTCAGTTTTTTTAGGTGCTTGTGAACCGCATTCTTAAGTGCTCCGGTGCCTCGCCCATGTACGACACGAACGGAAGGCAGGTGAGCCAGATAGGCGTCGTCTAAGTACTTATCCAGCTCCGGAATGGCCTCGTCGGTGGTCATTCCGATCAGATTTACCTCCGGAGAGATGGTAAAGGACTTGGACATGCGGGCAGAGCTGCTTCCGCTTCCTGTCTTTTTCTTACCACTGCCGCTTCCAAGAGTGGGGCCTGAGACAGACTGCTCATTTAACAGCTCCAGATCGCTCAGGTTGACGAGAGAGCGGAGAATTCCCATCTGTACATATAAATCCCCTTTGGAATTGGGGAGAGAACTTACTGTTCCATTTAAATTCATGCTGAGAACACGTACGCCGTCGCCCAGCTTTAACTTTTTCGGATCGATGGACTGTTTCGGCTCTTTCGTCTGATTTTTTAAGGACAGCGAGGAATCTACTTCCTTTAGCTTGCCGCGGATACGGGCACGCTCTGCCTCCAGTTCCTTACCGACACCTGATTCGGAAGCCAGCTTGTTTATCTGGCGGATCGTCTGGTCTGCAGTATCTTTTGCATCCCGCAGAATCCGCTGCGCCTCCTCTTTGGCGTCACGGATCATCTTGTCGCGCCGCTCATCGAGACGTTCTTCCTTCTGAGTCAGCCTGGCCTTCAGTTTTTCTACTTCCATCTTGTAAGACTCGATCTGAATGCGTTCCTTTTCAATGGTGACGCGGTTCTGTTCCAGATGGGTAAGCAGATCCTCGAAGGTTTCATCCTTGGCTTCCAGATGCGTTTTCGCGTCCTCAATAATATAGTCGGGAAGTCCCAGCTTCGATGAAATGGCAAACGCATTGCTCTTGCCGGGAACTCCGATCAGGAGACGGTAGGTGGGCTGCAGCGTCTCCACATTAAATTCACAGCAGGCATTTTCCACACCGGGGGTGGTCAGCGCAAATACCTTCAGCTCGCTGTAGTGAGTCGTTGCCATGGTACGGCATTTCATATTGTGTAAAAATGACAGGATGGCGATGGCAAGCGCCGCGCCTTCGGTAGGATCAGTTCCGGCTCCCAGCTCATCGAAGAGGCAAAGCGAGCGGCTGTCGGCCTGCCCCAGGATCTGTACGATGTTGGTCATGTGGGCGGAGAAGGTACTGAGGCTCTGCTCAATACTCTGTTCATCTCCGATATCTGCAAATACCTCGTCAAAGACGGAGAGTTCGGAACCGTCGAACGCCGGTATATGGAGTCCCGCCTGACCGATGAGCGTAAATAACCCCACGGTCTTTAATGAAACGGTCTTACCGCCCGTGTTGGGGCCGGTAACTACCAGCAGATCGAAATCCCTGCCTAAATGTACCGTGATGGGAACGACCTTCGACGGGTCCAAAAGCGGATGGCGTCCGTCCTTGATGTGAATGATTCCCTTTTTGTTAAAACGGGGCTCACTGGCCTGATAATGCCGGGAGAGCGCCGCCTTGGCAAATATAAAGTCCAGTCTGGTGAGAACCTCGAAATCGGTCAGAAGTTCGTCCTGATACGGGACCAGCTGATTGCTTAGATCGGCCAGTACCATCTCGATCTCTTTCTGTTCCTGGATTTCCAGGGCACGTAAGTCATTGTTCAGCTTAAGGATTGCCATAGGTTCGATAAAGAGTGTGGAACCGGTGGAGGACTGGTCGTGAACCATGCCCGGGACATTGGACTTGTGCTCGGATTTGACGGGAAGACAGTATCTTCCGTCGCGCATGGTGATGACCGCATCCTGTAAATAGGTTCGGTTGGAATTCAGGATAGAATTCAGCTGAGTGTGAATCTTGTCATGAATATTCTTCATGGAGCGCCGGACGTGGTGAAGACCCGGACTGGCATCATCGCTTACTTCCTCTTCAGAAAGGATACAGCGCCTGATCTCCGTATTTACCGGGGTCAGTGGTTCCAGCACGGAAAAAAACTGCTCCAGAGAATCCTCCGGAAGCTCTGAATCCTCGTGCCGCCCGTATGATTTGGCGCGGGCCGCGGTAGTAAGTAAGGAGCTGACGGAGAGAAGTTCCACGATACCGAGGGAACTCCCCACCTCCAGCCGTTTTAAGGAGGCGCGGATATCTTTGACGCCTCCGAAAGATATGCCGCCTTTCTGGCGCACCCTGGTAACTGCGTCGGTGGTCTCACGCTGAGCAGTTACGATCTCATCGTAATCGATGGAGGGTACCAGCCTGCGGCAGAGTTCTTTTCCTGATTCACAGGAAGCGTACTCTGCAAGCTGAACTATTATTTTATCGTATTCTAACGTTTTTAATGCTTTCTGATTCATGATTTCCTTTCTCTGTTTCCAATATAATATCAGACGATGGCGGACAGCCCTGATGGGCGGTAGTGATTACAGTATATCATAAATACAGTATGGCCTGCAATCATATAAATCTTCAATCTCGCCGCGTTTAAGCCGTTGGATTGGAACGAAACCATAAATCAGAAAAGCGTGCTGCAGGGGATCTTATCTGAGAAATGGTGAGAGTTCCACACGAACGAAATATCCCTGTTCATGATGACAGACAGGGCAGGCTTTCGGGGCCTGAAGGCCATGGTGGATATGGCCGCAGTTTAAGCAGATCCATCCGGTCTCTTCATCGGATACAAAGAGCTTATTCTGCTCCATATAGTCGGCAAACAGCTGAAAGCGGTCTCCGTGTACTTTCTCTATTTCAGAAATGAGGGAGAAGGAGGAGCTGATCTGCAGAAAGCCTTCCTGCTTCGCCACTTCTGCAAAATTTTTATAGACATCCTGATATTCCTCATATTCATTGTGGCGTGCGGACTTTAATAAATCCACAGTCTGATCGTATAAGTCCACCGGGTAGCCGCCGTCGATGAAAATGGTCTCGCCTTGTAATTCTTTGAGATATTGATAGAAAATCTCTGCATGCTCTTTTTCCTGCCCTGCAGTATAGGAAAATACGGCCTGTATAACCGGAAGCCCTTCCTTTTTCGCCTGGCTTGCCGCAAACGTATAGCGGTTTCTGGCCTGGCTTTCTCCTGCAAAAGCACGCATCAGATTTTTGACTGTCTCACTGTTTTTTAAATCACTCATTGTAAAGTCCTCCTTGGATAAATTTTCATGTGATACCAACAGTGTCCCTCTAAATCCATATTTTATACTACTTGGCAGAGACTATTCACGTCCAGCCCGGCCTCCCACAGCCCGCTTCGGCTCCGGTGCATTCCCCGGCGCATCCTGTGACTTTGCAGGGCATTAGCAATTCTTAACGCGCATAATTTTTCGTTCAGGGGAAATCCCCACCTGTTTGAGCGCAGCGAGTTTGGGGATTTTCCCTGGTTTTTAGAAAAATTCTGCACGTTTAGAAGTGCTTATGCCCGAAACCGGAACTGGAGGGGCCGGGGAATGCACCGGAGCCGAAGCGGGCTGTGGGAGGCCGGGCTGGATGTGAATAGTCACATTTGGTTGACTGCAGTTCGCTGTGTTTCTTATCTTTTCCTTGCATAAAACAGAGAAGAAACGTATAATAGGTTTAGGTCTTCTGCAAAGGAGGGTGTGTATGCCGGATAAAAGCGGGCCAGATGATAAAAAGACGGAACCGCGCCGTTTTATCAGCGAGAAAATTGTGAAACAGCCCAGAACAAAGAGAGAGATCATGAGAAGGGCAGTCGCCCTTTTATTAACTGCGGCCCTTTTTGGAATCGTCGCGGCAGTTACTTTTGTTGTTTCCAGACCGGTGGCGGAAAAATACCTTGGAAAAGAAACTACAAGGGAGACTACTCCGGTAACAATACCGAAGGATGACCCGGAACCATCGACGACGGAGGAGACCGAGCCGACTCAGGCCACCACAAAGGAGTCTGAGCCCATCGAAGATCTTCTGGAGTCAGCAATGAAAAAGTATCCGTTCAGCATCGATGATCTGAATACCCTGTACGGGAATTTAAGAGCGGTATCGTTAAAAGCGGGAAAAGGAATCGTGACGGTTCATTCCGTTAAGACGCAGACAGACTGGTTTAATAATCCGGTCGAGAATTCAGGTCTTTACGCGGGAGCGGTAATCTCCTCGGCCAATGAGGAACTGCTGGTACTGACACCGGAAGGTGCAGTTGAGGCGGCGGATTCGATTCGGGTGGCATTTTCAGACGGTACGGAGGTTCAGGGAACGATCAGACAGACGGACAAGCTGTCAGGCATGGCAATTGTGAGCGTTCCGACTGCGGAACTGGGAAGAGCGCTTTTAGAGGAAGTTAAGGCGATTGAACTGGGGAATTCCTATTCCGTAAAACAGGGAGATCTGGTAATTGCAATCGGAGGACCAGCCGGCATGGTGCATTCCACCTGTTATGGTTTTGTATCCTATATAGCGAAGAATGTTCAGATGACGGATGGGATGACCCGTATCATTTACTCTGATTTAAAGAGCAATGCGGCGACAGGAACATTCCTCATGAACACGACCGGTCAGATTATCGGCTGGGTGACTGACGAGTATAAGAGCGAAGGCAGCGAAGATATGACTGTTGCCATGGCTATCTCTGACTACAAGAGCATTCTGGAGAAAATGAGCAACGGCAACGCGTTCCCGTACTTTGGCATCAAGGGCCAGGAGGTCAGCGCGGTCATGAATGAGAGCGGGATGCCGCTCGGCGTTTATGTGGTGGATGTGAATGCAGACAGTCCTGCCTATAATGCAGGGATCCAGTGCGGAGACATTATTACGGTTATGGGCGGTGAGAATATCGTTACCATGAAGGATTTCCAGGTGAAGCTGGAGGCGTCGACACCGGGAGAGGTATTACCGGTAACGGTACTCAGAAGCGGCAGAGATGAATATAAAGAGATTGAATATCAGATAACCATAGGAGCCAGGTAATCTTCCTGGCTTCTGTGACGCTTAAAAAGGATATGGAGGAGAACAATGAGATATATAGAGACATTTCGGGAAGGGATGCATGTATCGGATGTATACTTATGTAAGAATAAGCAGATAGCCCTGACCAAGGCAGGTAAAGAATACGGGAATTTAATCTTACAGGATAAGACGGGTACCATCGATGCAAAGATCTGGGACTTGAGCTCTCCGGGAGTGGGGAATTTCGAGACGATGGACTACATCTATATCGACGCGGATGTCACCATGTTCCAGAACTCGAATCAGCTGAATGTGAAGCGGGTCAGAAAAGCGGAGGAAAGCGAATACATACCAGGGGATTATCTTCCGGTGTCCGCTAAAAACATCGGTGAGATGTATGAGGAACTGACCGGACTGATTAAGTCGATCCGGACTCCCCATTACAGAAAACTGGCAGAAAGCTTTTTTGTGGAAGACAAGGCTTTTGCAAAGGCATTTCAGTTTCATTCTGCGGCAAAGAGTGTTCATCATGGGTTTGTAGGAGGCCTTCTGGAGCATACACTGAGCGTTGTGAAATTATGTGACTATTATGCAGGGTATTATCCGCTGATTAACCGTGATTTGCTGCTCACTGCCGCTATGTTTCATGATATCGGCAAGACGAAGGAGCTCTCTGTATTTCCCGAAAATGATTATACGGATGACGGTCAGCTTCTGGGGCATATCATCATCGGTACAGAGATGGTGTCAGAGCGGATTCGTACAATTCCGGATTTCCCGGCGAAGGCTGCTACGGAGCTGAAGCATTGTATTCTTGCTCATCATGGAGAACTGGAATACGGTTCACCGAAGAAACCGGCTCTTTTAGAGGCGCTGGCATTAAACTTCGCGGATAATACCGATGCCAAGATGGAGACTATGATCGAAGTGCTGAAGGGTGCGGGAGATAATAACGGCTGGCTTGGATTTAACCGGCTGCTGGAGACGAATGTGAGAAAGACATCAGAGTCCTGATATATAGAAGTGCAGGAAGTTCTATTATAAAGCACAGCTGAAAGGAGCAGCGGCCGGAAACGTACGGCCGCTGCTCCTTGCTTTTACAGATGGTAATGCTGGAACAGCTGCCTGCGCAGCTGTTCATTCCCTGAGATCTCCGCGATGAGATCCAGCCGGTTTTCTTTCAAAAGGATGGAGATTAGGCTGGCCATACGGACTTCCCCTTCTTTTTCCCCCTCCCTCTTTCCATCTGCAATCAAATCATCGATCGCCTGACACATGGTATACCCCTCCTCTCGTCCAGGAGCGGCTAAATACTTCATCAGCCGCCGGTTTTCACCCAAAAGGCCCATGACTGCCGTCAGGGCATTATCATCCAGCATGGATATCTGGTCATGGTTTGACGTGATATAGTTGTAAAATTTACTCTTATCTGTACTATATTTTAGCATACCGAAGACCTGTTGTAAACCCGTTTTGTAGAGGCTCAGATTTTCAATTTTTCTGATATCGACAAGATTGATGCGGTAGTCGGGAAGAGCGGCCAGAAGATCCGGAATACATTCCGTGGGACCTCTTAAATCCAGCATATCGTAGAGACTTTTTGGACCATCCCATGGATCCTTTCCACAGTACAGGACCAGTGTGAGGACAGGCTGGAGTTTGTCACGGCGGGTGATGCCGGACAGAAATTCCGGGCTTTTGGTAAGATCTTTCTTTTTCCTGTGTTCCTTTTGAATCTCTGTAAGCTGTTCCGTATAATCCAACGCATCATAAGTCAGGCTTCGAATGGGCATGCCGTAATGGATCTCTCCCTGAGCCTCGCAGCCTGCAACGATAAAGCAGGCGCCTATGGATGCTTTCATCGCGATATCGCGCCGCCTCTGAATTGTTTGTTTCCTGCCGCTGCGGTTCGTTATCGCGATTCCGGATTCTGTAGATACCGGTGACAATAATTCCGCTTTTAAAATCTGTTTTCCATGGAAAATCTCGGCATTATACAGGTCCGCAAAACGGGCCGGGTCCTGCAGCAGCTTTTTAATATAAAAATCCTGTCTGGGCACACCACCATTCCTTTCTCATTTTAATTTGTTGTAGGTTCGTCATGGAAATGCCGGCAGAAGTGCCAGAGATACATGAGTGATAAGATGGATAAATTCCCATAATTAGACTGTGTATTTCAGTATATCATAATCGGGCTCTAAAGACAAGAAAAAACTCTTTAGAAGAGTGAAAAATACCGCCATATTAATTGCAACTTTCTGGGCGATGAGTTGAAACCTTCTGCAAACCATGGTAAACTGAACGAAAAGGGATTTAAACAGATCGTTGATCAGGCAGGAAACAGGTGACGATGCAGACGATAGACTTTCGGCTGCATCATATTGTGCGGTACTGTGGTTTGGAGAGGGGGAATGCATTCGCTGTGAGTTTTGAAGAAACATTTCATAAAATAAAGGGTATCGAAAAACTGCTTCAGCTTAATCCGCGGTTTTACGGCTGGTGCTATTTTGGAAAGATTCATTCTATGTATCTTTACAGTGATTACGATTATGAGGAGTGGTTAGAAATTCAGAATCTTCGGATGGTGATGGAGTCGGAGGACAAGGAATACCGCGTGACTCTCTTTTTTCGGGATGTCACTTCCTTCTATCTGGCGCAGTCTGCAGGGATCAGTGGATTTGAGATCGAATGCAGCGATGATCATGCCTTTGGAGACCGGAGGAATTTTCATGTGTATGATTTTGAGGAAGGGGATATCCGGTTTTACTGTAGAGAGATAGAGATAGAAGAAGTCGTGAACAGGGAAATGATAAAGAGAAAGGAAGAGAGCGCATTGGCTTATCACGGTGATTGAGCCATTGGAACAGGCAGCCGGGAGGCTGGAAGGAGGAGCGGATATGGAGTTTGGTATGCCGTTTTTGATGGAAACGGATACTCTGGAGGAGTGTGCCCGGCTGTGCAGCCAATTGGGACTGGATTTTATAGAACTGAATATGAATTTTCCTCAGTGTCAGCTGCCGGAACTTTCGGCAGACCGGCTGCGGCGGATTATGGATCAGGAACATCTGTATTTTACGATCCATCTCGACGAGAATCTGAATGTCTGTGATTTTAATCCAAAAGTCCGGCAGGCGTATCTGGAGACCGCCGTAGAGACAATCGAACTGGCAAAGGCCATTGGAGCTCCTGTGATCAATATGCACCTTGCAAAGGGAATCTATCTCACGCTGCCGGGGAGAAAGGAATATCTGTTTAAGCGGTATGAAGAGGAGTACCGGAGGCATATTGCGGAATTTGGAGAGATGTGCCGGGACGCAGTCGGTGACGCGGCGATACATATGGCGGTTGAAAATACGGAAGGATTTATGGAACATGAGAGGAAGGCACTGGAACTTTTATTGCAGCAGCCCTGTTTCGGGCTGACACTGGATATTGGACACAGCCATGCCGCGGGGAATGTGGATATTCCCTTTTATCTGACGTATGAAGACCGGCTGATTCACATGCATGGCCACGATGCAAAGGGTAAGAGCTGCCATCTGGCGTTCGGTGATGGAGAGATCGATCTGGAGGAACGGCTTTTGATGGCAGAAAAGGCAGGGGCCAGAGTGGTTCTGGAAACAAAGACGATAGAGGCGCTGATGAAGACCGTATCATGGCTTCGGAAGTGAGCGGCGGCAGAAGAGGAGATTATGATGCTGGAACTGCACGGCTGGATTACATTTCGTGAAACGTATAAGGGGGTGGAGGACTGTCAGTTCGAACAGATCATGAAGGACATTCTCAGAAAATGTGAGAGCCTGGAGTATCATCAATTGAAGCCGAGAGCCATGGACGGAGAGTGGTATCTTGAAACGACGCTGTTTGCCAACCATCACAACCCGGAGGTGGAGGAATTGTTTGAATTCCTTGCGTATGCGGCTTCAAGGGCGCCGGGCAGTTATGGCGTGTTCTATATGCATGACGATGAAGACCGGACAGGGCGGGAAAATGAATTTCAGGTTTTTGTGATAGCGAGAGGGAAAATTCGCCGTGAAAAGGATCCGTTTCTATCACCATTCATACCTGCGGTGGAAGACGCCTGGGTATGAGAAAAACAGAGGCCGGAGAAAACGAAAGCCAATCGTATGACAAGAATTTACTTTATAAGTTAAGGTTCGTGTTTTGCATTGCCGTTGGAATGTTTATTGCGGAACCTGCTGTTGAGTACAGGTGCAATTGATTTCTGTATGGCCAGCAAAGCGATTCTGGAAACATTCAGCAAGAACTATGAAATCTTTAATCTGCCATATTTATTTGCAAGTTCGGAGACGTACCACTTATGTTTCTATCCTGGTGGGGCTTGTGCTGGTCACGTATATTCCGGCTGTCAGCATGGCGCTTCCGACGATGGCCGGTCTGGTCAAATAACAAAAAATCAAATATGGTTTTACGCAGTTGAAAAACCGTCTGACACAGTGAGTGTGTGGCAGGCGGTTTTTTGTGGTTCCAAACCTGCGGTCCGAAGACTGCAAACGTTTTTAAATAAAAGATTTAGAATTTCTTTCGTTTTACACGTCGTTCATTTTAAGA
>OIZR01000943.1_pt1 | contig 16229 bp, 16 predicted proteins | sample 1588591 | NCBI WGS metagenome assembly OIZR01 (sample SAMN03283249) | human gut metagenome | biome: human-associated habitat; material: feces | host: Homo sapiens | place: USA | collected 2013 | reverse complement strand
AACAGATCAGCAAAAAACAAAAACGAAATCGCGAAAAGCGCGCCAACCACTCCCCCCGGGGTAGAAAAAATATTTCTACCAAAAGAACCGAGGGAGACAGGTAAAAAAAACTCTCCGCAGGCGCGCGCACGTGAGAGGGGGTGTAAATGCATGGATTTAGAAAAAGATAGAGAGACAAAAACCGAAGAAGATCAGATTTTATCAGAGTTTTTAGAACTTTTGGAAATATTCAGAGAGTTACCGGAAACACGAAAAAAGAACCTGAAATCAAGACTGAAAAAAGAAGCAGCGGGCGATATTTTGACAGAAGCAGAGGTAGAAAAAGAGCGAAAAAAACTCATGGAACTGTTCAAAGACATTGAGGACGACCGGAAAAAGAAAATGATCGAACGCAAGGTAAAAGAAATGGCTTTTCAGGCCGTGGCGATCCGGGAAGCGAAATACTCAATCATGACGGAAGGGTTAAAGACCGAAGTCGTCAACGGCTCACAAAGATACATGAAAGAGAATCCGGCAGTTGCAACCTTTGACAAATATTCGCGGGCGTATAACTCAAATATCGACAAACTGATCGAGTATTTACCACAACAGCAGACGGAGAAAATAAGCAAGTTGGAAGCGTTTAGAAATGCATAACGTATATGTGAATTACATTGTCGAATATCACGACAAGATCGAACGCGGGCAGATCATAGCGGGAAAATGGATAAAGAAAATTTATAAAATCCTAGTTGACGGCATAAAATCAGGCGACTGGGATTTTGACGCAAAAAAAGCAAATAAGGCGATCCAGTTTATCGAAAACTTCTGCCACCACTCAAAGGGGCGGAATGACCTTTTCAAGTTGGAACTATGGCAGAAAGCTATTGTTTCGGCAATCTTCGGAATACTGGATAAAAAGACACATAGGCGGCAGTTCCGGGAAATATTTCTTCTGGTCGGACGTAAGAATGGAAAAAGCCTTTTCGCAGCGGCAATCATGGCATACGTGACGTACATCGATGGAGAATACGGCAGCGAATTATATTGCCTTGCGCCGAAACTGGATCAGGCCGATATCGTGTATGACAGCTTTTACAAGATCACACAAGCAGAAGAAGAACTGGCAGAAGTGACAAAGAAGCGGCGATCCGATATCTACATAGCGGAATTAAACACCACGATCAAGAAGATTGCATTCAACGCAAAGAGGGCAGACGGATTCAATCCAACAATGACAACAAACGACGAAATGGAAGCGTGGCCGGGAGACCAGGGCTTAAAACAGTACGAAGTTATGGTATCGGGTACGGGAGCGCGAAAAGAGCCGATCACACTTTCTACATCGACCGCCGGATATGTCAACGACGGAATCTTTGATGAACTGATGAAACGATCAACAGCTTTCCTGAAAGGATCAAGCAAAGAAAGACGCTTGCTTCCGTTCCTGTACATGATCGACGATCTGGAAAAGTGGAACACAAAAGAAGAACTGGCAAAAGCTAACCCAAATTTAGGCGTATCGGTTCAGTGGGAATTCTTCGAAGAACAGATCGCGATCGCGCTACAGTCGTTATCAAAAAAAGCGGAATTCATGACGAAGTATTGCAACATCAAGCAGAATTCTTCGATTGCATGGCTTGACTATGAGACGGTAGCGAAGGCAGCGGGACAACCGTATACACTGGACGACTTCCAGGGTTGCTATTGCGTGGCCGGTATTGACCTTTCACGAACAACCGACCTGACGGCCGTTTCACTGGTTATCGAAAAGGGCGGAAAGAATCACATTATTACACAATTTTTCATGCCGCAGGAACGCTACAACGTGGCAATCGACGAAGAAGGCGTCCCATACAACATTTTCAAAGAACAGGGCTATCTCACGATATCGGGAGAACATCAAGTAAACTACAAAGACGTGTTCGCGTGGTTCGTGCGCCTGATAAAAGAATATAAGATACGACCGTTAAAAGTCGGCTATGACAGATATTGCGCGGGCTATCTAGTGCAAGAAATGAAAGAAGCAGGATTCCACATGGACGACGTATATCAAGGAACAAACCTGACACCTGTATTAAATACCTTTGAAGGAGATTTGAAGGACGGAATGTATCTGATAGGAGACAACAACCTGTTAAAATCCCACCTGTTAAACGTGGCAGTTCAGATCCAGACGGACGACAGCAGAATGAAACCTGTCAAGATCGAAAAGCGGGCGCATATCGACGGCGCGGTATCGATCTTCGATGCACTGGCCGTAAAAATGAAATACCACAAGGAAATCGGAAGACAATTACAAAATGCAGCATAAGAGAGGGCGCGCCCCTCTCTTTTTGTATCTAAAAACAGGTCAGAAATGAACGCACTTAAAAGATAAACTGAACTGTGAATAAAGCCGAAAGGGGGTAGAACGAAACGGGAATATTAAAGGATTTTGCGACATTCCGCAAAATGAAGTTTAGTCCGATATTCACAATCAGGGGAGAATACAACGCGTCGGCAGATATGGACGCGAGCGACATTATCGGATCGATTACGAACTGCATTGCAACAAACGTCGGAAAACTGACGCCGCAGCTAATCCGAACGGATTCGCGCGGAATGATGATTAGAGACGATTATCTGGCGAAGTTTCTTTCATTGCGTTGGTCGCCGGAATTGTCTGTATACGACGCACTGTACAAAATGGCAGCGCAGCTTGTTAGGAAATCCAATGCGTTCGCAGTGATTTTTTACAATGACGATTTTTCCAAAGTCAAAAGCATTGTGCCGATAACGACGCGCGGGTTCAGAGTGTGGGAAGACGAAGAAACCGGAGCAATGTTATTCCGCTTCACGTGGGACTACGACGGGAAGATCTACACGGTCCCGTATCAATCCGTGATCCACCTGAAAGCGAGATTCGACAGAAAACGTTTTTTAGGATCTGAACCAGATCCGGCATTGAAAAACACACTGGAATTACTGGACGCAACCGGACAGGCCTTGCGGAATCTGGTTAAAAATTCCGCAAACCTGAAAGGATATCTGAAATATAACAATTTCGCAGACGATGAAGAACTGAAAAAGAAAGTAAAAGAATTTCAGGAAGCATACATGGACGCGAGCAACGAAGGCGGACTGGGCGGAATAGATAACACAATGGAATTTCACGAAATCAACCAGAAAGCCCCGACTATTCCGACGCTGCAATCACAGTTTTTACGCGATAACGTATACCGCTATTACAACGTAAACGAAAATATCCTGATGTCGAAATTTTCGGAATCGGAGTGGAACGCTTTTTACGAAAGCGTGATCGAACCGATAGCCCTTCAATTATCACTTGAATTCACATTCAAATTACTGACAGAGCGGGAAAGAGGATTCGGAAACAAGATCATATTTTCTTCAAATCGTTTACAGTATGCGACATTGCAGACGCGATCCACAATCGGATCGGTTCTGTATGACCGAGGAATTATCACAATTAACGAATTCCGCGAACTACTTTACTATGAGCCGATCGAAGATGGCGACGTGAGAATGGTATCACTGAACTACGTGAAAGCGGACGATCAATCACTGTACCAGACGGGGCAGCAGGACGGAAGCGGCGGCAATGGACCGCCGGAAGGCGACGGACAGCAGCAGGCGGCGAAAATACCGCTTGAAATGCTCATGAACGCTATCTATGTACAAGCAAAACTGAAAGGGGGCAGACAATGGCGGACGTATTAAAAGGGCTTGAAATCAAAAACATGACTGACGTTTCCGCGGATCTCTACTTTTACGGCGATATCGTGTCGGACTGGTGGGGAGCATGGCAGAACGAAGATCAGTACCCGGACGCAATCAAGAATTTTCTTTCACAGGCAGAAGGAAAAGACTTGAATGTATATATTAATTCCGGCGGCGGATCAGTGTTCGCAGGAATGGCGATCTACAACATGATTAAACGCCACGGAGAAAAAAACAAAGTGAAAGTATACGTTGACGGCTTGGCCGGTTCGATTGCATCCGTAATCGCATTCGCAGGAACAGAACCGCCGGAAATCCCGTCAAATGCATTTTTAATGATTCACAAGCCATGGGGCGCAATTTCCGGCAATGCAGACGAAATGCGAAAAATGGCGGACGATCTGGATAAAATACAGACCGGAATCATGAACGTATACGAAGATCATCTGGCGGAAGGCGTCACGATCGATCAGGTGGAAGCGTTGGTAAACGCCGAAACATGGTTGGACAGCAAAGAAGCGGCGAAATATTTTGATATCGCGCAAACTGACGCGGCCGATTATGTGGCAGCAGTCGGCGACTATTTGAACCACGCCGGAAAGTTGCCGGAAAAATTCAAATCACACCAGAAACAGCCGGAGCAGACACCAAAGGGGCCTACACCGGAAGAACAGGCGAAAGCGGCAGCAGACGCCGAAAAAAGAAACCAGATCAAAAGATTATGTATCGAGGGAATGACGAAAGGAGAATAAAGCGAATATGAAGCATGAAGAACTTGTGAACATGAACATGAAAGACCTGAAAGCAAGACTGAAAGAGATCGGCACACAGGCACAGACAGCAGAAGGCGAAGCACTGGACGCCCTGACAACCGAAGCCGAAGACATTAACGGCATTTTGCAGGATATTCAGAACCGCGCAAATATCGCAGGACTGGCAGCACAGGCGGGCGACGATGCCGGGGAAGGAACACCGGGGGAGAAAGGAGACGACGTGAAGAATAAAAAGCGCGAAGAAAGAGGGCAGAGCCTAAAAGACGGAAAGACAGTACAGTTCAACGCAAAAGTGGCGTTCGGATCTGTACAGAATGCGCTTTCTGTCACACAGGCAGTCACACCAAAACACACTGCAAGCGACGTAAAAGAGACATTCAACGACGTTTCTTCACTGGTGGATCGCGTCAGAGCAATTCCGTTAAATGGTGGAGAAACATATCAGAGAGGATATGTAAAAAGCTACGGCGACGGCGCGGGAAGCACAGCAGAAAGCGCAGACTATAGCGCAACAGAACCGACATTCGGATATGTAACAATGGAAAAACAGAAGATCACAGCATATACAGAAGAACCGGAAGAAATGGTTAAACTTCCGAACGCTGATTACGATTCTGTAGTAGAAGGATCTGTCACACGCGCAATCAGAAAGTACATGAACCGACAGATTATGATCGGAGACGGAACAAGCGGAAAATTCAAAGGAATTTTCCACAACCCAACAAAAACAGCCGATCAGGTTATTGATCCAGCAACAGACCTTTCTATGAAGGCGATTACAGACGAAACACTGGACGATATTATCTACGGTTACGGCGGTGATGAGGAAGTGGAAGACGTCGCAGTTCTGATCCTGAACAAAAAGGATCTGAAAGCGTTTGCGAAACTGAAAGATAAACAGGGACGAAAATTCTACACAATCGTAAACCATGGAAACACAGGAACGATCGACGGCGTACCGTACGTTATCAATTCTGCTTGCAAAGCAGTGACAGACGAGCAGACATCAAAAGATGAATATTGCATGGCATACGGCCCACTCAGTAACTACGAAATGCCGATTTTCTCCGATATCGACGCGAGAAAATCAACAGATTACAAATTCAAACAGGGACAAATTGCTTACAGGGCGGACATTTTCGCAGGCGGCGCAGTTGCTGCTTATAACGGATTTATCCGCGTGAAACGACCAAAAACAGAATAATAAGAAACAGGAAGGACGGCTAAATTATGACATATGACGAGCTTGTGGACGCTGCAAAATTGCGCGTCAGAAAACTTTCAAATGATGCATTGGACGAAGACGTGAAAACCCACGTCGATTTCGTACTGGCAGATTTGAAAAGAATCGGGGTAAAAGAAGAAAAGTATCTGAAAGCACCGGAAGATCCGTTAATCATTGGGGCCGTCCTTGCGTATGTCAAAGCATATTACGGAATGGATGCATACCACGAAAAATGGTTAGCGGCCTACAATATGCATTTAACCAGAATCAAAGGGGGCGACTACAAATAGATGCATATATCACACTGGTTGAACCGGGCGAAACCAAAGAAGAAGACGTCAAAAACGGCGTGATCGCAACCGTTGAACCGATCGGGCGTGATGAATTTGTGGCAGCAGGGAAAAAGGGCATGAAAGCCCGCCACAAGTTCAATGTATGGGCTAACGAGTACAACGACGAACAGGAAGTCGAATACAACGGCCGCCGCCTGACGGTATACCGAAGTTATGGCCCGAAGGACGACGGAAAAATCGAACTGTACGCTGGAGAAAGGGCGGGAAATGTATGAAAGTAAAGATCGACATTGACGGGCTTTCTGACGCGGTACAAGAAGAACTGAAAAACTGGCAGAAAGACACGTGCAACCCGGTTCTAAACGAAGCATACAAAGCCGGAGCAGAAGAAGGGAAGAAAGTTCTTTTGCAGGGCGGACCGTACAAGGAGCGCACCGGGAAGTATACGAAGGACTGGGACGTAACGCAAAGAGACAGCAGAGCCGGAAAGATAACAGGGACAGAAAGTTATTCAGTACACAACAAAAAACATTATCAATTAACACACCTTTTACAGAACGGACACGCAAGCAGAAACGGCGGGCGTGTCAAAGCATATCCGCACATCGACAGCGCGGAAGAAAAGGCGGCAAAGGCAGCAACAGACTATATAGAGGACAAGTTAGGGGGATAACATGCCGACGATTGAAGAAATCATCAAAAGAGCAACGAAAATCGGGATTCCGATCACAAAAAATGCATGGAAGAAGACAGCGAAAAAGCCGGTACCAGATCCGCCGTATATAGTTTACATGGTCAGCGAGAACCAGAGGGGCGACGACAAAAAGAACACGATCCGAAAAGTTGACGGATCACTGGAATTATACACAGACAGAACGCCGGACGAATCACTGGAAAGACAGATCGAAGAGAAAGTTCTTTTCGATCTACCGTTTAGTAAGTATCAAGCTGAAATTACTTCCGAAAACATGGTTCAGACGGCGTACGAATTCAATATCACGCAGAAGAAAGGAAGGAAATAAAAATGGCAGAGACAGAGAGAATCATTCTCGGATCTGGAAACGTCCATATGAAATTATTCAACGGCGAACTACCGGCTGTTGATGATATTTGCACAGACGAAAATCAGATTTCATACATTCAGGGTGGCGCAACTATCGAGTACAAACCAACATACTACACAGCAAAAGACGATACAAGAAAAATTCAGAAAACAGTTATCACCGACGAAGAAGCAACTTTAAAAAGCGGTTTAATGACATTTTGCGGAAACACGCTTGAAAAGATATGCGATACCGCACGCGTAAGCTATGTGGAGAAGACATCAGACAAAAAGAAAAGAAGAATCGTAAAGGTCGGCGGCGGAAACAATCAGGGCAGAAAGAAATATGTAATTTGTTTCCACCACGAAGATCCGGTGGACGGCGATATCTGGGTAATGATTGTCGGAAACAATCAGGCCGGTTTTTCCCTTGCGTTCGCAAACGACAAAGAAACAGTCGTGGACGCGGAATTCACGGCATTACCGCAGGACAAGGAAGGAACATTGATTCACTACGAAGAAGAAGTTCTGGAAGATACGCAGAGTTAAAGCGATACAACCGAATAGAAAGCGGTCACGGACGAATAAAACAGATAAAACAAACACAAGGCGGCGTACAGACAAAAAACGCCGCCTTTTTCAGAAGGAGAAAAGACAATGGCGAACATGAATTTCGATTTTAACAAAATCAACAGATCATTTTTTACAGTAACACTTACAGACGGAAAGAAATTGCTTGTCAAGATGCCAAAGAAAGGAACATTCGGGAAACTGGCAGCAGTTCAGGATATGGATACCGACAATATGACAATGGACGATGCAATGGACACACTAGGCGCGATCGTTGCGGAAGCTCTGTCGAACAATTTACAGGGCGAAAAGATCACAACGGAATACATTACGGATCAGTACGACGTGGAAGAAATGTCAGAATTTGTGGACAACTACATGGAGTTTGTAAACGGAGCGAAGAAAAACCCAAACTAATAATTCCGTACTATGACGATCCAGAATACGAAGAACCAAAGTTTACGCTGAAAACGAAGTCTGAAAAGTTAGTGATTAACTATACCGGTCTAAATATGTGGGAAGTGGAAGAACTGGATCTTGACGTATATCTGTTTTTAGTACGGGAAGCATTTATCTATTATACAAGCCAAACAGAGAAGGGGCGGGAGTACTTAGAAAACTGTTGGCGCATGAAGCAGACAAAACCAGATCGGCAGCGTCTACGCGAAAAATTCAGCAAGAAAGGGGGAGAATAAATGGCAGAAAAAAGCAAAATAGCCGGAATTACTATCGAAATCGGCGGCGATACCACGAAATTAGATAAAGCCCTACAGGGAGTAAATAAGCAGACCAGAGACGCACAAAAGGAACTGAAAGAAGTAAACAAATTACTAAAATTAGATCCAAAAAATACGGAACTTCTGGCACAGAAACAAAAAATACTTGCAGAATCGATCGACGGGACAAAAGAAAAACTGGATATTTTGAAAGAAGCCGAAAAACAGGTTCAACAGCAGTTCGAAAACGGCGAAGCATCGGAAGAACAGTACAGAGCGTTGCAGCGCGAAATCATTAAGACAGAACAACAGTTGAAAAACCTGAAAAAACAAGCAGAAGACAGCAACGGCGCACTAGACAAGATCGGAGAAACTGCCGGGAAGATTGGCGAAAAGTCCGAAGCACTGGGGAAGAAGTTGCTTCCGGTAACAGCGGGAATAACAGCAGTCGGAACGGCGGCCGTGGTATCATTCAACGAACTTGACGAAGGTTACGACACAATCATAACAAAAACAGGAGCTTCAGGAGAAGCACTGGACGGATTAACAGAATCTATGAATAATGTATTCGGCGAACTTCCGACGGATGCAGAAACGGCCGGAATCGCAATCGGAGAAGTAAACACAAGGTTTGGAGTAACAGGAGAGACTCTGGAAGGGCTGTCGAAACAGTTTATCGAATTCGCAGAGATCAACGGAACGGATCTAAATGGTGCGATCGATTCGGTCGACGCGATCATGACAAAGTTCAACGTCGACGCATCGGAAACGCCGTCAGTTCTAGGACTTTTAACGAAAGCGGGACAAGATACCGGAATTTCAATGGATACGCTACAAAACACGTTACAGACGAACGGCGCAACGCTTAAAGAAATGGGAATGGATCTCACTGGATCAGTGAATCTTTTGGCACAGTTCGAAAGCAGCGGCGTTGACGCATCAACCGCCATGGCAGGATTGAAAAAAGCGCAGCAAAACGCAACAGCAGAAGGAAAGACGTTAAAAGACGCACTTTCAGAAACGATCGACAAGATTAAGAACGCAGGAAGCGAAACAGACGCATTACAGGCAGCGACAGAACTATTCGGTAAAAAGGGCGCGGCGGAAATGACGCAGGCGATTAGAGAAGGAAGATTCAGCGTAGAAGACCTGACAGGATCACTGGAAGATTATAAAACAACAGTAGAAGATACATTCAATGCAACACTAGATCCGCCGGACAAGGCGAAAGTTGCATTGAATAATCTGAAAATCGCAGGCGCGGATCTTGGCGAAACACTGTTGAATACAGTTACGCCAATTCTTGAAAAAGTTGTCGATAAAGTAAAAGAATTCACAGCGTGGTTTTCAAACTTGTCAGACAGTCAGAAAGAAATGATCGTAAAGATCGCGGCGGTTGTAGCAGCAGTCGGACCGGCGTTGATTATCTTCGGAAAAGTGGCGTCGGGAATTAGTCAGATATGCGGTATGGCGTCGAAACTGGGCGGACTATTAAAAGGCGCGCCCGCACTTATGGGGATTTTATCAAATCCGGTAACGATTGTTATTGCATTGATCGCGGCAGCAGTCGCGGCGATCGTCCTGTTGTGGAATAATTGCGAAGGCTTCCGAAACGCTGTGAAGAACATTCTTTCAGCAATCGTGGGATTCTTTCAAGATGCATGGGACAAAATTCAGGAAGCATGGGCGGCCGCACAACCATATTTCGAAATGATAAAAGAAGGAATCAAAAACGCCTTTTCAGTAGTTGTGGAAATCCTGACAGCACCGTTTCGGATCGCTTGGTTTCTGATAACTTCGATCTGGGACATTGCAACTACATATTTTCAGAATGTGTGGATCGGAATTCAGACCGTTTTTTCAGTCGTCGGGCAGATAATCGGCGGATTTTTCGAATCCGCATGGATCATTATAAAAGGCGTCTGGGACGTGGTTGTTCTGTATTTTCAAACAATCTGGTTGAATATACAGGCCGTCTTTTCGGTAGTTGCTACAGTATTAGGTGGATTTTTTCAAGTTGCATGGACCACGATCACAACCGTATGGGACGTGGCGACGGGGTATTTCCAAATGATCTGGTCTGTGATACAGGGAATTTTTTCAGTTGTACAGTCCGTACTTTCCGGAGACTTTTCGGGCGCGTGGGAAGCGATCAAAGGTATCTGGTCAGCCGTGACGGGTTGGTTCGGTCAGGTATGGTCAGGGATCCAGAATATTTTCGGATCTGTCGGAAGTTGGTTCGGATCAATCTTTCAGTCAGCATGGAACGCGGTTCAGAATGTCTTTTCAAACTGGGGATCGTTCTTTTCCGGCTTGTGGGGCATTATCAGAAACACATTTTCAAATCTGGGAACGTCTATCGCAAACGCAATCGGCGGCGCGGTTAAGTCTGGGATCAATGGCGTGATATCCATGATCGAAAATACGGTCAATTCTGCGATCGGAGTTATCAACGGAGCAATCAACTTGATTAACAAACTTCCGGGCGTGTCGGTTGGTTCGGTCGGATATGTAGGGCTGCCACGACTGGCGAAAGGCGGAATATTAACCAACGGCCGCGCGATCGTTGCAGAAGCGGGACCGGAGATCGTCGAAATGGTAAACGGTAAAACAATCGTTACACCACTTTCAGGAACAGCAAAGAACACGGCACTTGAAAGAAACTTCGGCAGACAGAAAGGAACACTAAAACAAGAAATCAACATGAATATAGAAAACTTCTATAACAACAGAAAACAGGACGTACGCGAATTGACAGAAGAAGTCATGGAAATGGCGCAGGAATTAAAGGAAAGGGACGATAAAGTATATGCTTAATGAATTTTACGACGATATCAACAGTTTTACATACAACGGGCGGAATTCCCTTGATATAGGACTGGCAGTATACGAAAAAGAAAATATATACGGCCGTCCTAAGCCTATTATTGAAAAAGTAAATATTCCGGGACGCGGAGATGTGATTTTAAATAATAAAACAGATCCGATAGACAATGAAGAATACGAAGATTTTCAGAAGGTGTATAAATGCTATGTTATGCCGGAAGAATATCAGGATATTGAAATGGTCGCCCGGAATGTGTATGCGTGGTTATACCAGACCGTGCAATATTCACGGCTTGACGACAGTTACGAACGCAATTACTACAGAATGGCCCATGTATCGGAAGAAATGTCAGTGGAAGAAATCGCCGCCGCGCTTCTGGGGACATTGGAAATAAAGTTCACTTGCCACCCGTACAAATATTCGTACGACGGCGAAAGAACACTGACACTCACGAAAGCAACAAACATTTTCAACACAGAAGGCTTTACAGCCTATCCGTACATGAAGATCTATGCGACGGGTGCGGTTACGTTGTACATCAACGATCGCGCCCATACATTCAAGGAAATAGAAGACTATATTGAAGTAGACAGCACGTTATTAAATGCGTACAAAGGGGACACGCTGCAAAATAACAAAATGACTACGACATTATTTCCAAAACTGGCAGCGGGCGAAAATAAAATCCGTTGGGCGGGCAATGTAAAGAAAATTGACATTGTGCCGCGTTGGTGCTGTCTGTGATACCGATTCTATATGATCCCCTTGAAACGCAATTTGATTCAAATGGAATCGGACTTCTGACGGACGCGATATCTTGCATCGTAGAAGAAGAAAGAAACGGATCTTTTGAGCTGACTTTACAATACCCACAAGAAGGACGTCTAGCCAATTACATCATAGAAGATGCAATTATAAAGGCGAAACCAAACGACAAAGACAAAAATCAGCTATTCAGGATCTATAAATCAGGAAAGCCGATCGGGGGCGTAAATACCTACTACGCCGAACATATAAGTTATGAATTGAATATGAATCCAGTATGCAGGCCGAGAATATCCGGCAAAAACGCACAGGAAGCAATCGCGCAACTTTTAGAAGAAGCTGTGATTGAAAACAACTATACGGCGTGGTCGGATATCACAACCAGAAACAGCACACAGATAGACGACGTGTTAAGTGTGAGAAACATTCTGGGCGGTGCAGAAGGATCGATCCTTGATGTCTGGGGCGGGGAATATCAATTTGATAATTTTACCGTGAAGCTGCATAAATCCCGTGGATCAGATACCGGGGCGACGATCCGGTACGGAAAGAACCTGATTTCGGCAGAACAGGAAAGAAACATCGGCGACGTGATAACGGCGATATTTCCATATTGTTATTACACGCCGGAAAAGGAAGAAGGAGCGACAGAAGAACCGGATCCGGTTTTCGTTTCCCTTCCTGAAAAGTTCATCAACACACCGAACGCGGAAAAATACGCTCGCCTAAAGTGTGCGCCAATGGATTTTTCTGACGAATTCGAAGACGGCGTGATCGTATCGGAAGAAATGCTTCGGAAGGTTGCAAAAGCCTATACAGAAAGCGGAATCGACGAACCGAAAATATCGATCAAAGCCACATTCCAAAATCTGAAAAAGACAAAGGACTATGAAAATATACAGGCACTTGAAACGATCGGAATTTGTGACACTGCAACGGTTATGATTGAAAAACTGGGAATCGAAGTCAAAGCAAAGATCGTGAAATACTCATACGATAGCATAAAGGAGCGATTCGACAGTGTAGAGATAGGAGAACCAAAAACAAATCTGACAAAGGAAATCACGGCGGCGCAGAAAGAGCAGAAAGAACAGATTATAAAATCTGCCACGCGTGCGGAAATCATACAGAAACGTATCGAACAGACTATAAAGGATGTAACAGCGGCAATCACTGGAAATTCTGGCGGACACGTGCTTTTATATCCGGCAGAGAATCCACAAGAAATCTATATTATGGATACGGATTCGACAGCGACGGCGAAAAACGTCTGGCGTTGGAATCTGGCCGGACTGGGACATTCTAGTAACGGTATCGGCGGACCGTTTGAAACAGCAATCACGGCAGCAGGGCAGATTGTAGCAGATTTTATCGCAGTAGGAAAGCTAAACGGCGCACTGATCGAAGCGGGGACCATTAACGCGGAATCATTGTCGGTGGAATACAAGCAGAGTGTAAAAAAGTATACAGACGACGGCGATGCGAAACTGTTATCGGAAATGAAGTCGCGATTCGAAGTAACAGGCGAATCAATCACGGCGGAAGTGGAAAGGGCGCAAGCAGCAGAAAAAACCATATCGGAAGACCTAAAACTAACAAAGCAGGACGCGAAAGATTTCAAAGAAAATGTCGAAGGAGTATTCCGAGATGGAATTATCACAGAGACAGAAGCACAGACAATCGAAAGATATATCAAAGAACTGGAAAAGGATAACGCTTCGATTCAGAAACAATATAACGCAGTGCTAGATTCAGCTTCGAGACAGTCAGCAGCTACAGGAAGCAATTTTTCAATTAAATTCAACGAAAACTGCAAAACGGAAGTATCATCAAGCGGCACGAAATACGATTATCTATATTTATACTATCAGAAAGACGGAAAAATCTACAAGGCGCTGGACAAAGTAAGCGGCGCAGATATCGCCGGGAAAACGTACATTGTGCCGTCGACTGATATCTACGTACAATGGTATTCGGATGTATCAGGCAATAAAGACTATGGTTTCTCAATCGACGAGATCAAGCAGGTATCAACGACAGCAGATACAATCGGAACGGAAAGTGCGCTTCCGACCTACGAAGTAATCGAAGCAGCAACTGTGTCGATGATCCAGACGTCGCACCCATACGAAAATTATATGCGTAAGTTGTGGCATTACAAAAAGCGGACGGCCACACGGTCAACGCTCATCAGTAAGAAAAATGCATACACGAACGCATACAACGCACTGATAACCGCAATCAACAACGCAATTTCAGACAAAAAGATCACAGCGACAGAGAAAACAAACGTAAATACGAAATTCGATGCATACAACGCAGCACTGGCAGATCTGGAAGAAACAATCGAAGCGGCAGGCGTGGACGTAGCAGCAATCGCGGCGGCAGCAGTCGCGGAGTACGCAAGGGCGGCGATCAAAGTAGAAGCAGACAAGATCGAACTTCGGGTGACATCAGCACAGGTGGAATCGCTGATTGAACAGAAGGCAGAATCTATTAGGCTAAAGGCTTCGAAAATTAGTTGGGAATCAACTTATTCAAGCATGACGCCAAACGGAACACTGACTTGCCAGAATGCAACAATCAGAGGGACACTGTACAGCGAAAATGAAAAAAACAAAGTATACCTTCGGAATGGACAAATGGAAATTACGTATAATTCACAGGAAATCGGATTGATCGGTGGAAATGGATTTAACGGATATTCAGACAAAGAAGGATTAAACTTCGACTTGGAATACACAGGAGACTACATGGCATGGGCGGCGCAGCCTTCTTCCGGCGCAAGTTACAGTACAAAATGGACGTATGCAAGATCGAGTTTTGCAAACATGACGGGAGGCGCGCTTAATGCAGGATGCGACATAGATATGCATCACTGGAAGATTAAGAACCCGTCGTTCGAAGGTGGTGGAGTAACACAGACAATCAACTATGTTCAGGTTTTGGCTGTAAATTCAGACGGAACAATTCAAAGGTGGGGATCGAACGGACGAATGGGATTTAAAAACGGAATCTTGATCGATTTAAACTATTATACGAAGTAAAGGAGAAAAACATGGAACAGGAAGAAAGGGAATACGAATTACAGGAAGGAACGCAAACAGAAAAAACCGTGGAAGCAAACCGAGATACGGAAGAGCGAGAAGAAAGCGACACAGAAAAGGCGTTAAAAATCTTGTTAGGAGAAGAAAAGTAAATGAGCATGGCAGAAGCCGCAAGGCAGATTAGAAAACTGATTGAAATAACAGCAAACAACATGACCGACGAACAGGCGGCAGAATTGCCGTATTGCTTCCCGGAATGGGAAGAAGGGGTGGAAGTAAAAGAGGGCGAACGATACGCGTTGCGAAGCGTCGCAACATTCGCCAGAAGAACGAACGAAGAATCGGAAGAATTGATTCTTTTTAAATGCAAAAAGGCGCATACGACCACCGCCGATAATATGCCGGAAGAATCGCCGGATTTTTGGGAAGCGTTGTAGAAAGGAGAAATAATGGCAGAAGAACAGAAAGAACAGAAAAAAATGAGATTGCCGGACGGGTTCAGGATTGAACAGGCGCGAAACTATTTACGAATGCATATTAACCGGGCGGCCTCCATGTATGATCTGACGGGGGAAATTATCGATCTGACGATCGAAGGACTTCTGGCAGAGGAACAGCGACAGAGAATCGCACTAATGGCAGAACAAACCGACATTTTGGTTAATGGAAAGGAGAACGAAACGTAATGGCAGATATCACAATCACACAAAAGATCACGATCGAACTTGATGGGAAAAGTCCTTTTGAATATGTCGTGATGAAACAGGGAGACAAGGGTTCACGAATTCTGGCCGTATCATTATTACAAAATAAACAACCGTATGAGATCCCGACGGGTTGCACCGCGCGGATTAAATACTATAAGCCGGACGGAAACCCGGTATTAAATGACTGCACCATGTCAGGAAATGAAATTCTTGTAACATACACGGAGCAGATGTTAGCAGCAGCAGGCGTCGGAAAGGGCGAAATTGTTCTGTTAAAAAACGGAAAGGAATTGAAGTCAGCGACCTACTACACGAAGATTGTAGAAACCGTATACAAGACAGACGGGTTCGTGAGTGACAAAGAATTTCTTTCTATGGGAACAATTTTTAACGATATGGATCAGGCAGCGCAGGCAGCGACGGCAAACGCAAAGAAAGCGGAAACTGCCGCCACAAATGCGAATCAGGCGACCAACAGTGCAAATAGCGCAGCAAGCGCGGCAAACAGCGCGGCCGAAAAAGCCACATCGGCAGCAGGAACAGCAAACAGCGCAGAAGAAGC
>OIZR01000941.1_pt1 | contig 16280 bp, 14 predicted proteins | sample 1588591 | NCBI WGS metagenome assembly OIZR01 (sample SAMN03283249) | human gut metagenome | biome: human-associated habitat; material: feces | host: Homo sapiens | place: USA | collected 2013 | reverse complement strand
ATATTTACGTGCCACTTTGAATACCTCCTTATTCTCTTGGTTTTATTATGAAATCTTTGAGAATAAGCTGTCAACTTTTTTTATACCACACCATCCGGAAGGAAATCTGTATCAGGATTATTTTTCTTACCTGTTTGCGGAGAACGCAAAGAGTGATCTTGCTGTGAAAGTGGGCGCTGGCAATTTCCTGTTATGGAAATTGCCCCAGAGCGGAAAAAGGCTGGTGATGTTTGCCAGCGGAATGGGCGATGGCATTTATAGTGCCTATTGGGGTATGGATCAAAATGAAAATATCACAGAACTGGTTGTACCATTTATGAATCCGGAATACTTTTAACCGGTTTTGTGATTATATATTGACGTGTAATTGTAAAAGACTCTCTGAACCACTGTTTGGTGGTTTAGAGAGTCTTTTTTGAGAGATGTGTTTTCTATGGAATGTGTATTTGGGGGGTGGTTGTTATATGAATCAATCTTTTCCAGCATCATAGCCAGCAGTCAGTGCTCTGGTATTGGATTCTGCAAATTTTGTTTTACCTTTTTTCGCAAACATATTGTTCATAGCTTCAATGGCTTCTTCTTTGGTAAAGTCTTTTACCAGATGAATGATAGCGCCTGTCATAATGATGTTTGCGCCTTTGGGATTGCCGATTTCATCTGCAATCTGCATGCAAGGGATTCTTACAACAGTTACATCGTCACGAATGTTTGTGTCGCAGGTAACCATGTCGCTGATGACACAAATACCGCCGGGTGCAACGATTGGCATAAACATACGGAAAGATTCTTCGTTCATAGCCAGCAGTACGTCAGGCTGTTCCTGCTGAGGGTTGTAGATGTAATCACTACCATATTTTACTGTACAGTTAGCGGTACCGCCGCGCATTGCGGAACCATAGGAAGGAGACCATGTGGCATTCATTCCTTTACTAACAGCGATATCAGACATAATCAGGCCGCAGGTCAGAACACCCTGACCGCCGAAACCAGCAAAAACCATTTCTTTCATGCTTCTTTCACGCTCCTTTGTTTAAATTCTCTCAGAGGGAAATAGGAAATCAATTCGTTGTCAATGCGTTCCATAGCTTTGATGGGTGTCAGATTCCAGTTGATGGGGCAGGGAGAAAGTACTTCAACAACGGAGTAACCTTCTTTGTTCATCTGCGCTTCGATTGCATTTTTGATGTAACCTTTCAGCTGGTTGATGTGCGCAGGGCTGCTGACAGTACCACGTGCAGCGTATGCAATGTGGAATTGAGATGCAACCAGTTCAGGGAAACGCATAGGGAACCCAGTGATGGAGCAGTCACGGCCATGAGTGGAAGTGGATGTTTTCTGACCTTCCATAGTGGTAACGCTCATCTGACCGCCTGTCATACCGAAGTTGGTATTGTTTACAGTGATAACAGTGATGTTTTCATTTCTGTAAGCGGCATTGATGGATTCAGCAATACCGATGTTGTAAGCATCGCCGTCACCTTGATAAGTGATGATGATGTTATCGGGATTTACACGTTTCATACCGGTTGCAACAGCGCCGGCTCTGCCGTGAGGACAGTGCAGACGGTCTGTAACCAGGCCACCGCCCAGGTTGGAGGAGCAGCCAACACCGATAGGGAAAATGATATTTTGATCCTGTCCCAGTTCTTCCAGACATTCACAGATCAGACGGATAATGATACCGTGACCGCAGCCGGGGCAAAAGGACATGGGATTGTCGATAATTGCGGGTACTTTTCTTTCAACAGCCATCTTAATATACCTCCTTTATTTCGCCTGCGAGGATCTGCGCGAATTTGGCTTTGATTTCACGGATGGGAGGCACGCCGTAAACGAAAGGCAGTGCGTAAACGGGAATATCTGCGCGCAGAACTTTTTTGGTAAAGAGAGCCGCGTCGTCTACCAGCTGGCCGGTAGCGTTGGCTTCAACAGTGATGATGCCTTTTACGTTCTTATTGATGTGTTCAAAGGCTTTTTCAGGGAAGGGCCATGCGGTGATGGGTCTGATCAAGCCAACTTTGTGGCCTTCTGCCCGCAGCTCACGAATGGCACCCAGTGTGCTTCTGCCGGGAACACCGTAAGCAACGAATACATAGTCAGCATCTTCAATGCCTTCTTCTTCCCAACGCTGTTCATTTGCTTTGATTTCAGCGTATTTTTTGTTCAGTTCAACAGCTTCTTTTTTGGAATCTCTGTCGAAAATACCGATTTTCTTGTAGGAGTATTTGCCGTCAAAGCCCCAGTAATTCCGTTTGGGTTCCTGGAAATCAGGCAGTGTAACGGGTTCCATCATCTGACCCAGAGCACCTTCAGTCATCATAACTACAACAACTCTGTATTTTTCGCCAAGTTCATAAGCGGTAGAAACCATGTCCACAGCTTCCTGAATGCTGGAAGGGCACAGAACGATACATCTATAATCACCGTTGCCGCCGCCGCGAGTTTCTCTTAAATAGTCGCACTGAGAGGAGAACAGTGTACCAAGGCCGTTGCCGTAACGAACGACGTTGATTACCAGTGCGGGCAGTTCTTCGTCAGAAAGAACGGAGATCCCTTCTTGTTTCAGGCTGATCCCGGGGCCGGAAGAAGCAGTCAGAACTCTGACGCCGCAGCTGGAAGCGCCATAAACCATATTGATACCTGCAAGTTCACTTTCTGCCTGAACAAAAGCACCGCCAACTTCGGGCAGACGCCAGGACAGATATTCCATAATTTCGCTGGACGGGGTAATGGGGTAACCGGCATACAGGCGAACCCCTGCCCGTACGGCAGCTTCTGCAATTGCGATATTGCCTTTCATCATTTCAGCCATTTTCTAATCCTCCTTATTTATTTTCCCAATACATGGAATACGCCATCGGGACATGTGGTATAGCAGATACCACAGCCGATGCACTTTTCATCATCGATTACGACCGGATGGTAGCCAGCCAGGTTGGTATGATCAGCGTGGCTGATTGCCTTTTTGGGACAGAATGCATCACACAGTCCACATTCTTTGCATCTTTCCGGTTTTACCAATACTTTCATGAATTGCACCTCCTATGTTCTATCAGATAAAACGATGTTCTAGAATTTGCCTAAATCATAGCACTGGAATTTATACGTGTCAACTCCCAATATTTTTTTTTTGCAAATGTGTGCAACATGCACAATATGTATCTATAAAAATCCGTTGGAAAGCCTCTTGTTTTTCATGGAATTTTATGGTAATGTGAAAAACAAGTTCTAATCAATAGAACAGGAAGGTGGGATTACATGACATCGGTTATCATTAATTCCGTAGACCGTGCGCTGGATATCTTGAATTATCTCTATGAACAGGGAAAAGAAGTTTCCATCACACAGATCAGCAAAGATTTGGATATTTACAAGAGTACGGTCTATCGGACATTAGCAACATTGGAAAGCAAGGATTTTGTGGAAAAGAATCCGGAAACTGAAAAGTATGGCCTTGGTATGAAGCTTTTTGTCATCGGCAACAGCATCGGTGAGAAAATTGGTTTGCAGAAGGTCATCAAACCCTATGCACAGCGTCTCCATGATGAGTTCAATGAAGCAGTCAATGTATCTGTATTGGAACGCAGTGATGGCAGTGCTTATCATAGCGTAATGATTTACAAAGAAGAAAATAAGCAGATTCTTGGATTTAATTCTGATCTGGGCTCCAGAAATGAGTGCTATTGCGCTGGGGTAGGGAAATGCTTGCTGGCATTTAAAGACCAGATTGATTTGAGTGTTTACGAAAAACATCCCATGAAGCAATATACAGAAAGAACCATTACCACCATAGATGGTTTGGAGAAAGAATTGGAAAAGGTTCGCAGACAGGGATATGCCGTAGATGATGAAGAACGAGAATTGGGTTTGACCTGTATTGCGGTTCCCATTATGAAGGGTTCTACAAAACAGGCCATTGCAGCCATCAGTCTTTCTGGGCCAACAACAAGAATCAAAGACAGTACCTATGAAACAAAAATCAAACGATTGATGGAAGTAGGAAGAGAAATATCTGAAAAGTTAAAATGAGAATCTATTTATAAAAAAGACTTTCCTTTAGGGGCATCTTCATAAGAAAACAAAGAAAGCCAAAATCCTTATCATGACAAAGGAATTTGGCTTTCTTATTTTATGAAGATTTCCGTTGTTATGTTTTCTTATGAAGACAGCCGTCGCAATTCCCCTTAAGAAATCAAGGAAGAAGAAAATCAATGTTTTCTTAAGGGGAAGTTGCTTTGGGGAAGTCTTTTTTATTGTCCCAAGATGAAAACCTTGAATTTTCGGGGTTAAAAGCCTAGTTTACAACTATGAGACAGCCGATATTTGCATGTTATTCGGATAGATTTATGGATAAATTGTCTATTTTTTATATGCAAAAAATGTGAGTGTTATACAATTCGAATGTAAAATAGAACAAAGTTGTTGACATTAGAACAGAATTGTGTTTATATTAGTACAACGAATCAAAAATAGAATAAAGTTCTAGCTAATGGAACAAAGAAAGGAAGTGCTGATATGTATTTGCTGGTGATCAATCCAGGTGGTACATCAACAAAAGTTGCTGTCTATGAAGATAAGAAAGAGGCTTTGAAAAAGAACATTACACATACGGGTGAAGATCTGAAACAGTTTCCCCATGTATTTGATGAATATGAATACCGTAAGAACATGATCGTAGATGTGCTGAAAGAAGAAGGCTTTTCTTTGGATCAGTTCGACTGTGTTGTTGGCAGAGGCGGCCTGATGAAAGCCATTCCGGGCGGCACTTATCGCGTAAATGACAGAATGGTAGAAGATTTGAAAAATGCCATCAATGGCGAACATGCTTCTAACCTTGGCGCAGTCATTGCAAGAAATATCGGTGATGAAATCGGTGTACTATCCTTTGTTGTTGATCCGGTTTCCGTAGATGAAATGATTCCCGAAGCAAGAATCACCGGTATTTCTGATCTGGAAAAATTCAGCTGGTTCCATGCGCTGAACCATAAGGCTGTTTCCAGAAAAGTTGCGGAAGATATGGGCGGCAAATACGAAGATTTCAATTTCATTGTGGCACACCTTGGTTCCGGTATTTCCATCGTTGCCCATGAAAAAGGCAAAATGATTGATGGCAGCGGCGGCAGAACCGATGGGCCTTTCTCCCCGGAACGCAGCGGCGGCTTGTTGGCATATCAGCTCATTGAACTTTGCTATTCCGGCAAGTATACAAGAGAACAGATGGTTCGGAAAGTAAGCGCAGAAGGCGGTATGTATGATTACCTTGGCACCAAAGATGCAAGAGAAGTAGAAGAAAGAGCGGCAAACGGTGACGAAAAAGCAAAACTGATTCTGGATGCTTTCATTTATCAGGTTGCAAAAGAAATTGCTCTCTATGGCGCTTCTCTGAAAGGAAAAGTTGACCGTGTGATCTTTACAGGCGGTATTGCTTATTCCGAAAAAATCGTCCATGACGTATATGAAAAAGTTGCTTATTTGGCTCCCAAAGCTGTTGTTCCCGGTGAAATGGAAATGGAAGCATTGGCTCTGGGTGCCCTGCGTGTTCTTAGTGGCGAAGAAGAAGCAAAAGAGTATCTCTGATTTGATTGCTATTATATAGGAAGAAAGGCGGTAAAAATATGCTGAAAAACTTTACGGATCTGCTGGAAAGAGTAAAATCCATTGAACCCAGAACGGTCAGTGTAGCGGTTGCTCAGGACGAAGCGGTTATGTCCGCAGTTCGTGACGCGGCAAAAATCGGCTTTATCAAACCTGTTTTGGTAGGGGATGGCGCAAAAATCCGTGAGATTGGAGAGAAGATCGGTTTTACGGATTATGAATTGGTGGATTGCCCTGATGAAGCGGAAGCAATGAAAACAGCAGTAGAGCTGGTAAGAAACAAAAAAGCCGATGTCCTGATGAAAGGGATTGTTAATACAGCAGTATATATGCGCGGCGTACTGAACAAAGAATACGGTCTGCGTACAGGCAATCTGCTGAGTCTGCTGGCAGTGTATGAACTGCCTCAGTATCACAAACTGATTTACTGCTCTGATAGTGGCATCAACGTAGCACCTGATTTGGAACAGAAAAAAGTGATCGTGCGCAGTGCTTTAAATGCCATGAAGAATCTTGGATTTGAAAATCCCAATGTAGCGATTCTGACAGCAAACGAAATGGTGGATCCAAAAGTAATCTCTACCGTTGACGCAGCGGCTCTGGTAGAAATGGTAAAGAATGGTGAACTTCCCGCTTGTACAGCAGAAGGCCCCATTGCTTTCGACGTAGCTTTTGATAAACATGCCGCAGAACATAAAGGAATCGACAGCAAGATCGCTGGAGAAGTTGATCTGCTGATTTTCCCCAATATCGAAGCAGGCAACATCGTGGGGAAATCCTGGTTGCAGTTTAATGGTGCAAAATGGGCAGGTATCGTTCTGGGAGCAGCAGCACCCGTTATTTTGGGCAGTCGTTCCGATACACCGGAAATGAAGATCAATTCCATTGCGCTGGCATGTCTGGCAGCTACGAAATAATATTGCGTGTATATAATAAGGAAGAATTTTGTGCGGAAAGCATTTATTTAGGAGGTAATGTTATGGGATATTCAATTCGTATGGACAGGGTAAAACCTTCCGCAATCAGAAGCGTGCAGAAAAGAATCGCAAGCAAACAGGGTGTTATTTCTTTTGCAGCGGGTCTGCCGGATCCAGATCTGTTCCCTATGGACGATCTGAAAAAATCCACTATGGAAATGATCGAAAAGAAAGGTAAACAGGCTTTCCAGTATGGCCTTTCCAAAGGTAATCCGGAACTGCTTCAGGTTTTGGCAGAAAGAATGCAGAAAAAAGAAGGCGTAGATGCGAAACCTGAAAACATTGTTGTGACCACTGGTTCTCAGCAAGGTCTGGCAATGACAGCTATGCTGTTCCTGGATGAAGGGGACATCGTTGTAGCAGAAAACCCCAGCTATCTGGGTGGTATCAATGCTTGCCGTCCTTATGGATGCAGCTTCCTGGGCGTAGATACTGATGAAGATGGTATCGTGATTGCTGATTTGGAACGTGTGCTGGTAGAAAATCCCAAAGTAAAACTGCTGTATGTCATCCCTAATTTCCAGAACCCTACTGGCAGAGCATGGACACTGGAAAGAAGAAAACAGTTCATGGAAGTTATCAACCGTTATGATGTGGTTGTTGTTGAAGACAATCCTTATGGTGAAATCCGTTTCAAAGGGGAACATATCCCTTGCCTGAAATCCATGGATACCATGGGTAAAGTGATTTGTCTTGGTTCTTGCTCCAAAATTCTCTGTCCCGGTCTGCGCGTAGCATGGATTTGCGCATCTCCGGAACATGCAGTGATGTACGAAAGACTGAAAGAAAGTCTGGACTTGCAGTGTAACGAATTTGCACAGCTTCAGGTTGTAGAATATGTGAAAAACTACGATGTGGAAGGACATATTCGTAAAATCCAGGCTGCCTATAAAGAAAAATGTGATCTGATGCTGTCCTTGATGGAAGAAAACTTCCCTGCAAGCGTGAAATTTACACGCCCCGAAGGTGGTATGTTTATCTGGGTGGAACTGCCTGAAGGTCTGGACGCAGATGGTATTTTGGATGAAGCTGTGGAAGCAGGTGTGGCATATATTCCCGGTGAGTTCTTCTATGCAAATGATGGTGCGAAAAACACAATGCGCCTGAATTTCACAACAGTATCAGAAGAACAGATCCGTAAAGGGATTGTTTTGCTGGCAGATGTATTGAAAAAACACGCTTGATGTCTTTTTGAGATACGGTTAACAATAAGGAGGAATCAAGATGGAATTGGGTGACACTAGAAAGAGAAAACAACCAAATATCATGGTTGCCTTGGCACCTTTGATAACTGTCATTGTTTTGCTGATGTGCTGTCAGCTGTTTTTAAACATTGAAATCCATTTTCCTTTGTTGTTGGGAACGATTGTAGGGGCACTTATTGGTGTGTTTTATTTGAAATATCCTTGGCATGAAATTGAAAAGGGGATTTTCGATTCAATTTACTCTGCAATGCAGCCGATTTTGATTACAGGTATCATTGGTTTTATCATTGGTGCTTGGATTTCCGGCGGGATTGTACCAGCCATTGTATATTATGGGTTGAAAGTGTTATCACCTGATTTCTTTCTGGTTACTTCCATGGTGATTTGTTCCTTGGTAAGTGTAGCCACCGGCAGTTCCTGGACAACAGCAGGAACTGTCGGGCTGGCATTGGTTGGTGTTGGTACCGGTTTGGGGATTCCGGCACCCATGGTGGCGGGTGCAGTCATTTCCGGTGCTTACTTTGGGGATAAAATGTCTCCATTTTCCGAAACAACAAATTTGGCACCTGCCATTGCTGGCTCTACATTGTTTGATCATATTCGGCATATGGCATATACAACAGGTACAAGTTATGTACTGGCTATGATTGGGTTTATGATCTTAAACAAAAATTATTCCGCTGAGACAGTGGATGCGGCAGAAATTCAAAATATGCTGGATGCGTTGGATATGTCCTTTGTGATTTCTCCGCTTTTGATTTTGCCTTTGGTATTCATTATTTTTATGGTGATTTTTAAAATTCCCGCGATTCCAGGGTTGATGCTGAGTGTATTTATGGGTGTGTTCTGTGCCATCTTTGTACAGGGACACAATATCAGCAGCGTAGGATATGTTTTGCAGTATGGATATGTCAGTGAGACCGGAAATGCCATGGTAGACGAATTGCTGACCCGCGGCGGTCTTCAGTCTATGATGTGGACATTATCACTGATTTTGTGTTCTTTGAGTTTTGGTGGGGTTATGAGCGTGACAGGCATGCTGGAAACCATCGCAAAGAACATCTTGAGATTTGCAAAAAGCGTTGGTTCTCTGATTTTCTCTACCATCTGCACCTGCGTTTTTATGAACCTTGCATCTGGTGAACAATATCTGTCTTTATTGATTACAGGCAAAATGTTTCAGGAAGAATATGAAAAAAGAGGTTTGGCACCGCAGAACCTTTCCAGAGCACTGGAAGATGGCGGTACGCTGACTTCTCCATTGATTCCTTGGTGTACTTGTGCAGTAGCCATGAGTACGTATTTAGGCGTTAGTACACTGGATTATTTACCTTACTGTCTTTTGAATTTGATTAATCCATTGGTTTCAATCATTTTTGGCTTTACAGGTATTACGATTTTGAAAAGCAGCAATTTATCTGTGAAAAAAGAAAAATAAACGATTTGAGGAGGCGTATGTATGGAAAAGAAATCATTAAAGCTGCCAATTACTCTGTTGGTGCTGGGAGCATGTTGGTCCATTGTATATATCATTCCATTTATCCAGTACATCTGGTATGATCCTTTTCAGCAATTTATGAATGCAACCAATACACAAATGGGGCTGTTGATTACAATCTATGGGTTCGGTAATGTATTTGGGGCACCTATTGGCGGCTGGATTGCAGACCGATTCAACTACAAGTATATTTATGTAGGTTCAGTACTTTTGAACGGTATTTTTACTCTTATTTTTGTAATGTATCCTACATATTTCATGGCAATATTGATGTGGATTGGCTTTGCTATCGCCAGCCTGCTGATGAACTATCCCACACATATCAAGATGATCCGTGATTTAACAACAGACGAAAACCAGGGTAAAATCTTCGGTATGAATGAAACATGTATCGGTATTTTCAACATTGTTTTCAATGCAGTAATGATGGTTTTCTACATGAAATTTATGGAAGGCGTTGCAGGTCTGAAAGCAGCTATGATCAGTATTGCAGTACTTTCCTTCGTATTGACAGCAATCGCTATGATCGTATTGGATAATCCCAAAGAAAAAATTGCGGCAGAACGTGCGAAAAAAGCAGCGGAAGCAAAAGAAAAAGCAGCAAAGAAAACCAATGTGGTTGCTGACTTCTTGATGATTATGAAACAGCCCGCAACTTGGCTGGTTGCTATCTCCATCTTCGCAGTTTATTCCTTCCTGACAACATTGACTTACTTCACACCATACTTCACAGATGTATTGGGTGTTGCAGTTACATTCTCCGGCGGTGTTGCGATTTTAAGACAGCATGGTATGACTCTGCTGGGGGCACCCATTGGCGGTATCCTGACTGATAAAGTGGGGTCTCCTTCCAAAGTACTGTTGGGTGTATATACAATTGGTATTTTAGGCTTAGGTTATCTGCTGGTTGCGGATGCAGGTGTAGCAGCACAGCTGCTGATTGCGCTGACATTGATCATGTCCGCAGCAGTATACATCGGGCGCGGGGCTTATTACGCTACCATTACAGAAGCAGGCGTATCTAGAAACTTAACTGCTTCTACAATCGGTATTGCAGCAGCGGTAGGTTTTTCTCCTGACCTGTTCCAGTTCACACTGTTTGGCTATTGGCTGGATACTTTAGGAACACAGGCATATACTTATATGTTCATCTTCCAGGCGGTTGTCCTGGTGATTGGCGCACTGGTAGCGCTGAAAATTCTGCATATCAAAAAGAAAAATGCGCAAAATGCATGTTTAGTGGCAGAACAGACTGAATTGAATTAATAGAATACAACTTAGAAAAAGACTTTTGTTTCATACAAAAGTCTTTTTCCTATCATGTGTGCCCAAAGAAATTGAAAAAGTGAGGAGGTTTGTATAATGGAATCTTATGATTTTTTGTTATTTGTTGCGATTATATTGCTTTCTACTAAAATATTCAGCTTGCTTTCTCAAAAAGTAAATATGCCGCAGGTTGTTGGCGCATTATTGGTCGGGGTGTTACTAGGGCCAAGTTGTCTGAATATATTGCATGAAACGGACTTTCTGACAAAGTCGGCAGAAATCGGCGTAATCTTTTTGATGTTCTTAGCAGGCCTAGATACAGATTTTGATGATCTGAAGGCAACGGGGAAGTCTGCGTTAATCATTGCTTTTGTTGGGGTATTGATCCCTCTGGGAAGTGGGTTTTTGACATATTTCCTATTTTTCCATGGTGAAAGACCTGATACGATGATTTTTTTGGAAAGTGCTTTTGTGGGCATCGTTTTAACAGCAACATCTGTAAGCATTACTGTGGAAACGCTCCGTGAGATGGGAAAATTAAAAGGTAAAATGGGAACATCCATCTTGGGAGCAGCCATTATTGATGATATTCTGGGGATTATTGCATTAACAGTGATAACCAGTTTCACAGTCCCCGGGGTAGAAATTATGGTGGTATTGCTGAAGATCTTTTTGTTCTTTGTATTTATTGCTGTTTGCGGCTTTTTTGTATTTCGACTGTTCCGTAAGTTGGAAATCGTATATGGAACAAAAAGAAGAGTAGCGATCTATGCTGTTGTATTTTGTTTGCTTCTATCCTATATTTCGGAAGTTTATTTTGGAGTTGCGGATATTACAGGGGCTTATTTCGCAGGATTGATTCTTTGTAATGTTACAGAAACGAAATCCTATATTGCATCTAAAATCAATATCACTTCCTATATGTTCTTTACCCCCATCTTTTTTGCAAGCATTGGGATTAAGACAGTAATTACGGGGATGTCACAAGAACTGATATTATTTACACTTGCCTTATTGATCGTAGCTATCCTTTCTAAAATCGTTGGGTGCGGTTTGGGAGCAAAAATCTGTGGCTTTTCCAATATGGATTCCCTTGCCATTGGCGTGGGGATGATTTCCCGTGGTGAGGTTGCGCTGATTGTGGCACAGAAAGGGGAGCAGGCAGGATTGATTTCATCAACACTGTTTCCTGCCATTGTATTGGTGGTAATTGTTACTACTTTGATAACGCCCATTCTTTTGAAGGCAGTCGTTTATATGAAGGAACAAAAAAGGTGGATGCCATTGCGGCAAGGTGATGGAAAAGACGCATGAAAAAGAATATCGGATAAATCATAGCAAAAATGTGAAAGCTGGAATCCTTATAAATAAAGGTTTCCGGCTTTCTTATTTTACTAGGAATATATATAGTAGGTGTTTTTTTGAAAATCACCATCACAATTCCTCTTTCAGAAACCAATGAAAAAGAAAATCGCTGTTTTCTTAGGTTAAATCTTCTTTAGAAAGCACCTTTTTCGGGATTTTGCTTGCCAAAAGGCAGAAATATGGTTATAATAAAACGGTTCATAATTTTGTAAATATTTCTTCACAATTTTGTAAAGGAGATGATTGTATGAAACGGCTGGTAGGTGTAGCCGTAACAGCACTTCTGTCTGTCAGTGTTTGTTTTACAGCCTTCGGGGCGGTTTCGACCAATGCTTCCCCTTGGGCAGCGCCTCATATGGAACAGGCATATTCTTTGCAGCTTATTTCCGCACCTTTGCTTCAGCAGGCGCAGGATACCATGACAAGAGTGGAATTCAGCGAAATTGCGGTGGCTTTTTATGAAAAAGTGGCAGGAACAACAGCACCTATGACGGAAGAAAATCCTTTTTCCGACTGTAATGAACAAGCAGCACTGAAAGCATATAGATTGGGTATCATTGCTGGTGTGGAACCGGGAACATTCGCGCCGGAAAATCCTCTGACAAGAGAACAGATGGCGATCATGCTGGTGCGTACACTGGAAAAAGTGGGCGTTGATATGTCTCTGTATGCAAAGAAAAATCCATTTACAGACACCAAAAACATCGGCGCAACGACGGTATCCTACATTGATAAGGCTTATGGAGCTGGTTTGATTTCCGGTTATCAGAACGGAACATTTGCCCCCAAAAATACATTGAAAGTACAGGAAGCAGTCACTGCGTTTCTGAGCGCTTATACATTTTATGAAGGCGTGCAGAATGGCACTTCTATACCAAAAGGCGACGCGGTAATGGAAAAAACAGTTACCATTAACGGCAAGGAGCTGGCATTGGGACAGACAACAGAAGAAGTCAAAGGAACATTCGGCGCTCCTACACGAATCGACGAAACAGTATATGGCTTAGATCGCTATATTTACACAGGAGATGGATATTTCTGGGTGACATTTGAAAATGATGCTGCTGTAGAATTTTTCACACCATCCAGCAAGTTCCAGTATCAGGAAATCAAGGGAGGAGGAGTGCTGAACGATGCGTCTCATGTGGACAGCATCAGCAATGTGGATCATTGTGCGGTATTGAATGGAGAATATGCTTCCACCAGAATTCCTCTGGATTATGAAAATCAGATTTGTGGTCTGCTGCTTCAGACAAAGGAATTTGCTGCAAAAGACGCGTTGACTGGTTCTTTGAGCGGTGCGCAAAAGACTGATATTGAAAAAGAACTGCTGGAAATTATCAATGTCCAGAGAAAAGAAGCTGGTCTGGCAGTTTTGACAGAAAATCAAGGTCTGGATCAGACTGCGGCTGACCATAGTACAGAAATGGTCAAAGAAAAATATTTCGATTACAAAAGCAAGGATGGCAAGACACCTTTCCAGCGTATGATGGAAAACAATGTGCAGTTCCATACTGCTTCGGAAGTCATTGCAACAACACGAGGTGATGTGGTGCAGCTTTATACGGAACTGCTCCGTACAGCGGCAAAACACAATGGCATTATGGACAGCACCATGACACAAGCTGGGATTGGTGTTGCAAATGATGGCAAAGTATTGTATCTGACCATTGATTTGTGTAACGGATAAAGAAATATAATAATGAAGAAAAAAGACCTCATAAATATTGAACAGGTCCAGTAAAAACGGACAATGACAAAAAGCCCCCTTATGTAGGATAATAGAACTACATAAGGGGGTCTCGCTATGTCCGGAAAAAAAGGAATGAAAAAGTATCCAGCGGGGATACGAGAGGAAGTTGTATCACGAATCAGAGCAGGAGAAAGTCAGCGTGCTTTAAGTCAAGAGTATGGGATTAGTCGATGGGCAATTCACTGCCGGCTAAAAGAATCTGTCCTTCCAAAGACACGAGGGCGCAAACCTGCAAAAACACTGGCAGAATACAAGTATGAGAACAAACGACTAAAGATGGAAAATGAGCTATTGCGGGATTTTCTGCACTCCACAGAAAGGAAGTGAGACCAAGGGCAAAATATTCTGTAATCTACCGGCACAGAAATGAATATACGATATCCGTCATGTGTCGCTTCTTTCAGGTATCCAGAAGCGGATATTATGATTTTGTCCATCGTCTAGGTAGACCGGAGAAAGATATAGATTTTGCAGAAATCATTGCGGAACAGAGGGAGCGCAGCTTTCGCACGTATGGCTATCGTAGGATGTGGATGGTGCTGAAGAAGCAGGGCATTCACCGCAATCCCAAGACCATCCTTCGTATCATGAAGAAATACGGTTTGCTTGCGGAAATCCGTCGCCGCAGGAAATGGCAGCAGATGGGGCAGCAAGTCCACAAGTACGAGAATCTGCTCAACAGAAAGTTTCATGCAGACAGACCTAACAGTAAATGGGTAACGGATATTTCTTACATTCACACAAAGCAAGGCATACTGTATCTGTCTATGATTCGGGATCTCTATGACACCAGCATCGTTGCCTATAAGACCGGCACAGAGCAGACAGTCAACCTGGTATTGGATACAATTCGCCTGGCTATGCACAGGGAGAAAAAGAGAGTCGCTGGGGGTTGCAGCTCCACAGCGACCAAGGATTTCAGTATACCTCACAAGCGTACTTTAACCTGATTAAATCTTATGACATTACGCCCTCCATGTCAAGACGAGCAAACCCGTATGACAACGCTATGGCAGAAAATTTTTTCTCCATTCTCAAGGCAGAGTGTATCTACCGCCATAAACCAGCTTCATTCTGTGAAGCCAACGAGATTATTGACCGTTATATTTATTTTTACAACCATGAGCGCATCCAGTTAAAAACCGGAGAGCCGCCGCTTACGCGACGCCTCTCCACTTAAAACTTCATATTTTCCTACATAGAGGCCTTTTTGTGCTGTCCGCACAATCTGGAGCAGTTCATATAACGGAGGTCTTTTTCATTTTGAAAACAAAAAGGCAATGTGATTCTATGGAAAGAAATCACAATGCCTTTATTCATTATGTTATATGGATAGCAGGAATATTACAGATCTTTCGGGGGTCTAGGGCCTTCAAACTGATAATAGTCTGTTTTGATACGGCCATTGAACAGTTTCCGTTTCCGGTCGGCTTTTCTGCCAAAGAGAGATTCAAAATATTCCATGGAAGTGATAAGGTAAGTAGACCAAGTAGGGTTTTCCTTCATGATGCCGCCCAAAGCACGGTACATGTTTTCCACTTCCTTCAATTCACCGATACGTTCGCCGTAAGGAGGATTGGTAATCATGACGCCATATTTCCCAGGCAATACGATTTCCTGACAAGGTTTTACTTCAAAGGTGATGCAGTCATCCACACCGGCTTTTTCTGCATTGGCTTTCGCCAGCTCAATGGCATCGGGATCGATATCGCTGCCGTAGATTTCCGGCATGACATCATAGTTGATGGCTTGATATGCTTCCACACGGGTTTTTTTCCAAAGATCTTTGCCGATGCGTTCCCATTCTTCAGAAGCAAATTTGCGGTGAATGCCGGGCGCAATGTTCCGGGCGATCATGGCAGCTTCAATGGGAATGGTGCCGGAACCGCAGAAGGGGTCCAGCAGAATACGGTTTTTCCGCCAATAGCTGAGCTGAATCATAGCAGAAGCCAGTGTTTCTTTCAAAGGCGCATCCAGTGCGTTTGCACGGTATCCACGCATGTGCAGACCGGAGCCGCTGGTATCAATGGCAAGGGTAACAACGTCTTTCAAAATACCTACTTGGATGGTGTAGGAAGCGCCTGTTTCATCAAACCAGTCAGTGTGATAAGTCTGTTTCAGTTTTTCTACAACGGCTTTTTTGACGATAGCCTGACAGTCGGATACACTGAACAGTGTGGATTTTACGGATTTGCCAACGACTGTGAATTTGCCGTCCTCAGGAATCCAGTCGGCCCAGGGCAGTGCTTTTGTCTGATCGAAAAGCTCTGTAAAGGTAACAGCTTTGAATGTGCCCATTTTTACCCAGACACGCCCTGCGCACCGCAGCCACATGTTGGCTTTGACGATGTCGGCTTCTGTGCCGGTAAACTCTACTTTCCCATCAGATGTTTTGATATTTTCAAATCCAAGGGCCTGACATTCCCGTTTTACAACGGCTTCCAGACCAAATGTGGTTGTTGCGATCAAATTGATAGACATAGTGATTCTCCGTTCCATACCTGATTATATTCTTACCTTATTATGATAAGGCACAGGAAAGGGGTGTGTCAAGGGCGGCTCTGTGGGCTTTTCCGTGAAAAAAGGTATGATTGCAGGAAAAATTCTTGAATTTCCATAAA
>OIZR01000936.1_pt1 | contig 16351 bp, 18 predicted proteins | sample 1588591 | NCBI WGS metagenome assembly OIZR01 (sample SAMN03283249) | human gut metagenome | biome: human-associated habitat; material: feces | host: Homo sapiens | place: USA | collected 2013 | reverse complement strand
AAATCCCTATCACAAGCAGATAGGCAAAACACGGCAAGGGTCAGCACACCCATTACCCAAATAGTATTCAATATCTTTTTCATCTTTTCTTCTACTTAAAAGTTAAACCTTAGTCCTGCTGAAACAGCCGGACGAAAACGATGTACGTCCGTTCCAAAGAGTAAACGTCCCTGCATCTTTACAAGAAAGAGAACTCTGTCTGTAAGAAACACTTCCACCGAACTATGCACGGCACCGCCATAGACAAAGCGAGAGCGGTCGAGCAGTGTTGCCCCATCGGGCAGCAGCTTTTTATCCTCGTTCAGCTGCTCATAGCCACCCAAGGCGGATATGCCACCATAGAGAAACACGTTCTTACCTCTGTCGGAGAGAACAGGGTGCATATAGCCCACCTGCAAGAGTGCATCCTTGAGTTTTACGTTATAACTTCTGTACGGCATATTCTGCCGTTCATACTCTGCCATAACAAAGGTATAGTTCTCACGACCCAGATAGCGGGTAAGTGATGCTCCTATACCGAAATTGTCAGCTGCAAGGAATTTTTCACCCTTGATAAGCGGAACACTCCCTACGACCTCTATTCCCCTTTGCTTGGGTATCAGTCGCTGTGCCTGCGATGGCAGACTGAAAGTCATGGCCACCGCAACGCATACTGTCATAATGATATTGTTCTTCTTCATTACCATTTCAGTTTGAGGTTATCAATCTTCTTTGCCAGCTGCAGGTCTTCCTGCCCGACATAAAAGGTCAGCGTGCGCCCTCCGTTTCGCTCATAGAGCGTTACCTCGAGCTGTTTATCCTCAGAAAGCGCAAACTGCTCCAGCACGAACACGGAATGTTCGCTATCCTGACCCTTTACCTGCATTACCTGATGGTAGGCACGTAATGGTTGCAATACTTGTTCTTGTATGGCAGTGCGCTTTGCCATCTTCTTATCGACCACCTTGAATGTGATAAAATCCACTGAGTACGGCATATTCGTGCCGTTTTCCATACGAATGTGGAAATACAGCAAGCCGTTATGGGCATACAAGCCACGAAGCAGAAACTTCATTCCGAACTGCCGTGCACCGATATGCTTAATGCAGCGTCTGTCGTTCTGATAGATAGTCTGCATCATCAGTTTTACTAATACGGGCGACTCGTTGCCGAGTTCCTTAAAGTAAATGTCAGAGCGATTGCTTGGCAGCCTGCCCTCCGTCGTGGAAAGAAAGTCCTTCATCTCGATACTTAACTTCTCCGGCTCATCGGCATATTTTACGTTAAATGCGTAAAATGAGCCGTCCTCGCAAATCACGCTCATGTTAGTTTCCGTCTCAAAGTCCTTCACCGAAGCCTTTACACGTAGTACGTTCTCTGCATCCTCCGCCTTTCCTGCAATGATGTTCTGTGAACCTAAGTCTACATAGCGGATGGCAGAAGGGAAGATAAGATGCACGGTCTTGTCAAAGGTAACGTCCAAACCATACGGCAGAACGACACGCCCCTTTGGTATGGCACGGCTCATACCTTGAAAGAGTTCGCCCGAAGTAAGCGGACGGCTTGGTGTCAGACCATCATTGTTTTCCTGTGCTGTGGCTGTTGCTCCCACCATGGCAAGCATAGCCATTGATAAAATAATTTTCTTCATTGTTCCTTTTTTATTTGATGTTATTTTTTACTTATCATTTTTGATTGTTTTATTTGGACTGAACCAAGAAAAGGCGGTAGCCACCCTTGAGCGTTACCTTGACGGTGCGCAGTTTCTTCTGAAGCAGTTGACTTGCGCCCTGCATCACCCCACGGGCAGCCTCTGAGATAATCTGGTCTTTGGCAGAGGAAGCGAAGGTAAAGGAGGTTCCCATTGAACCGCCGATGTTCGCCCCGACTTCCTTAAGCGCATTGATGTCCTCCGAACCAGGTATATAAACACCCTCTTGTCCGTCTGTATCGTATGCCGAGAGCTTGACGGCTATGATATGTCCGTCCACCTCAATGCTTTTGACAAGCAGGTGCATACGGTTACCCTCAATCTTAGCGACGGCTATCAGTCGGCTCTGTCGTGGAATGTGCAGTCCCTGTACCTTGGCACTTTCAAGCAGACGGAGTACGACATTATCGCCCTCTTTGAGCGTCGTTGTCCTGTCCACCACCACTTTGAGTGTGTTGCGCATCGTGGGTGCAGCCGCACTTGCGAGCGAATGGAAGCCCAAGTTGCGTGCTTTCGTGCCATACTCCTTGATGAAATCAGCGTCGCTCATCGGCTGCCCCAGTGAGGACACTACCTGTTTGCGTTCCGCCAAGATTTCCATTGCAGGCAAGTCGGCCGAACCTCCGCTTATATTACTGCCCATACTCTGACCTTTGTCCGTAGCCGTTTGTCCCTTACTCTCAGTAAAGTCATTACCCAAAGATGGTGGAACGGCAGAAGCCTTGGGAAGATACTTCGCTGCCATCTGATAGCTCTTTTCCATCAAGGCAAGCTGCCGTTTCTCTTCATTGTCCTCCCTGCTGTCTTTGGCTGAGAGTTCCTTTTTAAGGTTATCTATCTCAGAGCGCAAGGCTTCACGCTCCTGCTCGTGAGGGTCGGGGGCGTAAAAAGAGTTCAGCAGACGATTATTCTCTTCATAGCGATGCATGGAGCTTTCTATCTTTGCCGTAGAAGCATCTGTTTCTGCACGCTGCTCCTCTGATGGTGCAGTGTTCTGTGTGAAATAGTCCGATAGCCTGCCCATCTCCTCGCGGGTCTGTTCTTCCTCGTGCGCCTTGTCACCCAATTCGTAGGCTTTGAGCTTGTTTTCGGTGAGCTTTTCTGTCGTTGCCTGTGGGATGCTGTCATTGAGTCCCTGCTCTGCTGCAGTCTTATCCTTGCCCGAAGGTGCGAAGATAAACCACATTGAGAGGGCAAACAGCAGTCCCAGTCCTCCGAAGACCAAGCCTTTTTTCATTTGTTCTTTCTGTTTATTATCCATTTTCTTTGATTGTTTGATGATGTTGTAGATAAAAATTGCCGTGTAACTCTTGTAAAGTACTGTCCGTCCGTATGGGACTGTCCGTCAGCTTTCCCGTGGGGATGGGTAGTTTCTCCTTCTTTGGAGGAAGGAAGAACTGCGCTATCATCCAAAGCGAGCAGAGCAGATAGATGAAGCTCAGCCCATAGACGATTTCCTTTCTCTGCCTTATCGTGAGCCTTTCACAACGATGGCGGAGCCATAGGTGAAAGCGCAGATAGTGACGTGAGAGTAAAAAGTTTCTTTTCCTTGCCATAGCTTTATCATTTATCGTTTATAGGTCTGTATATCCCTGTTTTCCTTTACAAGGAAGTTCTCCATCAGGAAGCCCTGCGGATTGTTGTCCGAGCGGACGGAGTTCTGCAGCGTGCAGGTCGTAACAAGACTGCGCTCTGTAACATTACTCTGACGGACGATGAACTCCCGTGCATAGGTTGTTACCGCATAAGGGTAAGTATTGAAGTTGCAATGAATAGAGTCCACCTCTATGCGCTGATTGACATTACCCGATATGGCACGATTATAATACCCCTTCTCTGCCAAGTCCTTGTAATAGTTGAAAGCCGACTTGTCACAAAGCACGAAGGCACGTTCCATATTCTTCTCAATGGCATCCTTGTCAGGCGCAATGGTGAAGAACAGCTCATGGAAACGACGTACATGCTCCCTTGCCTCTACGGGACGATTACGACTTGCATCCTGACTGAGGGCAAGCATGAGCGACTTACCCTGGTCAAGCACATAGATTTTCTCCCGTTGCTCCTTGGCAAAGTTGTATGAGGCATAGACGGCATAAACGCTCACAGTCACGCATACGACGGCAAAGACAATGGCGTAGAGCCTTATCTGTTTGAATGAGGTCTCGATATTTCTGAGTGATTTGAATTCCATTTCTTTATCATTTAAGTTATTGTTCTATCTCTAAATTCTCACGTCTAATCTCTATTTTCCTTTGAGCAATGCACCCTTGATACGTCCGATGGCATTGCCCGCAACGGCACCTGCTCCGCCTGCCAAATATTTACCGCCCGTGTATGCACCCTGTGCGCCACGTTGTGCGGTCTGATTGACATTCCGCCCGTAAGAGCCGATACCGCCTCCGGCTTCGATAATCCAGCCTGCAACCGTAGGTACGCAGAAGTAGCCCACGATGCCGATAAGGAAGAAGACGATGTAGTACCACGTCCCCGAATCGGGCAGATAGTTCGGATCGCTGAGTGCCTCGATGTCCTTCTGCACCATCAAGACCTGTATCTTGGTGAGAAGTGCTGTGAGAATACTGCTCACAGGCAGCCACAGATAGACCGAAATATAGCGTGAGAACCAAGCCGTGAGAGACCCCGAAAGACCGTCCCATACGGCAATGCCGAAGACTATCGGACCGAGAATGGAAAGGACGATGAGTATGAAGGTACGTAGCGTGTCGATGATAAGCCCTGCGGCATGGAACAGCAGCTCCATGAGGTCGTGCACCAGCTTCATCACCCATTGCTTGGTCTGATAGGCGGCACGTTCGGCATACATACCCGCTATCGTCACGGCATCTTCAGGTCCGATGATACCCATCTCCTCAATTTTCTGATCGAACTTCTCGTTGGAGACAAGGTAGGCTGTTTCAGGATTCCTAAGGTAGGCTTCCTCTTGCAACTTGTCTCGTTTGGCAGTAAGTTCGGCAAGGTTCCCTTCCTGCTGGTGTACCATCATCTCCGTTCCCTGCACCACGGGCGAGAGAACGGCATTCATCGTACCCAGTACGACTGTCGGGAAGAACATGATACAAAAGCCTAAGACAAAAGGTCGGAGAAGGGGAAAGACGTCTATCGCCTCGGCACGGGCTATGGAAGCCCATACCCGAAGGGCTATATAAAAGAGTGCACCCAAGCCTGCAATACCCTTAGCAATGCCCGTCATCTGGGCGCAGAGCGGCATCATCTCTTCATAGGTGGAGCGTAGTAGCTCATGTAAACTGGCAAAATCCATAAGCAAAAGTGTTTTATGAAAGTTCTTTCAAGTTCTTTTTTTGTCTGTGGATTTACCAATACCTGCTTGCCGTATTACCATAGAGTGCCTTAACAGAGGCAAGGTTGTTCTTCTCTCTTGCACGCACATAGCTCACGGAGATGTTCTTCCTTGTGTAGTATGACACGAGCGAGCGGTTTTCCCTAAGCGTGGTATAAATGCGGTCAATGGCCTGCATTCGTTCGTGGTCGTTCATCGAGAAGACATTACTCTTAACAATGGACTTTAGTTCCTTAAGACTCTCACCGCTCTGCTCCAGAAGCTTGGCATAGCCCGAAGCCATCGCCGCGAGTTCGGAAGGGCGGAAGTTCTTGTCCGAGAGCATCTTCTTATACGAGGTGACGTAAATCTCCGAGATGTCGCCCACCATCAGGATGCACTCCTTGACCTTGTAGGCGTCGCCGATAAGATTGCTTACCTTCTTCAGGGCATCGTAATACTTCTTGGTGTCGTTGTAGAGTTTTTCCACCTCCTTGAATCCGTCCAAGGTGTTCTTCACCGTCTTGGAGGCGGTGGCTATCTCCTTGACCGAATTGACGATGTTGCCGGCGAAGTTACCGGGATCGGTTACCACCCACTGTGCGTGGGCCTTTCCGCTGAATAAAAGGACGGTGCCCATCAGCAGCATTAAAATTCTTGTTCTCATTGTTCTTTTTGTTTATGATGTAAATACTATGTTTGTTTGAATGTCCACTAAGGGATGTCTATTCAGCTTGCTGTTATAGGGATAAGTTGGACAAGTTAGTCCAAGTATTTGGACACGACTGTCTAATTGATTGGACACGTTTGTCCAATTGATTATCCACGTTTGGAGCATTATTTGTCTACGTCTGGCTAAATCAATACATCCTTTACATGTCTTGTCCGATTAACGATTCCGCGCAACCCGTTTCTCTTGTGCAAGCTGTCGAATAGCCGTCTCAATGTCGCCACCAAGCTGTGCAGCCCTGTTCATCACCTCCACCTTCTCGGTTTCCTCGGTGGTGTAGGTGAGGTATTCCTCCATGCTTACCTCCGTGGCATAGACTGCACTCTGCATACCGCCCAGCCCTATCCACACCTCCTTGTAGAGTCGGTTCGGGTCGTTGTTCTGGTTGATGGAGAGTATCTGGCTCTTCTCCTTTTCGGACAAGCCGAGCATAGCCTGTATGCCGTCGAACTTGGTCATGTACTTGCGCTGGTCAAGTAGTATCTTGCAGTCGGAGTTGTTGATGATACTCTCCTTGACAATGGGTGACTGGATGATATCGTCCACCTCCTGCGTTACGACAATGGCCTCCCCGAAATACTTTCTCACGGTCTTATACAAATACTTGATGTAGTCCGCCATGTTTGCCGAAGCAATGGCTTTCCACGCTTCCTCAATGAGTATCATCTTGCGGATACCCTTTAATCGGCGCATCTTGTTGATGAAGGCTTCCATGATGATAATCGTTACCACAGGAAAGAGGTCCTTGTTGTCCTTCACTTGGTCAATTTCAAAGACGATGAAGCGTTTAGATAGCAGGTCGATGTTCTTGTTGGAGTTCAACAGGAAGTCATATCGACCGCCTTTGTAGTATTGCTTGAGTGTCGTCAGGAGGTTGTTGATATTGAAGTCCGAGAGTGTTACCTTGATGTCACGCTTTTCCATATCCTTTCGGTACACGTCCCGCAGATACTCATAGAAAGTATTGAAACAGGGCGTAACGCTATGGTCAGCGCATATCAGCTCGATATAGGAGTTTACGGCAGAACCAAGTTCGCCTGCCTCGGTCTTTGTGATATGCTCATCAGCACTCTTCCAAAGTGTAAGCAGCAGCGTACAGATACTCTCCCTTTTCTCCACATCGAAGAAGTAATCATCCGTATAAAAAGGGTTGAAGGATATCGGACTTTCATTGGTATAGGTGAAATACACGCCGTCCTCGCCCTTAGTCTTGCGGTGGATAAGTTCACACAAGCCTTGATATGAGTTACCCGTATCAACCAAGAGGACGTGCGCCCCCTGCTCGTAATACTGACGTACCATGTGGTTGGTAAAGAAAGACTTACCACTGCCCGAAGGACCCAAGATGAACTTGTTACGGTTGGTGATGACTCCCTTTTTCATCGGCAAATCCGATATATCCAGATGAACAGGTTTTCCCGACAGGCGGTCTGCCATCTTGATACCGAAGGGTGATAGCGAGTCCTTATAGTTCGTCTCTGCCGTAAAGAAGCAGAGGGCAGGCTCGATGAAAGTATAGAACGACTCTTCTGCTGGAAAGTCTGCGGCATTGCCGGGTATGCCCGCCCAGTAGAGCGTTGCAGCATCAATGGTGTTATGACGAGGGTGGCATTCCATAAGAGCAAGTGCAGAACCCACGTCATTCTTGATCTGGCGAAGTTCTTCCTTATCGCTGCTCCATGCCAGTACGTTGAAGTGGGCACGGATGGAGGTCAGTCCCTGTGAGTGGGCAATGTTGAGATACTCCTGTATCCATTCCTCGTTGATTTGGTTGCTACGGCTGTAGCGTGCCAGCGAGTGCATGTTTCTTGCCTGCTTCTCGAAGCGTTCCAAGTTGGAATCGCTGTCCTCGATAAAGAGGTACTGGTTATAGATATGGTTGCAGGGTAACATCAAGCCCACAGGCGAGGCAAAGGAAAGGCGGCAGTCGCTTCGGTCGGTGGATAACCGCTCATATCGGCTGTCCGTGCTGACTGTTATAGGCAGGTCGTCCGTGTCGGAGAGTGTATGCAGGCATAGACGATTATCACCTACACGCACAAGGTCTGCGCCCAGACGGATGTCCTCCAAAGAGGCATGCTGCTCGTCAGAGAGTGTAAAGTAGCGGTCAAGCAGACCGCCCTTTTCATTTGTGCCAACCAACTCTTCCTCTGTCATGCGGACAATTCTTATTTGCTCGGTATCATTGATGATACGCTCGAACTGGTCTACGGCTTCCATGAACTTCATCACCTCCTCCTTGTTGGTGATTTCCTTGGGCAGCAGGTGTCCACGACAAAGCGAAGAGAAGTTGCTCTGCTGTGCCATGCGCTGCTTGTTGGTCTTGGTAAGGAAGAGATAGACTGAATGGTGTAGATACGGACGCTCGTTGAAATGCCGTTCAGAGGAACGGGCAAGGAAGCTCAGTCCGCCATCGGAGAGCTTTCCTTGGTAGTCCTCCTTAATGAACCAGTCCTGCTTGTGTACGATGCTGTAATTGGGTAGCACCTTGATTGCCTTGTGCCAAGCCGAGTGCATCGCCTCGTACTCGGTAGAGGTGACGGTGAAGAGTTCGGGCAGTTCCACACAGAATGCCACCGTAATGTCGGCATCCTTGCTCACCATACACCCCTGCTCGACGGAGAGCAGCGGGAACTTCGATTCCAAAGTAGTTATCTTACTTTTGTTTCTCATTGCTTCGCTTTCTTTGGTTGAAGGTTACGGATAAGGTGGCAGACCGTACGGCGGTTTACAAGGTAGCGCGGGTGCATACGCACTGCTCCCTTTTTCATCAGTCCATATTGCCCGTACTTTCTATTCATGGTGAACGTTTGCCATACCACAAGGCTGGCACCCACTACACCTATGACCAAACAGGTTACTTGGCTGACTCCACAGAGATAGAGAATGACCACGAGAATGAAGACAGCCAGCAAGCCTCCTGCAAAGAGGAAGAGGTACTGTGCCTTCAAGCCCTTGAATTCCACCGTCCGGCCTACACCTTTGTTGATTTCAAATGCAGCCATCGCCTTACAGGAAGAAACTTCTCAGGATAGTGGCAGCCACAATGAGGAAGATACATGCACCGAACCAAGAGGCTGCGGTCTTGCTCGTATCGGGGTCACCACTTGAGAACTTGTTGTACACTTTAATGCCTCCAATCAGACCTACCACCGCCCCTACGGCATAGATGAGTTTCGTGCCGGGGTCGAAGTAGGAGGTTACCATTTTCGTTGCTTCATTGATTCCGGCAATGCCGTTGCCCTGTGCATACGCTCCTATGGCAGTAGCCGTCAGCAGGAACAGCATTGTGATTTTCTTTTTGTCCATTGTTCTGTTTATTTTTAAGTTGTTAATGATAAGTCTTTGATGGGAGGAGACGGCGGAGCTGGCTCTGTCTTATCGTATGAGATTGTTTTACCTATGAACCGCCCCGTCCGTTACTCCTTCCCTGTTTGCAATATGGATTGTTTTACAGATAGTAGGAAAGCGGCTTTTCTTCCGTCGTTCCCTCGTTATTGTTTTCTTTGTCTGTTTCGGGGACAGAAGTCATTTTTGTATCATTCTCCTGCAACTCCGTTTCTTCGACCTTGCGGATGGCAGCGAGTAGCTTTTGATGGTCTTGCTCCTGTCCGAGTGCGACTTCTTTCATGTATTCCATGAGCTCAGTCCCTCGTATCGCTTGCAGCGTTTCGTGAACGTCAGTTTCGTCTTCCTCATCAAGCGCATCGTCATTCTTGTGCCAACCATTGACACGGATGATGTCCCTTGCGAGAATGCTGGACGGTGATACTTCGGGCAGAGAATCGTCTGCGATCAGGCTTTCACCTCGTCCGCCGATTTCCAATTGCAGTTCCTCACGGGCTATGGTGTCCTCATCCGGTTCGTCCATCGTATAGTCGACATTCATCTCATTGTCGTCCTCCTCAGCGGTACTTCCTGCTTTTTCGGCAGCATCTTGCCCTGCCAAGGAGTTTTGCCCTGCAAAAGTATCAGAAATTTTGGCTGATTTTTCAGACGGGGAAACGGCGGGAACTTCAGGGATAGACGGGGAAGTGAAAGGTTTGCTCCTGCCTACCAGAATATGGCGGGCACTGTCTATTTGCTCTTGGGAAACAGAGGGTTTGGAACTTACACTTTGCTTGCCGGCTTTCATTTCTTCAGTGTCTTTTCTTGGTTTTATGTTCAAACCTTGAAACAAACTCCACAGGTATGCGATGCCCAAAATCACCCAAACAACACCCAAGAAAAGGAGAATATCTAAAAGAACAGTTTCCATATTCACAGGTATAAAGTGTTTTTTAATTTCTGCTTGTCTGCAATCTCATTGATAAGCTCCTGATGAGTTTTGAGGTGATTGGTAAGGATATTCTCTATGTAAGCCGTCAACGTCGTTTCCGCCTTTGTATCGCGGAGAACATTGCGGAGTATGGTTAAGGTCTCTGTGTTGATCGTGAACCCCGATTTGTTTCGGGACCGCCTTGGAATAAAGAACTTGGCTTTGTAATCCTCCCATTGCTCCTCTGTACTTTGCAGCATAAAGTCAGCAAGGTAATCCGTATCTGTAAAATCCTTGCTGTCTTCCATAAGATGCTGAGTTCCGGACGCTGTTTTCTTTACCTGAGTGGGATTGTCCGTGTTGTCTTCCTTGGTATTCATGTCTCTTATGTAAACCTGAAAGAAAATGACACAGCAATATATAATCAGAAGAATATTGCTGAATACCAAGAATAAAATCAGAAAATCGTTTGTTGTCATAATATGTTATATTGTTATGGTTGTTTTACGCCGTTGTTTTGCCGTAGCATTGTTGAGCAGTTCCTTATACCCACGGAGGTGCTCACGGAGAATGTTGTCTATGTAGGAAGCCATCGATATCCGTTCGTCCAAGTCTTGCAGCACGTTCCTCAATACCTGTAAGGTCTCCACGTTCATCGTGAAGGCTGTCTTTTCGCGGATACGGACAGCGTGAAAATAGCGTGTCCGGTAATCGTCCAATGAGAGTACCTGAGTCTCATGCGGCACTTTCCTTGCCCTTTCCGCATTCGTTTCTTGGAGAAGTGGAGTTTTCCCTTGAACCGGCCTAACCTCCTTCGCCTCTTGTAGCTCGTTTTCTTCATCCTCATTGGGCGGGTCGAAGGCAAGCGTTTCCTTGGGCTTTCCTTTCATCACGCCGTCCTCCGACATCTCCTTGAGCTTGGCTTCCAAGATTTTTCTCCGTTCGTCAATCCGTGCCATTGCCCGCCTCCTTCTTTAGTCTGATATGCGTGAGCAGGTTGTCAATCATCTCATCCAACCCCGTGCCTGCACGCAGGGCTTTGCCCGGAGCCAGATAAGTGGAACGGAATGCCCCACGAAAGCCGTATTGTTCCAACTCGTGGCTGAAACGGTGTGCGGCATAGACATGCTCGTCAAACAGCGTGTACCCCTCATTCCTGATGTATTCGCTGTATTTCTCAATCAGCGTGCTCTTCACCCTCCTGTCCACCTTGTTCCAAAGGAGCATGACGTCCTTAATGCGTGCCCCGGTCATCGAAACTCCCAAGTCCTGCATGGTCTTGGCATAGGCAAGGCAGGAGACCATTGACTGCACGTCGGCCTCGATGGGTGAAAGGATATAGTCCATTTCCAGTGAGAGTTCCAGCAGATCGCTCGTCCCCGCATGCCCGGGAAAGTCGAAGACCACCAGATCGAAGCGTTTCTTGGAATTTTTGCGGATATGTTCTTCAGCCTTGGCTATGGCACTCTTCGGGTCGGCCTTAAGCACACGGTAGGAGACACGCCCCAGTGCAGAGAAATAGTTGTTCATCTGCTCGGAGACCAAGGGATCACCCTCAACAAAGGTCTTTTCCCTTTGGCGGAGCTTGTAAAAGGAATCCTGCGAAAGGTCGCAGTCCACGATGAAGAGTTCGATGCCTTTCTCATAATAGAGGATGCTGCTGACGATTTCTGCCAGCGTGCTTTTTCCGACACCTCCCTTCTGGGAGGAAAAGCCCAGAAAGATGGGCGATGTATTTGTCTGTTCCATTGCGATAGATATTTTATTTGTTGAACTGTCTTTTGGGCGATATGCCGTTTGAAAGTTTGATTGTTCGATAGAACCATTGACAGTTTGTTTTATAGTTTGTCTTGCCGATCTGTCGGTCATTTGTTTTATCAATCATTTGTTCTATCAACCATTCGGTTTGTCAAGAGTTCGAGAAATCTACATCTCGAAATGTCGAACTATCGAGAAATCGAACAATCTATTTTCCGAACTTTTTATCGTCCTTTTTAACGTTTGTTCGAGTGATTGTCCGCTCGTTCTGTCTGCAAAATAAAAGCTTTTTCGATTGATTTTTCTATACCTGTGAAATGGAGGGAAATATGAGGAAAAAGAGTGAATATCGCTGATAATGAGATATTTGAAAACTCGCCGTAACTTTGCAGGCGAGAATAATACATGGAGGTAATAGCCCGAAGCAGACACCCCAAAAGGGTGGATACTTCAATCGTATCAACTCTTGATATTGGCAAGGTGTGTCTTTGTAACACAAAACGCCGTTTGTACCACAAAGACCCTTGCCCCGAAGGGGGATGAATTACTCCAAAGTCGTAATTAGAAGACCAAATGAATATGAATAAAGGTACAGAATATCGTTTAGAACGAAAAAAGGAAGAAAAGCCTCGTTGGGACAACTGGCATGTGCGGTTGCCCAACCCCAAAGACCAGCAACGGGCGATAGATTTGTTTCAGCGTTCGGGGGCAAAAACAAAGTCGGATTTCGTGCGTGGACGTATTCTTGGAGAGAGTTTCAAGGTGATCACGGTGGATAAATCCGCAGTGGAATATTACCGGAAGCTCTCAGAATTGACGGCACAAATCCATAAGATTGGCGTGCTGTATAACCAAGCCGTGCGTGCCATCAACAGCTATCACAGCGTGAAGACTGCACAGATTCTGCTTGAGAAGTTGGAGAAATTGTCGGCTCAAATCATTGCCTTGCAAGAGCTGGCTATCAATCTAACCATTGATTATAGAAAGAAGAAGTATTGAGAATTTAGTTAGAAAAATGATAGCAAAGATTTCAGCAACGAAGTATGGGAGTAGAAAGCAGAAAATGGCATAAAACTCATATCTGACTGAAATACAGCGGATATTGCTTGTTTCTTCTTAGGGTTGCATCATAGGAAACAGGCAGAAAAGGGAGCGAAAAGGAGGGAGTTCAGTTACCAAATCGTTCGAAAAACGATGAAAGGAAAAGGACGGCTGAAAGTGGTAACTAAAACGGAGTTTTCTCTTTCATTATCAATGTTTTGCATCGTTCAAAGTTCCTCAAAGAAGTGTAATTTTGCAAGTAAAAAACAATGGAAAAAGAAAAATTCAAGCTGCTTTTCTACCTCAAGAGAGGTACGCAGGACAAAAACGGAAAAAGTCCCATCATGGGACGCATCAGCGCAGGACGCTCTATGGTACAGTTCAGTTGCAAATGCTCGTGTACTCCTCGTTTGTGGGACAGTCGCAAAAACCGACTGCTGGGCAAGAGTGCCGAAGCCGTATCGGTAAACAAGGAACTTGACCGCCTTCAGGTGAGCATACACAAGGTTTATGAGTCTCTTTCGGGTAAATCCGATGCTCCCATCACGGCAGAGCGAGTACGGGAGCTTGTATTCGGACTGAACAGTGAGTCACAAGGACTGCTGCATCATACAGACGAGTATATCGACCGCTTCCGTGAGCGTGTGGGCATAGACCGCAGCGAACGCAGACTAAAATGCCTGTTGCTCTTTCACAAGCATCTGGCAAACTTCGTCAGGTATCGCTACCGTGTGGAGGATATTCCCGTGCAGAAAGCCGACATCGCCTTTATCAAAGACTTGGAGGACTACTTCGCCAAAGAAAAGGGATTCAAGCTCAACACTTCGGCTGGCTATCTCTCCATGCTGGCTTCCTTGCTCAAAGACCTGCATAAACGGCACATCATTGACACCTATCCCTTCATCAACCATTCCATTCGTTGGGAAGTGGGTACTCCACGTTACATCACAAGGGAGGAGGTAGGTCTTATCGCAGCCTTGGGAGAAGATAAATTGCAAGGCTATGAAAAAGTGTCGAGGGATATGTTCCTTTTCTCCTGCCTGACGGGGCTTTCCTATACCGACGTGTATCACTTGACGGAGCAGCACGTCTTTCACGAAGCGGGAATGACTTGGATACGCAAGCCGAGAATAAAGACGGGCAACGTGTGCCACATCCCCCTACTTCCCGAAGCCACTGCCATTATCGAGCGTTATCGGGGCATTCACACGAGGGCTTTCCGACACGAACCGCCCAAGGGGTATCTGCTGCCCATACCCGGATGCGACACGGTAAACATACACCTCAAAAAGATAGCACGGCTTTGCGGTATTCAGAAAACGCTGACCTATCACATGGCACGGCATACCTTCGCATCTCAGATGACACTGTCGGAGGGCGTGTCCATTGAGAGCGTTTCCAAAATGCTCGGACACAGTCAAATCAAAACCACGCAAGTGTATGCGGAGACATCTCCCGAGCGTGTCTTTCTGGACATAGAGAAAATACTTCCACAACTCGCACATTATCAACTGACCAACTAAAACCGCAGAACAATGAAAAGTACATTTGCCATACTATTCTACATAGATAGAAGCAAGACCAATGAAGACGGACTATGCGTAATCCGTTGCCGTATCACCTGTAATGGAACGTCCTCATCGTTTTCCACGCAGTTGCAAACTTCCCCCGACGAGTGGCTTGCCCGAAAAGGGTGCATCAAGGCGACAACAGGTAATTCAAGCGGCATCAATCTGCAACTGAACTCAATAGAAGAGTGCTTGCATTCACTCTATGAACGTACATTAAGGGAAGAAAACTATATCACGGCGGAATACCTCAAGGAGCGTTATATGCAGCAAAGTCGCCCCATGCCAACACTTACGGAGCTATATCAATCCGTTTGTGAATACAAGGAGGAATTGCAGGGCAGAACATTAAGCAAGGCAACTGTCAGGGCTTTTAAGGACAGCTACAAGAGTTTTGTTCATTTCCTGCAAGTAAGGGACAGGGCAGACTGTATGCCCACAGAGGTGGACAAGACTTTGCTTGAGGACTATCGCCTTTTTATGCTTCGGGACTTGGGAAACAAGGAAAGCAGTGTCGGCAACCGCCTACGCCACTTGCATCAGGTCATTCGCAAGGCATTGCAGGAGCGATACGTTCGTGAAGACCCTTTTGAACTCATAGACATAGAAACGCCTACCTACGAGCGCAATGCACTTACGGCGGACGACCTGCAAAAACTCTTGGCTTACCGTCCGCACCGCTCGACAGATAACCATTGCAGACTTATTTTCCTCTTGGGATGTTTCACGGGGCTGGCATTCTCAGACTTAAAGAAACTCCGAATGGACGATGTTTATACATTCGGGGATGGGCGTAGGTACATATCGCTCTGTCGAACAAAGACACAGAACAGAAGTATTGTCCCGTTGCTGCCCGTTGCCGAGAAAATACTCGCCATTGTGAGCCACGGACGAAGGGAGGGGCTTTTCTTTCGAGAGTTTCCCAGCAACAGTAATTTCAATAGAACTATTCAGGAGATATGTATTAAGGCAGGACTGCCACCGCATACTCAAGCGACCTCGCACACCGCACGGCACACCTTTGCCACGACCATCTGTCTGGAGAACGGACTTCCGATAGAGACGGTGAGCAAGATGCTGGGGCATCGCTTCATCTCCACGACCGAGATTTATGCACGGGTGACCAAGAGCAAGATTGCCAAGGAAATGCAACCCCTGATGGGTAGTGAGCATACAAGGGTACTGCGTAAAGCCTTACGGCTGTGTCCGTCAAGAACACCGAAAAAGTCAAGTCCCATAATTGGGATGTAACAGCCGTAATGAATGATTCAAAAAAAAGAAGTCCAACTTTTTAACAAGAAAAACAATGAAACAGAAGAACAAAAAGGAACTTTCCTACTTCCGATTGAAGTTAAGAAGTTACATGAGTGAGCATCACCCCGAAAAGTTGCAAGATACGGAGTTTATCACTGCACGGGCAGATATGGCTCTCACAGTTTACTGCGATGCTGTAGCACAAGGCTTTACACACATTGAAGCGGAGAGCATGGCAAGCGAGGCATTGTATCAAGGCTTGCACTTTTCCAAGTACGATACGCTTATATCCGTGTTGGAAAACGAGTTTGAAAGGGAACTTCCTGCACCGCTCCCAGAGAAACTCGTACCTATACTGTTGTCGAACAAGGCTGTTCAAGCCACATTCGACAAGTTCGGTTTGACGGACACATTGGCTTCTGACGAGCAATACGGCCGTCTTTACACCGAACTGACAGGCACGATAGTGCTGCTCATCGAGAGCAACAATCTGCCAACGGTCAGACTGACGGAGGAAGCAAGCCTGAAGGCGTTGTAGGCAAAGGCGGCGCACGCAAAGTTCCTGATGCCGTTTCTTATCGTGCAAAGGTACAACGGCAGCCTGTCTGCCCTGACAAGGTCGAGTCCTGCGGATGGAGAGAAGAATCTCCACCGCAGGATTTCTCTGTTTCAAGGTGGTATTGCCATTTTCTATATCCATGCGGTCGTATTCATCTCTCCCAACCTTGCAGGGCTGGGCTGCCGTAGAGAGTAT
>OIZR01000929.1_pt1 | contig 16473 bp, 15 predicted proteins | sample 1588591 | NCBI WGS metagenome assembly OIZR01 (sample SAMN03283249) | human gut metagenome | biome: human-associated habitat; material: feces | host: Homo sapiens | place: USA | collected 2013 | reverse complement strand
CCCGCCTGTGCCGGAACTCCCGGATCGTAGGGAGCCGCTCCCGGAGCCGGAGGAGGCCGGCGCGTACTCCAAACCAAAACCGCTGACCTGGTGGCGCAAGCTGGGCGCGGCGCTGACAGGAGCTATGGCCTTCCTCCTGTTCCTGTCCTTCATGAACATCACAGATTTGACCAAATTGATCACCGCAGGCGGTATGACAGAGCTGGCAAACCATCAAATGTTTCTGTATGCGCTCTTTATTCTCTCGTTGTTCCTGTTTGCTGCCTGCATTACGCGCCGGTCACACCGGAAGGATTATGTCCTCCAGGTGCCCAGGACCAAGCGGAAGCTGGCTAAGCGGACCATTGTGGCAGCCGTGCTGATTTTACTGCTAATCCCGCTGACCCTATATATCGGAGTGTTCTATTTGGGGAATAAAAAATACTATTTCATCTCTCTGATGGTGCTGTTGGAGTGTATGCTGCCGTTTTTCCTGATCTTTGAGGGGAGAAAGCCGCAGGCCAGGGAACTGGTGATCATAGCGGTCCTGTGTGCCATTGGCATTGCAGGACGGGCGGCGTTTTTCATGCTGCCGCAATTTAAGCCGGTGATGGCGTTAACGATTGTCGCTGGTGTTGCCTTCGGGGGAGAGACGGGGTTTCTAGTGGGCGCAATGACCATGCTGGCCTCCAATGTGCTCTTTGGACAGGGCCCGCTGACTCCCTGGCAAATGTTCGCCATGGGCATTATTGGCTTCCTGGCAGGCCTCCTGTTCCGAAAGGGACTCCTGCGCAGAAACCGGGGCGCGCTATGCGTGTTTGGCGCGCTGGCCGCCATACTGATCTACGGCGGAATCATGAATCCGGCATCCGCCCTCACCTGGGTGGGAGAGCTCAATGAAAAGGTCCTGCTGACCTACTACATCTCCGGACTCCCCTTCGACTGTATCCAGGCGGCTGCCACTTGGCTTTTTCTCTGGTTTGGGGCAGAGCCCATGCTGGAGAAGCTGGACCGCATTAAGGTCAAGTATGGAATGGTAGAGGTATAATACTTGCTTGGAATCGACTTTGCTGCCTTTTGTCAAAGGTAGGATGATATGCTTGGATGGAGAAATAGAACATAGGCGGAGAAAAGGCTGAAAACATGCGGCGCTCAACCGAGCGCCGCATGTTTTTTCTTGCCGCTTTGATTTGTCCTTACTGTTTAAACGTCAAACCGCAATAGGGCCCGCCTGTATCTCAGGCGGGTCCTATTGGCCAAAAGTGTTTTCGGCAAAATGAAAATTGTAGCAAAGGCTACCCAAAATGTGAGCGCCCTAATGGCGAATTAAAATGAGCCATTGTCAGCATCTGAAATAAACGCTACCTCTTAGGTGGGATAACCATAAGGGGGGGTAGCAGAAAGGCGTTACGAATGGCTCAAATCCAGTATATCAAATTTCCCCAGATCTAACTACGGAGTATCGTAAGCATTCCAGCCCCAAAACCAAGAGTGCCTGCGGATAGGCATGAAGCGGATTTTTGAGTACATTGGGGGTATTCCCATTAGACTGCGCTTTGACAATATGACCACGGCTGTTGCTCAGGTATTGAAAGACGGTGAGCGTGTTCTGACAGAGGGCTTTACCCGATTTATGCTCCACTGCATTTTCCGGGCTGATTTTTGCAATCCGGCTTCCGGCAACGAAAAGGGCAATGTAGAGAAGAAGGTTGGTTACAGCCGCCGCAATGCCTCTGCTTCGGTTCCGTCATTACCTCGTTTGAGGAATTTAATAAATGGTTTTGGGAGTGGTACGAAAAGGACGCCGACCGGCTCCACTACAAATACAAGGTCCGCGCGGTTGTTGAGCCAGGAGCTGGCCGTGATCTACGACCTGGAGACATACGGCCCGGACCCGGCAGGGCAGGTACAGTCAACACTTGCCCAGCAAAAGGGAGTGACAACGACCGGGTATGGGACACATCTAAACGGGCGATCCAGATTGTCCTCAACAACCTGAAGGGCATCTTCTTCCGGGACGATGATTTGGAGCAAATGACCTTTTCGGGGATGGGGCGGCACGGGGGAAACAGGTATCACGATCCTCCGCATCTCGGCTTTTCAAGAAGTCGGCGACCCCGACTTGGCACCAGCCTTTCCGCCAGCGATTTTGCTATATATAAAGATAGTGTCATTGATTTTTATATGTTACCTTGCTACAATAATATTATTTTAGCGGGATCCTGGGATATGGGGCCGTGGGGACATCAAGAAAGGAGTTTACGATCTTGACGAGTCAACGATTAATCCAAGAGGCAAAGAATTTCCTGCGCAGCGGTACTCCTATCCCGGACGAGGCGGTACGGCCGGAGATCCTACGGTCGTGGAAACGTTGCTGGGGGTCCCATGTGCCCATGGAGCACGGGAATAAGGAGATCCTGCCACTGGATGCCGTGGAGGAGCGGATCGCCCGGCGGAACAGTCTGTGTCAGGTGGCCTTCCCCTATCTGGATGGGCTGTACGATTTCATACGGGGCTCGGAGTTTCTGCTGCTATTCAGTGACGAGGAGGGCTATATCCTCTACGCCCGGGGGGACGAGGACATCTCCCGGACCGCCCGGGAGAACGGGCTGGTCAAGGGGGCCTGCCGCAGCGAATCCCGGCTGGGCACCAACGGGATCGGCACGGTCTTGGTGGACCGGATCCCCCTCCAAGTCTTTGGGGCGGAGCACTACTACGAGGTACATGCCAACTGGGCTTGCTCCGGCGCATCGGTCTTTCTGCCCGATGGAGACATCGGCGGCGTGGTCTGCCTGTCCGGCATGGCGGAGCATGTGAACGATCACACTCTGGGCATGGTGGTGGCCGCAGCAGATGCCATTTCTCGGCAGCTGAAGCTGAAAGATGCCTACGACCAGCTGTCCAAGAGCTACCGCAACTTGTCCGCTATCATCGAGACGGTGCCCACGGCCATGTGTCTGCTGGACGAGTCCCTCCATGTGGTAGCCTTTAATACACAGGCCACTCGGTAGCTGGCCCTCGCTCCGGCTGAGCTAAGCGGAGCTGACTTTCTGGAGGTGCTGGGATGTGGGGCGGTCACGGCGGAGGATATCAAGACCTCCCTATCCAACCGCACCATCTCCTTCGAGCGGGGAGAGGGCAAGCACACCATCTCCCTGTCGGTGGAGAGCACCGGCCACCAGGAGTATGTGGCGCAGATTGAGCAGTTGTCCAGCCTTCACAAGCGGGTCAACAACATTATGGGCAACGAAGCCCATTTCAGATTCCAGGACATCATCGGCATCTCTCCGGCCATGGGGGAGGCAGTGCGCATGGCCAAGATCGCCGCCCAGAACGACGCCTCGGTTTTCCTGTCCGGAGAGAGCGGCACGGGCAAGGAGCTCTTTGCCCAGGCCATACATAACGCCAGCTCCCGTCGCCGGGGGCCCTTCATCGCAGTCAACTGCGGCGCACTGCCCAAGAGCCTGATCGAGGCCGAGCTGTTCGGCTATGAGGGCGGGAGTTTCACTGGGGCCCGGCGGGACGGCTGTGCGGGCAAGTTCGAACTGGCCAACGGCGGGACGATCTTCCTGGACGAGATCGGGGATATGCCGGTGGATGTCCAGATCACCCTGCTGCGGGTGCTCCAAAACCGAGAAGTCCGCCGGATCGGGGCCTCCAAGGCGCTGAGAATCGACGTGCGGGTGATAACTGCCACCAACCGGGATTTGGAGCAGCTGGTGGACAGCAAAGTCTTCCGGGAGGATTTGTTTTACCGGATCAATGTCTTTCGGATCAATATCCCGTCTCTGCGGGAGAGGACGGGAGACGTGAGGCAGTTGGCGGGCTTCTTCCTGGCCAAGTACAGTGACATCCGTCCTGGCGGAAGGGTGGAGGGCTTCACGGCCGAGGCCCTGGCCATGATGGAGGCATACCCCTGGCCGGGGAACGTGCGCCAACTGGAGAACAGCGTGGAGCGGGCGGTCTACCTGGCCGAGGGGGAACTGGTCACCGCCGCCGAGCTCCCGCCGGAGATCCGGGCCTTCCAGGGATCGGCGCCCTCGCCGGCTGTGCCTGCGGCGGCGGGAGAGTCCCCCTCTGGGGGCGAGGGGGAGGACGAGGCGGCGCGGATCCAGGACATGCTCCACCGCACCCACGGGAACGTCATGGAGGCGGCCCGCTTGCTGGGTATCAGCCGAAGAACTTTATATCGAAAGCTCCAACGGTATCACATCGACTACAGCTCGCATCGGATCTGATATACCGTATGACACAAATGAAACTGTGACACAACTGTGCGCCATGTGCGGCTGTGTCACAGTTTTTGTCACATATGTGGCACACTCCTGTGGCGCACTGGGGCAGAGAAGTCCCGGTTTGCCTTGGTTTTTCAAGGGTTTGCGGAGGGGAAGAGTTGGCATGGCATTTGCGTGTTTATCAAAAACAAGACCGGGTGCGGTACGCAGATGACCGTCCCCGTTTGCTGGCGGAGCAGGACCCACGGGGACAAATCGAAAGAATGGGAGGCGATCACGATGAAGTATGCCGTTTTGAGCGGCAACGAGCGGTTCGAGATCCGGGAAGGAGAGCTGAAAAGCAATGGATGCGCGGTGCTCCAGGTGACCCATGTTGGCGTCTGTGGCACGGATACCTCTTACTGGCACGAGGGCGAGCGATACCGTGGGGTGGTCATCGGACACGAGTACTCAGGCGTCGTAGTGGCCCCAGGCACCAACCGGGCCCTCAAGCCGGGCGACCGGGTGGCCGGGTACACCCAAAACGTATTTCAGGAGCCCTGCGGCCACTGTGAGGCATGCCTGGCTGGCGACTGGGACCACTGCACCAACCGCAGGGTCTTCACCTGGAAGGGCGGCGAGCTGGGCCATCCCGGCGCTTACAGCCAGTACACCACCTGGTTCCCCCACAGTCTGGTCAAGCTTCCGGATAATGTGACCAACGAGGAGGGAGCCATGGCCGAGCCCTTCGCGGTGGGCCTTCATGCCATCCAGGTCAGTCAGGTGAAGCCCAACGACAGGGTGCTCATCCTGGGCGGCGGGATCATTGGCATGAGCTGCGCGGAGTGGGCCAGAACCTTCGGCGCCAGTGAGATCACCGTCTCAGAGCTCAACCCCCAGAAGCGGGAGATCATCCGGGGCTATCAGGTGGCTGACCATGTGGTGGCTGCCGACGCCCCCGACTTGGAGCAGCAGCTGCTGGATATCTCGGGGGGCGGCTATGACCTGCTGATTGACTGCGTGGGGGTGCCCAGCGCCTTCAACACCGGCTTGCGCGCCCTCAAGCCGGAGTTCTATATGCGGGCCACCGCCGTGGGCCTGCCCCATGCTCAGTTCCCTCTGGACTATGAGCGGCTGGTGCTCAAGCAGGTGCTCCTCCGTGGCAGCAAGGGCCACAACTTCGATGAATTCAAGACCGTCATCAACGCCATGGCCTCTGGCCGGATCTCCGTGAAGAAATACATCTCTCGCCGCATCAAACTGGAGGAGGTCCAGGCGGGTTTTGAGGCCATGAAGGCCGCCCGCGGCCTGGACACCAAGGTAATCATCGAGACGCAGTGACCCCGAAACAGATCAAAACAAGTCTGCAAATAAAGAGGGAGGAGAATCATGGACATTATCTCCATACTGGGCCTGGTCCTGGGGCTGGCAGTCCTGATCATGATGGGCTTTAAAGGCTGGGGCATGATCCCCACGTCCATCGTGGGCGCGCTGGTTGTCGTCATCACCAACCGCATGGACCTTTGGGAGGCGCTGAGCACCCACTACGGAACCTTTATGAAGAACTATGCGGGCGACTACTTCCTGATGTTTTTCCTGGGCACGCTGTTCGGCGCACTGATGGGGAGCAGCGGTGCGGCCAAATCCATCGCCTGTAAAATCGTGGATCTGATGGGCAGCAAGCGGGCCCTGCTGATTGTGGTTATCACCTCTGCCGTCCTCTCCTATGGCGGTGTCAGCTTTGCCGTGGTGGTGTTCACCCTGTACCCGATCGCCCTGGTTCTGTTCAAGGAGGGCAACGTCTCCAAGCGGCTGTTCCCTGCGGCGCTGTTCGCCGGCTGTGCCTCCTTCACCATGGTGGGCCTGCCGGGCAGCCCACAGATCCAGAATATCATGCCCACTGAGGTACTGGGAACCACGGCCTACGCTGCTCCCCTCAACGGTATCGTTGTTTCCTGCATCATCTTCGCTCTGAGCATGGTATGGCTGGAGTGGAACGACAAGCGGTTGAAGGCGGCCGGCATCGGCTTCGTCCCCGGACGAAAAGACGATCTGGAGGCCATCGATATCTCCGACCGCACCGGGATGCTGCCCTTCGGTCTGGCTGTCATTCCTATCTTATTCGTGGTGCTGTATATCTTTGTGATGCAGCAGGTGCTGAAGGACGCTGTCACCTGGAGCACCAACTACATCGTCATCCAGTCCCTGGCCCTGGGCTGCCTGCTGGCCTTTGCCCTGTTCCACAAGCGGATCCACGCCTTCCGCGATTCGGTCAATGATGCGGCCACCAACAGCCTGATCGCCCTGATGAACACCGCCGTGGTCACCGGCTTCGGCGGCGTAGTCCAGGGATCCCATGGCTTCGAGCTGGTCAAGGAATTCGCACTGAGCCTGGATATGAACCCACTGATCTCTGCCTGCGTGGCCACCGCCATCGTGGCTGCGGCCTGCGGCTCCTGCTCCGGCGGCCTGTCCGTGTTCCTGGCGGCCCTTGGTCCCCAGTATGTGCAGCTGTGTCAGGCGCAGGGAATCGATCCGCAGATCCTCCACCGCTCCATCACCTGGGCGGGCGCCGGCCTGGACTCCCTACCCCACTCCGGCGGCTATGTGACGGCCAACATCTACACCGACCAGACCCCCAAGGAGACCTATCCCTATTTCTTCGTCACTAACATCGGCCTGACGACGCTGGGCTGTGTGCTGACGGTGGCCCTGTATATGCTCTTCGGCCTGGTGTGACCAGGCGGAGAGGCTGGAGAAATCCGATCACGCTCTGAAATCGAGAAAGGAACATTGCTATGCTGGAAATGATCTGGAAGCCGACTCTGTACGGCTTCGACACCTGCAAAGAGTTTGCCGAGGCGTTCCGCCTCAACAGAGACGACCTGATCCTCAGCAACGCCTATATCTATGAGCCCTACTTCGGCTGTATGGAGAACCTGAACTGCCATGTGATCTTCCAGGAGAAGTATGGCGCCGGGGAGCCCACCGACGTGATGGTGGATGCGATCCTGGCCGACGCGGCCAAGACCAGATGTAAGCGGGTGATCGCCATCGGCGGCGGCACGGTGATCGACATCGCCAAGGTGCTGGCCGTCTCTGACGGCGAGGGGGTGGACGACCTTTATGACAAGGCCCCCGATCTGGAAAAGAAGCGGGAGCTGATCATCATCCCCACCACCTGCGGCACGGGCAGCGAGGTGACCAATATCTCCATCATGGCCCGCACCCGCATAGGAACCAAGCTTGGCCTGGTCAGCCCCGCCATGTACGCCGACTACGCGGTGCTGATCCCCCAGCTGCTGGAGGGCCTGCCGTTCAAGGTGTTCGCCGCCAGCTCCATCGACGCCCTGGTCCACGCGGTGGAGTCCGCCCTGTCCCCCAAGGCCACCCCCTACACCAAGCTCTTTGGCTATAAGGCCATTGAGATGATCATTCGGGGCTATCAGACCATCGCCAAGAAGGGGCCGGAGAGCCGCTTCTCTCTGCTCAACGACTTCCTGCTGGCCTCCAACTATGCGGGCCTGGCCTTTGGCACCGCCGGCTGCGCCGCCGTCCACGCCACCAGCTATCCCCTGGGCGGCAAGTATCATGTGGCCCACGGCGAGAGCAACTACGCCATGTTTACAGGGGTGCTCAAGAACTACATGGAGCTCCGCCGGGACGGGGAGATTGCGGTCCTCAACCAGTATCTGGCCGACCTGCTGGGCTGTATGCCCGACGTGGTCTATGACGAGCTGGAGAAGCTGCTGGACCAGATTCTGCCCAAGCGGCCCCTCCGCGAGTACGGCGTGACCAGGGAGGATCTGCCCGTCTTCGCCCACAGCGTGGTCACCGAGCAGGGCCGCCTGATGGCCAACAACTTCGTCCCTCTGGACGAGGCGCGGGTGCTGAAGATCTATCAGGAGCTGTTTTAAGACCGTTCCAGTCCCGGTTGCCTGTCCCCGCCTTAGAGGGCGGGGATCGCCGGGGGAATCCCTCTGACCGGGGGAGCGGGACTGGGCGCAATGATAAAAGGAGGAGATTCTCATGGCGCTTATGAGCAAGGCAGCGATCGTGACCGGGGCAGCCCAGGGCATCGGCAAGGCCATCGCCGCGCGGCTGGTGAAGGATGGAATGCGGGTGGCCATCGTGGACATCAACCAGGAGGCCGCCGTTGCAGCCGCCGAGGAGCTGGCCGGGCAGTATGGCGCGGACACCATGGCCGTGCAGTGCGACGTCTCTCAGGAGGAACAGGTCAACATCGCCGTGCAAAAGGTGCTGGAACGGTTCGGTACGGTGGATGTGCTGGTCAACAACGCCGGCATCCTGTCCCTGAAGAAGCCCTTTGTGGAGTACACCAAGGCCGACTGGGACAAAATCTTCGGCATCAACTTCATGGGCGATGTGTTCTTCTGCAAGGCGGTGATCCCCACCATGAAGGAGAAAAAGGCCGGGCGGATCATCAACATGGCCTCCCAGTCCGCCGAGACGGGCGGTCTGGCCGCCTCGCCGATTTACGCCGCCAGCAAAGCTGCAGTCTGGTGCATGACAAAGTCCCTGGCCGGGGAGATGGGGCCCTATCAGGTGACCGTCAATGCGGTGGCCCCCGGCTACATCATGACCGAGATGACCCGCAACGCCGGTTATCGGGACGACATGGTCCCCATGAGGCGCCTGGGCACCCCCGAAGACGTGGCCGACGTGGTGGGCTTCCTGGCGAGCGAGGACAGCCGCTATGTCACTGGCATGATCGTGGATATCAACGGCGGCACGGTGATGCGCTGACTTTGTTTGAACGAGTACGGGTCATCAACTGACATTGGGAGGTAAAATATATGAGCACGAAAAAGGAACCAAAGGAGCTGGCAAAGCAGTTCTATACCGTAATGTACCGGATGCGCCGCTTCGAGGAGGAGGTCTTTGAGTTCTATAAGCGGGGCCTGATGCCAGGCCTGGCGCACCTGTATCTGGGGGAGGAGGCGGTGGCCGCCGGGGCGTGTGTCGCTCTGCGTGAGGACGACTACATCGGCTCCACCCACCGCGGCCACGGCCACCTGGTGGCCAGAGGCGCCGATCTGGACCGGATGATGGCCGAGATCCTGGGAAAAAAGACCGGCTACTCCAAGGGCAAGGGCGGCTCCATGCACATCATGGCCATGGACAAGGGCATCCTGGGCGCCAACGGCATTGTGGGCGGCGAAATCCCCATCGCCACTGGCGCGGCCTACTCCGCCAAGCTCCGGGGCACCGAGCAGGTCACCCTGGCCTTTTTCGGCGACTCCGCGTCCAACGAGGGGACCTTCCATGAGTCCATCAACATGGCTGCCGCCTGGAACCTGCCCATCGTCTATATCATTGAGAACAATCTCTTCGGCATTTCGGTGGATATCCGCCGGGTGACCAAGGAGCACGACCTCTATAAGCGGGCCGAGGGCTATGGGATTCCGGGCGAGGCTGTGGACGGCAACGACGTCTATGCGGTGTACGAGGCCGTCTCCAGGGCGGTTGAGCGGGCCCGCAAGGGCGAGGGGCCCACCCTCATCGAGTGCAAGACCTACCGCTGGCAGGGCCACCACGTGGGCGACCCCGGCGAGTACCGCGCCCCTGAAGAGCTGGCCGCATGGAAGGCCCGCGAGCCCTTGGTGGTGCTGCAGGAGAAGGGACTGCTGAGCGACGGCGAGATTGAGGAGATCCGCGCCTCTGTGGAGAAGGAGATCGCCCAGGCCTGTAAGTTTGCCGAGGAGAGCGATTATCCCGACGTGTCCGAGGCCTACAAGGATGTGTTTGTGGATATCGCCGCATCTGTTTGATAATAAGGGAGGTTCAGATCATGAGAGAATTGATGGTGAGAGACGCCATCCGGGAGGCCCTGGACGAGGAGATGGCGCGGGATAATACCGTATTCCAGATGGGCGAGGACATCGGCATCATCGGCGGCAACTTCAAGTGCACCGTGGGGTTGCGGGACAAGTACGGTGATCTGCGTGTAAAGGATACCCCCATCTCTGAGCAGGGGTTCGTGGGCATGGGCGTTGGCGCGGCCCTGACCGGCCTGCGCCCGGTGGTGGAGCTGATGTTCGCCGACTTCATGATGGTCTGCGGCGACCAGCTCTTCAACCAGATGGCCAAGATCACTTACATGTCCGGCGGCCAGTGCAACGTGCCCATGGTGGTGCGCCTGCCCCTGGGCGGCGGACGCTCCTCCGCGGCTCAGCACTCCCAGTCCATCCATGCCTGGGCCGCCCACATCCCCGGCGTCAAGGTGGTGGTCCCCTCCACCGCCGGCGAGTGCAAGGGGCTGCTCAAGACCGCCATCCGGGACAACGACCCCGTTATGTTCTTTGAGCACAAGATGCTCTACACCACCAAGTTCAACGATGTCCCGGAGGTGGAGGAGGATGTGTGCATCCCCTTCGGCCAGGCCCGCATCGTCACGGAGGGCGCCGATATCACCGTGGTCACCAACTCCATGATGACCATCAAGGCGGAGAAGGCGGTCCGGCAGCTGCAGAAGGAGGGCATCAGCGCCGAGCTGATCGACCTGCGCACCATCGTGCCCCTGGACACCGAGACAATCATCAGGTCGGTGAAAAAGACGGGCAAGCTGCTGATCGTAGACGAGGGCCACCTCAGCTTCGGCATCACCGGCGAGATCGCCTCCCGGATCATGCCCGACGTGTTCTACGATCTGGACGCCCCCATCCAGCGGATGGGCACCGCCGACGTGCCCCTGCCCTTCAGCCCCGCGCTGGAGTTCCCGCTGATTCCCGACGAGAAGAAGATCGCGGCCAAGATCCGCGAGATGGTGTAAGGAGGCATCGCAATGGCTGAAGTCGTCATCATGCCTAAGCTGGGCTTCAACATGGACGAGGGCCAGCTGGTCAAGTGGCACAAGCAGGTGGGCGAGACGGTAAAGAAGGGCGAGGTGCTCTTTGAGATCAACACCGACAAGACCACCATGCCCGTGGAGGCCACCGAGGACGGCACCCTCCTGAAGATCATTTTGGAGGAGGGTGCCTTCGCCGAGGTGTTTACCCCCATCGCCGTGACCGGCGCACCGGGGGAGGATCCGGATACCGCCCTGGCTTCCGCCGGACAGGGGCAGGCCGGTGGAAGCGCGCCCGCCGCCGCTCCTTCGGCCCCTGCAGCGCCGGTGGACATGAAGTCTCTGAAACTGACACCCAAGGCCCGAAAGCTGGTCCAGGACGAGGGCATCGACCCGGCCTCCCTGACCCAGATCAAGGGCACCGGCTTCCAGGGCGGGATCACCTATAAGGACCTCAAGGCATCCCCGCTGGCCCGCAGGGTGGCCCAGCAAATGGGCGTGGATCTGGCCGCTGTCCAGGGTACCGGCGCCGCCGGCAAGATCATGAAGGCAGACGTGGAGGCCGCGGCCGCCAAGGCCGCGCCTGCCTCCGCCGGGTCGGACACCCGACAGGTGGCCTCCGCCGTTCCCTACAAGGGTGTGCGCAGGATCATCGGCGAGAAGCTGGCCCAGTCCAAATTCACTGCGCCCCACCTGTACTTTACCGACGCGGTGGACACCACCGAGCTGGCCGCCTTCCGCAAGCGGCTCAACGAGACCAGCGAGGTAAAGATCGCCGTCTCCGACCTGCTGACCATGGCGGCCTGCAAGGCCCTGAAGAAATTCCCCGGCATCAATGTCACCCTGAAGGACGACCAGGTCGTCACCTACAAGTCCATCAACGTGGGCACTGCCGTGGCTGGTGACAACGGCCTGGTTGTCCCGGTGATTAAGAATGTGCAGAACAAGACTCTCACCGACGTGGCACGGGAGAGCAAGGATCTGGTGGCCAGAGCCAGGGAAGGCCGGCTGGCCCCGGAGGAGTACAGCGAGGGTACCTTCTCCATTTCCAATCTGGGGATGTTCGGCATCGGCAACTTCACCGCGATCATAAACGCACCCGAATCAGCGATCCTGTCGGTCAGTTCCGTGCGCAAGACCCCCGTTGTGGTCACCGGCGAGAACGGAGAGGACGCCATCGCCATCCGGCCCATGATGAACATACAGCTGTCTGTGGATCACCGGGTCATTGACGGTCTGCTGGCCTCCCAGTTCGTGGAGTATATGAAGCAGCTGCTGGAGCATCCTATCCAGATTCTGATGTGAGTGGAGGAGCGTCATGGCAGAGATCATCATCATGCCCAAGCTGGGCTTCAATATGGACGAGGGCCAGCTGGTCAAGTGGCACAGGCGGGTGGGTGAAACGGTAAAGAAGGGCGAGGTGCTCTTTGAGATTAACACCGACAAGACCACCATGCCCGTAGAGGCTACAGCGGACGGCACCGTCCTCCAGCTCATGCTGGAGGAGGGGGCTTTCGCCGAGGTGTTCACCCCCATCGCCGTGATCGGCGCTCCGGGGGAGGACCCCAATGCCGTCCTCAACGGCCCCGCCACCCCCCAGGCCGCGCCCGCGCGGCCCCGGCGGAGCCGGCCGGATACGACTACGACGTGGTCGTGATCGGTGCCGGCCCCGGCGGCTATGAGACGGCGATCAAGGCGGCCCAGTGCGGGAAAAAAACCTGCATCATCGAGGGGGCCGGTTTCGGAGGCACCTGCCTGAACGTGGGCTGCATCCCAACCAAGGCGCTGATTCAGACCGCCGACGTGTACCACAAGGTGAAGGATGCCGCCCGCTTCGCGGTGACGGGCGTGGAGGCGGACAAGATCGCGGTGGATATGGCCGCCTTGCAGGCCAGAAAGAAAGCCGTGGTCAAAACCCTGGTCAACGGCGTCAAGGGTCTGCTCCGGGGCAATAAGGTAACGGTGGTGGAGGGAATGGCCTCGTTTGCCGATACCCATACCCTGTCTGTGGACGGCAGGAGCATCACCGGGGCCAACATCATCATCGCCACCGGCTCCAGCGTATTCATGCCCCCCTTCATCGCGCTGGAGGGGGAAAACCACCTGCTGACCAGCACCGAGGCCCTGGACCTGGATCAGGTGCCCGCCTCGGTCACCGTGATCGGCGGCGGTGTGATCGGCGTGGAGTTCGCCTATCTCCTGAACCGTCTGGGCAGTAAGGTGACGGTGCTGGAGCTGATGGACCATATCCTGCCCATGGTGGACATCGAGGTCTCCAGGCTGGCGGAGAAGCGGATGACCAAGGACGGGATCCTGTTCCGGCTGGGCGCAAAGGTCAGCCGGGTGAAGGGCGACACGGTGTACTACGAGTACGAGGGACAGGAGTGCCAGGTGAAGTCGGACATTGTGCTCATGGCGGTGGGGCGTGTTCCCAACACGCAGGGCCTCAACGCAGAGGGGATCGGCATCGAGTTCGACCGGAAGGCGATCCGGACGGACGCCCATATGCGCACCAACATCCCCCACATCTATGCCATCGGGGACGTGAACGGGAAGGTTATGCTGGCCCACACCGCCTCCCACGAGGGTATGGTGGCCGTGGCGGACATCTGCGGCCAAGGGGAGGAGATGCGCTATGACCGGATCCCATCCTGTGTCTATCTGGAGCCTGAGATCGCCTGCATCGGCCTCACCGAGGCCCAGGCCAGGGAGAAGTACGGCGACGGGCTGAAGATCGGGCGGTTCAACATGGCGGCCAACGGCAAGTCCCTGATCGCGGGGGACACGGACGGCCTGTTCAAGGTGATCGTGGCGGCGGACACCGGCGAAATCCTGGGCGCTCACCTCTATGGTCAGCACGTCACCGACATGATCGGTGAGATCTCGGCGGCCATGGCCGCCGAGGGCACCGCTGAGGAGCTGATCCATGCGATCCACCCCCATCCCACGGTCAACGAGGCCCTGAGTGAGGCTTTTATGGCCGCCTGGAACGGACGGGCCATCAATTCCCTGTGACAGGGAGGATCCTCTGCCTGGGTGACAGCCTGACCTATGGCTTCGGCCTCCCGCGGGGACTGGTCTGGACGGCGCTGTGCGCCGCCCAGACCGGGGCGGAGCTGCTGGGCCGGGGTGTCAACGGCAACACCACCGGCGGTATGCTGGCCGTCCTGCCCGATCTGCTGGTCCGGGAGCACCCGGACGCGGTCCTCCTGATGGGCGGGACCAACGATATCGCCTACGGCGGGGATCTGGCGGGCGCCAGGGCCAACATGGGGGCCATGGCCCACCTGATCATCGCCGGAGGAGGCCTCCCGCTGATCGGGATCCCGCCGGGGCTCCGGCGGCCCATTCGGCGGGAGTGGGCGGAGCTGATGCCGGAGCGGGCGGCAGAGCTGCTGGCCGAGTACCAGAGCTGGCTGCGCCGCTTTGCCGCCGCCTTCCGTCTGCCGGTCCTGGACTTCGACCGGGCCTTCACCCGATGGGGAGAGGAGGGGCTCTTTCAGCCGGATGGCCTCCACCCCAACGCCGCCGGCCACTGCCTGATGGCGGAGACGGCCGCGGCGCTCATTCGATCCCTGTGAGAGAAAGGAGCCTGTGCCACGATGCGTGCCATCCAAAGCCCCAGCACCGACCCCCGCTTCAATCTGGCGCTGGAGCAGTATATTTTTGACCAGATGCCTCGGAACCGGTCCTATCTCATGCTCTGGCGCAACGACCGGACGATCGTGGTGGGCAAGCACCAGGATACCTTCGCCGAGATCAACGCCGACTATGTGCGGGCCAACCAGATTCAAGTGGTCCGCCGGCTGTCCGGGGGCGGGGCGGTCTATCACGACCTGGGGAACGTGAACTTCACCTTCATCGCCGACCACACGGGCAGCGACTTTGACTTCTCCACCTTCTGCCGCCCGGTGATCTGGGCGCTGGAGAGCCTGGGGGTGCCTGCGGAGCTGAACGGCCGAAATGACATGACCATCCGGGGCAGAAAGTTTTCGGGCAACTCCCAGTATGTGAAGGAGGGCCGGGTGATGCACCACGGCACGCTCCTGTATGACTCTGACCTGAGCGTGGTGTCCTCAGCGCTGGCTCCCAGCCGGGACAAGCTGACCTCCAAGGGTCTGCCCTCGGTGCGCAGCCGGGTCACCAACATCAAGCCCTATATGCATCAGCCGATGCCCACAGAATCCTTCATGGAGCGGCTGTGGTCCTGCCTGGGAGAGGTATGTGACCTAGTCCCCTATGAGCTGGATCGGGGGGATCTGAACCAGGTGGAGCGTATCCGGCAGGCGGTGTACGACCGCTGGGAGTGGAACTATGGAAGTTCCCCCCGGTGTCAGATCGACAAGCGCCGCAGGGTAGAGGGCTGCGGCGAGATCCGGGTCTGCCTGGATTTGAAGGAGGGTGCAATCCAGGCGCTGTCCTTCTATGGGGACTTCTTCTCCCGAAAGGAACCCGACCAGCTGGCCCGGCGGTTGATCGGCTGTCCTCTGCGGGAGGAAGCTCTGCGGGCAGCGGTGCCGGCGGGGGAAATCGGGCAGTATTTTCAGAACATGGACCTGGATGAATTTTGCGGGCTAATGCTCTGCTGAGGCCCCATCAAAAACAGGGCGCGGCCCGGAAGGCCGCGTCTAACAGCAAGGAGTGGATAATATGAGTATTGACCGTCTGCCGCCCGTGGGCCATGTGGGTGTCGTCGTGGCCGATATGGACCGGGCGCTGGAGGAGATCCGTCAGATCTTCGGGATCGACGGCGCCGGGAAGGTGTACGACTTCACACCCATGAATGTATGGGCCTGGGGGGAGAAAATCTCCGGCTGCCAGATTCGGATCGCCATGCTGGATTGGACCGACAGCCTGAAGCTGGAGGTGCTCCAGCCCGTCTTTGGCGAGATTGAACATAAGCGCTTCGTAGATGAGGTGGGAGGCGGGATGCACCACACCGCCTACTACGTCAAGGACTACCCGGCTTATCGGGATTTCATCGTGGGCCAGGGGGGCGAGATCATTTTTGAGTCGGAGACCGAGGATGAAAAGGGGTACCGTCGATGCTGCTACGCCCGTATGCCTGGGACGCAGATGATTGTAGAAGTATTGGAGAAGGCGTGGTTGCGCAATTGAGGTGCTCCTGTCTTTTGAGAAAATAAGTTCATAGATTAAGTATGGGCAACACCCCTCCTGTGGTTCGGCAGACGGGGTGTTGCTTATATTCTGGACATAAGGATGCCCTCCTGAAGCACTCTTATTGAGAAAAATGCTCCATCTAAGTTTAGATGAAGTTATAGGGTCAAGCGTCAAACAGCAATTATTAGGTATGAAAAAAATCATGCTTAATTGTATAAATGACTATAATTAGACTAAAAAGTAAAAATAGAACTTTGGAAAATATTACAACGTACAGTCAAAGCAGCGGCTGGGAGGGTCAGGTAGAATAAGTTTCGCAAAAAGACAAAGAGACATGGTTTGCAGATGTCT
>OIZR01000918.1_pt1 | contig 16678 bp, 11 predicted proteins | sample 1588591 | NCBI WGS metagenome assembly OIZR01 (sample SAMN03283249) | human gut metagenome | biome: human-associated habitat; material: feces | host: Homo sapiens | place: USA | collected 2013 | reverse complement strand
CGTGGCGTGACCGATGCGCAGGTAGTATCCCGTCGTGATACCTTCGCCGGGCATATCACGCTGTTGTTCGGTCATTACAACGGGGTTGGCATATACCTGATTGACGCGCCGCATCTCTATGATCGTCCGGGAAGCCCGTATCACGATACCAACTTATTTGCCTATACCGACAACGTATTGCGTTTTGCGCTGCTGGGGTGGGTTGGGGCAGAAATGGCCAGCGGGCTTGACCCATTCTGGCGTCCTGATGTGGTGCATGCGCACGACTGGCATGCAGGCCTTGCGCCTGCGTATCTGGCGGCGCGCGGGCGTCCGGCGAAGTCGGTGTTTACTGTGCACAACCTGGCCTATCAAGGCATGTTTTATGCACATCACATGAATGACATCCAATTGCCATGGTCATTCTTTAATATTCATGGGCTGGAATTCAACGGACAAATCTCTTTCCTGAAGGCCGGTCTGTACTATGCCGATCACATTACGGCGGTCAGTCCAACCTACGCTCGCGAGATCACCGAACCGCAGTTTGCCTACGGTATGGAAGGTCTGTTGCAACAGCGTCACCGTGAAGGACGTCTTTCCGGCGTACTGAACGGCGTGGACGAGAAAATCTGGAGTCCAGAGACGGACTTACTGTTGGCCTCGCGTTACACCCGCGATACGTTGGAAGATAAAGCGGAAAATAAGCGCCAGTTACAAATCGCAATGGGGCTTAAGGTTGACGATAAAGTGCCGCTTTTTGCAGTGGTGAGCCGTCTGACCAGCCAGAAAGGTCTCGACCTGGTGCTGGAAGCCTTACCGGGCCTTCTGGAGCAGGGCGGGCAGCTGGCGCTACTCGGCGCGGGCGATCCGGTGCTGCAGGAAGGTTTCCTTGCGGCGGCAGCGGAATACCCCGGCCAGGTGGGCGTTCAGATTGGCTATCACGAAGCATTTTCGCATCGCATTATGGGCGGCGCGGACGTCATTCTGGTGCCCAGCCGTTTTGAACCGTGCGGCTTAACGCAACTTTATGGATTGAAGTACGGTACGCTGCCGTTAGTGCGGCGCACCGGTGGGCTTGCTGATACGGTTTCTGACTGTTCTCTTGAGAACCTTGCAGATGGCGTCGCCAGTGGGTTTGTCTTTGAAGATAGTAATGCCTGGTCGCTGTTACGGGCTATTCGACGTGCTTTTGTACTGTGGTCCCGTCCTTCACTGTGGCGGTTTGTGCAACGTCAGGCTATGGCAATGGATTTTAGCTGGCAGGTCGCGGCGAAGTCGTACCGTGAGCTTTACTATCGCTTGAAATAGTTTTCAGGAAACGCCTATATGAATGCTCCGTTTACATATTCATCGCCCACGCTTAGCGTAGAAGCTCTTAAGCACTCTATCGCTTACAAGCTGATGTTTACGATTGGAAAGGACCCGGTCGTCGCCAATAAACATGAATGGCTGAACGCAACGTTATTTGCTGTGCGCGATCGTCTCGTGGAGCGCTGGTTACGTTCAAACCGTGCCCAGTTGTCGCAAGAAACTCGTCAGGTTTACTACCTGTCGATGGAGTTTTTGATTGGCCGTACGCTCTCCAACGCCATGTTGTCGCTAGGAATTTACGAAGATGTACAGGGCGCACTGGAAGCGATGGGGTTAAATCTCGAAGAGCTGATTGATGAAGAAAATGACCCGGGCCTCGGTAACGGTGGCCTGGGACGTCTGGCGGCTTGCTTCCTCGATTCTCTGGCGACGTTAGGGTTGCCGGGGCGCGGTTACGGCATCCGCTATGACTACGGTATGTTCAAGCAGAACATCGTTAACGGTAGCCAGAAAGAGTCGCCTGACTACTGGCTGGAATATGGTAACCCGTGGGAATTCAAACGCCACAACACGCGCTATAAAGTCCGTTTTGGTGGTCGCATTCAGCAGGAAGGTAAAAAAACGCGCTGGATTGAAACCGAAGAGATTCTGGGAGTCGCTTACGATCAGATAATCCCGGGTTACGACACCGACGCGACCAACACGTTGCGTTTGTGGAGTGCGCAAGCCAGTAGCGAAATTAACCTCGGTAAATTCAACCAGGGTGACTACTTCGCGGCAGTGGAAGATAAAAACCACTCCGAGAACGTATCTCGCGTACTGTATCCGGATGACTCCACCTACTCCGGGCGTGAGCTGCGCCTGCGTCAGGAATACTTCCTGGTTTCCTCGACCATTCAGGACATTTTAAGCCGCCATTATCAGTTGCATAAAACCTACGATAACCTGGCGGATAAAATCGCGATTCATCTCAATGATACCCATCCGGTACTGTCGATTCCTGAGATGATGCGTCTGCTGATCGATGAGCACCAATTTAGCTGGGACGACGCGTTTGAGGTGTGTTGTCAGGTCTTCTCCTACACTAACCACACGCTGATGAGCGAGGCGCTGGAAACCTGGCCGGTTGATATGCTGGGTAAAATTCTGCCGCGTCACCTGCAGATCATCTTTGAAATCAACGACTATTTCCTGAAAACCTTGCAGGAACAGTATCCGAACGATACCGATCTGCTGGGACGGGCGTCGATCATTGATGAATCCAACGGTCGTCGTGTGCGTATGGCCTGGCTGGCGGTTGTTGTGAGCCACAAAGTTAACGGTGTATCGGAACTGCACTCTAATCTGATGGTGCAATCGTTGTTTGCCGACTTTGCGAAAATCTTCCCGGGTCGTTTCACCAACGTCACCAACGGTGTGACGCCGCGTCGCTGGCTGGCGGTAGCGAACCCATCGCTTTCAGCCGTGCTGGACGAACACCTGGGCCGTAACTGGCGCACCGACCTTAGCCTGCTTAATGAGCTGCAACAACACTGTGATTTCCCAATGGTTAATCACGCTGTGCATCAGGCGAAGCTGGAGAATAAAAAGCGTCTGGCGGAGTATATCGCCCAGCAGCTGAATGTGGTGGTGAATCCAAAGGCGTTGTTCGATGTGCAAATCAAACGTATTCACGAATACAAACGTCAATTGATGAATGTGTTGCATGTGATTACCCGCTATAACCGCATCAAGGCCGACCCGGATGCGAAGTGGGTACCGCGCGTGAATATTTTTGGCGGTAAGGCGGCTTCGGCCTATTACATGGCGAAGCATATTATCCATTTGATCAATGACGTAGCGAAAGTGATCAACAACGATCCGCAGATTGGCGATAAGCTGAAAGTCGTGTTCATCCCGAACTACAGCGTTAGCCTGGCGCAGTTGATCATTCCGGCGGCAGATCTGTCTGAACAGATTTCGCTGGCAGGGACGGAAGCTTCCGGCACTAGTAACATGAAGTTTGCGCTTAACGGTGCGCTGACTATCGGTACGTTGGACGGTGCGAATGTCGAGATGCTGGATCATGTCGGTGCTGACAATATCTTTATTTTTGGTAACACAGCGGAAGAAGTGGAAGAACTGCGTCGTCAGGGCTACAAACCGCGTGAATACTACGAGAAAGATGAGGAGCTGCATCAGGTGCTGACGCAAATCGGCAGCGGTGTATTCAGTCCGGAAGATCCGGGTCGCTATCGCGATCTGGTTGATTCGCTGATCAACTTCGGCGATCACTACCAGGTACTGGCGGATTATCGCAGCTATGTCGATTGTCAGGATAAAGTCGATGAACTCTACGAGCTTCAGGAAGAGTGGACCGCAAAAGCGATGCTGAACATTGCCAATATGGGCTACTTCTCTTCTGACCGTACTATCAAAGAGTACGCTGATCATATCTGGCATATCGATCCGGTGAGATTGTAAGTTCGCTAAAAAACAGAACGGGGCCACAAGGTCCCGTTTTTTTTCGCCTTTATTTCGGAAAAGTGTCCAGAGGGGGCGAGGGTTCTCGTGGAGTATAATTCCGTCATTCAGGAAGAATGGACAGAATGATGCCAAATAGAAAATGGATTTTGACCTCGCTGATAATGACTTTTTTCGGCATCCCCATACTGGCGCAATTTTTGGCAGCGGTTGTTGCCATGCTGGGTGTCGGGCTTACCGGTATTATTGAAGTTTGTAATATCCTTATCACGCCAACAATTTATCTTCTACTCAACGTCTTTATGCTGACGCTGGGGGCGATAATAATATTTTTCTCTGGTCGCGTGTGGGCCGGTGATAGCGCGCCAGAAAACAGAGAAATAGCCGTCTAGCGGCAATGCTTTTTTCTCTTACCCGCGCTATTAACCCTGGTTGGCTGGATAATCACGCTACATCTGGCAGATTATCAATTTCGCCAGATGGGAGCTGGTTGGTTGGCAAACCTTATGCTTCCCTGGTTGGGCGTTTTTTTAGTCTCATTAGTGGGTGGTGAGTACTGGTGGATGGTCATTATTCCCGTTGGGGCGCATATCAGTTTTTCGCTGGGATACGCCTGGCCGACCAGATATCCTTTATCCGGCACGTCCGGACTACGTTGCCGTAACTTACTCCTGTTTCTACTTCTCTTACTTGGTATTGTCGCCGGGTATCAGGCCCATTTATATAAGCAGCAAAATCCTGGTGTCGGTGTACGCGAAAATATTGATATCTGGGCCTGGCGACCCGATAAACTCAATAATCGACTGACGCCGCTGCGCGGCAAACCGCAAATTCAGTTTAGGCAAAACTGGCCGCGAATCGATGGCGCCACGGCTGCGTACCCAATTTATGCTTCTGCATTTTATGCATTAAGTGTAATACCAGAGGATTTTCACGTTTGGGATTATCTGGAAAACTCTCGTACGCCAGAAGCATATAACAAAATCGTTAAGGGCGATGCTGATATTATTTTCGTGGCGCAACCTTCCGGTGGGCAAAAAAAACGTGCAAAGGAATCTGGTGTCACTTTGCTGTACACCCCCTTTGCCCGTGAAGCATTCGTTTTCATCGTCAATGCGGATAATCCGGTTAATTCCCTGACTGAACAACAGGTGCGTGACATTTTCAGTGGTGCAATTACCAACTGGCGTACTGTTGGCGGTAACGATCAGGAGATCCAGACCTGGCAGCGCCCGGAAGACTCTGGCAGCCAGACAGTGATGCAATCACAGGTCATGAAAAATGTCCGCATGATCTCGCCGCAGGAAACGGAAGTGGCAAGCGTGATGGAGGGAATGATTAAAGTCGTTGCCGAATACCGTAATACAAACAACGCAATAGGCTATACCTTCCGCTATTACGCGACGCAAATGAATGCTGATAAAAATATAAAATTGCTAGCGATTAACGGTATTACACCGACGGCGGAAAACATTCGCAACGGCAAATATGCGTACATCGTCGATGCATTTATGGTGACGAGAGAAAATACAACGTCAGAAACACAAAAACTGGTCGAATGGTTTTTAACGCCGCAGGGGCAGAGTCTGGTAGAAGATGTGGGATATGTGCCGCTGTATCCAACAATGGAATAACGCTCGAGAGAAAGGAATCAGCGAGATGAATAAATTCACCGGTGTTTTACTATTAGGCACGGCGTTACTGGCGGGATGTGTCGACCGGGAAGGGTACTATAACAGCGTCAGGGAAGAAGAGAGCCATGGACTGACGTCTCTGCGGGGGCAACCTGCATTACGTTACAGCGATGATTGGTCAAGATGGCCGAGAGTGTACGGCGCTACAGCCTTATACCCGCTGTATGCCTCCGCGTATTATAAATTAGTACCCGAGCCAAAAGATAAGGATCGAACCTCGCTGGCCTGGCAGGCGTATGGTTTGCAGCAAACCCGAACAGCTGAAGCCTACGATAGTCTGATTAAAGGTTCCGCGACGGTTATTTTTGTTGCGCAACCGTCGGAAGGACAGAAAAAACGTGCAGAAGAAGCGGGTGTTAAACTGAAATATACCGCTTTCGCCCGCGAAGCCTTTGTCTTTATCGTTGATATTAATAACCCGGTAAATTCTCTCTCTGAGCACCAGGTTAAAGATATTTTTAGCGGCAAAACTAGCCGCTGGAATAAAGTAGGTGGTAGTGACGAACATATAAAAGTCTGGCAGCGCCCTGAAGATTCTGGAAGCCAAACGATTATGAAGGGGTTGGTTATGCAAGACACCCCAATGCTGCCAGCTAAAAAATCCACTGTGATTGATCTTATGGGCGGTTTAATTACTGAAGTTGCCGACTATCAAAACACGCCATCTTCCATTGGGTACACCTTCCACTATTACGTCACTCGTATGAATGACAATATGCTCAAAATGCGCAAGCAGATTAAACTTTTGGCTATAAATGGCGTTGCGCCTACCGAGGAAAATATCCGCAACGGCACTTATCCATACATTGTGGATGCCTATATGGTGACGCGTGAAAATCCCACGCCGGAAACGCAGAAATTTGTTGACTGGTTTATAAGTCAGCAGGGGCAACAGTTGGTAGAGGATGTGGGGTATGTGCCGCTGTATGAAGCATCCCCCGAATCATCAGGACAATAATGATGAATATAATCAGACTTTATATTTATCCGCTATATCTCGGCTTTGTTATTGTGCCGTTGTTGGTGTGGCCGACGGTGGTTGCGCTGGCTGCTTGTATTATCACGCTGAGTTTTCTGGGGGAAATGCTGTTCTCAATCCCGCTCATGATCAGGCGTATTTCACTTCTGCAATTACAACTTTGGTTATCGGCTGAATATGCGCTTTTCTTCTGTGCAATGGTGGGCGTTGGTTGGCAATTTGCGCGCAGAACGCCACCTGAATTGAAAAGCAAACTGCATTATTGGCTGGTATTTGTACCAGTTTATTTCTGGTTGCTCCTGTGGAATATCATTTTCTATGTCGCGCCAGCGAAAATTGCATTGCTGGAAAATATGCGCAGTTTCTTTCTGACCGTTGTCTGGCTCCCACTGAATTTTTCGCCATTTTGGTCTCAACCGTGGATTGACTTTATCGGTCCAATAAGCGCACAGCTTGGTTTTGCGTTGGGATATTATTGCCAGTGGCGCAGCAAAAATAGATGCCAGATACGGAAGTGGAGTGAGTGGGGAACGTGCTTAAGTTTTGTTACGTTGGGTATGATGGCGTGGGCTTTGCGGTAATTCCCTGAATCAAAAAGTAGGTCAGATTGTTGACAACGTGGCGCTTTGTTCATGCCTGATGCGGCGTGAACGCCTTATCAGGCCTACAAAATCATGCAAATTCAATATATTGTATAAACAACGTAGGCCAGATAAGCGTAGCGCATCTGGCAGTTTTTTGGTTTGTCATCAGTCTCAGGTCAGATTGAAATCTGACCTGGCCACCTTACATTAAATCACGACGCCAGCGACAGCTTCTGCTGCGTATACTCCACCAACCACTGACTCACACGAGATTGTTGTTCCGCACTTAGCCACATACCTTGTTTTGTGCGACGCCACAGGGCATCGTCGGCGCGGCGGACCCATTCGTGATCCACCAGGTATTTCAGTTCCGCTTCGTAGAACTCATGACCGAAATCCTCCCCGAGGTCGCTTATCGCCCCCGCATTGCCGAGCAGCAGCTCGCTGTTGCTGCCGTAAGTGCGTGCGTAATGACGCGCCAGCGATTCAGTCAGGAATGGATAGCGACGGCGCAGACGAGCTGCGTAATCGTCGCGGTCGCCTTCAATGGCACCACCCGGCAGCACGCTCTCTTTCGTCCATGCCGGGCCAATGCCCTGATAATACGGCGTCAGTTTTTCCAGCGCATGTTCCGCCAGTTTGCGGTAGGTGGTCAACTTACCGCCGAATACCGACAGCAGCGGTGCTTTGCCGTTTTCATCATGGATATCAAGGGTGTAATCACGGGTAATAGCCTGCGGCGAGTCGGACTCATCATCACACAGCGGACGCACACCGGAGTAGGTCCAGACGATATCGTCACGGCTAAGCTGTTTTTTAAAGTGCGCGTTATACACTTTCAGCAGATAGTTGATTTCACTCTCTTCAATCTTCACCGCTTTCGGATCGCCTTTATACTCTACGTCGGTGGTGCCGATGATGGAAAATTCGTCCATCCACGGGATCACGAACACAATACGTTTATCTTCGTTTTGCAGAATGTAGGCCTGCTTCTGGGTATGCACACGCGGCACCACAATATGGCTGCCTTTGATCAGGCGAATGCCATAAGGCGAAGGCAGATGCATCCCCTCGTCGAAGAACTGTTTCACCCACGGGCCGGTGGCGTTAACCAGGCCGCGCGCTTGCCAGCTATATTTTTTGCCGGTATCGATATCTTCCGCTTCCACAATCCACAGGCCGTTTTCGCGGCGAGCAGAGGTGGCGCGAGTCCGAGTAAGCACTTCGCCGCCTTTACGCACCACCATCTGGGCGTTGGCGAGTACCAGACGGGCGTCGTCTACCCAACAGTCAGAATATTCGAATCCGCGCTTAATTTCCGGTTTTAACACTGAATTTGCGCCAAAACGCAAACCAGTTGATCCCGGCAGGCTGGTGCGTTTACCCAGATGATCGTACATAAACAGACCAATGCGAATCATCCACGCCGGGCGCAGATGCGGACGATGTGGCAGGCGAAAACGCATCGGGAAGGCGATATGCGGAGCCATTTTCAGCAGCACTTCACGTTCAGCCAGCGCCTCGCTGACCAGGCGGAATTCATAGTGCTCAAGGTAGCGCAGGCCACCGTGAATGAGTTTTGAACTGGCGGAAGAGGTCGCGCAAGCGAGATCCTGCGCCTCCAGCATCAGCACGGATAAACCGCGTCCAGCGGCGTCTGCCGCGATACCAGCACCATTGATGCCGCCCCCTATCACAATCAGATCTTTGGTTTCCATGCTGCCCTCATTCACTTTCGTTAAAGCTCATAAATGTTCGTTATCGAACATATTAGCAAAGAATCGCGCTTTAGGTAACATTGAAAAAACATTTTAGAGTGATATGTATAACATTATGGCGTTTATCTGCCGCTTCGACGTAAACTGTGCGGTAAATTTGCCCACTTGTTTGTAAAGAAAGAGAGACGCATGGATCAGTTCGAATGTATTAACGTTGCCGTCGCGCACCAGAAGTTGCAGGAAAAAGAGGCGGTGCTGGTCGATATTCGCGATCCACAGAGTTTCGCAATGGGGCATGCGGTGCAGGCTTTCCATTTAACCAACGACACGCTGGGCGCGTTTATGCGTGATAACGACTTTGACACTCCGGTGATGGTGATGTGTTATCACGGCAATAGCAGCAAAGGCGCGGCGCAGTATCTGCTGCAACAGGGCTACGATGTGGTCTATAGCATTGACGGCGGCTTTGAAGCCTGGCAACGTCAGTTTCCCGCAGAGGTGGCGTACGGCGCGTAACGCTTTATACTGTCCCCTTTTGTGTGGAATAAGCGACAGCAACGATGTTGATGATTACCTCTTTTGCTAACCCCCGCGTGGCGCAGGCGTTTGTTGATTACATGGCGACGCAGGGTGTTATCCTCACGATTCAACAACATAACCAAAGCGATGTCTGGCTGGCGGATGAGTCCCAGGCCGAGCGCGTACGGGCGGAGCTGGCGCGTTTTCTCGAAAACCCGGCAGATCCGCGTTATCTGGCGGCCAGCTGGCAGGCAGGCCATACCGGCAGTGGCCTGCATTATCGCCGTTATCCTTTCTTTGCCGCCTTGCGTGAACGCGCAGGTCCGGTAACCTGGGTGGTGATGATCGCCTGCGTGGTGGTGTTTATCGCCATGCAAATTCTCGGCGATCAGGAAGTGATGTTATGGCTGGCCTGGCCATTCGATCCAACACTGAAATTTGAGTTCTGGCGTTACTTCACCCACGCGTTAATGCACTTCTCGCTGATGCATATCCTCTTTAACCTGCTCTGGTGGTGGTATCTCGGCGGTGCGGTGGAAAAACGCCTCGGTAGCGGTAAGCTAATTGTTATTACTCTCATTAGCGCCCTGTTAAGCGGCTATGTGCAGCAAAAATTCAGCGGGCCGTGGTTTGGCGGGCTTTCTGGCGTGGTGTATGCGCTGATGGGCTACGTCTGGCTACGTGGTGAACGCGATCCGCAAAGTGGCATTTACCTGCAACGTGGGTTAATTATCTTTGCGCTGATCTGGATTGTCGCCGGATGGTTTGATTTGTTTGGGATGTCGATGGCGAACGGAGCACACATCGCCGGGTTAGCCGTGGGTTTAGCGATGGCTTTTGTTGATTCGCTCAATGCGCGAAAACGAAAATAATTCCAGGGATTTATAAATGAAACAAACACAACGTCACAACGGTATTATCGAACTGGTTAAACAGCAGGGTTATGTCAGTACTGAAGAGCTGGTAGAGCATTTCTCCGTCAGCCCGCAGACTATTCGCCGCGACCTCAATGAGCTGGCGGAGCAAAACCTGATCCTGCGTCACCATGGCGGTGCGGCGCTGCCTTCCAGTTCGGTTAACACGCCGTGGCACGATCGCAAAGCCACCCAGACCGAAGAAAAAGAGAGGATTGCCCGCAAAGTGGCGGAGCAAATCCCCAACGGCTCGACACTGTTTATCGATATCGGCACCACGCCGGAAGCGGTGGCGCACGCGCTGCTTAATCACAGCAATTTGCGTATTGTCACCAACAATCTCAATGTTGCTAACACGTTGATGGTAAAAGAAGATTTCCGCATTATTCTCGCCGGTGGCGAATTACGCAGCCGCGATGGCGGGATCATTGGCGAAGCGACGCTCGATTTTATCTCCCAGTTCCGCCTTGATTTCGGCATTCTGGGGATAAGCGGCATCGATAGCGACGGCTCGCTGCTGGAGTTCGATTACCACGAAGTTCGCACCAAGCGCGCCATTATTGAGAACTCGCGCCACGTTATGCTGGTTGTCGATCACTCGAAATTTGGCCGTAACGCGATGGTCAATATGGGCAGCATCAGCATGGTAGATGCCGTCTACACCGACGCCCCGCCGCCAGTAAGCGTAATGCAGGTGCTGACGGACCATCATATTCAACTGGAGCTGTGCTGATCCTGCACGGCTTCCCACGTCAGACCAAAACGCGCCAGGTATTTGCGTAGCCGATCCGCGTCATTGACGCTGGCTTTGCCCTGGCGCGAAACATCAAAAAGCAGGCGTCCGGCAGCGGAAAGCGACTTTGCCTGGCGACAGAGAGCTATCACGTGTTCCAGTTGCAGCCTGTCAAAAAGGTCGATGTTTTCTGCCTCTGCGCCCAGCAACGCCGTAAGCGCGGAGGGGCGGCTCTCCTGCCAGTTATAGCGCAGACGGTTTATCTCATCTTCAACCACGTCCAGAGTGATGCGTCCGCTAGTGGCAAAGGTGGCCATCCGCGTGACGCTGGCAGAAAGTTCGCGAAAGTTACCGCGCCATGTTGCCTGGGGAGAGGTCGCAAAAGCCAACCAGGCGCGCCGCGCTTCGGTGTTAAAACGCACGCTGTCGCCAGTGAGTGTGGCGTGGCGCTCCACTTCATAATCAAGGTTCGGTTCAATATCTTCCTGGCGCTGGCGTAGACCCGGCAGGGTGAAGGTCCAGAGATTGATCCGCGCGTACAGATCTTCGCGAAATTTGCCTTCGGCAACCAGCTGGCGCAAATCGCGCACCGTTCCGGCGATAAGCTGAAAATCACTGCTCACCTGGCGATCGCTGCCAAACGGGTAAAAGGTTTTCTCTTCAATGGCTTTTAGCAGCATTGCTTGTTCGTCTGCGCCCAGTTCGCCAATCTCATCAAGAAACAACATTCCGCCGTTGGCGCTGCGTAATAAACCTTCACGAGATTCCCGCGCCCCGGTAAACGCGCCTTTTACATGACCAAACAGCGTCGACATGGCGGTATCGCCGCGCAGGGTGGCGCAGTTCACTTCCACAAACGCGCCGCTAAACTGATGCCGCGCCTGTTTTAACTCGAAGATGCGTCGCGCCAGAAATGACTTGCCCGCGCCGGTTGGACCGTTAAGCAGAATCGGCGCGCGGGATTTGATCGCCACTTTTTCGATCTGCTCAATCATGCGGTTGAAGTGGGGGTTACGCGTGGCAATGCCGGACTTAAGAAAATCAAGCGTTTGCTGGCGTTCCTCGGCAAAGCGGCTGGCGATGGCGTTATAACGGCTTAAATCGAGATCGATAATCGTCACTTCACCTGCGCCGCGCGGCTGTTCTTTTTTGCGCGGAGGTGAAGATTGTATCAGCCGGGCGGGCAGGTAACGCGCTTCCGCCAGCAGAAACCAGCAAATCTGCGCGACGTGGGTGCCGGTGGTGATGTGAATTAAATAGTCTTCTTTTTCTGGCTGAAACTCGTAACCACGGGCGAAATCATGCAGGCAGGCGTAAACCTCTTCGAAATCCCACGGGTTATGCAGTTCAATCTCAACGCCCACGACTTCTGTTTCTGGCGAAACGCTGGCGATATCGCGTTTAAGCGTTTCGAATAGCGAGCGCGAGCGGGTGTCGTGCAACAATTCCAGCCGATCGATGACTAACGATTCTTGCTGGCATAAACAAAGCGTCGGACGCCATTTCGACCAGCGCTGACTACCGCGTCCGGCATAATCCAGCACGGTACCGACAAAGCCAAAAGCCACTGTTTTACGCATCTTAGATATCCTTATAAAAGACGATATTTCATTATCGGTGAATTGGTTTTGTGGAAAATCTCCGTTTACGGACGTAAAGATATAATCTTTTTTAAAACAATGAATTAAAAAATTAAGCTGCTTATTTAATTTTCTGGCACGACGGTTGCAATTATCAGGACAGCAAACAACGAAAAGAGAAAAACAAAATGAATTACGAATTACTGACCACTGAAAATGCCCCGGTAAAAATGTGGACCAAAGGCGTGCCGGTAGAGGCCGATGCGCGTCAGCAACTTATTAATACGGCGAAGATGCCGTTTATTTTCAAACATATTGCGGTAATGCCTGATGTACACCTGGGTAAAGGTTCCACCATTGGTAGCGTGATCCCGACCAAAGGGGCGATTATTCCGGCGGCGGTGGGCGTGGATATTGGCTGTGGAATGAACGCGCTGCGTACCGCGTTAACGGCGGAAGACCTGCCTGAAAACCTGGCAGAGCTGCGTCAGGCGATTGAAACGGCCGTGCCGCACGGGCGTACCACTGGCCGTTGTAAACGTGATAAAGGTGCCTGGGAAAATCCACCTGTTAACGTCGATGCTAAATGGGCTGAGCTTGAAGCCGGTTATCAGTGGTTAACGCAAAAATATCCCCGTTTCCTGAATACCAATAACTATAAACACCTGGGAACGCTGGGAACCGGTAACCACTTTATTGAAATCTGCCTTGATGAGTCGGACCAGGTGTGGATTATGCTGCACTCCGGTTCACGCGGAATTGGTAACGCCATCGGGACTTACTTTATCGATCTGGCACAAAAAGAGATGCAGGAAACGCTTGAGACGTTGCCGTCGCGTGATCTGGCGTACTTTATGGAAGGTACGGAATACTTTGATGATTACCTGAAAGCCGTGGCCTGGGCGCAGCTTTTTGCCAGCCTTAACCGCGATGCGATGATGGAAAACGTGGTAACGGCATTGCAGAGCATTACGCAGAAAACGGTCAGACAGCCACAAACGCTGGCGATGGAAGAGATCAACTGTCACCACAACTATGTGCAAAAAGAACAGCACTTTGGTGAAGAGATCTACGTGACGCGTAAAGGCGCGGTGTCTGCGCGTGCTGGTCAATATGGAATTATTCCCGGTTCGATGGGAGCAAAAAGCTTTATCGTCCGTGGGCTGGGAAATGAAGAGTCGTTCTGTTCGTGCAGCCACGGTGCCGGGCGGGTAATGAGCCGAACTAAAGCGAAAAAACTGTTCAGCGTGGAAGATCAAATTCGTGCCACCGCGCATGTGGAATGCCGTAAAGATGCCGAAGTGATCGACGAAATCCCGATGGCGTATAAAGATATTGATGCGGTGATGGCGGCACAAAGCGATCTGGTGGAAGTTATCTATACCCTGCGTCAGGTGGTGTGCGTAAAAGGATAAATGATGAAAAGGATGATTGCGCTGGATGGCGCACAGGGCGAAGGTGGCGGGCAGATCCTGCGCTCGGCGCTGAGCCTGTCGATGATAACCGGCCAGCCATTTACCATCACCAGCATTCGTGCCGGGCGGGCGAAACCGGGGCTGTTGCGCCAGCATCTGACCGCGGTAAAGGCGGCGACGGAAATTTGCGGAGCAACCGTGGAAGGCGCGGAGCTGGGGTCGCAGCGTCTGCTCTTCCGGCCTGGCACCGTGCGCGGCGGCGAGTACCGCTTTGCTATCGGTAGTGCCGGAAGCTGTACGCTGGTGCTGCAAACGGTGCTGCCCGCGCTGTGGTTTGCCGATGGACCTTCGCGTGTTGAAGTGAGCGGAGGCACCGATAACCCGTCGGCCCCGCCTGCGGATTTTATCCGCCGGGTGCTGGAGCCGCTGCTGGCGAAAATAGGAATTCATCAGCAAACCACGCTGTTACGTCACGGTTTTTATCCTGCCGGAGGCGGCGTGGTGGCAACGGAAGTCTCGCCGGTGGCATCGTTTAACACCTTGCAACTTGGCGAGCGCGGGAACATTGTGCAGATGCGTGGAGAGGTGTTATTAGCTGGCGTGCCGCGCCATGTCGCTGAGCGTGAAATCGCTACGCTGGCGGGTAGTTTTTCCCTGCATGAGCAGAATATTCATAACCTGCCGCGTGACCAGGGGCCGGGTAATACCGTCTCGCTTGAAGTCGAAAGTGAAAATATCACCGAACGCTTTTTTGTCGTCGGTGAAAAGCGCGTCAGTGCCGAGGTGGTAGCCGCGCAGTTAGTGAAAGAGGTGAAACGCTACCTGGCAAGCCCGGCGGCAGTGGGGGAATATCTCGCCGACCAGCTGGTACTGCCGATGGCGCTGGCGGGCGCGGGAGAATTTAAGGTCGCCCATCCTTCATGCCATCTGCTGACCAATATCGCGGTGGTGGAGCGTTTCTTGCCGGTGCGGTTTGGTTTGATAGAAACAGATGGCGTAACGCGGGTGAGTATTGAATGATGTAAAGATGTAAACCGGATCCAATGCATTATCCGGCTAAACTCACACCCCATAACCCATCATCTTCAGCAGTTTCTGCGCGTGCTGCACGGCAGCCTGACGGTGGGCGACGCCGAGTTTTTGGTACAGATTGCGGATATGCGTCTTGATGGTGGTTGCCGCCACTTCCAGTTCGCCCGCAATTTGTTCATTGCTGTAACCGGAGTAAATCAGCCCCAGGACCTGCCATTCACGTTGGGTCAACGGGCTGGTGCGGATCAGTTCTGGCACTTCCGGATGATTTAGCAGACGTTCAACGAAATTCTCATCGAAATGGGCGAATTTATGCCGATGATGTTGATTGATTTCTCGCAGAATACGCTGTGCGCGATGCTGTTCCAGTTCCGGCAGCGTATTGAGTTGAATCAGCTGGCGCAGTTGTTGCGCCATCGCTTCGCCTTCGATGACAAAATGGCTGATAAATCCGGTGCGATTCGCCAGTTTTAATGCGTCCAGCAACACGCGCTGGGCGTCACTTTTACGTCCGGCCTGCCAGTACAGTTGATTAAGCAGCAACAGGTTACGGTTGAGATCGCTCATCAACCGCAGACTGCGGGCATTTTCATTGAGTTCTTCGAGAACAATTTCCGCAGGTTCAAACTCGCCCAGCAAGATTTGTGCGCGGGCAATGTTGCGCCATTGACCTTGCAGGAAGTGGTTGTTCGCAAACTCCGGTTTAGCCGTATGACGCAACCAGTTGGCAGCGGCGGCTTTATCGCCGGTCATTTGCCAGTAAATCACCCGGACTTTGTTGGCGTTAGAGATCCAGTCGCTGTGATATTTGCCATTCCCCAGCAGGTTTTCCAGACGGTTCAGCTGGCTACGGGCGTTATCTAAATCACCACGGGCCAGCGAGCATTGAATCAACATTGCCAGGCACTGAAGCTGTTGCTGTGGCTGATAAGACGACAAGACTTCAATCCCGCTACGCGCCGACGCTTCGGCTTCATCCAGCCGTGCCCAGGCCCATAACAGTTGTGCTCGGATGCGCACCAGAAACTCATGCATCGGCAGCTGTTCCAGATGCTGCTCGTTGATCAGCTGGAACGCTTTTTCCTGTGTTTCCCACGCGGTTTGCAGGAACCCTTGGGCAAACAGAATTTCACTTTGCTGGATTAAACTCCATAAGGCGTAGTGCCAGACGTCGTGCTGGCGTGCCATCTGTTCGGTTTGCTGCATTAGCGCCAGTGAGCGGGTCAATTCGCCTTTGCAGTGCAGCACTTCACCCAGCACCGAGGTTGCCACAATGCGGCTATAGAACCAGCCCGGCGGCAGCTCTTCCAGTGCCAGTTTTGCCAGCCGTTCCGCTTCATCCGGATTACCATCGTTAATCGCCACCTGGGCGCGCAGAGCGTTAAATTCTGCGTGCATGGTGCCTTCTCTGATGTCCTTGATTTCATGTTCAGCACGGGCTAGCAGGGTGTTAACTTCGCCATAGCGATGTTGGCTTTGCATTAGCCACGCCTGCAATAACACTAACTGCGGATTTTCCAGCAAACTGTCCCACGGCAGGGCCTTAAGCGACTCTTCCAGCAGCGACAGTTCGCTATGGTTGAACAAACTCCAGGCGTGATTAAGCAGAATATCGCGCAGCATCAGCGCATCGCCTGCCGCCAGCGCATGATGAATCGCTTCGCTGGGAAATCCCTGGGCCATCCAGCTTTCTGCGGCGGCACGGTGGATTTCCGGCAGCTCCGCCGCCAGTTCCCACTGGCAGCGCTGGCGCA
>OIZR01000907.1_pt1 | contig 16933 bp, 11 predicted proteins | sample 1588591 | NCBI WGS metagenome assembly OIZR01 (sample SAMN03283249) | human gut metagenome | biome: human-associated habitat; material: feces | host: Homo sapiens | place: USA | collected 2013 | reverse complement strand
TCCGACGGGACGGAACGTGGGACGGAAAGGCATCTCTCTCAAGATATTCAGAACAAGGTCGGAAACATTAAAACCCGTCGTGAGCGAATGGTATCTTTCTGCCAACCGCCTGAATCCCAACTATCCATGCAAACAGCACGTCTGCAATCTTAACAAGAAATTGCAAACGTGCTGTATTTGGATAAAGTCACCGTATATGTTGACTCCCAAAAAATTATTTATGCATAGAAAGGCTATCTTGCTGCACAGGTTGGATTTTTTCCATCAACTCCTGCGTCCGCACCTTGGTAGAGCGCTCCGAAGTCTCACCCATAAAATAGAAAAGTCCGGCTATCACAGAAAACAGAATGGTCGAAACCACACCGGCCACAACGCTTAGCGAGAAATTCGTCCAATTCCCCGGAATGCAACCTTTTATCTCCTTCTGGTAGTTACGGAGCATTTCGTCTTCATGGTGCTTCAGCTCTTCTTTAGCTATATTGCCCACCGTCTCCGACAACAATGTTTCGGCCTGACTGCGATAGTTATTCAACTGGCTGTCCGTAGTCGACGCTGCAAAAAACGTGTTGCACTCTTCTTGGGTGGGCTCTCTATGCTGATCTTCCTTTATCTTCGTGATAAATTCGATTTTGTGCTGTTTGTAGATGCCGTATGCAATCAGTCCAAGCACATCATCATCAGCCGTAACGAGTTTCTCATAGATGAAGTTATACTTTGCCGTCATCTTATCTCACCACTTTTGCGTATGCCTTTCTTGCTTCGCTCTCAATCTTCGCACGTGAGAAGGTCATCTTGCATTCACCGGAAACCGTGCGATAGCGGACAGATACGTTTTCTCCATCCACCGAAACGCCATGACTGTTTCCATGAATAGTAGAGGCGTTGCCTCGCCTAACGCTTTCTTTTGAAATTACTCTTAACATGATCTTTTCTTACTTTATTGATGCAAATGGAACACATTGCAAATATAATCATTTTTTCCGAACCCGCAAATACTTTCATTGTGAATAATGCAAAAAACATGCCAAATATTTAACATTTGGAAGTTTGGAAGGCTCTCAATAAAATTCAAACATTCCTGATAAATTCTTTCACCTTTCCTTTCATGCCCATCCTCTCCCTGCATTTTCACCCGAATAAATTTTACAAATCTGCCTCTGCGGAAACTCCCCGATTAGCTTGGGCAGACTGCCTTTCAAAGCTCCAAAAGCCGCTCTAACACGCCATTGGGGCCTTTGAATTTTGCCAAAGAGCCACAGTCAGGAGCCCAAAGGGCCACTATCGCAAGGCAAAAGGGCCGCAGTCGTCGCGCGACTGCGGCCCTTTTGCGCCCTCGTTCGGCCCGTTTTCAGCCTTCCAAGGGTTGTCAATAATATTCAGATGCCTGATTATCAGCGCATAGAAAACAGCTCCAAAATTCGCGTATTTTCGCTCATCCGTCTGCCCGATGAAAATAACGTAGGCTCAGAGCCCGAAAAGCAGCAGATAGTTTGACAAAGCCTTCACCGGCAGTAGGGGCGGCACTTTATGCCTGACATCCGCCACGTTTTCCCCACCATCCACCATACGCTCCCCCTTTTACCCCTCTCCCCTTTTACCTCTATACCTCTACAATATTCCGCCCCTTTCTGCGTTAAAGAAACAATGAGACAGAAGATTTTCCTTATCCATATACTCCTGTGCCTGGCCTGCAAGGTGGGGGCGCAGGATTTCGTGCTTCAAGGCAAAGTGACCGACCCGGACATGAACCCCGTGGAACTGGCCACCGTGGCGGTGCCGGCGCAGGGCAGGATGACCATGACATCGCTCAAGGGCGAGTTCAGCATGAAGCTGCGCTCGGCCGACTCGGTGGTGGTGAGGTTTTCGATGATAGGCTACCGCACCAAGACGCGCGTGCTGCGACGGCCACGGGGCAAACAGACGCTGCAGGTGGTGCTCTACAACGACAACACGCTGGCCGAGGTGGAGGTGAAGGGCGAGAAGATACAATCGGGACAGGCGCAAGACTTGAAGGTGAAGGACATGGCGGGCGCGCCCTCGGCCACGGGCAACGCCGTGGAGGGACTCATACAGAGTCAGGCGGGCGTGAGCTCGCACAACGAACTGTCGTCGCAATACAACGTGCGCGGCGGAGCGTTCGACGAAAACTCGGTCTACATCAACGGCGTGGAGGTGTTCCGACCCTTCCTCGTGCGCTCGGGGCAGCAGGAGGGATTGTCCGTCATCAACCCCTACATGGTGGACAAGATTGCCTTCTCCACGGGAGGCTACGAGGCGCGCTACGGTGACAAAATGTCATCGGCACTGGCCATCGACTACAAGCAGCTGAAGCCGGCCGCAGGGCGCAAGACGGCCTTCGAGGCCACGCTGGCGGCAAGCATGATGGGGGCCGATGCCTACGTGGGGGTGGCCACAAAAAGGCTCTCGTGGCTCAACAGCCTGCGCTACAAGACCAACCGCTATCTGCTGGGGAGCCTGCAGGAGAACGGGGAATACCGGCCCAACTTTCTCGACTACCAGACTTATCTGCACTACGAGCCGTCGAAGCTGTGGCAGGTGGACTTGATAGGCAACATCTCCGACAACCACTACCACTTCATACCGCAAAACCGCGAGACGTCGTTCGGCACGCTGGAAAACGTGAAGAGCTTCCGCGTCTACTTCGACGGGCAGGAGAAAGACCGTTTCCTCACCTACTTCGGGTCACTCGCGTTCACCCGGCGGTTGGGCAGCCTGGCCTCGCTCTCGCTCATCGGCAGTGCCTTCCTCACCCGCGAACAGGAACGTTACGACATTCAGGGACAATACTGGCTCGACCAGACGGAGACATCGGAAAACCTTGCCGTGGGCACCTATTTCGAACATGCGCGTAACTATCTCGAAGCACGGGTGACAAGCGCGAAACTCATGCTGCGCTACAAACCCAAGAAGCATGAGGTGGAGACAGCTGTGACGCTCAAGCGGGAGCACATCGAGGAAAACTCGGTGGAGTATGAAATGCGCGACTCGGCGGGCTACAGCGTGCCCCACACGGGGCGTGACCTGCACATGATATACTCGCTCCGGGCGGCCAACACGCTCGACGCAACTCGCATCGAGGCCTATCTGCAGGACACGTGGCGACTGTCAAGTGCGGGCGGACACACGCATTTCACACTCAACTACGGCGTGCGCATGAGCCACTGGAACTTCAACCGCGAGACCATCGTGAGTCCGCGCCTCTCGCTGGGCATCATACCGGCTTTCAGCGACAAGGTGACCATCCGGTTGGCCACGGGACTGTACTATCAGGCGCCGTTCTTCAAGGAACTGCGCGACACATCGACCGTGGGCGGGGTGACCTATGCCACACTCAACCGCAACATCAAAAGCCAGCGGTCGATACACTTCATCGCCGGCTACGACTACCGTTTCAGCGTGAACGGACGCAAGTTCAAGTTCTCGGCCGAGGCCTACTACAAGGCGCTGGCCAACCTTGTGCCCTACTCGGTGAACAACGTGAAAACGGTCTACTACGGCCACAACGAGGCTTCGGGCCACGCCGCGGGCCTCGACCTCAAACTCTACGGCGAGTTTGTGCCGGGCACCGACTCGTGGCTCACGCTCTCCCTCATGGACACCCGCATGAGGCTCAACGGCAAAGACATTCCCCTGCCCACGGATCAGAAATATGCCGTCAACCTCTTTTTCACCGACTATTTCCCCGGCACCACCCGCTGGCGCATGAGTCTCAAGCTGGCTTTCGCCGACGGTCTGCCCTTTGCCGCACCCCACCGGGAGTTGGAAACCAACCAGTTTCGGGCCCCGGCCTACAAGCGCGCCGACATCGGCATGAGCTACCGGCTCTACGACAACGACCGCCGGCAGAAGCATTCGCCCGTGCGCAACGTGTGGCTCGGCGTGGACTGCCTCAATCTTTTCGGCATCAGCAACGTGAACAGCTACTACTGGATCACCGATGTCAGCAGCCACCAGTATGCCGTGCCCAACTATCTCACGGGCCGCATGGTCAACGGCCGCGTGGTGGTGGAGTTTTAGGGAGTTGCTGCTGCGGTCGGGTAAGCCCTCACGCTGTGAGGGCCTCCTCCCCCACAACTCTTCCCTCCTTCCTCCCCCCTCTTCTGTCAAAAAAACAAAAAAGTTGCCGCTTGTGACGACAACTTATCAAAAAAAAGCATATATTTGCGACAGAAGGTATGCTCTGCACACCCGACAACAATCTATACTGCACCACCAAAACCTACCCACCATGGATCATACGACACTAATCACCATCCTGCTGATAGCCGCCTGTCTGGGGCTCGTGGTCTATAACTTCCTGCACAAGAAGCACATCCACTACAACGCCGACGAACTGAAAAAGGCTGTGGGTCGCATTTTTGACGACAGCCACAGCCATACCGTGTCTAAGAAAAAGTTTCTGGAGAGTTTGAAAAACCAATATAGCTGCACCCAAAAGGATGCGCTCTATCTGCTCGGCATGGCCCGCAAACTGCATTTCGTCACCATGACCGACAAGGAAGTGGAACTTGTGGAATGACCCAACCGGCCGCCCCACAAGCCCCCGCAGGGCTTAGCCCAGATATTTCATGAGGATGCGGGCATTGCCGCTCTCGCGAATCTTGAGGATGCTCTTCTCGCGAATCTGGCGCACACGTTCCCGTGTGAGTCCCATTTCTTCGCCTATCTCTTCGAGCCCCTTCTCGTGGCAGCCGATGCCGAAGCACTCTTTCACAATGCGTATCTCGCGCTCTTTGAGCACGTTCTTGAGCACATTGTTCAATTCGCTGGCCATCGACTCGAAGTCCACCTGCTTGTCCGTGCGGCTGTCGTCGCCCGAAGCCAGCACATCGGCCATCGAGTTGTCGTCGTCCTCGGCGAAAGGCGCGTCGATGCTCATGTGGTGGGAGTCGGCATTGAGACTCTGCTCTATCTTCTGCTCGTCAATGCCCGTGATTTGCGCCAGCTCCTGAATGGAAGGACGGCGGTTGTGTTCCTGCACGAACTTGCTCGTCACCTGATTGATCTTGCTCACCGCCCCCACTTGGTTGAGCGGCAGGCGCACGATGCGGCTCTGCTCGGCAATGGCCTGCATGATGCTCTGGCGAATCCACCACACGGCATACGAGATGAACTTAAATCCGCGGGTCTCGTCAAATTTCTCGGCAGCTTTCACCAGTCCGATGTTGCCCTCGTCGATGAGGTCGGTCAGTCCGAGTCCCTGATGCTGATACTGCTTGGCCACGGAGACCACGAAGCGCAAGTTGGCACGCACCAGTTTCTCCTTGGCGCGCTCGCCCTCACGGCCGCCCTTGCGGATGGCCTGTGCCAGCTCCGTCTCTTCATCGATCGACACCATGGGCTCATGGCTGATCTCAGCAAGATACTTGTCGAGTGCTTCGCTCGACCGGTTGGTGATACTCTTCGAAATCTTAAGTTGTCTCATGTAATCCTTTTACCTTTCTTATATATTCCTTTTTACAGACTCCACAAATACCGTGCCGACTTTGCACTCTTGTTCGCAATTTGGCGTGCAAAGTTACAAAAAAATCCTCATATCGTCAAATGGAAATGCAAAGAAAATCATCCTTTCTGCCCATACTCACCGTTTACACGCCCCCAAGTCCCCATTTACATTCATTTAACGCTTTCCCTGTATTATCCAAATTCGCTTCATTCGCAACATTCGCCGATGTTTTGTTTCTGTCGGCGAATGTTGCGAATGAAGCGAATCTTTTGGCCGTTTGACTTTTACAGTCGCACCTCCACGGCCCTTCCGCCACGCAGACGGGCGGTGAACACCACGGGACCGCTGCCCTCACGGCTGCGCAGGATGACTTGGGCGCGGCCCATGAAAGCGGGGAAGACGAAACGCCGGGCGGAAGACGGGCCGGCGGCACCGGCCGGAAGGGGGCGGGGGCGTTCGACACCCTTGAATCCGGGGTCACCATTGCCGCAACCGAGAATCTCGGCCGGGCCGGAGACGGCGAACTGGAGCGAGTCGCAGGCATCGGGGACGAGACGGTCGCGGCTGTCGAGCAGCGAGAGGTCGACGACAACGATGTCCTGTCCGTCGCGCCGGAGGGTGCGCTTGTGGGGCCGGGCCGAGAGGCGCGAGGCCGGGCCGGTGGTCTCCACGAGGGTGGTGAGCAGCAGCCGGCCGTCGCGATAGCCGCGGGCCAAGAGCCGACCGGGGCGATAGACGGTGGACCAAGAGAGGTGGCCGTCGGCAGGCATGGGCTTGCGCCCGAGCGAATGGCCGTCTTGCAGGAGTTCCACCTCGGTGCAGTTGCTGTAGGCCCACACCTCCACGGAGTCGCCCTCGTGGCCGCGGAGATTCCAGTGGGGCAGCAGGTGGAGCACGGGCCCGGGAGTCCATGCGGCCTTGAGATAGAAGGCTTCGTCTTTCGGGAAGCCGCAATAGTCGAGCAGCCCAAACTGCGAACCGGTGGCGGGCCACTTCATGGGGTTGGGTTCCCCGCGGTAGTCGAAGCCCGTCCAGTAGAAGAGTCCGCCGGCCCAAGGATGCTGCTTGTAGAACTTCCAACCGCGCTCGATGACGTTGCGCTCGCCACCCGACCGCTCCTCGCCCTCATAGTTGATGCTGCGCATCCAGCCGCGGAGCGAGTCGGTGAAGTAGACATTGCGCGTGCCGCAGCCGCTGGTCTCCTCGGTGCCGATGACAAACCAGTCGGGATGCTGCCGGCGGCGATGCTCCACATCGTTCTGCACGATGTAGTTGTAGCCGTGTATGTCGGGCACGGTGACCAGTCGGTCGCCGCCGGAATTGCCGTAGGTGACGGGGCGCGAGGGGTCGAGGTCGTGCACCCACTGCTGCATCGTGCGGGCAATCTTCTCCCCCTTCTCGCTGCTCTCGATGAGCCACTCCTCGTTGCCGATGCTCCAGAGGATGACGCTCGGGTGGTGGCGGTCACGGGAAATCATGCGTTCGAGCAGGTCGCGGTGCTCGCGATTGGTGCCCATGAGGCGGTTTTCGTCGATGACATACATGCCGAGCGAGTCGCAGATGTCGAGCATGGCGGGCGTGGCGGGATTGTGCGAACAGCGGATGGCGTTGCTGCCGAGGGCCTTGAGGGCCTTGACGCGATAAACCCACAGCGAGTCGGGCACGCCGACACCCACGCCTGCGTGGTCGAGATGGAGATTGGTGCCTTTGAGTTCCACAACTTGGCCGTTGACCGTCATGCCGCGCGAGGGGTCGAAGGCCACGCTGCGCAGGCCCAACCGCGTCACGGTGCGGTCGGCGAGGCGGCCGTCTTGATAGAGACTGAGGCGGGCCTTATATAAATAAGGTGTATCGGCCGACCACCAATGGGGCTTCGCAAGACTGACGGAGAGGTCGCCGGCCGACTCGCAGAGGGTCTCCTCGGCTGTGGCGCACACGGCATCGCGGGCATCGAGCAGGTCGAGGCGCACGCGGAGGGGGCCCGTCCAAGTGGTGAGCGTGCGGTCGATGCCCACCTTCACTTGGCAGGAGACGGTGGCCGTGTCTGCGCCCGTCTCGGTGTCGTAAGTGGCGGAGGCGATGCTCACAGGGCCGGTCTTCTCGAGCCACACGTCGCGGTAGATGCCCGCACCCTCGTAGTACCAGCCTTCTTCTGTGGAGGCATCGGCGCGCACGGTGAGCACGTTGTCACCGCCATAGTTGAGATATTCGGTGAGATTGTAGGTGGCCGAGGCGTAGCCGCTGGGCTCATGGCCGAGGTAGAAGCCGTTGCAGAACACCTGCGCATTGCGGAAAATGCCGTCGAAGCGCACGGCGATGCGCCGCCCCTCGTCGCTCTTGGGGATGAAGAAGCGGTGGCGATACCATCCCACGGAGTTTTGGGGCCAGCCCCACCCCACTTGCTTGTAGCCGTGGCTGTGGGAGGCGCGGGCCGAAAAGGGCAGATCTACCACCCAGTCGTGGGGCAGACTGACTTGCTGCCAGCGGCTGTCGTCAAACGTGGGGGCGGCGGGGCCGCGGTTCTGTCCGGTGGAAGCGGCCTTGGAGAGATAGGTGAAATATTCCGTGCCGTGGGTGAAGTCGCGCTCCATCGACGATGCGTCGCCGAGCGCGAAACGCCAGCCGTTGTTGATGAGCCGCGTCTCGCGGACGCCGGCCGCTGCGTTTTGCGACCGGGCGCAGAGGGGCATGAGGAGGAACAATATGGCAAAAAAGCCTACCCCGGCCCTTCCAAAGGAAGGGAGTGTATGGCGGAAGAAAGCCTGCCAAGAACGGTTGGTAATTTGTTTCTTCATTGTCATCATTACACCTTTCTGTCTTTCAAATTCGTGGGATGTGGCCGATTGCGTTGCCGGCCTGCACATCCCATTTCTATTTCAACATTATTTTTTATATCTATACACCCTGCCGGGCGTGCGGGCAGGCATAAGGCACTGCCCCTACTGTTCGACACAAGACGCTTCGCCCCTTCAAGAAAACTTTGTCATCTTTGCATCTTTCAATTCTTGGATTTTTAAATCTTTGAATCTTTTAATTTTGCACGTTCCCCCTCGCATCCTCCCGGAAGAAGTTCTCGAAGCTCTTCACCACATAGCTGGGCACATCCTTGATTTCCGCCCCCTGTTTTTTCAGATAGGCTTCGAGGCTCATCAGTTTGCCCATCGTGGCCGTGTAGTTGGCCTTGGTGAGAAACTTTGAAAGCTCCTGCGCCTTCGAACGCTGCAACTTGAAGTGGCTCACGAGCATGTCGGCGAAGTAGTCGCGCTGTCCGGTCTCGTCGTAGCTGTTCTCGCTCTGCACCAGTTTCGGACTCTTGTAGATCAAAAACTTGATGGAATCGGGCTCGCCCGTGTGCCGCGTACCGTTATAAATCTTCTCATATTCGAAGTAACAGTTGCAATATCCGAGCTGTGCCAACTCCTTCAGTTCGTCGTGGGCGGGCTGCAAAACGCGCTGGATGACGTGCCGGAAGGCCTTGTATTTTTTGTCGATGTTGAGTATCTGACGGAAATATTCGGTCGAAAAAGTCACCGTCCCCTTGTCGAGCCAAGCCGAAATGAGGAGGAAAATGCGTTGCGTGTATTTGTTGCGCGTGTTGTAGACGGTGTCTTTTCCGAGCAGATGATAGCCCAATTCCACGGAAATAAATGCCTTGGCAATGTCTTCATCCATGTGGATGTTGACATACGGATTGTGTACATCTTCGGGAATATAAACATCGCAAAGATTGGTCACGCGCTTGTATTTCCGCCCCTCCGAACTCTTGTAAGGTATCTGCACGGGTATCGTGGCGAGTGCCGTGAGCGCGTTGCGGAGTTCGGGATAGTGGTTCTTGTTGACGGCGAAATCCTTGAAATAAAGGTTGAGTGACACGCCGTGGTCGTTCTGTATGTCGCCCTCCTGAATGTGTGACAACTTGGTGATGTCGGTGATCTTCCGGGAGATGAGATTGTGCAAAACATCCTGCAACTTCTCGAGCATAAACGTGACCACCTTGTTTTGCATCGCCGAGTAGTCTTGGCTCATGTAGGTGAATGCCAGCGGCGTGATGATGAACGTCTGTTCGTTCACCGGCAGCGCGTTGGCTATGAGTTCCCGCTGCTTCTTGGTGAGCTTTTTCGGGGCCTTGCCACGCGCTCTGGCTGTCGGCTTTTTTGCTTTCGTTTTCTTCGTTTTTGCTTCTTCCATTGTCAAGAAGTTTTCTTCCGCTCCGTCACCGTCAAGGGGGGCTTCTTCGGCCACGGCCGTCAGGGTGCTCCCACCGGCGGCCGATGTGAAGGCGAAGCCGGCCGCTGATGCCCCATTGTCGGCCGAAACGCCTCGCGAAGCTATCTCCGTGAACTCGTCGCCGAACACCAATTCGTTGTTATCATCCATGATATGTGTTGTTTTTATTTTTGTTTCTTGCCTTATATATAATAAGGTGCAACGGCGGTGGCCCGTCCGTCGCCCGGGGGCGGAAGCCGGAACTTCGCTGCCCGGAGCCTTGCCGCCCGCTATTTGCGCAGTTCGAAATCCACGGGCACGCACCTGAGATATTTCGCCAGCGATTTCTTCTGGCATCCCCTGCCCTTCTCGATGCGCAAAATCTGCGCGGCGGTGAGTCCCGTCTCATCGCTGACACGGCGCAGGGAGTAACCGGCCCGGATGCGCTCGCGCTGCAGGGCATCGCCCAGATCGGCCACCGTCCAGATCTTCCGCCCGCCGATGGCGAGCAGACAGTTCATGCCCGTCACCGTCTTGAGCAGCGAGCGCAGGGCGTAGTTGTCGCGCCCGATGGGGCGCAGCAGCGAGGCGGGATAGATGCCCCGGGCCTCAAACGTGAGCCGAAGTGCTGTTTCAAGTTCTTCTAATGTCATAGTCTCTCGATGGGTGTGCGTCGCCCCGGCGGATGCCCCGTGAGGGGACACAGAGGGTGGCGGACACTGAAAACCCGAGCAAATATAATCGAAATATCTGATAGTACCAAACATTTTCGGCAAAAAGTTTATTTTTTCTTTTCTCGCGCCTAACTCGTTGGTTCACAAGTTGTTGTAGTTCCCAAATTGATACACTTCAAGTTTTAATCGGTTGGAAATCAATCGGATAACTGATGCATGATGGCACGATTTTGTTACGATTCGACCAATGGCACGGTTTTGTTCCCAAATTGATACACTTTTCCCGTAAATTGCTTATAACCTACGGGTTCGGATAAAATCGCGGGAGAAAGGTTTAAGGTGGGTGTTGGGTGATAGGTGTTGGGGGATAGGTGTTAGGTGTTGGGTGGTAATGGCAACTTTGTCTTGCCGCCGTAGGGGCAGTGCTTTATGCCTGCCCGCACCGAAGATCCCCCTGAGAGACCCCCCAACCCCCTAAAGGGGGCTTACATTCCTGCGAATAGGTGGATGGCAAAGCCCCCTTTAGGGGGTTGGGGGTCTCTCAAGGGACAGTTGGGGGTCTTTCAGGGGACAGTTGGGGGTCTTTCAAGGGGCGGTTTTTGGAGGCTCTTTTTGGCTTTCCTTTTTGTCCTCTTTCTTCCTCAAAAATCACCTCTGTGCTTGGCGCACAGCCGGAAAAATCGCACGAGGCTGCGAATACGCGAATTTCAGACACATTCGCAAACGACTGGCTGCCAATGGCTTCCGTTTTCCATACAATCGCCGAAGCTTCTTTTTCTCTGTCGCGAGGCCCGAACGACCTCGCCAAAGGGCCTCTTTCGCCATCCCGCGGAGGCCCTTTCGCGTTCCGACGGAGCCCGTTTGAGCCGCCGGGTGTGGCCGTTTCGGCCATCCGCGCGCCCAAAATCCCGTTTCCGATATGCTTCCGGGCCTCTCCCCCACCCTTTTTCTGCGCTATTTGACCGACTCGCCCCGACGGTCTTTTGTATGCTTTTTTGTGCGCCCGACTACCATCCCGGCTGCCGCCTCCTCCCCTTCTGCGCCTTGCCAAACTTCTGGCACGGTCGCCCTGCCGATGCTGCCGGTTTCTTGGGGCGTAACAAAATCGTGCCTTTTACCATCGCTTTACATTTATCATACAATATACTGATTCTTAAACGGTTAACTTTTTATCTTTTTCCACAAACTTCAAAAGGGCGTAGCAAATAGGGAACATTGGGGGAACAAAATCGTGCCGTCAACTGCTTTTTGGTGGAGGGCGCAGGGCAGAGGGGATGCCCGGACGGGAAACGATGCTTTCGTCGACGGGCAGACCGAAAAGGATAGGATTTCCTTAAAACCGTAACAAAATCGTGCCATCGCACTTGCATTTATCCGCTCGGAGTGCCCGAAAACACGCGGATGGGCAAAAAAGCGTATCAAAACGGGAACGTGGGGCCGCAAAGAAAGGTGTATCAATTAGGGAACCTGACTGCCCCACCCTACCGGAAATGGTGGCCGGATGTTCCCAAAATGTTCCGATATTGATACGCTTCGGGGCAAAGCGTAACAAAGTCGTGCCTTCAATTTGCTGTAAATTCATTCCATATCTATGCTGGTTATCAATGACTTACGTTTTAAAGTGTAACAAGATGGGAACTTTCTCTCGCCATTTTCTCTCACTGTTTCTTCCTTAATGCGTTGGCGGAATGGGATGTCGAGGATGGCACGGTTTTGTTCCCAAATTGATACGTTTCTGCTTCCTGCTCCTTGTTTTTTGGGTGCATTCTGCCGCGCCCAACCGCCTGCATTCCCCTCTCAGACGGGGATTTCAGGGTATAAATGCAGGTGGTGAGGGCTGAGGAGCCTTTCGGCAATGGCTGTCCGGTCGGTGTGGGAAGGGGTGTTTGTCGGTGCGTAAAGCGTGTTTAAACCGCTTGGATAGGGCGTTTAGCCGATGTGGAAGGGATTTTAAGCGGGCGCGGAAAGGAGCTTCGGCAGGTGTGGAAAGGTTGCTTAGGTCGCATGGACAAGGGGGGCAGGTCGCGTGAAAGGAATTTTTAGGCACGCCAAGAAGATGAATGTAAATAAAAACGCAAAGGTTCCCAACTTGTTACGATTCCCGCGATCGGCATTTGCCGATAATGTTCCCTTTTTGTTACACATCTTCGTGAAACCTCTTTGTTTATCGGCTCTCCAAACTGTGATATAAAAGAGCCTAAAATGGTTTTCATTTATCTTGCAACAAGACAAAGCGTAACAAAATCATGCCATTTAATCCTATTATTTTACTTTTTTCGTTCTTTTCCTCTCTCCCACTCCTTTGATATTCCCAAAGTGATACTTTTCTGTTGTTGAGGTTCCCGAAATGTTCCGAAAAGGTTCCCAAAATGTTCCGTTCCGTTCCCAAACTGTTCCCAGTAGGTTCCTAATCTGTTACGGTTAAAGTTCCCTATCCGTTACGGTTTTTCTTTGCAACTCATTGAATGTCAGCATTTAGCGAAACCCTATAAATCTAAAAATAATGATTCTATAAGCGATAACAATACGAAATAGAATTTTCGGAATATAATTTTATTTTTATATTATTATTAGGATTTTTATTTAGGGAAAACGCGTGCGTTTTGCAGCAGCAGTGATTCAGAATTAAGCGTTTGGGCCGGCCGCGCCCGATTTTCGCCTCCCCCCACTCCACCTTTACCCGCACTTGCCCGCCCTTGTGTTTATTTTCGTATGGCGGTGCGTCGGAAAGAAGAGTTTCACGCCACGCTCCAAGCGCACAAGGTCTCCCCCTTTCTCTGCGCCGCTGCGTGGGAAAGGTCCGCCGGAATGCCTATACAGGCGGCTGACGCGGCACAAAGGTCGTACGGGACCGCCCTCCTCCTACCCGACGGACTCCCAAGATGCTGCTTCCTCCCTGCTTTCAGGCACACAGGCTCGCCACGCCCCGGCCTGACAAGAACTCCCATTTCCTCTGTATCCCTGCGTGGGAAACGCCCCGGAAAAAGGCAATTAGCGCATGGAGCGGACGGAGCTTCAAATGCCTTGCCCCCTCCCATTGTGGCTGTTCTTGTGTCTACTGCCAGCGATAAACGCAGACCTTGCAAATGCCTTGCCCCCTCCCATTGTGGCTGTTTTTGTGTCTACTGCCAGCCCGTGTGTGTCGTCAAGTTGTGGCTCGCAGTTTCCTATCGGGCGCGCTCCGGCCCTTCCATGTTTGTCCATCGCCACAGACAGGTAACGGGCACGCCCACAGTGCATCAAGAAATGTGGATAGATGCAGCAAAATGGTATGCTCTTCGGGCGATTTTAGATGCTTCCTCGTCCGGTCGTCGAATGTCCATTGTCCACCGGGTAATGTTTTCTTGTCCACTTATCAATGTCCCCCTGTGCATTTATCAATGTTTTCTTGTCCACTTATCAATGTCTCCCTGTGCATTTATCAATGTTTTCTTGTCCACTTATCAATGTCTCCCTGTGCATTTATCAATGTTTTTTGCCCACTTATCAATATTTCATCATCCCTTTGTCCTCCCTCTTTCAAGTTTTCTCTTCGCTTCTTTTATGTTAATATATTTCATCTATTAACATCTTTCCATGATGTCTTGTTTTTTCATTTACCATATTTCATTACTTTTCCCATTCCTCTATGAGGCATGGAAGCCGATCTGTCCCCTACTCCATTCCGCCATTTATAGTAATAAAATACTATCTATTTTTATTTCTTTATCTTTCATTTTCTATTCAATCACCCCGTGCCTCCTTTCCATTCTCCAATAGCTCCACATCTTGTTTTGTTATTTTATAAATAAAGTTATTTATGGTCTTTTATCCTCTTTCCACCTCTTTGTTTATTATTTTATAATTAAAGTGCTAAAGTACATAATACCTTTAGTGTTTTAGCTGTATAGTTGGTTTGTGATCACTTTTGCTTGCGAAAGATGCGTTTATTATTTTAGTGTGATACGTTTAAATACATATAGCATGTTAATAATAAATATTTAAAGTGTTATATGTGTTTATTATGTTTTCTTGAATCTTTATTATTAAATAATTATATTATTTGTTTTTAAAGTGATATGTGTTTATACACTTAAACAATTATATTTCTATGTAGCTTTATTCTTTAGTTGTTTATTCTTTTATTATTAGAGAATGTAATTATTAAATAATTATGTTGATAAATGATTAAAGGCGTAAATTGTTATAGAATTAAAGTGCTTTAAATCTTTAGAATGTTAGTGTTATAACGCTAAATAAATATAGTTGTATAATTGTAAAGATGTAAATAGCTAAATAAATAAAATGTTTTAAGTCTTTATGTCTTTATTATTTTAGTGTTATATGTCTTTGTTTGTAAAAAGATATAATTATAAATACGTTTAGGTGGAAAGTAAATTATATCTTAATAATTATAACATTATAGTAGAAAAGGGGTAAAAGAGCATAAAACTATAGTGAAATATACACTTTCTCCGGGGTTTGTTTGGCCGGATAAAGCAAAATTCTTAAATTTGCCAAAGGTTTGGACGAAAGTCAAACCGCGTGCCAAGAAATAGCCGGTCTCACGCATATAATTATGTGTTTTCATTGGTTGATGAACATGATTTGATGGGCTGGCGAGTGACGCTCGAATGAGTGGGCGAGTAAGTGGACTCCGAATGATTGAGGAAACATTTATAAGCTGGCGAAAAAGGTAGCTGGCATGATAAAGGAAGACGAGTGAAGCGATGAGGAAAAATAGCTGGCGTGATGAAGGAAGATGAGTGAAGCGATGAAGAAAAATAGATAGGAGGATGAAGGAGGAAGGGTAAAATGATAAAAGGGAAAAGAATAGAAGAATAAAGGAAAATGGATAGAACGATAAAGAATAATAAATAAAAACGATGAAGAAAAACTTGAAAATAGTATTTGCCAATCAAAAAGGTGGGGTGGGGAAGACAACGCTTTGTATGCTCTTCGCCAACTATCTGGCAAGCAAAAACAAGCCCGTGTGCGTGATAGACACCGACTTGCAGAAGACGATATTCACGCAGCGGGAGGACGATTTGAAGGAAAACGGCGAGGAGGTGGAAATACCCTACGTGGTGCAGGCGTTCTCGCTGAAAGATCCCGAGAACGTGCGGCAGCTCATGGAGAGCGTGGAAGAGACACCGGGCTACTTCCTTTTCGACGCGCCGGGAAACATCAATGAAGACGGGTTGGTGCAGCTCTTCGCAGGAGCCGACTACATCGTGTGCCCCTACCAGTATGAGAAGAAGACCATCAACTCCACGGGCATTTTCATTGAAGTGATCAATCAGCTGAAAGACCAGATACCTCAGATGGCTGCCGAGATGTTTTTCGTGCCCAACAAGTTCGATTCCCGCACGGGCACGGTGCGCGAATTGCAGTCGTATATGGCCACCGACGACCTTTTCAAGAAGTTCGGACAGGTGACGCCGCGCATCCCTCAACACATAGGGCTGACGCGCATCGACACGATTTCCAACTCGAGCGATCAGGTGAAAGACGTGAAAGGGACGTTCGACTACATGATTCGCAACATGAAATAGGGTAGGGGAGAGCTCCTTCCGATGCCTATATATAATAAGGTGGAAAACCATCGGCGCGGGGCCTTCCGCACACTCTGTGGCGGATGCACGCCCGACCCAATGCTCGGGCAGGCTGCAGGAAGAGGCCCCCACGGTCCGGAGAGAAAAACCTCCGAACGGTGATGCGAGCGATGTGAAACACGTTGAATGTCAGAGGAATAGCCCCAAACGAAGCAGGATAGGCTGAACTTGGCGGCTTCAGTAGGAGAGTGGGGGGCAACCGACAGCCCCTTTCGTTCCGAAACGAGAGTTTACGAAACTTAAATAATTGATATAACCGATACGAATATGGCAAAAAAGCACAAAGAAAATATGATTTCGATACCGTCCTCGCTTGCAGGACTTGTTGAACGCGCACAGGGTGTGCAAACCATTCCCGCGATGCCCCCGATAGGCGGCCGACGCGAGGAATCCAAAGAGGAGAAGCCGGCTGCCGAGGCTGCCGCACCTGTTCCGGCCCATGAGACAGCGGCTCCCACACAGTCGGAGACCGCCCCCGTGCAGTCTGCCTCCGCCCCCACACGGCAGGAGACGGCTCCCGCGCAGCAACCGTCAGCACCCAACGGCAGGCCGGCTGGCGAGGAAGTGGCCTCCCCGGCCGTCGCCCCCGCCCTTTCAGCCGCTTCCGCCCCTTCCGCAGACGAGATGGCGGCTGCTCCCGCTGCCCGTCCGGCATCGGCCCGCGATACTTCCGCTCCGGCCAATGGCGCCGTAGAGTCGGCTGCCGAACTCGATGATGCTGCCGCCAAAGGTGAAGAGAAGAAGGCTCCGAGCCGTCGCAGCAAGCGGGGGCAGGAGTGGCAGAACTTCATCGACTCTGCCGTGGCCTTCAAGAAAAACAAGACCTACATGGAGACGATCCTCATCGACAAAGACATGAAAAACATGGTGGAGTTCTTGAAGTCTATCGTGGGTGAGAAGGTGACGGCCAAGGATGTGGTGAGCGGCATCGTGCGGGCCTTTGCCGAGGAGAACAAGGATATCATCAATGAGGTGTTCAACACGCGGCAGAT
>OIZR01000891.1_pt1 | contig 17234 bp, 11 predicted proteins | sample 1588591 | NCBI WGS metagenome assembly OIZR01 (sample SAMN03283249) | human gut metagenome | biome: human-associated habitat; material: feces | host: Homo sapiens | place: USA | collected 2013 | reverse complement strand
TCCTTGCCTTGAAGCTCTCCGGCCTGAAGCTTTTTGGCATCTTCGAGTTTTTTGGGCACCCAGATGCGGCCATCGTTACGCAAAGACTCTGACATGAGTGTCAGCTTCGACTGCTTGTCGCCATGCACGGGGATGCAGGTGGGGTGAATCTGAACGTAAGAGGGATTGGCCATGTAAGCACCCTTGCGGTAGCACTGGATGGCAGCCGTGCAGTTGCATCCCATGGCGTTGGTGGAAAGGAAATAGGTGTTGCCGTAGCCACCGGTGGCGATAACGACGGCATTGGCGCTGAAACGCTCGAGCTTGCCGGACACCAAGTTCTTGGCAATGATACCGCGGGCGCGCCCGTCTACAATGACGAGATCTTCCATCTCATAACGTGTGTAGAGCTTCACCTTACCGGCCTGAACCATGCGGCTCAATGAAGAATAGGCTCCAAGCAACAGCTGCTGGCCGGTCTGCCCCTTGGCATAGAATGTACGGCTCACCTGAGCACCGCCAAACGAGCGGTTGGCGAGCATGCCTCCATATTCACGGGCGAAAGGAACGCCTTGGGCCACGCACTGGTCGATAATATTGTTGGACACCTCTGCCAAGCGATAGACATTGGCTTCGCGGGCACGATAGTCGCCGCCTTTCACCGTGTCGTAGAACAGACGATAGATGGAGTCGCCGTCGTTCTGGTAGTTCTTGGCGGCATTGATACCACCCTGCGCGGCAATGGAGTGGGCGCGGCGGGGCGAATCTTGAATGCAGAGGTTAATCACGTTGAAGCCCATCTCGCCGAGTGTGGCGGCGGCAGAAGCGCCCGCAAGACCTGTACCGACAACGATTACGTCCAGTTTCAACTTATTCTTGGGGTTCACCAAACGCTGGTGAGCTTTATAGTTAGTCCATTTCTCGGCCACGGGGCCTTCGGGTATTCTGGAATTTAATGTCTTTGTCATAATATTCTAAAGTTTGATTCATTATTGATTAGACGGAATTATGCTGCACAGCAAAGGCTGGGCGCACAACCGAAGGCAAAAGCAAGCACCACGATGAGGAAGCAGAGCAGCAACAGGGTGGTGTAGACAAACCCGATGGTCTTCCAACGGTTGAACCAAATTTTACCGTTGATACCGAGTGTCTGCATGGCACTCCAGAACCCGTGGGTGAGGTGGAACCAAATGGCTACAATCCAAATAACGTAGAGAACCACGTAGACTGGATTGGCAAAGGTGTCTTTGATGAAAGCAAAACCATCAGCAGGATCGTGGGCAACGGTCATACCGGTGAGTTCGGCAAACATCATGTTGAACCAGAAATTGAAAAGGTGCAGCAGCAGACCGAGACCGATGATGATTCCAAGAACCAGCATATTCTGGCTTGCCCACTCCACTTTCTCGGGCTTGTCGGTGACAGCATAACGCTCACTGCCACGGGCACGACGATTTTGTGCGGTAAGGATAAACGCATAAACAATGTGACAAACTGCCAAAGCTGCCAAACCGATAGTTGCCGCCACAGCATACCAGTTGGCCCCGAGCAATGCACAAATCATGTTATAAGCCTTTTCTGAGAAGAGGGCTACAACGTTCATACAACCGTGGAATGTCAAAAATAGAATAAGCGCAACACCTGTTACCGACATCACGACTTTTCTACCGATAGATGAGTTGATTAACCACATAAATGATTGACTTTTAATTATTTAACTGTTAGAAACTATTCAGTATATCCTATTCATGGTAACAATTTATAAGGATGCCGCCTTCACAATACCTTGTTTTAGGTATTAAAAAGCTCTTACCGAGTGCAAAAATACTATATTTTAATGATTAAGCAAAGTATTTCTTCCAAAAATTCAATTTAATTTCTTACTTTTGCCGAGAAATCAGAAACGAGGAAAGATAAGAGATGATATACAAGTATGACGTTATCGTCATCGGGGGCGGACACGCCGGTTGCGAAGCTGCCACAGCAGCAGCACACATGGGTGCTCACACATGTCTCATCACAATGGACATGAACAAAATAGCGCAGATGAGTTGTAACCCGGCTGTGGGGGGAATCGCAAAAGGACAAATTGTCAGAGAAATCGATGCTTTGGGTGGACAGATGGGACTGGTGACCGACAATACGGCCATTCAGTTTCGTATGCTCAACATCGGCAAAGGCCCTGCCGTGTGGAGTCCGCGCGCACAATGCGACCGGGGGAAGTTCATTTGGGAATGGAGAACCATGCTTGACCGCACCGACAACCTCGACGTATGGCAGGATCAAGCTGACGAACTGATTGTAGAAAATGGCGAAGCCGTAGGCGTGACGACCATTTGGGGAGTGGATTTTCGTGCGAAAAGTGTCATCGTGACTGCCGGAACATTCCTCAATGGACTCATGCACGTTGGTCGACATAAGATAGAAGGTGGAAGATGTGCCGAACCGGCCGTGCATCATTTCACTGAAAGCATCACAAGACATGGCATCGTCTCGGCCCGCATGAAGACCGGAACGCCCGTGCGCATCGACAAACGAAGCGTGCATTTCGAGGATATGGAGATACAACAAGGTGACTCCGGCTTCCATCGTTTCTCTTACATGGGACAAGAAAGAAAGCTTAAACAGCTTCCTTGTTGGACATGCTACACCAACGGAGAGGTTCATGAGGTGCTGAAAGGGGGCTTGGCCGACTCTCCCCTCTTCAACGGACAGATACAAAGCACCGGTCCCCGTTATTGCCCATCAATAGAAACCAAGCTTGTCACTTTCCCCGACAAGGATCAACATCCGCTTTTTCTCGAACCCGAAGGGGAAAATACAAATGAGATGTATCTCAATGGTTTCTCGTCCAGTATGCCATTGGACATACAGCTGGAGGCCATCCACAAAATTCCGGCACTCAGAGATGCAAAGATTTACCGTCCCGGCTATGCCATCGAATATGATTATTTCGATCCTACACAACTCAAACATTCGTTGGAATCGAAGATTCTAAGCGGACTTTTCTTTGCAGGACAAGTAAACGGGACCACCGGATACGAGGAAGCAGGAGGACAAGGATTGGTAGCCGGTGCGAATGCAGCTATCCATTGTAATGGCGGAGAGCCTTTTGTGATGAATCGTGACGAAAGTTATATCGGCGTTCTCATCGATGATTTAACCACCAAAGGGGTAGATGAACCTTACCGAATGTTTACTTCCCGTGCAGAATATCGCATACTCTTGCGGCAAGACGATGCCGACTCCAGACTCACGGAAAAGGCGTATAACCTCGGTATTGCTACTCGCAAACGTTACAATTGGTGGCTTGAAAAGAAAGAAGCCGTCGAAAGAATCATCCGTTTCTGCGAGGATACACCTATCAATAAGGAGCACATCAATCCACAATTAGAGGCACTTGGCACGACGCCTTTGCGTGCCGGATGTAAATTGGTAGACTTGGTGACACGCCCCAACCTCACCTTACAAAACCTTTCAGAAATCATTCCATCGCTCAAAGAAATTTTGGAATCGCCTAAAAACCGCAAGGAAGAAATAACCGAAGCCGCGGAAATCAAAATGAAGTATAAAGGTTATATTGATCGGGAAAGAATCGTTGCAGACAAAATGCACCGTTTGGAGAATATCAAAATAAAGGGAAGATTCGATTACGCCACCCTTCACGAGATTTCAACGGAAGGCCGACAAAAGCTTTCAAGCATTGAACCTGAGACCTTGGCACAGGCAAGTCGGATCCCCGGGGTTTCTCCCAGCGACATCAATGTGCTGCTGGTACTCCTTGGAAGATAGTAAAAAGGTTATGTTTCACGTGAAACCAAAGGCAACATAAACGACACAGAACCAAGCATTTAGACCTTAAAGAAAAACGTGAATCGTTGATTACGCATCCATCAAAAAAAATGAGAGAGGACTACAGAGGCTATAAGGAACTCCACCGATAAGACATCATAAACAAAACATAATAAACACTTATCATTTAGAAAATGAACAACCCGGTATTATTAAAGAATCTGCGTTGCATTCCCGATTGGCCTATCAAAGGGGTGATGTTCCGCGATGTAACGACCCTTTTCAAGAATCCCAATTCGCTGAAAGAAATCAACAACGAACTGTTTGAGCTCTACAAAGACAAGGGAATCACCAAGATTGTAGGCATAGAATCGCGTGGATTCGTCATGTCATCCGCCTTAGCCGTGCGGCTCAACGCAGGCATCGTGCTTTGCCGTAAGCCCGGCAAACTACCATGCAGAACCGTCCAAGAAAGCTACGCCAAAGAATATGGCATGGACACCATCGAAATACACGAAGATGCTATCAATGAAAACGATGTGATTTTGCTGCACGATGACCTCTTAGCCACCGGAGGAACCATGCAGGCTGCCTGCAACCTTGTACGCAAATTCCACCCCAAAAAGATCTACTGTAACTTCCTAATCGAACTGGACAGTGAATTTCCCAACAGTCGGGACACATTCGATAAAGACATTGAAATAACCTCCCTATTGAAGTTCTAGTCCACCACTGCCATGCTCCCACAGGGGCGTGGCAGTTCTCTTATAACAGTGACGGTGTCAAATGGATCTGATTTGTCCCTTCCGGAAATCAAACGGAACCACACCGACACCACCTATCCCCTCCCATCATACACTTTTTTTATAAATAGGACTAATAAATGATGGGGAAGAACAAGAACGCAAGGAAACGATTACGGGTAAACTGTCGTTTCACGTGAAACATCAATTCACGAAACGCCCATTAACAAAGGAGATACACGACGTGACACGAGAAGAAAACGAAAAAAGACTGGCCAATCTCAAGAACATCGTTTTGAACATGCCGGAGAAGCCCGGAAGCTACCAGTTCTATGATGAAGACCATACCATCATCTACGTTGGTAAGGCCAAGAATCTCAAACGGCGTGTATCTTCCTATTTCCATAAAGAAGTAGACCGATACAAGACCAAAGTGCTTGTCTCCAAAATCATGGACATCTCCTACACCGTAGTGAACACCGAAGAGGATGCCCTTCTGTTGGAGAACGCACTCATCAAGAAATACAATCCGCGCTACAATGTGCTGCTGAAAGACGGCAAAACCTATCCCAGCATCTGCGTGACAAACGAATACTTCCCACGGATATTCAAGACCAGACACATCAACAAGAAAGCCGGGACATACTTCGGCCCCTATCCTCACATCGGGAGCATGTATGCCGTATTGGAACTCATCAAGCGGCTTTACAAGCCCCGCACCTGCCGTTTCCCCATCACAAAAGAAGGGATAGCCGAGGGGAAATACAAGCCCTGTCTGGAATACCACATCCACAACTGTGGAGCACCGTGCATCAACAAGCAAAGCTATGAGGAATATCAGGAAAACATGCGTCAGGCAAGGGAGATCCTGAAGGGCAATACACGCCAAGTGAGCAAATGGTTATACGACCAGATGATGAAGAATGCCGAGCTCCTGCACTTCGAGATAGCCGAAGAACTGAAAAAGAAATACACACTGCTCAACGAGTTTGTGTCGAAGAGCGAGGTGGTGAGCCACACGATAGACGATGTGGATGTGTTTACCATCGTCGACGACTCCACCAACAAGAATGCCTTCATCAACTACATACACGTGAAAAACGGCACCATCAACCAAAGCTTCACCTACGAATATAAGCGCAAACTCGACGAGAGCGACCAAGAGCTCCTCATTACAGCAATCCCGGAGATACGCGAACGGTTTGGAAGCCATGCCAAAGAGGTTATCGTACCGTTCGAAATGGAATGGAAACTGAAAGATGCCGAGTTTTTCGTACCGCAAAGGGGCGACAAGAGACACCTGCTCGACCTCTCAGAAATGAATGGCAAACAGTATAAATTCGACCGCCTGAAGCAAGCCGAGAAACTCAATCCCGAGCAGAAGCAGACCCGCCTGATGAAAGAACTGCAAGAGAAACTCAAACTGCCCAAGCTGCCCTACCACATAGAATGCTTTGACAACTCCAATATTTCCGGCACCGATGCCGTGGCCGGCTGCATCGTCTATAAGGGCATGAAACCCTCGCGCAAGGACTACCGCAAATATAACATCAAGACCGTTGTGGGCCCCGACGACTACGCCTCAATGCAAGAGGTGGTGCGGCGGCGCTACAGCCGCATGACAGAAGAGCAGTCTCCCCTCCCCGACCTCATCATCACCGATGGCGGCAAGGGGCAGATGGATGTGGTGAGACAGGTGGTGGAAGGAGAACTGAAACTCAATATCCCCATTGCGGGACTGGCCAAAGACGACCGCCACCGCACCAACGAACTGCTGTTCGGGTGGCCCGCACAGACAGTCGGACTCGATGTGAAAAGCGAACTTTTCAAAGTGCTCACCCAGATACAAGACGAGGTGCACCGGTATGCCATCACCTTCCACCGCGACAAGCGTTCCAAGCACGCCCTCCACAGCGAATTGGATGACATCAAGGGTATAGGCCCCAAGACTAAAGAAATGTTACTCAAGAAACTGAAAAGCGTCAAACATATTAAAACAACTGATAATCAACAACTTATAGAATTATTAGGGCCCAGTAAAGGTAACCTTATCTATAAACATTTCCATCCGAACGACACAATTATGGAATAATTTTCGTATATTTGCCACATGAGAATTGTGATACAGCGGGTGTCCCGTGCAGCGGTGACCATCCGCCAGAGTGTCAAGTCTTCCATCGGGCAGGGTTTCCTCATCCTCACAGGCATCGAAGAGGCCGACTCGTCGGAAGATGTCGATTGGCTTGTGAGAAAGGTCATCGGACTGCGCGTATTCGACGACGAGAACGGGGTAATGAACCGCTCCATCATGGATGTGGGCGGCGAAATACTTGTCATCTCGCAATTCACGCTGTTTGCAAGCTACAAGAAGGGCAATCGCCCGTCGTGGTTGAGAGCAGCCCGGCATGAGCATTCTGTGCCGCTATACGAAGAATTTTGCCGTAAACTCTCCGATGCTTTGGGCAAAGAGGTGGGAACGGGAGAATTCGGGGCCTATATGCAGGTGGATTTGTGCAACGACGGGCCGGTGACCATTTGCATGGACACAAAGAAGAGGGAGTGAAGGAAAAAGGCTCACCTCCGACCCCTCTCCGAGGGGATAGGGAGTGAAATGCTCATAGCCTCAAAGGCTGTTGATTGGCAATTCATGATGCGGGAATGGACCGTGAATGAGTGCCGGGCGTGAATAAAAACGGCAAAAGTCGGAAGAAGACGATGGAAAACAAGTATGCTATAAAGACAGGAAAAACAACGATGACAATAAAAGAAGCCCAAGAAGCTGTAGACCAATGGGTTAAGACTTATGGTGTGAGATATTTCTCCGAACTCACCAACATGGCCTGTCTCACTGAGGAAGTGGGCGAGTTGGCCCGCGTGATGGCCCGCAAATACGGTGACCAGAGCTTCAAGAAGGGCGAACAGCCCAACTTGGGCGAAGAGATGGCCGATGTGATGTGGGTACTCATTTGTCTGGCTAACCAAACGGGGGTAGACCTCACCGAGGAGTTGCAAAAAAGCTTCGAAAAGAAGACCAAGCGCGATGCCACGCGCCACCTCAACAACCCTAAATTGCTGGGATGACGAAAAAGGTATGCAAAAGGCCGTACCGGGCTGTAAGGGCAGGCATAAAGCACTGCCCCTACAGTTCGGCACATCCCTTGAATCTTTGCAGATTTAAATGTTTGAATCTTAAACATCATGTACGAGAAATAAACCATTTACTAACATTAAAAACTTTAAAATTATGGCTATCAATGACGTAGACAAGTATGTAGCAACATTGCAGAAGTACAACACCAACATCAAGGATGAAGAGGTGAAAGCAGCGGTGGAGAAAATCATCGCAGAGAAAGTGCCCGAAAACGACACTCCCGAAGTGAAGAAATTCCTCTTGGGCAGCGTGGAGCTCACCTCCCTCCGCACCACCGACAACGAAGAGAACATCCTCGCCATGGTGGAAAAGGTGAACCGCTTCGACAAAGAATATCCCGAATTGCCGCATGTAGCCACGATTTGCACCTACCCCAACTTCGCCAAACTCGTGAGCGAGTCGCTGGAGGTAGACGGTGTGCAAGTGGTCAACGTGAGTGGCAGTTTCCCCTCCTCTCAGACATTTATCGAGGTGAAGGTGGCCGAGGCCTCACTCGCTGTGAAAGACGGCGCCACAGAGATTGATATCGTGATGCCCGTGGGCAAATACCTCAGCGGCGACTATGAGGGTGTGGCCGACGAAATCGGTGAGCAGAAGCAGGCTTGCGGCGAATGCCCCATGAAGGTGATTCTCGAGACCGGTTGCCTGCCCTCTATGAGCGATGTGAAGAAGGCTTCCATCATCGCCATGTATGCCGGTGCCGACTACATCAAGACTTCCACGGGTAAGGAAAAAGTCAGCGCCACTCCGGAGGCTGCCTACGTGATGTGCCAGGCCATCAAGGAATACTACGACCAGACGGGCATCCAGATAGGTTTGAAGCCCGCAGGCGGCATCAACACCGTGCGCGACGCCGTGACCTACTACACCATCGTGAAAGAGGTGCTGGGCGAGAAGTGGCTCACCAACAAGTGGTTCCGCATGGGCACAAGCCGCCTCACCAACCTGCTCATCAGCGAACTCGTGGGCAAGGAAGTGAAATTCTTTTAAGAGCCCCCCAACTCCCTAAAGGGGGCTTTGCCATCCTGCAAACAGGTGGAATGACAAAGCCCCTCTCAGGGAACTGTTTTTTTCAGGGGCTTTAACGGATATATAGTACAAAACATTAAATCTTTCGAAAAAGCCTTACAGCCAAAAGCACTCCCGTCTTTTGGCTTTTTTAAAATATTCACTTCATCCGCCCTATCCGCCCCATCAATTTCCTCACCCGGCCCAAACGACCATCCAAAACGGCCACACCCGGAAGCTCACTCGGCCCAAACGACAACCTCAAAGAGGCCCTTTTGCAAAGCCATTCTGGCCAAATCATCACCCATTTCAGGATGGAAAAGCTCCCTTTAGGGGGTTGGGGGTCTTTTAGGGAGGGTTGGGGGGCCGTGGTAATCGAAAAAAGGGAAACGCCCTCGCGCTTCCCTTGCCAATGCAAAGATATTGCATTTGTGTGCTATTTCCAAATGTGGTGCGAAAACTATTGACACATCCTACGGTCCATACCGCAGCAAAAGACCAGCCTCCTGCGGCCTCGTGTTCACCCGACTGCCGGGCCTTTCCTCCCCCACCCTACGACTTCCGCTCTATCACAAAGTTGAGGTAAGCCTTGAGAGCCTCTCCGATAGCCCCGTCGGTCACATGGCTGTCGATAAACTCCATACACTCGGCATGGAAGTCGCCCATGCGCCGCTCGGCATATTCTATACCGCCGTTGCGCTTGGCAAAAGCCACCAGTTCATCAATTTCTCCCTTCGTCACACTTCCCTCCTTCACCTTCATGGCCAGTGCCCGCATTTCCTCGTCTCCCGTGGTGCGGAGCGCATGAATCACCGGTAAGGTGAGCTTGCCCTCGGCCATGTCGTTGCCGGTAGGCTTGCCGATGGCCTCAGAGTCGTAGTAGTCGAAGATGTCGTCGCGTATCTGGAAGATGATGCCAAGATTTTGACCAAATTTCCGGGCCGCCTCAATGTCTTCCCGACCGGCTCCGGTCGACATCGCCCCCATGCCCGCACAAGCCTCAAAGAGAGCCGCCGTCTTCTGGCGTATCACCTGATAGTACACCTCTTCGGATATTTCCTGATTCCGGATGTTGGTGAGCTGCAATATCTCGCCATTGGAGAGCGTACGCCCCAGTTGGGCCAGATAGGTGATGATGGCCTGATCGCCCGTCAGCGACACATTGAGCAGGGCCGTGGAGAGGATATAGTCGCCCACGAGCACGGCCACTTTGTTGTTGTAGCTCGCATTCACCGAGGCCTGTCCGCGCCTCTCCCCGCTCTCGTCCACCACGTCGTCGTGTACCAGACTGGCCGTGTGGAGCAGTTCCAGACCCACGGTCGCGCGCTGCGTCACCTCCGTCACCTCACCGAAATTCTTGGCCATGAGCAGTATCAGCATCGGCCTCATGCGCTTTCCAGCCCGCTTCCTGATGTGCTCAAGCACCTGCCCGAGCAGTCCGTCGGCGTGCGACAGCGAGTCGTTGAAAAGGTTGATAAAGGTATCCAGTTCTGAAGAAATCGGCTGTTTGATGAGAGTCAAATAATCCATGAGTCTGTAAATTTGTTACAAATTTAGTTATTTATTCGGTATTTGTGGCAATTTTTTAGTAATTTTACGCAGAAAATCAGCTTTTAATATGGATAAATTATTTCTCTTGGACGCCTACGCCCTCATCTACCGCTCCTACTATGCGCTGCTGCGCAGTCCCCGCATCAACTCCAAAGGACTCAACACCTCGGCTGTGCTGGGATTCATGAACACGCTCAACGAGGTGCTCACCAAGGAGCGTCCCACCCACATCGGTGTGGCCTTCGACCACGGCAAGACGTTCCGCCACGAGGCATTCCCCCAATATAAGGCCCAGCGCGAGGAGACACCGGAAGACATCAAGCTCTCCGTGCCTATCATCAAGCGCATTCTCGAAGCCTACCGCATACCCATCTTGCAGGTAGACGGCTTCGAGGCCGACGACATCATCGGCACCGTGGCCACGCGTTTCGGCCGCGAGGGCGTGGCCACCTACATGCTCACCCCCGACAAAGACTACGGGCAGCTCGTGGCCGACAACGTGTATATCTACCATCCGCGCCATGGCGGGGGCTACGAGGTGATGGGCCCCAAGGAGGTACAGGCGAAGTATGGCATCGCCTCTCCGCTCCAAGTCGTCGACCTGCTGGCACTCATGGGCGACTCGGCCGACAACTTCCCGGGCTGTCCGGGCGTGGGCGAGAAGACGGCGGCGAAACTCATCGGCGAGTTTGGCAGCGTGGAAAATCTCATTGCCAACACAGCACAACTGAAGGGCAAGTTGCGCGAAAAGGTGGAAGGGGCCGTGGAAGACATCAAGATGTCGAAGTTCCTCGCCACCATCCGGACGGATGTGCCGACCGACATACGGCTCGACGATCTGAAGGTGGAATCGCCCGACGAGGCAAAACTCGACCAGATCTTCACCGAACTGGAGTTCAACAGCTTCAGAAAGCGAATGCTTAACAAAGCTGAAAAGAAGCAAAAAACCGATAATCTGCAGCTCGATTTTTTTGCCGAAAATCCGACCGACGGGCCGTCTGTCGCTGAAAACGCGAATTTTGAGACCCTAAAAACGATACCTCACGAATACCAACTCATTGAAACAGAGGAGGAAGCACGCCGACTTTATGACTTTTTCAGGACAAACAAAATTCTCAGTCTGGACACAGAGACCACTTCCACCAATGCCATCGAGGCCGAATTGGTGGGATTGAGCTTTGCCGTGGAGGAGCGGAAGGCATTTTATGTGGCCATTCCGGCCAATCGTGAAGAAGCCTTAAAAATCGTTGCAATATTCAAACCGCTCTACGAAGCCCCCGAAATCCTGAAAGTGGGACAAAACATCAAGTACGACATTGAGGTGCTCCGCCACTATGGCGTGGAGGTGGCCGGCCCCATGTTCGACACGATGATTGCCCACTACCTGCTCCAACCCGAACTCCGCCACAACATGGACTACATGGCCGAGGTCTACTTGGGCTACCGCACCGTACACATCGAGGAGCTCATCGGCCCCCGGGGGCGCAACCAGAAAAACATGCGCGACCTCTCCCCCACCGACATCTACGAGTATGCCTGCGAAGATGCCGACATCACGCTGCGGCTCAAAAACGTGCTCGAACCCAAACTTGACGAGGCCGGCGTGGCCCGGCTTTTCCGCGACATCGAGATGCCGCTGGTGGGCGTGCTGGCCGACATGGAGCTCAACGGCGTTTGCCTCGACACCGAAGCACTGCACGAAACATCGGAAGTTTTCAACAAGCGCATGACCGCCATCGAGCAGCACATCTACGAGTTGGCGGGCGAGCAGTTCAACATCTCTTCGCCCCGGCAGGTGGGCGACATCCTCTTTGGCAAGATGAAGATTGTGGACAAGCCCAAGAAGACCAAGACCGGGCAGTTTGTCACCTCCGAGGAGGTGCTCCAGCAGTTGCGCTCCAAGAGTCCCATCATCGACGAGATACTGAACTACAGGGGCCTCAAGAAACTTCTCAGCACCTATGTCGATGCCCTGCCCAAACTCATCAACCCGCGCACGGGGCGCATCCACACCTCGTTCAACCAGACTGTCACGGCCACGGGCCGGCTCTCGTCGAGCGATCCCAACCTGCAAAACATTCCTGTGCGCGACGACGACGGGAAGGAGATTCGCAAGTGCTTCATTCCCGAACCGGGTTGTCTGTTTTTTTCAGCCGATTACAGTCAGATAGAACTGCGCATCATGGCTCATCTCTCGGAAGACGAAAACATGATCGAAGCCTTCCGTGAGGGCTTCGACATCCATGCCGCCACGGCTGCCCGCATCTGGCATAAGGACATCGGCGAGGTGACTCCCGCCGAGCGCAAGAAGGCCAAACAGGCTAACTTCGGCATCATCTACGGCATCACCACCTACGGACTGGCCCAGCGCATGGACATCTCCAACGGTGAGGCCCGTGACCTCATCGACGGCTACTTCCTCACCTTCCCGCGCGTGGAGGCCTACATGGAGCAGGCCAAGGAGACCGCCCGCAAGCAAGGCTACGCCGAGACGCTCTTCCACCGCCGCCGCTATCTGCCCGACATCAATTCCCACAACGCCACCGTGCGGGGCTTCGCCGAGCGCAACGCCATCAACGCGCCCATCCAAGGTTCCGAGGCCGACATCATCAAGGTGGCCATGGTGCGCATCCATCACCGCTTCAAGGCCGAGGGCATCCGCTCGAAGATGATCCTACAGGTACACGACGAACTTAACTTCTCCGTCTTCCCCGAGGAGAAAGAGCAGGTGGAACGCATCGTCGTCGAAGAGATGCAGGGAGCCTACAAGCTCCGGGTGCCCCTCGTGGCCGATGCCGGATGGGGCAAAAACTGGCTCGAAGCGCATTGATAACAAGGCGGGCAGACGGCAATCTTCTGATTGCATCTGCCCGCCTTTTTTTGACCATTTCCCACAAAGACCGTGAAAAACGCCATAACAAATGTTAAGTACGCGATTATTATGTTAACAAAACATAATAATCGGGGGGGGTAAAACAACACCCATAAATATTTGATAACTTTGCAGCGACAAATTAGCAAATATATAGAGACAACATTCCCAAGCATCGAAAGCAGACTATTCTAAGAACACGAACAAGCTCAGAGAACGGCTTGTATCGCCACACAAGAATTTTGCAACACTCCTTTGACTGCCACTCATCATCAGCACGAGAGGAGCATCGCCGCGCCCTAAAATGCGGGCAGCAGACAAGAGAAAGTATCATTCGGTGTAAAGGACAAAGAGAGTGTAAATCATATCAACAATAACAATGCGAAAAATTTTACTTTTGTTTGTGGCCATCATCGTGGCTGCAAGTGCGCACGCAAGTGTCAAAGTGACAGAAAATCCCTCTGGAACAGTTACTATCGCCGTGAATGGAGCGGCCGGACAGATTGGAGTAGAGAACATCCAATGGGGGAACAAGAGCTACGATTATGCTTCAGGAATGACCGCAGCGTATCAGGCTCTCATCAAAACTGCACAGAATGTCATCATCACCGGCAATATAAACAGTGATGACATCAAGACTTTGGTAGCGAAGAATCAAAACGGAAACACTTGGACTCTCAACACATTGGACATGAAAGGGGCTTCCATTGATAAAATTACGGTCGAGGGAAGTGAATGGTATGCCGGCTCACATACTTTCATGCCCGATGGAAATACAAGGATTTCATGCAAGAAATTCGTGTTTCCACATACCAACGACGGGATTGTCCCCGATTATTTCAGTGCTTGTTTCCAAAGAACTAATTCGCAGTTAGAGACCGTTATTATTCCCAATGGATATAAGAGCATAGGTAAAAAGGCATTCAACAACACAACCATCAAGCATATCACTCTGCCCAACTCTCTTGAGTCTATTGGCGAGGAAGCATTTGTAGAATGTCATAACCTGAAGACCATTGCTTTCCCCGCCGGCTTGAAAACAATCGGTGACAAAGCATTCAACAACACCAAGCTGATGGATGTTTATTTCCTCGGCAAGGAAGCACCAATCGTAGGCAATGACGCTTTTGATGCGGGAACATATAAGGGAAACGGCGGATTCGCCCCCACCAATTATAGCGATACTAACCCTATTGGAGATACAAAAAATGGCTATGCCGAGCGTCGTAACTACATCAATGGTGCAAACACCTTTGGATTGCTCCACCTGCGCGCCGATCTGACCAATGAACAACGTGCCAAATATACCGATATTACTCGTGACTACAGAGTAGAGAAAATAGATGAAAACAACCCAAATAGTTTTTATAAAGCTTTCTACGACCTTTACTATGGCAATATGAAGATATGGCCGGGCAGAGTCTCCTATGAAAAGACCTTTAATGATGCTGTAGCCGGAAAGCTCTGGAATGGCACCACTACTTACGACAAGGCCAAATACATGGGCCTACACAAATTCACCATCACCGTCTCCAATGTCTACAACGATGACACCGAGAAGTGGAAGTTCGGCAAAAAGGGACAGCAGTGGTGGACCATCTGCGTGCCTTTCAACATGACCAAGGCGCAAGTGACAGCCGTGTTTGGAGCCAACACCGAGGTTTGCAAGATGAACGAAGTGGTGAGGAACAAGGAGAAGCGTCGCATCACCTTGAAGTTTAAGGACGACCAATATAAGAATGCAGCCTCCGACGACGCCATTGTCATCAAGGCACACGAGGCCTATATGATTTTCCCGACAGCCTCCCCCACCCTCGACCTCACATTTGAGGGCTATCAACTGGAGGAAGGCAGCCCTATCCCCACTATCATCAGTGCCACGGAAGAGGGCAGCGTGACGGAGAATGGCGGCTACACCTACCGCTTCATCGGCAACTACCTCTCCACTTGGAACGCCAACGAGAACAACGGCGTGGGCAAGCCCATCTACATGCCGCAATACACCTACTTCCTCGGAGCAAAGGGAGGCAAGCACGTGTTCTTCTACCAGACGGGCACCACGGGCAAGTGGAATCCGTTCTCGGCTACCGTGCAGGTGTTCAAGGGACAAACCAACTTCGGCATCGACGACTCCTTTGTGACCGAAAGCGGAGCCAAGACGGCCTCTTTCTTCGGCACCGAAGACGACAGCCACACCACCGGCATTGAAGACGTCACGATAGAGGCTGGCAACAACCCTGCCACCAGCGTGGTCTACACCCTCGACGGGCGCATCGCCGGCCGCGGCCAACAGGCTCTCAACGGCCTGAAGAGCGGCATCTACATCGTGAATGGAAAGAAAATTGTTGTACGCTAAAGAATATACGAAAAATGAAAAAAACATATCAAACACCGGAAACCTCCGTTGTCAAAATAAAGATGGAAACCTTGTTGCAGGCCACCAGCCGCGTGAGTAATGTCGGAGGCAATTCCTCTTCCAACTCCGGGAAAGAGCACTATAACGACCCCACAGGACAAATTTCCGGCCAAGACGGAGGCGAGTCACTCTCCAAGCGAAACAACATGTGGGACGGTTTCGACGATTGACAACCGTCACTCCAAGAATATCTTCAAGGCAAAGGATGGCAGGAGCCCTACACAGGGCACTGCCATCCTTTGTTTGTCAGTGACATCAAATAAAACTTTTCAACTCATACATTGCAGATGATCAGAAACAATAAAAAGGAGGGAAAACTTCTGTTATTCATAGAAAATGACTACATTTGCACCTGACACCGGCCGCGACAATGCTGAGCCGGACCCATAAACGCTGCTTACAAACAACACTAAGAATATGATTAAAATAACCGACAACACTTATTACGTTGGTGTCAACGATCGCAAGAAAGCCCTTTTCGAGGGCTTGTGGCCCCTGCCCAATGGCGTGTCCTACAACTCCTATCTCATCGTAGACGACAAGGTGTGCCTCATCGATACCGTGGAGGTGGACTTCTTCACGCAGCTCATCGAGAACATACGCGAGGTGATAGGCGACCGGCCCATCGACTACATCGTGGTGAACCACATGGAGCCCGACCACAGCGGTTCGCTCTCGCTCATGCGCAAGTTCTATCCCGATGTGAAGGTCATCGGCAACAAGAAGTCGTTTGACATGCTCTGCGGCTTCTACGGCGAGCGGGGCTGCGAACATGAGGTGAAGAACGGCGACACCGTGGCACTGGGCCGGCACACCCTGCAATTCTACATGACCCCGATGGTGCACTGGCCCGAGACCATGATGACGCTCGACACCACCACCCGGGCCATCTTCACGGGCGATGCCTTCGGCTGCTTCGGTGCCCTCAACGGTGGACTGATAGACTCCGAAATCAACTGCGACCGCTTCTGGCGCGAAATGGTGCGCTACTATTCCAACATCGTTGGCAAATACGGTACGCCCGTACAGAATGCCCTGAAGAAGCTGGCCGGTGTGCAGCTCGACTACATTTGCCCCACCCACGGGCCCGTGTGGCACGAACATGCAGACAAGGTGGTGGGCATGTACGACCAAATGAGCCGCTACGACACCGAGGAAGGCATCGTGATATGCTACGGCACCATGTATGGCAACACCGAGCGCATGGCCGAAATCATCGCCCGTGAGGCCAGTCAGGCGGGCATCAAAAACGTGATGATGTACAATGTCTCGAAGACCCACCACTCTTATCTCATCCGCGACGTGTTCCGCTACAAGGGTCTCATCGTGGGTGCCCCCACCTACAACACGGGCCTCTACCACGAGATGGAAGTCTTCCTGAGCGAGATAGCCAACCGCGACATCAAGAACCACCTGCTCGGTTGGTTCGGCAGCTATGGCTGGGCAGGCAAAGCCGTGGCCAAGATAGCCGAATGGAACGAGAAGCATATACACTTTGAGGCTGTGGGCGAACCCGTAGAAATGAAGCAGGCACTCACACCTGAGGTGGTGGAGAAGTGCCGTGCACTGGGCAGGGCCATGGCCGAGAGGCTGATTAAGGAGAGGTGAAAAGCCTCCCCCTCCCCTCCGAAGGAGGGGAGGGCCTCGCGGGACAAAGGGCTCCTAAGAGACCCCCAACCCCCTAAAGGGGGCTTTACCTTCCTGCGAACAAGTGGATGGAAA
>OIZR01000887.1_pt1 | contig 17278 bp, 23 predicted proteins | sample 1588591 | NCBI WGS metagenome assembly OIZR01 (sample SAMN03283249) | human gut metagenome | biome: human-associated habitat; material: feces | host: Homo sapiens | place: USA | collected 2013 | reverse complement strand
CTCTTTCTCCCCACCAATGACCGCGGGGGAGCCAGCAGCATCCCCCAGGAGTGGCGGGAGCGCACCACCATTCTGCTTGGCTATGTCCCCCCCGATCAGCTCAAGACCTTTCCCAACCTGAAATGGGTGCAGAGCTGGAACGCGGGGGTGGACCCCTACCTGGCCCCCGGCGTCCTGCCCAGAGGCGTGCGCCTCACCTCCGCCGTGGGAGCCTACGGCCCAGCCGTGTCTGAACACATGCTGGCCATGCTCCTGGCCATCTATAAGCGCCTGCCCGCCTACCGGGACCAGCAGAGGGCCCATATCTGGGCGGATCTTGGACCCGTTGGCTCCCTGGCGGGCAAAACCGTGCTGGTGGGCGGTGCCGGCGATATCGGCCGCCACTTTGCCCGGCTGGTCCGCGCCCTGGGGGCACAGCGGGTTATTGGGCTGCGCCGGAGCGCGGGCTGCCCGGTAGAGGGCTTTGACGAGATTTACGGTCTGGGTGCGCTGGATGGCCTGCTCCCCCAGGCCGATGTGGTGGCCCTGGCCCTCCCCCACACCCCTGAGACTGCGGGCCTGATGAGCAAGGCCCGGCTGCTGGCTATGAGGCCCGGCGCGGTACTGCTCAACGCGGGCCGTGGGAGCGCCGTGGACTGCACCGCCCTGGCGGAGGTGCTGTGCTCCGGCCGCCTGCTGGGCGCGGGACTGGACGTTACCGATCCGGAACCTCTGCCCCCGGGACACCCCCTCTGGGAGGCCCCCAGCCTCCTCCTCACCCCCCACACCGCCGGGGGCTATAACCACATGGAGGCCACGCTGGAGCGCATCAAGGCTATTTTCCTGGACAACCTGCGGCGCTATGTGGAGGGCCGCACGCTCCGCAATCAAGTGCGCTGACCCCCCTTGACATACCTCGGCGATCTAGGTAAAATACACCTAGATCGCCGAGGTATTTTGCGTATAAGGAGGCTTCCCATGAAAAAGGCGGACAAGAACCTGCTCTCCGGCTCCACCACCCTTCTGGTACTCTCCCTGCTCTCCTCCGGGGACAAATATGGCTATGAGATGATCGCCGAGCTGGAGGCGCGGAGCGACCACACCTTTACGCTCAAGGAGGGCACCCTCTACCCCATCCTCCACACACTGGAGAAGGACGGAGCGGTGAAGTCCTACGAAAAAGAGGCCCCCACGGGCCGGATGCGGAAATACTACCGCATCACCCGCAAGGGCCTGCGCCTGCTGGACGAAAAGAAGGAGGAGTGGGTGGAATTTACCCATACCGTCAACGCCATTCTGGCCGGAACCAGTCCGGCCCTGGCATGAGCGCCCCGGCGGCGGCCCACCACCGCACCATCAGCCAGTTCTGCGACCACGTATGCATGTACGTCCGCTTCCGGCCGGACCACGAGGCCATCACGGCGGAGCTCACCGCTCACTTGGAGGACCATAAAGACGCCATTCTGGAGGTGCACCCGGACATGACGCTGTGGGAGGCGGAGCGCCGGGCGGTGGAGGCCATGGGGAATCCGGAAGAGCTGGGCCGCTGGCTGGACTCCATCCACAATCCCCTCTTGGGGTGGCTCCAGATCTGGTTCGTGCGGGCGGTGTGTATTCTGGCGGCCTTGGTGCTGGTGCTGGCTCTGCCCCAGGCGGAGCGCGTACACAATCAGGCCGCTGACATCCAGCGGCTCCGCAGCTGGGGCCCGCCGGACAGGGAGCATGTGACCGCCGACTTCGCGCCGGACGGGACGTGGACGTGGCGGGGCTACGCCTTCTCCATCCCCCGTGCAGTGGTGGAGCAGTGGGAGGGAGGCCAGAAGGTGTCCTATCTGCTGAGGATCGCCCACCCCAACCCCTGGCGGCAGGAGCCCCAACTCCGGGAGGGGATCTGGGCGGAGGACGACCTGGGCAACCGCTATTACTCCATGGAGGAACAGCAGGCTTTGAGCGACCAGGGCGCGTTCCGCGTGTATATGGGCAGATCCTCCGGGAACTACGCCGATGCCTATCCCTTCGCCACTTACTACGACATGGGAGTATCCAACATTGACCCGGCGGCCACCGAGATCACCCTCCATTTTGACCGCTATGGAGAGGATGTGCTGTGGCTGACCATCCCTCTGGAAGGAGGCGGTCTCTATGGCTAGGCGCCCCACTAACCCCGCCCGTCGGAAGCGCCGGACGGCCGTGTGCGCCGTCCTTCTGCCTCTCCTGCTGGCGGCACTGCTGCTGGTGCTGGACTTTCCCTTTCTCACCGCCCAGGGCGCTCTGGCCGCCACCCAAGAGCGGTACGCCTTCGGCCCCGGGGAGGTCATTGCCCGGTTCAGCCCCCAGCAGGAGGGCATGCCCCCGTTACGGTACTACATCGTCCGCGACGGGGACTGGTTCGCCTGGTGCAGTGTGGAGGGGGACGGCCTGTTCTGGCGCCCCGGCGCGCTGACTGCGGCCTGTCCGGACGGCGAGGCCCCCCTGGCCATTCTGGCTTCCCCCACGTTCGGCGGCACCAGTCCGGAGCTGGTAGTGGTATCCAGCGACCCGGACATCGCCGCGGTGGAACTGGACTATCTGGTGAAATCCGCCATCATCGACACCGTAGTTTACGTTCACGTGGAGATGGCCCGTCAGGAGCCGCTGGAGGATTCGTGCTTTTACTTCTCTCTGGAGGACGCCTATTCCCGCCTCTTTTATGAGACGCCTTCCACCGTTTTCCGCGTCCGGTACTATGACGCGGACGGAAAGCTGCTCTACGAGTCTCCCTATCCCGCCCGCTGGTTGGAATACCCGATCCTCGACCCCCATTTGAAGGTGGTGACTCCGTGAACCGCGACCATGTCGACCGCTTCTGCTCCAGGGTGTGCGCGCACGTCCGCTTCTCCCCCGATCACGCCGCCATCACGGCGGAGCTCACCGCCCATCTGGAGGATCACGCCGCCGCCCTGGAGGCGCGGGGCTTTCCCTCCGACGTAGCCGTCCAGCAGGCCGTGGACGCCATGGGCGATCCGAAGGAAATCGGAAAAGAACTGGACAAGAGCCACAGCCCCTTCCTGGGGTGGTTCCAGATCTGGTTCCGGGCGGCGGTCTGGACGCTCCTGCTTTTGTCCATCCTGACGGCAGCTTATTCTCTGCTGCACAGCACCTCCTCCCTCCGCCTCCCCTCCCAGGCGGAGGCGGAGTGGCTTCAGACGCACAGGAGCTTTCCCCAGGTGGCGGGAGAGCTGGATCCCCAGGCGGTGTACCAGGGGGCGGACTACCGCTTCTCCGTGGAGCGCGCGATTCTGCTGGACACCCATACCGGCCTCCGGCTGGACTGTCTGCTCCGGGTCTCCTGGCGCAACCCCTGGCTTCCGCCCCCCAACGCCGGGGCGCTGCTCCGCGCGGAGGATGACCGGGGCAACGAATATCCGCAGTTCCAGAACCGCCCGTTTCTCACCGGGCGTTACCTGCACGGAGGGCCGCTTCCGGGCGCCTCCCCCCTCCCTGTGCGCTACTATGAGCTCTCTATCTGCCAGGTCGATCCGAAGGCGGAGACCATTACCCTGTTGCTCGACCCCTTCGGCGCCGTCGAAGCGCGCCTCACCATTCCGCTGAGAGAGGAGAAAGCCCATGGCTAACCTGCCCACCCCCGCCCTGCGGAAAAAGCGCATCCTGCGGGACGTTTGCCTCCTGCTGCTGTGCCCGCTGGTGTTGCTTTTGGCCTGGGGCTTCCCCTGCTTCACCCGGAGTCAGGCCCTCTGGGCGCTTCAAAAGGCAAACTTTTTTGAGGGCGGCCGCGTTGTCGCCTGGTCGTCTCCCCCGGAAGACCGTGATACCGCCTATGCCGTCCTCCGGCGGGACGGCTGGTACGCCGTGGGAACCCTGCGGCGGGCGGGGCCCTTCTGGGAGCCCGTCCGGTTCAACGCAGTTCAGCCGGACGACGCGCTCCCCATAACCCTTCTGTTCGAGGACGCCGGGATGGCTCACAGCTTCCTCTGTGTGCTCTCCAGCGATCCGCAGATTGTGACCATGGAGCTGGACTACGTGGCGGGCTTCTCAGAAACCAGCTCGTCCCCGCAGCAGCTGCGTACCCTCCGGCGGGAGGCGGTGGAACACTGCTTTCTCTTTCCCTGTGACGGTTCGGCCTGGGTGCCGGTGGACGATCCCTTTCAATCCATCCGTCTCCGGGGTTATGATACGGCCGGAAATCTGGTGTATGAGTCCCCCGTGCCAAGCCTTTGGGCGAACTATGACTTCTCCCCAATGGAATGAGGTGATTCCATGGCAAATCTCCAATTTGAGGACTTCTGTCAGAAAGTGTGTCAGATGCTCCGCTGGAAGGCGGCACGGGGGCCGGTCTCTGCCGAGCTGACCGCCCATCTGGAGGATCACGCTGCTGCTCTGGAGGCGCGGGGCCTGTCTCCCGAGGAGGCTGCCGCCCAGGCCGTGACCGCCATGGGCAATCCCTACGCCCTAGGTCACGCGCTGGATCAAACCCATCCCCCCACGCTCCCTCGGCTATCTCGCCTCTTTCTGGCCGTCGGACTGCTGGCCCTGTTTCTGGGTATTCTTTTGGGACTCAATCGGGACAGCGGCCTCTTCGCCCTGGCCGGGGTGGTTCCCCAGCCGCCGGAACTGTCCTATGACACGGGGGACTCCCTGGTACTGAAGGGCGCCGCTGCCGGTGGCGGTGTGCTGGGGGCGTATACCTTTGCCTCCGCTGGCCGGGCCGGACTGGTTCATGTCCGCTGGGAGCTCAGCAGCGGTGTGAAAGAGGAGTACCAGCTTCAGGTTCCTCTCACTGTCACGGCCCGCCGCCCCTGGCTGCCCGTGCCCCTGGTGTATGAGGCGGATGCCTCATACACCGACGACGCCGGCGGCTCCGGCCCCTGCTCCCTCCGCTCCGGGGAGGACTATCTGCTGGGTGCCTCCGGCTGGCTGTACATCGCTGACCCCACCCCCGGGGCCCGGGTGTTCACCATTACTGTCTCCGCGGCGGGTGAGGAGATCTCCTTCACCGCCGCCCTGGCCGAGGAGGTGCCGCCGCTGTGAGCCGATTCCGCTTTTACATCTTTCCACGCCTCTGTCTGGCCCTCAGCGCCCTGGTACTACTGGGCGGGCTGTGGGTGCTATGGCTCTCCATGGGGCGGCCCATGCCCACCCAGGGGTTGGCCTGCCGCCAGGCGGAGACCGCCCGGTTCCTCCCCCACGGTACCACCTCCGCCTCCGGCCCCCTTCGCTACGAGAACGGCGTGTGGTTCGGCAAAGCAGACGCCTGGGCGGTACGCCGGGCCGGGGACTCCTTTACCCTCATGGAGTTGGAGCGAACCGCTGGTCTACTGTGGCGGTCAGAGGCCATAATGGACATCACCCCATCCCGCTGGGGGGAGGCGATCTGGGCTTTCCCCGCCGGACTGGACTACTACGACGTGTTTCAAGAGGGCTCCCTCGACAGCGAGACCTGGTCTGAGTTTACACCCGTGGCCGTGTCCGACGATCCCCGGGTGGCGCAGGTGGAGGTAACGGCAGTCTGGGTGGGAGATGAGGAGCGGGACGCCCCCGCCGCCGCCCTGGCGGAGCGGGGCGTCACCGCCTGGCTCTCCCCCGCCGGGGACGGAGTGTGGTCCGGCCCCTCCCTGTCCATACGGTTTTATTCCCCCGGGGCTGCCTCCCGCAGCTCTATCCTCCTGCTCTCCTGTCGGGGCTACGACACCGACGGCGAACTTGTGGCCTTCTGCGACTAGCCCCTTCCTTCGACGGCATATTCTTCCAGTATATGGTATGCTATACCCAAAGGAGGATATGCCATGAGACAGCTCATTCCTGCACTCCTGCTCCTCACCCTGCTGCTCCCTGCGGCGGCAGCAGCCCAGTCCCCGGTCACCCGCGCCCAGTTTGTGGCCGCCCTGTGGACCTGCTCGGGTGCTGTCCCCTACGATGCCAACGGCCCTTTCTCCGATGTGAATCCCAACTCCCCCGGTGCCACGGCTGTAGCCTGGGCCTATGATCTTGGGATCGTGCGGGGCACCGGCGGCACACTTTTTGTCCCTGACCGCCCCATCACCCGCGAGGAGGCCGCCGTCCTGCTCCACCGCTACGCCGCCCACCTGGGGCGGGACACCTTTCTGCCCAGCGGAGTGGCCGCCTGTAACGACTTTGAGGGGATCTCTCCCTGGGCGGACGACTCCCTCTACTGGGCCGCCGGCATCGGCCTGCTGGCGTGGGGCGCGGACGGCAGGCCGGAGCCCCAGGGCACCCTCTCCCCGGAGGAGCTGGAGCAGGCCCTCGCCCGTTTTTTTGATCGCCCTGTCCCGGCTGTTCCCTATCTTCTGGAGCACTGGTGAGCCCCCTTTCAAGCAAAAAATGCCTGGAACCGCATGGTTCCAGGCATTTTTATGCGACAGGCAGGCTAGTCCCGCACCATCTTCTCCAGCTCCTCCCAGGTGGGCCCCAGCTTCTCAATGTCTCCCCAGGTGGCAAAGCGCTCCTCCATGAGGGCCCAGGTGATGTACCAGTAGACATACCGTATGTCCAGATGGCAGGGCAGAATATCTTCCAGGATGGCCCTCATTGATTCAAACCCGTCCGGGATGCCTGGTACATCGGGGAACCGCACCTCCACAACGCCGGGCGTTTCCGTCTCGCTGGCCACGGCGTTGAGACCGCAGCCTTTTAGATTATCGTTGATCGCCGTCAAGGTAAAGCTGTCCCCGCCGATGCGCAGCAGGGCGGCCAGCGCCGCCCGCCGCCGCTCCAGGCTGGCAGCTACCGGCTTTCGGGCCAGCAGTGCCTCGACGGCCTCCAGCCCCCGTCCCTCTGCGGTGCAGATCAGCATCTCCCGCTGTACCTCCTCCATGGCGGCCTCTACCCCATCCAGCGCCTTCCCCTGGGCCTCCAGCTCACCGCCATTGGCGGTGCCCTCCAGCCCATAGATACGCAGGGGCCGGAGCAGCTCCCTGAGGTATGCCCCGTAGCTCATGCCGTCCCCTCCAGTGCCGCTACCGTCAGTGTGCCCAGTTGTGGCAGCTCGTCCACCGCTGCCGCCACATCGGCCGCCGGGGCGGTGAGGGCGTAGTTCTCCACGCCCTCCACCCCGAAGATCAGCGCCCCCAGCTGGGCCCGCAGGACACTCTGCCCCAAGAGCCGCCCGTCAAACCAGCCTCGCACGGCGGACTCCACCGCCTGCCGGACGGTGTCAAAGTCCGCCCCCGGCCGGGCCGCCACCTGAACCGACACATCCACCGTCCTTACCTCCGGCGCCTTCACCTGAACATCCACGGCGATTTCGCGGCGTTCCTCCAGATGGGCCGCCACCTGTTCCAGCAGTCCGCTGTCGGGCAGCCCCGCCGCCGTGGCAAGGAACACGTCCACCGTCCCCACGCCCCGGGGCCGCGCCACCACGGTAGCCGCCGCCACCTCCGGAAAGGAGAGGGCCTCCTGCTGGTAAAAGGCGGCGTTGGCCCCGTTGGGCATCCGCCGAAAGGTCTCCAGCACCCGCTCCCGCAGGCTCTCGTCCCCCTCGGCATCCAGTCCTCCGGAAAAGGCCTCGGGGTTGGTGCACCGGCTCACCCCCACCGGCGCCACCGCCATGGCCCGCACCGTCCCGGCCGCCGCATTTCCCGCCGCGCCCGGCTCCACCGCTCTGGCCCGCACCTGGGCGGAGGTCTGCCCCGCCTTTAAAACGCCCGCCTCGGTGGTCTCAAAGCGCACCTGGGCCGCCGTCATGCATACCGTCCCCTCCGGGATGCTCAGATCGGCCTCCGGCGGATGGTCCGTCTCAAAGGAGAGCACCCCGACCGCCGCTGTGGCCGCCCGGCGCTCCAGCCCCCGCAGTTGAGCATGCTTGTCCAGGTAGTCCCCCTGGGCCGTCTGGGGGAAGCACTGCCGCCCCACCCAGTCGGCCTGCACATACAGGGCGTAGAGCTGGGCCGCCACGGCGTAAAGTCGCACCGCCATGTCTCCGTCCCCGGCCAGCGCCATCCCTGTCTCCCGCTGAAAGGTGTCCACCATCTGCCCGTAGAGCTCCTCCACCGTCATCCCGTCATACGCCTCCCGTCCCAAGTATCAGGCGGAGCGCCTCGCCCCGCCAGTCCAGCTCGACCGTCAGTTCTCCCTCTGCTGACAGCTCCACCCCGGCCACCGACAGCTCCGCCTCATCGGAAAGTGCCTGGGCCACATACTGCCGGGCCAGTCCGGCCCGCTCAGCGGGCTTGGCCCGGCCGAGCCGGTAGAGCTCACTGCCCAGCGCAGGCAGCAGCGGAAAGCTCCCCCGCGGGATGGACAGCTTCCACAGCACCCGCTGCAGCAGCTCATCCGTCCCTTCCGCCCGCAGGAAGCCACCCGCGCCGTCGCTGACGTAGTCGCCGTTCCGCACCATTAGTTCCACGCTCAGCCCTCCCCTGTAAGCACCGGCTTGCCGTTGACCAGCACATCTCCGGTCAGCCGGATACCCCCGCCGCCGATGCGAATGGAGGCCGAGCCGCTGTAGATGAGCACCTCGCCCGCCGCCAGGTTCCAGTCCTGCCCGCAGGCCTGGCCGGCCACACAGGGGGCCTCTCCCGCCTGACCGGTCTTGAGCACCAGCACCTGCTCGCCCTCCTCCGGCCGCCACACATAGCCGCCCGGGCCAAACACGGGCAGCTCCCGCCGCTCTCCAGCCAGATACACCCCGGCCGGGTCGCCGGGCAAGGTGACCCGGCCCACCAGTGCTGTTCCGTCCGGCTCTGCCCTTCTCCGCCCCTGCTCCGAAATCCACATAAAACCACTCCTCCGCTATGGCTCCCCCAGCGTCAGCCGGGTGTAGGTTCCCGCCGCCTTCAGGCCGCATACGCTCTCCCGTACCCGCCAGAGGCCCCGTCCCGTCCCCTTGGCCAGGTTGAGCTCCACCAGTTCCCCCGGCCACGCGGCAAAGGCCTCCGGCAGCTCCAACTCTGCCTGCCGCAGCTCTTCCCGGGCGCGGGCCAGTTGATAGGCCCCGGAATAGCGCATGGCCTGATAGCTGCTCTTTCCCGGCATGGTGAGCACACGGCGGCACCGGCCGCCCCGGCGCAGGAAGTCCTCGTCCGCCACCCGCTGAACCTCCTCTGTGGTGCGGTCCCGCACCAGCACCTCGGAGAGCACCCCGTAGCGCTGCTCCCGCAGGCGGAAGCTCGTCACCGCCGCGTCCGCCCCCAGCACCAGCCGCCGCCCCTCCTCCCAGGGGGCCAGTACCAGCCGCCCCAGCCGGTCAAACCGGGGGGCAATTCCCCCGTAATAGCGGCAGAATTCATAGACCACCTGCCACTCGCTGCTCCCCGCGTCCACCGAGAAGCCCGGCACCGGCGGCAGCTCCGCCCCCCGCACGGTCTCAATGCCGTAGGGGGCCACGTGGTCCCGCAGGATATCCTCAACAGTGGCCACCTGGTAGTCTGCCCCCAGCGCCTCGTTGTCCAGCAGGCGGGCGGCCATTCCCCGGCCCGCCACGGTAAGGGTGCCCCCCGCGGTGTCCCAGCCCCGCTCGCACTCGTCCACCACGCCGGTGAAGAGCCGTTCCCCGTTCTCCTCCGCCGTAAAGCTCACCGCCTCGGCCAGGTCGTTCCCGCTGTCCGGCTCCCACAGGCAGGTGAGCTGAAAGCTGTCGCAGGGCGTGCCGCAGCCGTATTGAAACCGCCACTCCACCGCGTCTGGCAGGCGGATGCGCCGCCCATCCCAGCACAGCAGTTCTCCCCGCATCACGCCAGGCGCACCTCCTCCCCTGCCAGAATCAGGTTTGGATTTTTAATCTGGGGATTGAGGGCGATGAGCTCGGTCAGGCTGAGTCCGTAATCCCGGGCGATCCCCCACAGGGTCTCCCCCTGGCGCACCGTGTGCCGCCGCTCCCCCGCCGGCGGCCGGGCCTGTCTCCGGTTCTCCTCCGCCCCCGGTCACCTGTACGCCGGTGCTGTGTCCGTCGTATCCCTCCCAGAAAGCAAAGGAATACCCCACATAGTCCGCCCTGGGCTCCTGCCGGAGTGAGAGCTCCACAAAGTAGGCGTTGGAGGTCTGCCAAACCGGGTGAACCAGCAGCCCCGGTCCCCCGGCGTAGAATACGGTAGCCAGCTTCTTAAACTCCCCGTAGGCCCCTTCGCCCACGAATTCCCCCTCGCCCCGCATGACCCGCTGGGCGGGGCCCAGATCCTGGAGGTGGTAGCGCCCGGGCACCTTTCGCGCCCCCATAGTCCGCTTATATTCAATGGTGTAAACCCGCGGGTTGTGGGGCCATACATAGTCCTTGTACCGCATGGAAGCCAATCTCACAGCAGCCGGAACCCCCCATCATACCGCCGGGCGTCCCGGCGAAACAGCCGGTCCAGCGCCTCGGCCTCCGCCGGAGCGCCCACCGCTCCGCCGTACTGCTCCACCGTCACCACCCGCCTCTCCGTTCCGCCGCTCCACTCCCGCTCCATGCTCCTGCGCACCAGACCGTCGAGCCAGGCCGCCCCTGACCCGCTCCGGTATTCTGCGGCGCGCTCCGGCCGGGCCGGTTGAGCCATCCGCTCCCCCGTTTTTCCCGCCGTCTCCACCGCACCAGCGGTCTGGAGGCCGTCTGCCCACTGCTTCGCTCCCCGGTCCGATGGCTGTCCGCCGGAGTCCCCGACCGGGGCCTCCGGCGCATATCGGTTCCCTATCACCGCACCCGGTCCGGCACACGCGCCGGCCTCGTCCTGCTCCACTCCGCGCCGCGCTGCCGCGGCCTCTGCGGGCCGCGTATTCTCCTCCAGCCATACCGTCAGGGGGCCGGTCTCCAGCTCCGGGGCCTCGCCCTGTTCCTGCTCCTCCTGCTGTGCCAGCAATACCGCGATATAGTCCGTCAACCGCTCTCCCCCCGTTTCAGGCGTTCAAACCGCGCCTCGTCAAAGGCCGCGTTCTGCCCCGCCGCCGTCTCTGTCCGGAGCGCGCCGCAGGCCGGGCACCGCTCCTCCGCCGCCTCCCGTCGGCAGGCGGGACACAGCCGTGCCAGCTCCTCCTCCCGGTCCAGCGCCAGGTGGAGGGCGCACCAGAGATAGTCCCGCGCCTTCATCTGTTTGGCCCGCTCCTCCGTCGGAAGCGCGCCAAAGCGTTGGAGCACGCGCCAGCGAAGGCGCTCATAGGGCGCGTGCTCCAGGCTTTTTTTAACCCTTCCAGCCGCTCCTCCCCGTCCTCGGGGGAGGGGTTCTCCGCCCGGTCAAAGGCGGCCCACCGGCCCGCCAGCGCCCCGATCTCCCGGGCGGTCAGCCCCGCCAGAGCCGCCCCGCCGTCCGCGAACACCGGCTGTCCGCCCCGCTCCAGCGCCCGGGCCAGCAGGCAGGCGTTGGCGCACAGGGCGGCCTCCGCCTCCCCCCGGGCCAGCCCCTCCGCCTCCCGGCGGGCCTCCAGCACCTCCAGGGCGGAGAGAAGCCGCAGCTCCCTCCCGTCCTCCAGCTTCAGCCGTTCCCGTCTCTCCAGCATATCACACCGCCGTTTCAATCCGCCTGGCCGCTACGATGGTGATCTTCTCCACCACCATGGCCCCCAGCGCGCCGGTCTCGCCGATGGAGCTCCACTGGCAGCCGGAGTAGATGATCTTCCGGTCCGGCTTGCAGATGACCAGGCTGAAGTCCTCCAGTGCATGGAAGTTCAGCCCGTCCCGGATGGCCTCGTCGGTGGCGTACAGCCGGGTCAGCTCGATGACGTGGGTACGCTGACCCGGTATGGTGGCCACCGGCTCGTCCTCGCCGAAGGCCTCCACGGTCTGGCTGGTACGGCTGGACTTGGCGGTATAGCTCTGCACCACCGCCACCTTTTTGCCGTCCACCTCCAGATAGATGTCGCTGCTGGTTGGAAATCCCGCAACCTTCATGTTCCTTCCTCCCCCATTCTCACACAGTGATATGCGCGCTCAGCCAGATCTGGTTGAGCCCATGGGCCACGGTAAAGGAGAAATCCACCAGGCACACCGTGGGGTTGTCCGCATCGGCCTCTACGGAGACCTCACCGTATCCGGTAATGATCTCCCGCGCCAGCTTGTTTTCCAGCTCCAGCACCACCTGGGAGCGGATGGCCCCCCGGCTCTGCTCGGTGTTCTTGGCCCGGCGGAACCGGGCACGCAGGGCGTCGCGCACGGTGGGGATCACGTCGTCCACGATGCGGATGGTGGTCAGCTCCCGCCAGGTGGCGTCCGCCGCCTCTCCGGTCTTGGTGCGGGTGGTCACGCCCCGCACCACGCTGACCACCCCGGCCGCCTGCTCCACCGGGGTGACCCCACCCCGCACCAGGGTGTCGATCTCCGTATCCCCATACCGGGCCTCCAGCCCGTCCACGCCCTTCAGCTCCGCGCCGCCCAGGGGAATGGCCGGGTCGCTCTCCCCGGCGATGGCTCCCGCCACTGCCGCGGCCACCGCCGCGCCGCCGCCTTCTCCCACCGGGGCGGTGAGCACCACCCGCTCGCTGTTGAGCCCCTCGGCCCGCTGAACCAGGGCTGTGGCATTCTCCCCCGCCTTGCCGCCCACCACGGCGATGCGCTCCCGCCGCGCCTCAGAGGCGGCCTTCACACTGTCCCGCAGGGCCTGCTGCACGGTCAGCTCGCCGCTGTCGCACACCACCACTGCGATGTCCTCCGCCGCTTCCAGCACCGAAAAGGCCGCCTTGTAGCCCGCCTCTTCGGCCACCGGCACCGCCTTGACCTGGGCCGCGCCATTGAGGAACAGCAGCCGCACCAGCTCCGTCAGCGTTTCCTCTCCGCCGAAGGCGGTCACCGCCTCCTCATAGCGGTTAAAGGTGTAGAGCGTTCCCGCCGTTCCTGTGCCGCACAGGGCCGCCAGTCCCACGCTCCGGCCGCCGCCGCGGCCTTTCACCACCGTGGATGCGTCGTACCGGGAGTATACCCCCGGCCGCTCATGGTTTGTCACGCTCATAGATGTCCCTCTCCTCTCACAACAAAGTCCAGGAAGGTGCCGCCCTCGTCGGCTACGGCGTACAGGTATCCCTGACACACCGCCGTCACCGCCCTGCGGTAGAGGCCGGCCGCCCGGTCAAATTCCGTCTCCCCGCAGGAGAGCTCCCGCAGCGCCAGCCCGGCGGGTCCCTCCCACTGAAAGGCCTCCGCCATCCGGTCGTAGGCCGTCTGGAGCTCCCCAGCGCTCTCTCCATAGAGGTCCAGCCCGAAGGTGAGGGTCACCCGGCGGCCGTACAGCTCCTGCCACTGGCCGGTGCTCTCGTCGTACCGCTCTCCCAGGTAATCCCGAAAGCCGCCCGGCCCGCCCTGGCAGGCCCGCAGGGACACAGCGGCCACCGGCCCGCTCCGTTGCCGCCGCCGCTCCTCCGGGTAGGCGCATACCGCGTCCACCCCCTGCTGTCTCAGGAACGCCGCCATCTGCTCCCGCACCGCCTGAAAATCCAAGTGTTTTCCCCCTCACGTCTGCTCTGTCTGCGCCTCTCCGTCCTCCACCGCCAGCAGGGCCCACCAGTACAGCGTCTCCTCCCCCACGCAGACGGGCTGGGCCGCCCGCACCGCAAAGCGCAGCCCGTTCCACTCCACGCGCAGGCCGTTCGTTTCCTCCAGTGAGAGCTCCGGCGGCCCCAGGTAGAGCCACTGATCCCGCCGCACCGCTCCCAGCGGGGTGGGCAGCTCCTGGTACCAGTCCTCCCGCCGCTCCCGCACCGGCTGGAGAAACGCCCGGCAGGCCTGTTCTTCCTCCCCCCGCTGCAGGGTGACGCTCTGTCCGTACCGCGCCAGAATCCGCCCCCAGGTCCCGGTCATCCCGGCACCCCCTGAAAGGCGAAGCCACGGTCAGCCAGCCAGGGCCCCAGCACCGTCTCGGCCTGGAGGCGGAGGGCGGCCGCCCGGGCCGCCCCGTCTCCCTCCTGGATAGTGACCTCCCCGGCGGTGAACCGCCCGCCGCCGGTCTCCCCGGCGGCCAGCCCCGCCAGGGCCAGCCAGGCGCAGGCCAGGATAAAGGCGTCTTCGCAGTCCTCCGACCGCACCTCCGGCCGCAGCCGCCCGGCCAGCTCCGCCTGAGCCGCACGGCACAGGGCCTCCAGCGCCTCCTCCTGTCCCCCGTCCACATGCCCCAGGCTGCGGGCCATGTCCATAATCTGCTCCGTCATTTCAGCTTCAGCACCTTGGCCGCGCCGGTGAACAGCTTGGCGAAGCCGGAGATGCTGGTGATGGCGGCCCGCTCCAGCTGTCGGTCGATGAGCTTGTCGTACTCCACCAGCACGTCGGAGCCCTGCACCATCTCCAGGGCGTAGCGGCGGTCCAGGCCGATGAGGGTGCCGCCGCCCAGGGCGGAGGTGCGCAGCAGAGCTGCGCCCAAAGGGGTGTCCAGCCTGCCGGTGCCCTGGAAGTTGAGGCCGGTCAGGGGGTTCTGGAACTCCTCCAGCTTGAGCATCTGGCGCATCATGTCGCCGCTGACCAGGAGGGTGTTCATCTCATAGGGCTCAAACTGGCCCCAGAAGTCCACCAGCTCATCGTAGGTGAGGGTGCCCGCGGTGCCGCCGATGGGATCGGTACCCACGGTGAAGGCCTCGGCGGGGTTGTCGTTGCCGTCGCCGTTGAGGAGCACCTCGATGGCGTCCTCCAGGTGCATCCGGTTGATGTGGGCGCCGATCTGCCGCAGGGTGACCGAGAACAGATCCAGCTTCTGATAGCGGATGGCCTCGTAGGAGGCCACCAGCATCCGCCCCCGCTTGTGGAGCTTCACCAGATTCTCCTGGGTTTTCACCTGGGTCTGGGGGATGGCGGCGCCCTCCTCCACCCAGCGCAGGGCCCTCTGGTCGTCGTCCGGCACCGAGGCGATGGAGCGGTAGTCCATGCCGTCAAACCGGGTGACGGCGGCGGTGATGTGGGGCAGGAGGTTGGCCTCCTCCATGCCCTGCCGCACGGAGCGGGCGATGTACTCGGGGAAGAGGACGGCGGACTGGCTGGTGGCAAAGAACTTCTCCACCGCGTCGCTGCCCGCGCCCTTCACCTTGATGTCAAAGCGCTTGAGCTGCCGCTGATAGGCGTCCAGCCCCTCCAGCGCCGTGCCCTTATACTGCTCCGAGGGGTCCTCCCGCTCCAGCACCTGGGTGAAGGAGCGGCCCGCCTCGTTATACATGCCCTTTTCCAGTCTCAGGTTGTCAAAACGATATCCCATATTTCCATACCTCCCTTTCTCACAGGCGGATGACGGCGCCGCCGCTCTCCGCCCGCACCACCAGATATTCGCCGCCGGCGGGCGTCTCGGCGCTGTCCGGCCGGACGCCGCCGGAGCCGTCGGCCAGCAGCCGGTTCCACCCCTCACTGAGCGCGCCGCCGCTGGCGGCCACCCGGATCAGCCCGCCCAGCTGTACCGCCGCGAAGCCCTCCCCGGCGCTCAGGGCCACGCCGCAAAAGCGCTCGCCGTCGCCGCAGGGGCCGACGGTGCCGCCCCCGGTGAGCTTCACCACCTGGCCCGCCTTTACCCCTTCGCCGCAGGCAAAGGTGGCCGCCACCTCTCCAATTCCCTCAAATGAAATCCTGCTCATGCTGCCTCTCCTTTCTCCTCTGTCCTCTCTGCGCATGGGGCCGCTCAGATCAAAAATGCCCCGTCCCGCTCTCCGTCGTTCTCCCGCCCGCCGCCATACCGCAGCTGGGTCTCCACCGGGAACACCCGCTCGGCCTGCCGCTCCAGCGCGCCCTTGAGGGCCAGCAGCTCGTCATAGCCCAGCTTGTCCGCGATGCCCCGGAGCACGGCGTGCTCCAGCCCCAGCCCGGCCAGGCCGCCCAGGCGGGCCACCTCCCCGCGCAGGCTCTCCAGGTATTTCCGCCCAAGGGCGGCCTCCTGCTCCATCCGCATGTGCTTCATCACCCCCGCGTTTCTCTGGGCGGGCACTGCCACGAAGGACCACTCATAGGCGTCGGTGGCCCCCACCAGCTCGGCCCAGCAGCGCCTGCCGCCGTACTCCGCCCCCTTCTCGTGGGGGCAGGTGTGGAACTCCTCGCCGCAGATGGAGCACACCGACCGCTCCACCGCGCAGCCCACGCTGACCTCCTTCTTGATCCCCCCCTCGATGGCGGCGATCAGCTCCCGGTTTCCCTCGGTGCGCAGGAGGTAGGCGCAGCCCTTCAGATAGCAGTAGGGCTCGCCCGCCTCCGTCATCCAGCTCTCCCGCACCACCTCGGTTCGGTAGATGCGGGCCGCCTGGTTCCGGGTGCTCCACTGGTGGTCAAACAGACCGCTCCTGCCCACAAACAGGGGGGCCAGCTCCTCCAGGGTAGCGGCCGGGAACCGCTCGTTGTCCCGGTCGATCTCATTGTCGCACAGCCGCACCGCGAAGGCGTATACCTCCTCAGGCCGCAGCTTTTTTTTGCTCATGGCGTTGATCGCTTTTAGCTCCTCCGGGCTGACCTCCAGCCCGCAGTCCACGCCCGCCTCCTTGTTTACGTTCATCCCATCGCTCCCCTCATCTTACTCTGCGCCCTATACCCCGACGAGCCGCCCCTCTCCCTCCGTAGGGCGCGGCATCCCTGACGCGCCGCACTTTCCCGGGGACCCCGATCTGGTCTCCTCTGCCCGCGCCGGCACTCTTCAGCCCTCTTTGCCCTCTCGCGCCAATCGCAGCTCCTCCGCCTGCTCGCGGTACAACTCCGCGCGGGCCTCCTCGACCAGATCCTGGAGGTTGATGTCCTCCCAATCCACCGTCACCCTCCGGTCGTACCCGTGGAGGGCCAGCCACAGCTCGCAGATACGCTCCACCACAGGCTCCAGCCCCCGCCGGATGGCGGTGAGCTCGCTGGTCATCATGTCGGCCTGCTGGGTGCTCATCCGCTCGGTGGACGACCAGCTCAATCCCAACAGGAAGGGCGGTATGCCCGTCCGGGCCACGAGCTGTTCCAGAATCTGCCGCACCGGCACCTCGCTGTCCAGCACCTGGTTGTCCGCTCCGATCACCTTGATGTCCACGTCGCCCACGGCGACAAAATCGCGCACCCGGCCGTCCCGCCCCGCCTCCATGGCTGCGGACCACTCCCGGGCGATCTGGCGGCTGCGCTCCTGGGCCATGGACTGCTCCAGGGGCGCGTCCCCCGGCTTGTAGACCACCGCGAAGCGCACGTTGCCCATCCGCTCCCAGTTCATCCCCATCGCCTGGTAGATGTTCAGCAGGATTCCGGTCAGGAAGGGCATGGACCGCAGCAGACTCACGCCGTAGGGGCTGCCCACCTCCGGCTGAAAGGGGGTGAAGAGCAGCAGCTCCTGCCGGGGCAGCTCCCGGAGCTGCCCGTCCCCACTCCTTCCCCACAGGGTAAACTCCAGCGGCGACTCCCCCTCCCGAATCTCCACGTCCGCCGGGTTGCCGCACAGCACCGCCGCGATCTCCCGGCCCC
>OIZR01000879.1_pt1 | contig 17466 bp, 10 predicted proteins | sample 1588591 | NCBI WGS metagenome assembly OIZR01 (sample SAMN03283249) | human gut metagenome | biome: human-associated habitat; material: feces | host: Homo sapiens | place: USA | collected 2013 | reverse complement strand
CAACAGATAATATAGATGCTTATTATAAGGATAGTAAAATATGCATTTATAATTATGAACAGTTAAAACAGATTGGTTCAGATGCTTATGTTTACACGGGTGATAAGGATGGAAAGATTGGTTCTGGAGATGTAGTAAAGAGTGAAGGCACGGAGCTGAAATACGGTGCAGATGCCCAATACATTTTGATGAATGACATCCAGATGAGTACCGAACAGATGTGGTCCGTACCAGATTCCTTTACAGGAACTATTACAGGAACAGAAGTTGAAGAAAATGAAACACCGACTCTCTATGACAAAGAAACGGACACCATCTACATTTATAACCCATATCAGTTGATGGTGCTTGCACAAGAAGAATCTGAAACGGAACCAGTTATGACATTGGATTATGATGCACCACAGTTTGGTATGGGGCAGATGATTTATCCGGATGGAGAAGATCAGGAGTATCTGACTTATAGTAAGTCTCATAATTATGTGTTATCGCAGAAGTTTAATTCGGATAAGCCTGAGTTAGTTGCAGATCAATTGACAGAAAAAGCGGCGGATGGAGTTCAGTGGCTAGATGGTGAGCATGCAGATGGAAGAACAAAACCGGGACAGTTATACGTAACGGTTTCTGGGAAAAAATATATTCTGATTGGAAATGAATCACAGCTGAGAGTAATCGGAAGTAATAAGAGCGTAACTCCGAGACTGTATGTTTATTACACTCAGGGGTTGGTAAGTGGATTATTTGGTGGGAAACCTTTCTACACACCATACTATCCAGGCGATGCGGATTTAGGACTTGATGCCGTAGCAAAAGAAGGTGCAACAACACATTTTACAGTAACCGGGAATAAGCCAGATTCGGTTAAAGGTGATAATTCTTATCTATATTATAAAGATAATGGTAAGTATAAGCTGGCAGATGTCAATTTGACAAGCGATGATATTGTTACAGGACTGCTGAAGGGTGTAGGAGGACTGTTAGGGACATTATTGGGTGGTCTTACAGTTGGAACTGGTAATTTGTGTGGCGTTAACGACCAGGGGTTACCTGACAATAAAACAGCAAGTCTGACGAAGTTAAAGCAAGAGTATGGTGGTTTAAAATATTCATCCAATGCAAATTACATCATTTTCCGAGATGTTGACTTATCAAAGGATGGTGTGAACTCAAATAAAGAAGATGATCGGTGGACACCACTTATGGTATCGGGGGATATCAAAGGTGCAAAGTTAGCAGATGGACAAACAAAGCTTACGGATGAAAACACGATTCTGGCAACTGGAAGACCTGTGATTTCTAATGTGAATGTGAACCAGACAGAAGCAATGGATGGTTCTAAGTATATAGGAATTGGATTTTTTGGAACAATTACGAATGAGGTTAATGTAAACAATATTGGTGTCAGCGCCGGAACAGTCTCCGTATCAAATCTGGAATTACAAAATGTAAATGTACAAAATAACACGAATAAACATAAAAATACACAGACCATAATAAGTGGACTTACATCGGGGCTTGGATGGCTTGTAGGAGGTATAGTTGATTTATTAGTAGGAGTTTTAAGCTTTGGGAACGTAAACTTGAATCTGCAAGATACGTTATCAGCACTTTTAAATGCAAGGGCAAAGGATCCGACGATTTATGCAACAGGTGCATTTGCCGGAAGGCTGGTGGGAGATGTTTCCATTGAAAACTGTGATGTGACAGGAAAAGTCAGCGTTTCTAATATTAATGATCGTACTGGTGGGTTTGTCGGTTATACAGAAGGCGTAACACAGTATGACGGATTGTCAACAGCTCTTGGAGTAACGGTGAATGCATTATCATCATTGTTAAATGCAATTCCGGGACTTGGACTTGGAGATTTGATTACAATTCTTCTAGACAATGCATTACCGGTAGGCAACTTAATTCCTACTGGATACAAAAATGTAAATATCAAAAACTGCCATGTAAAGAATCTGTCAGGAACTATCGGATCTGCCGATAAAGATTATGCCGGTGGTTTCGTAGGACAGCAGGTAGGAACAAGAATCTTCGACTGTTCCTTGAAAAACAGTAGTTATTCTGTAACTGCAAAAGAATACGGTGGAGGATTTGCAGGAATCAGCAGAGATGCGGAAATCCGTGGATTGTTAAGTGATGTAGGTGTCGAACTTATCCGAGTAATGCAGCCACAGAGTATCTTGTTAAATTGCAATCTGACAGGATGCAATGTCTCAGTATCTGGTGAAAATTATCAAGGCGGTATCGTAGGAGCACAGGCAAACAGTTATGCGGTCAACTGCGGAGCGAATGGAAGCATCGCAGTTAAAGCAAGCAGAAGTTATGCCGGCGGTGTGAGCGGTATTTCAACAGTTGGATGGATTACAAACCTTGGAAATAAAGAAGTCAAGGATGCAAGCCTTTTAACAACAGTAAAAGACTTATTGACAGGACTCTTGTCCAGTGATCCGGAAAAAGCGGGTATGCTCTTGTCACTTGTAGGAATTGCACCATCAGCAATCCTGGGATGTAACATGGATTGTTCAGCAGTTTCGGTTGAGGCTGGCAAGAGTTATTCCGGTGGTATTCTTGGTGGTGGTGATGGCGTCTATATTGCAGAATCCAGTCCAGAATATTTAAATAAACTTCCGTACTGGAAACATGGCGGAGGGGATGCGAGCAGTGTAGCCCAAAGAGATAATGTGCTCACAGGATTAAAAACAGTTACGGCAGGAGAAAATCGTGTCGGTGGTATTGCAGGAAGCGTAACAACAGCAAATGTTACAGGGCTTTTAAATAATACGCTTGGAATCGGAAACTTCCTTGGATTTACTGTGCATCATGTAACTGTGACGGGAGTAAATGATGGATATACAGTTGAAGCAAAAGATAATTATGCTGGTGGAGCATTTGGTGAGGCTATTGGTGGAGATGTGGATACTGTAACATTAAATCAGGTAAAATCTGTTACGGCAAAAAACAGAGTAGGTGGTTTTGCCGGTTGTGCAGGTCCGGGAGATCTGGCAGGTGGAAATGGACTGACTTTGAATCTGTTAGGACTGAACAATTTGCTGAAAGTTGAAAATCTGCTTTCTGTGGCAGAAGGTGTCAGAGTTAAAATCAACGAAGCTCATGTAAATGGCATCGCAGGAGGAATGACTGTAGAAGCAACAGGCACAAATTCCAACGGCGAAGTAGTGGATTATACAGCTGGTGGTTTCATCGGAAAGAGTAACAGTTGTGAGATCATTAAGTCCGATGTGAAAAATTTAAAAGAAGTAACAGCAAATGATAAAGACGGTTTTGCAGGAGGATTTGTAGGTTCATCACAAACCGGAGGTCTTGTAGATGTAGCTGGTGAAGCGGATGTCAAAGCTTTGTTAAATGCAAATAAGTTGTTAGGTGCTGTCAAGTACTTGCTTCCTTCTTATACAGAGTGCACGGTTACTTATGTTGATAAAGGCGGAGTTGCTGCAGATACAGCAGGCGGTTTTGCCGGAAACTTCCAGAGTGGAACGGTTAACAATCAGGGCGCAGGAGAAGGTAACTATTATTCTGTATATAATCTGGATCATGTAAACGGACAGTCTTATGCCGGAGGATTTGGCGGAAATGTTTACTCCGGAGCATTGGCAGATGCTGGAGGTGGAATCAGCATTCTGGGCGGAATCACAGGTCTGAATATAAATGTTGGAGATCTGCTTAATCTGATCAATGCCTACATTCCATATGTGCAGTATGCCGGAGTTAAGTCAGACAACGGATTTACGGTTACTGCCAACAAAACGAAAACAGACGACAGCAATTCCGGAAGTGCCGGAGGATTTATCGGTTACGGAAGCGGTGTTCAGGTAAGCTACTGTGATGTTACGAACCTGAAGCATACAACGGTGAAGGCCCCGAAGGATTTAGAAGCAAATGAAGCGCCAACATACTATGACGAAAACGAAAGCACATATGCGGTGACAGGTGCCAGATATGCCGGTGGATATATTGGGTATATGAATATTGGCTCTGCAGCCTCTGTTGGAAAAGGCTTGAGTGTACTTGGTAAATCGATAGGAATCAATAATGTGCTGGATGCATTGAATGTTGTTGTTTCTACAATAGAACATTCTGATGTTACAGGAGATGTTGGAGGTTTTGCAGTAAAAGCAACCTGGAAAAATACAGCATCTGATGCATCAGCAAATGACATACTTGGTGATGCAGGTGGTTTCGCCGGAAAGATATCTGGCGGACATATTCAAGATTCCAATGCAAATAACTTCTCCTATATCATTGGACAGATTACAGCCGGTGGTTACGTGGGAGATATTGAACCCGGAAATGTGGCAAATGTACTTGGCGATACTGGTATCTTAGGTGGTCTTGTTGATGTGTCAGATACATTGGCATCATTAGCGGAGGACTTTGTACCGACGATCAGAAACAGCTCTACGATTTGTGTTCCTTGCGGTGGTGCAGTTCGTGCAGATGCGGCTTCCACAACACAGGTACAACGAGGTATGGCCGGAGGTTATGAAGGGCATAATGAAGGCGGTCATATCTGGGGAAACAATACAAAGAATTGGAAAGGTAAAGCTTATACCGGACCAACAAGTGTCTGCAAAGCAGTCCGGATCCGATCAGTATACGGAAAAGAAATTGCAGGTGGCTTTACAGGATATATGGAGTCAGCCGATACGGCAAGTACCGGAAACCTGTCCTTATTATGGGGATTGATAAAGGTAGATAACATCCTGGGAGCACTTAGCGTTGTTTATCCGACAGAAGAAAATACGGCAGTTTACGGACCACTTGCCTTGATGGATTACGAAACCTGGAACAAATGGGTAGAATTTGTCGGTAAAAAAGGTGGTTATGGAAGTGATCTTGCTGAGCATGGAACAGTAACTAATCAGGCTGACCTGGATGCAATCATAGGAAAGTATGCTTACGGATACAATGTCGTAGCTGGAAGAGCAAATTATCGAGATGAAATAAAACTGGCAAATGGTGGAGCAGCCGGTGGATATGTTGGCTCAATGCAGACTGGGACTATTACAAATGGACAGGCTTATCAGGCGAAGACAATTAAAGGGCTTCGATGCGCCGGCGGTTTTGCAGGAGAAATGATAAACGGCGGAGCAGCAAAGCTTGGAGGAGTTGATATCCTTGGTCTTAATCTGCAATTAGGACAAATGCTGCAGGTACTTAATGTCTTTGTGCCAGTAATCAAGAAATCTTCAGTAGAGGGTTATCAGAGTGGACTGATTGTTCAGTCAGAAGGTGTAGATGACAAAGATACCTGTGGTTATGCTGGAGGTTATGTAGGAAAACTGATCGGTGGGCAGATCTGGGGCGAAAATGATGCACGCTGCAAGGTCACAAAGCTGAGACGAGTTGACGGAAGAAGCTATGTCGGAGGATTTGTCGGAAGCTCAAGACCTGGAAGTGTATTAACACTCGATCCTACTGCAGGAGAAGGATTACTTAGCCAGCTTCTGAATAAACTGTTAAGTACACCGGCAGATTTGATAAAAGTATTAAATGCCACAGTCGCAACAATCCGTTATGCAGATGTGGAAGCCTGGGATGACTGGGGAATCATCGTAAATGGTGCTTATGCAAGTGGAAGTAATAACACTTCTTATGCAAAAGCAGCCGGAGGATTTGCCGGAAATCTGGAAGGAACGGTGCTCGGCAAGAAGGATACGGAAGAGGCAGGAGTTTCTGTACAGAATATCCGTTCCGTAGTTGCAGGTGAATATGCCGGAGGATGCTTCGGTGTTGCTGATGTAGCCGGAGTTGCCAATATCAGTGCAGGAAATGAAACCTCGCTTCTTGATAAATTGTTAAAGCTTGGAAGAACCGATGTGCTGGATGCGTTTAGAAGTTATGTATATTACGGAACTGTAAGCGGAAGTAAGGATGCTGGCTTAAGTGTCAGCGCAAACACAGCGATAAAATCCGGACAGAACAATCAGGCTACATATAGCGGAACAGCCGGAGGTTTTGGTGGCTCACTGTTAAATGGTTCTGTGAAAAACAGTAAAGTAATAGAATTAAGTAATGTAAGAGGTTTAAATAGTGTCGGAGGATTTGTCGGCTATTCTGGAAAGAGTGGAGTAGTTAAGGCAGACAAGATAGACGTTATTGGAGACAATACAGGACAGTTACTTGGTGGAGCTCTTGGAGTTATGGACATTTTTGGCTCTCACATTGATGACTGTGCAGTTACAGGAACGGATGATGGTTACACTGTGCAGAGTACAAATGGAGATGAGCAGATTGCCGGAGGATTTATCGGATATGCAAATCTTGCAAGAATGTCAAATTGTACAGCAGGAGACAAGACAAACCAGAAAATCGGACTGAAACAGGTAGCGTCAGGTGGAACAGCTGGCGGATTTGCAGGACGAACAAGTTTTGCTTATCTTGCAGATTTGAAGCTGGATTCTGGAGCAGTGAATATAATATTCTCGGTTGTTAATCGACTTGTAAAAGCACTATATTTGGATAAAATTCAGGAGTCTAATCTTCTGAAGATTAATCTTGGAATTATCAAAGTGGATGCGCTGTATGATGGCAAACTGCTTCATGTAAATCTGCTGGGACTGGATATTTCTGTAGGACTTTCAAAGAAGTCAACGGATAACGGCCAACAGACAGACCTTGCAATTATTACGATCGGAGATTCATCCATCAAACTTCCATGCGACGAAAAAGGACTTTTGAATGATAATGATGCCAAATCCAATATCAGTGTGAGTCTGATCAAGGCCAATCGAACAAGAATTGCAGATAGTAATGTCTACGGTGTCAGTTATGGATATGATGTCTATGCCGGTGGAGCCGGAAATGACAATGACGGTAATGCTAAAGACGGACGAAGTGGTGGCTTTGTTGGATTCAATGATGAAGGACTTTTGAAGAATAACAACATGTATTACTGTGATGTGGTTCGTGGAACAAAAGATCTTGTTGGACCATTTAGCGGAAAAAGTGAACTGGATACGGTATATGATTTCAATAGCCAGGAAAAGGTGGAAGGCGAAAAGAACAATTACCGTATTTATAGAAAATTGGATCAATCTTTAGATCAAATTGAAAAGAATAACAGTATTTTGAACAGCAGTCATGAAAAGGATGTTGCAAGCGGATGGGATATTTATACAATAGGACATATGAAACCGGTAAAGACCTTTGAGACTTTAAAAAATGCTGTTCTGGTAAGCAAGGGTGACTCAGTGAAAGCAGATCTTAATGCTTATGAATCATCAGCAAAAGCAGTATTGATGTCAGATACCAAAACAACATTGAATACGGGAGAAAGTGATACACCGGAACCATCCGAGTCACAGGATCCATGTGATGAGAACATCAAACTGACAATAAATAAAGTTTGGAAGGATTTAAACAATTTTGATAATTCAAGACCAAACAGTATTACGGTAACAATATCACGTACCTGGAAAGACAAGACAGGAAAGAAAACGACAGAAACAGTTCCTGGTTACGAGAGTTACAAAATAGAAGGTTCCATCGATAAATCTAAGTGGCAGGAGGTGATAAAGGAACTTCCAGCATACAAGACAGTTGGAGATGATATTTATTATTACACGTATTCCATCACAGAAGCAAAAGTGGATGGTTATACAACAACGATAGATAAATCGCAAGATGGATTTACCTTCACAATAACTAATAGACATTTCCCAGGTCTTCCGGATACCGGAGGATACGGAAGCTATTTGATTTACCTGATAGCTGTTCTGCTTTTCCTGGTATATTTCGTAATGAGATATAAAAAATGCAAGGAAAATAAAAAAGCAGAAAAACTATAAAAAAAATTCTCAAGAAAAGGAGACAATAGTTATGAAGAAAATGAAAAAAAGCATGGCATTAATGCTGGCAGCGATTATGATGATGGCTATGTCTGTCACAGCATTTGCCGCAGAAACAACACATTCACTTACTGTGAATGTAAAAGGTGGACAGGATCTGAAAGGTCAGACAATCAATCTGTACAAATTATTTGATGTGACAGAGTCAGGCGAAGCACCGAACAAGAACTATGCGTATACTGTAAATACACAGTATAAGGCTACACTGGCAAGTGTATTAAAGATCGCTGAAACTTCTAAAGATGAAGAGTTTGCAGCATCAGTGACTCAACTTGGATCTGATAACAGTACTGGAGTACAGAATTTTGCAAACACTTTTACTACAAAAGCTTTGGAAGGAAAATTAGCAGCAACAGCAACTTCTAATAAAATCGCAGAGAGCAAAACAGCATATACATTTTCAAATTTAGCAGCAGGTTACTATTTAGTATATGTAACAGGTGGAAAAGAGATTCAGTCTTCTTTAGTTACAGTAGATGCAACAACAAATACTGTAAATTTAAAAACTGAAGCGCCAAGTATTACTAAAAAAGCAGATAAAGAAACAGCTGAAATTGGTCAGGTAGTAAAATATACAGTAACAGGCGCAATCCCAGATACAACAGGATATGCTGAATATGTATATAAAATCTATGATACATTATCAACAGGTCTTGATTTTGTAAACGATGCAAATGGAACAGCTTGTGAAGGAAATAGTGTAAAAGTTACAGTAGCATTTACAGATACAACAGATGCTAGTACAGCACCAACACAAGCAACACTTGACACAAATAACAGCAAAAAAATGAGTCTTGACCTTTCTACATGGGTAAAAGAGAACCAGACAAATAAAGGAAAAGCATTCACGGTTACATATTATGCAAAAGTAAACAAAAATGCAGAAGTAACAAATAACAACAACGCTTCATTAGAGTACGGAAACAATCCAAGCGATATAACAACTACAACACCAAGTGAAGCAAAAACAAATACATATCCATTAGATATCAAAAAGATTAACAAGAAAACGAAAGAACTGTTAGCAGACGCAAAATTTAGTTTATATAGATCTGAAACAGAGGCTAAAAACGGTAAAAATGCTATTGCAGTAACAGGAAGTAACGGAAGTTATGTCGTAGACGCTGATTCGAAAAATACTGTATTTGAATCAGTAGCAACAGAGGCAGGAAATGGATATAACCTCCACCTTAACGGTCTTGCAGCGGGCGAGTACTGGTTAGTAGAGACACAGGCTCCAGAAGGATTCAACAAGTTGACAGATCCAATTAAAGTTACAATTACAAAAAATGGCGATACAAATTGGACTGTTAAGAAAAACGATACAGCAGAAGACGATAAAATCATCGATGTAGAAAACAGCACAGGTTCCCTTCTTCCATCCACAGGTGGACGTGGAGCAATCGCATTTGCTGTAATCGCAGCTCTTCTTGTATTCGGTGTAGCAGTAAGTTTCATCCGTGACAAAAGAAAAGAAGCATAATAATTTTACTAGAGATATAAGATAATATTTAAGGAAAGGGCGGTTATCTTCCACGGAAGGTAACCGCAATTCCAAGTATAACAACAGGGAGAATGAAATGAAGAGTAAGAAGAAAAAAAAGAAGATAACAATAAAAGATATTATTCGTTTGATCGTGCTTTTGGTTGCATTCTCCGTATTGTTATATCCAACGTTTAGTAGTTATTTGAATGAAAAGAATGGTTCCAAAGTTGTATCCTATTATGATGAGGAAAGCGTAAAGTTAAGTAAGGCAGAAAAAGAGCAGATGCTGGAAGATGCGAGAGCATACAATAAGGAAATGCTGGGAAATATTGATTTGATTGATCCATTTTCGCAGGAAGATGTGGAAATAGATGCTCGCTATGAGAGCCTGTTAAACGTAGATGGTTCTGGAATGATGGGATACATTCGCATTCCTAAGATTAATGTAGAACTTCCAATCTATCATGGAACAAGTGAAGCTGTGCTACAGGCAGGTGTCGGACATTTCTGGGGTACGTCTCTTCCAGTAGGTGGAGAAAGTACACATACAGTTCTGACCGGACATAGAGGCCTTCCTACAAAAACACTATTTACCAATATGGATAAACTGGAAGTAGGGGATATTTTTTACATTAAAGTCTTAGATGAAACACTGGCATATCAGATTGATCAGATATTAACGGTTTTGCCACAAGAGACAGATAGCTTGTCCATTGAACCTGGTAAGGATTATGCAACACTTGTTACTTGTACACCATTTGCAATCAACACACATAGACTTTTAGTTCGTGGAGAGAGAATACCTTATGAAGAGGCAACAAAGCAAGAGCCTGATACAAATATAAAACCAGAGTTATCTTTTACTGCTAAAGTGCTGATTGTAACAATTATAGTAATTTTTATAGGGCTGATGATAGCTATAATTTATAGTATACGAGATAGAAAAAGGAGGAAAGTAAGGTGAGAAAGAAGATAAGAAGTATTCACATTATTTTATTCGTTATGCTTTTTCTTGTCGGTAGTTTTATAGATATTTCAACAATCCATGCTGAAGCAGGAAGCAGAACAGGAAGCATTCAAATTATTTACAAGGGAAGAAATTGCTCAGATAAAGAAGTGACTCTTTCCGGAGCAAAGTTCTCGATATTTCCAATTCAATATATGAAAAATGATGAGCCGGTCTGGGAAGATGGTTTTAAAGATTCAGGTATATCGTTACAAGATACCAGTGCAGAAGCAAGAGAAAAACAAGCAAGACAATTGTTTGCATATGCTAAGGAAAATAATATTTCCGGATTAATGCAAGAAACAGATACTTCGGGACGCACGAGTTTTGGTGAACTAAATGAAGGAATTTACCTGCTTGCACAGATCGGAAATGTAGAAAGTGGTACAGATAAATTTGAATCCGCTCCATTCCTTGTTAATATTCCATCTGAAATCAATGGGAATGTAGAATATAATGTAACGATAGAGCCAAAAGCTGAATGGGTTTCACCAGAAACATCACCGAATAATCCAGATAAGCCAAAGGATCCGACACCTTCAAAACCAGATAAACCAAATACTATTCAGAAAATAATAAATACGGTAAAAACCGGAGATACAACAAATATAGTTGCATGGTTTTTGATAGCGATTGTTAGTCTTGGTTTGATTGTAGGCTTATATAAAAAAAGAAAAATGAAGTAGCTATTATTTAAAGAAAACTGATCCATTGCGGTGGAATCAGTTTTCTTGTGTTATACGGTTTAAAACGTTTCGGACATTAATGTTGAAGTGTTGATGCAACGGTACGATTGATATCGTTGTTTGATATTTGAGGAGCATAGAGCAGAGCTGTGAAATTCTGTCTAATGATATCCAGTGTCTTCTGCTTTTTTCGCAATTCCTGTTTTTCTCGGACAGTAGCAGCCTGTTCAGATTCAAGATGTTCAATCCGCTTCTGAATTTTATTAGAGCTTGGGATTTTGGTAACACCGAGATCCTGAAGCTCTTTTTTTAGCGAATCGTGGAGCTGGTATTCTGCCTGATGTTTGGTGCGGTATGCTTTTGGATTTTTAGCAGATTTGCAATCTTCAATCACTTTACGGCAAAGCCGGTAAGAATCACAGTGTTTTTGAATGATTTTCTGCGTGCTCAGTTCACTGTTGATTTGTACTATTCTTTGCTCAGCCGCTTTAACAGAAGCATCAACATCAGAAACATGTTGTTGGAAATCCTCATAATTCAGCAGGTTATTTTCGGAAAGATAGTTGAAGGTGCGGGCCGCCTCTTTCAGATTATTGAGTTTTGCCCATCGTTCAAATCCTTCTCGATTCCCAGTTGTGACATAAGTGGAAATATTGATATACAGGCGAGCTTCTATGGACAGATGCTTTGGAACGTTCGCTTTGCTACGATTTTTAGCCAGACGGATGCGGACATTTTCTTCGCTATAATAACTTCCAAGAGATTTCATATAAGTGAAATTCTTCTGCTCCGGTGCACGGAAGGATAGATGTTTTCCCTGTCGAACTTCATATCCCGCTAACTGCATTTTTTGTAGAAATTCCTCATAGTTGATGGAAGTCCAGATTGCCTTATCAACTGCAACACGCAGTTTGGCTTTCCAGCTGGTCCCACGATGATATTCCATGTTCTCTTTATAACTTTTACCTTTTTCTCCAGTTGGCATACTGGTGGCAAGTCCATTTTCATGGCAGATACGATTGCTGATCCTGCAGAGCTTATGGTAGCTCCGCTTATTGGAAACATACTTGTGATGGTCAACGAAGCTGGCAGCATTAAAGATGATATGGTTGTGAATGTGGTTTTTATCAACATGGGTACTGATCACGTATTCATATTTTCCTTTCAGTACTTCGTCTGCAAATTGCTGTCCTAAGCGATGGGCAGTTTCGGCATCAACTTCTCCAGGTTTAAATGACTGGATTAGATGAAATGCCAGATTATCGCCTTTGTCCATTCCATTCTTTTTTGCCATTTCTCTTGTCATGGAAAATTCAAGATCTGCAGTATCCGGGGAACAGCCAAAACTGGAAACTAACAGTTTTTCATCTGTTTTATCTGGATTCGTGATGTAGTCTAGAGCTTTCTTGTCTGTTACTTTAATTGGGAAGATCTTAAGATACGCCATAATTCTTTCACCATCTCTTTCAATTCTTGCATTTCTTCCGGATACAGATCTCCGGTGCTGTTTACTTTTTTTGCAATCTGATTAATATTCACACCAATCTTATGCATTTCTTCATATTGTTTTTTTAATGGAGTAGTGTCTGTATTGACAATATAACCGTCGATTGCCATTTTACGAAGGTAGGCTCCCATATTTTTTGTTTTTGATTCAATCATCTTTCTGCGAATCAGCTTCTTTTCTTCCGGGGAAACACAAAACAAAATTTGTATATTTCTTTTTCTCTTTGCCATAGGCAGATTCTCCTTTCATTGGTTCTTCGAAGTAGTGACTTCTGAGTTTTTAATTTAGGGCAGGGTTCCCTAAATTGTTGGTTTTTCGGAAGTGTATATACACTTCCTGTCCTTGCTATTTACCGGTGGCACAGCCGCCGGAAGAGAGTCTTTAAAAAAGATCCCTCTATAAATAAGGTACTGAGAGAAGAAAAAGAGGACATCGAAGCTCAGAAGTATGACGCAGGCATGATTCTGTGGTATAGTAAAATCTGAACGAGAAAGAAGAAAAGAGGTCAAACCGATGTCACGGAAAAACCATAAGATGATAGATGGGAGACTACTGCAAACGAATAAGAAGTATTCCCAGTTAAAAATGAAGCAGAAAGAAAAGATTGCGGAATGGATGTTTCAGGCAACCAGAGATTATTATATGAAAAAATATACTTTTCCGAATGACAAACATCTGGAAGAAGTGGTGGATTCTGTTTATGAAAAAATCGAAGATGCAGAAATCTGGATTCCATATGGAGAGGTCTTTAAGCATTATAAATCCAAACGATCGGATATCAACAAACGTGTCAGAAAATCTCTGAATGAAAAAGAGGAGAGTCGGATTGAGAAGGTCTGCTTTATGAATATGTGTATGATTCAGGATGATAAAGGAAACGTACTGGCTCTGGATAAAGTAAATGATAGTTATACCGGTACGACTTTTCCAGGTGGTCACGTAGAAGCAAATGAGATTTTTCAGAAATCTATGATTCGGGAAGTGTGGGAAGAAACAGGACTTACGATTGAAGCACCGAAGCTTGGCGGATTATATCATTGGCATAAGGGCGGAGTGCATTATGTCATTACCCTGTATAAATCGGATAAGTTTACCGGAGAATTGAAGAGTTCTGAGGAAGGAAGAGTTTATTGGATTCCGCTGGAAGAGTTGAAAACAAAAGAACTTGCTACAGGTATGGAACACGTTTTAAAGATTCTGGAATCAGAGCAGGTGGATGAGTGCTATATGCATCTGGAAGCAGATGGATATGTGGGAGATTTGTATTAAAGAATTACATGAGAAATGGCTGCCTGCTCATTGGAGAAAAGACGGCCATCTGCCAGTTTTTCTTACCGATGCAAAATCCACGGATTGCTCGTTCACTAGCATTATTATCAATTGGAACTTCTCCATCTTCAAGAAAAACACGTAAATACTTTTCTTGGTTTAAGATATATGTATAGGCCTTCCGAAGTTGTCCACTTGCTGGCACGGTTGGTTCCATCTTTTTGAGGTACACAAACAAGGCATCAACTAATGGTTTTATAACCAGTTGTCGCTGCATAAGTCTTTCTTCAGAAGATAATTGACTCAATTTACCTTCTTCTCGATATATCGCCTGAATCTGTTTGATTACCAGAAAAGCATCGGATTTATTCTGATGAGCTTTTGGAATTACGGCGAGTGCTTCATCGAACTTCCTTCTAGCATGAACCCAGCATCCTGCAATCCGTAGATCTTCACGTTCCTTTTCAATCGTGTGATAGACCTGATATCCGTCCGTTACACAGATACCGGAATAATCTCGAAGGAATTCTCGTGGATGTGAGCTGTTGCGAGTTTTATGATAATCGTATAAAACAATCTGTTTATCCGCATAAAGATGTCCAGAACGATATACCCACATGTAGCTTTTTGATCCAGCGGAGCGTCCGTCACGATTGACTAAAACTGGCGTTTCATCTGCTTGGATTACATGATAATCATAAATCTTTTGATGGAGATAATCATAAAGAACTGCTAAATAGCTTTCTCCTAATCGTATCATCCAATTAGCCATGTTTTGACGTGTGATGGTCAATCCATAGCGGGAGAATTCTTGCTCTAAACGATATAAAGGGATTGCATTTACATACTTACCATTTATAATTGCAGCTGCAATCGTAGGAGATACCAAACTACCATGTAACAAAGCCTTTGGATGATCTGCTTTTAGAATACGACCATCTTTTTTGCTTGCATAAACGCCGACATGATGTTTGTCGATTTCTACCTTTGCTGGAATAAAACGATATCTCTTAGAGATTGCATCTGGAAGCTGTTTCCATCCGTTTTCTCCGAATTCCTCTGTTAATTCTTCTTCTGTCATGTAATGATTAATGACATTAACAGGAAGACCTTTGATATCAGCATCTTTTTTACCGACTGCTTTTGGTTTTCGTACTGGTTTACTTTCTAAAGTATCCGGTTCCTCTGCATCCAGATCAGACACAGCTTCTGCTTCATTGAAGAAAACAATGGTTCCATCAACTTCCATAAAACAGATTTGTGAAGTATCCATCATTTTCTCAGAAGCTCTTCCAAATCTATTTTTATTAGCAAGTGTAATCTGCTCAATCAATACTTCCATTTTTTTATTCAGATCCTGGATCTCGCCTGACAGCTTATCATTCTGATCCTGAAGTTGAAGGAATAAATTTACAATGAAAGACTTATCCAATGTATTCAGTTGTTCTTCAGTGAATTTGAATGCCATTGTTCTGAACCCCTTTTCTTTCTAGCAGTATTTTAGCAGAAATCAGGAGTTTTGGCGAATCCACTCGTTTTTGTTATTCGTCATTTTGACGGTGAATAACAATCATAAATATCTCAAATTTCAGAGATATTTATGACTGTTATCCACAACATTTATACCAAAGATGTTTTTCATAAAAAGAATTCCTACATCTGTATTCTGGTTGTGAATAACTAGTTTTTAAAATCGTATCTAGCGTTTTTTCGTGTAAAAAAAAGAAAATTTATTTTCTACGAATTGCACAATGCTACATGGTTTTAGGCGGATTTTTCAGTTCTTTGATCGGATGTTTTGCAACAATCGACAATCCCTGCATCAACATTTGAAATTGCTCTGGTGTAATCTCCATAGCCTCTTCCTTTGTACGTGGCCAACTAAAGCCACCGATGTTTAGTCTTTTATAAAGAAGCAAAAATCCATCACCTTCCCAAACAAGCCCTTTAATTCGATCGGTTCGTTTTCCGCAAAACAAGAACAAGACATGTTTTTGAAAAGGATCCAATTCAAACTGAAATTTAATAGTTGATGCCAAACCATCAATTCCACGTCGTAAGTCGGTGTATCCTGTGGCAATAAAAATTTTTTCAAATCCAACAGCATCATTAAGCATGGAGAAGACCTCCAACCTTTTTGAGAAGATCTTCCGTAGCTGTGTTTGATATTTCAATTGAAACAGAACCTCTTCGGATAATAACATCCGGTTTAAAAGGATTAGCAGATATACTTGCTTGATCAGTCATTTTGATTTCAATAAAATCTGTAGTTGTTGGAGCTGCATTCTTTTTGACGGCAGGTGTTAAGGTGTTCTCTAATGTAGTGAGATATGCTTCTTCTCGGAGAATTCGTTGCCAGTAAAAAAATGATTTATCTGAAATACCATGCTCTCGACACCAAGTCGTTTTAGGCATTCCACTGGCAAGACATTCTTTGATGATATTTGTCCATTGTTCACGCCGAACTTTATGAGTTGTTTTATCCATGAGATTATCCTCCTCTAAAAAACCTTAGATTTTTTAAAGTAATTATCTCATGAAAACTAGCAAAAATCTTGGTACCTACTATTTACCGTTTACGTTATTTGTGTTGAATTAGGTAGAATAAGTAATGGTTAGATAATTTTTCCAATAAATTCTCCAATTACAGCACCAATAACCATAGAAATAAGTGTCCAAAGGATTTGGATCCACCATGTATCTTTACAATAATTTAGGATTCCTGGTCTTATGTCAAGAAAAAGTACAAATTAAATGTAACCAATTTTCTCTATGCTTAGCAAAGCTTAACTTGCTCTTTCTATCGCATTATCTTCTAGATTTTTCAGATATTCTTCCTCATATTGGGTTGGGGATAAATACCCGCAATGGCTGTGAATACGTACTGTATTGTAAAATGTTTCTATTACAACTGCTATTTGCGATCAACTGGAGCAGACTGTTCAAGGAAATATTACTGCTCATGCTTCTATATGGCGGAGCCTTTTTTGAAAAAAGAGGTAATAAGACTGTTAAGGAACAGCAGGTAGAACGACAAGGAATTTTTCTTACAAACTATGTGATGATAAAGGAATGATAAGTTCAGTTTGACACACTGAACCACCATAAAAACTGAATATCCAGTCGCCCCGCAGTGGCACACAAAGCAGTAAATTCGAAAAAGATTTGCTGCTTTTTTGCGCTCATTTTTGGCAAATTTCCAAAAGTTCCGTATTAGATAGTGAAGTCAAAAAGACTGCTGTTTTTTTCAGACAGCGGGCAAAACGCAGCTTCCAAAACGCCTTATTGTCAGTAAAGACCAAGCCGCCGGAAAAGTTCTTGCCTGAAAGTCCGTCCATTCTGCTCTTTTGTGATTTGTAGGGAGTAAGGGGGGAATATCAGGCAGCCGCCTTTTATAAAAAAGTTGGCTACGATTTTCTGGAAAAAGTGGCAGTAGGAAGTAAACGGCAGTCCGGCAGTTTCTTAGAGCAAGATTCTACCGGCTAATTATTGTTGAAGTTTATAGACAAAAGGGTTAGAAATTAAGTGTATATCTTTCGTAAAATTAGAGATAATCTAGATTTTAAAAAGTAAAAAGTGATTGGTTACTGTTCAGAGGTATGCATAAGTCATTGTAAAAAATAACGAAATTTATTTTT
>OIZR01000869.1_pt1 | contig 17662 bp, 32 predicted proteins | sample 1588591 | NCBI WGS metagenome assembly OIZR01 (sample SAMN03283249) | human gut metagenome | biome: human-associated habitat; material: feces | host: Homo sapiens | place: USA | collected 2013 | reverse complement strand
CACCAATGCGGTGGGCGCATAAAGGAGAAAGAATGAGGGCTACGTTCACAAAACCTTATCCGCGGACATGCCCACAATCCTGTATCGCTCTTGAGGAAATATTAAATCCATAAACCATTAGCATCATCATGAGGATATAAACGGCATATTTCACGATGAAGTGCATGACCTAAATGAGCAATAGAAGAATGAAGAGTTACGCATTTCTGACCATCCTCAAAAACAATATCAGATGGAGAAGAAACATAAGGAACAACAAGCTGGATTAATTCTTTCTTAGTTCTTGGAGATTTAATCCCGGATGGCAGAAACTTTCTAACATCATTCATGCGCAAGCAGGAAAGCAGAATAGGAATATCTGTTACGTCCTGCGCGAGATTGTTGGAAATAAGCTTGTCTGCAAATGCGGAATCCAAAAGCATTTGGCCGGAATTATTGTTCCCACAGATGTAGCAGAAATTACCAAACTGCTTTTGTTCATCTTCTGTAAGAATGTCAACTATTAACTGCATTGCTTCCGGTTTGGAAAGAACAGTGGAAGACGCAGAGGAAACAGAGACACCAAGGTCAAATTGATGTAATTCATGTGCAAGACGGTAAATGTGCTTGCAAGGGAGATTCCGGCGGGCGAAGTCAACACAAGTACAACTATTGAGCGTAGTTGAATAAACAGAAGACTTTGAACCCTTGAAGTTACCAGAACATGAAAGCGGATCAACACTAACAGGAGTTAATTTTGCAGAAGCTGCACTTTTCTGCCGTTTGACTTGCTCTGGGTCAGAGTGAATGGATAAATCCCATTCGTTATTAAAGTCCATAAGATTACCACCTTTCTATATGTATGTATTTCAATCTGGCGGGATTGATAAATACAGTATAGCAAAAGAGGAAGGAAATAGAAAGAAAAAGCACCGGAAGTCTCAGAGGGACAGCAGGTGGCATGAAAACAGCATTCCGTGTTCTCTGCCGTATGCTATGCCGTGGGAAAACATGAGCCTTTCAGCTGAATTGCAGCCCGACACGGCTACAAAGCAATTATAGCAGAGAGGGAACAGAAGTGAAAGAGAAATGGAAGACGGGAGGTGAAAGAGAAAGTGGGAAAAGAAAACGGGGAATTTGAAAAATTCACAGAAACATTTGCCAGATTATGCACGAAGTATGCGGAGTATGTGGAAGCAAAGGTGCAGGCAAGCAGCCAGATTGTGACCGAACCAGCACTGGTTGAACCAGTAGAGAACGCAGCACAGCTGATGGAAGAAGTAAGAGCGGTCAACGTGCTGGCGGTCACAATGGGGAGAATGGAAGCATTAAAAACCGGGAAGCAGTTTGGAAACAATGCCGGAATTTAACGCCGAACCCATTCTGATAAATCAGTGGGCGGGTCAACAGAACCGCAAAGCAAGTCCCATTCGTCACACCCAGTAGAGAATGTGAAAACATCATCTGCGGCGGCGACAGCAGAGGAATAAAAACCGTAAACGGTATTTTCAATCTGCAATGAGTATTTGCCGGAATTGTTGCGGTATATCCGCATAAGCCCGACAGGACTTCTATAAACCCACATAGCAACACCCCCTTTCAGCTGAATTGCGGCCCGGTACGGCTACAAAGCAATTATAGCAGAGAGGGAATAGAAGTGAAAGAGAAACGCACCGGGAGCCGCAAAGGGGCAGCAGGCATGAAGCTTGCGGGGCGGGTTCGATTCCCGCCCGGCGCAATCCGGGGGAAGTCACCCCCCCAAAAAAATACGCACTGCGTCAAGAATGGCAGCGGGCGGACACGCTATAGGGTCCGTAGTCGGTCAACAGGTTTTCGGGCAGGCGGCTTTTAAGGTGAAAGCGGCAGCGGCAGTGCAGAAAGGATGGTGAAGCGGAAGTGGCAATACCAAAGAGATACACTGGGGAAATGCTTAAAGGTAAGAAAGCCCGGGTAGTAAGGACGTTTCGGAATGGAGCGGGAAACGTGGCCCATGCGGGCACAAGCGTGACAATCAAAAGCGTGGACGGGAAAGGTCTGACCGTCCAGACGGCGGAATGTCCCCTGTGCCATCAAAGCAGCTATTTTACCCTGGTGTCCAAGGAAGACTTGGAACTGATCATTGAAGCGCCCCCGGTGGTGCTGGATGAAACAGAGGTGGAGCAGGCGGGGGCGGAAACCCTGGCGGGCAAATTTCTGTATGGCATGGAGCGGGACCAGGAAACGGGCTGGGTAAAAATTTACCCCATGAACAGTGAAGGCAAGATCACCATTCATGGGGTAGAGGAAGCCAGAATGTTTATAGATCATCTGCTGGATTGTTTCCGATGATGGTATAAACCTTTCCGCTTCCCTGGGCGGGCAGGCGCTTCAAGCGGTTTTGCCGCATGTACATGGAAACGGCCTGCTTACATTCTACCTGGGTAAGGCGGCGGTAAGCATACACATACAGCGTAAACCCGCCAACCCTTACCGTGGTTACAACGTCCGGCCCGGGAATGAAGTCTGACATATTACACCCCCTTCCTACTGGACTAGCAGCCCGGCACGGCTGCTGGCTTTAGTATAGCAGAGGGATAGCGGAAAAGGAACAATCAATAAAAGATAACAGGAAAGGAAGTTGAAGCAAAATGCTGGAAACGTTTCAGAAAAAAGTTGAACAGGTGGCGGAAAGTTATGCAGACCTGGTGCTTTCAAAAATTAAAGACACCCAGACGGCGCAGAAAATGACGCCGGAAATCATGGGCCAGGTCAATGAAGGTATCAGAATGTTAAATCAGGTAGCCAACACACTGGAAAGAATAAACCGCATAAAAGCGGAGCCGCCTGTATGCGGTGAGGCAAAGGACTAACATTTTTCCCAGCCGCTTAAATCGGTGGGACAGTCCAGGACGGTTCCGCCCAGCCGGTCCCACTCATAGCACCCGGTACAGTGCATATACACATTGTCGGCCTCTGCGTGGGGAGTGTTGCAGGCTTCCCAGCAAACGCCGTCATAATACATTCCGTAACGCCTTTCTGATGGAATGTATTTAATGTAAATCGTACCTATGGGACTATCATATTTCCACATAATAACCCCCCTTCCTACTGGATTGGCAGCCCGGCACGGCTGCTGGTTCCAGTATAGCAGAGGGGCAACAAATTTGAAATAAGGAGGTAGCCAAAATGATGAATAAGGAAAAGCTGATGGAAACCATTATGCCCCAGGACAGCAAGCAGGAGGCGACAGAGGTCGTGGACTTTCTGGGCACCCTGGACCATGAGGAGAAAAAAGAAATGCTGGCTTTCCTGCGTGGCGTACAGTTCGGCAAGCGCCTGGGCATTGACGCCACCAAGGTGCTGGCGGGTTAAGGAGGGCGGAAAACATGGGAGCAGTAGAAGTGCAGGGCACATTTAACGCCCAGGCGTTCTTCAACGCCCTGGCCGCTATCCTGTCAAAACGGGAACGGGTCAATATCACCGTTACCGTGACAGAAAAGAACCAGCCCGCAGAACCTGTGCGGGCTGCCGGATAGGAGGACATCGGAATGAGAGAAACAGCAAAAACAATGCTGGCCGTTCTTTCTGTTGGAATAACTCTGATTATCGCTATTGTAGCCAACTTCAAGTATGAAGAATGGAGGGTAGAAAAGGTGGCGGATAAAGAAATGCAGCGGGAGATAATGACATGAGCCAGAAAATGCAATATATAGCCAGTTTTTCCGGCGGGAAAGATAGCATGGCCAGCATTATTCTGGCACATGAACACGGGGAACCCTTAGACCTCGTTATTTTCTGCGAAGTTATGTTTGACCAGGAGATCAGCGGAGAGTTGCCGGAGCATATCGCCTTCATAAAGGAAAAGTGCATACCGATTTTTAACGAATGGGGATACGAAACAAAAATACTACACGCTGAAAAAACATACATGGACTGCTTTAACCACGTTCTGGAAAAGTCAAAGTACCCGGAACGCATAGGTAAACGGGCGGGTTTTCCTATGGCCGGGAAATGTTGGGCAAACCGTGATCTAAAGGTAAAACCAATCAATGACTTTTTCAAAAGCATGGACCCGGAGCAGATCACACAGTACATAGGGATAGCCGCAGACGAACCCAAACGCCTGGAACGCTTAAAAAGCGGGAAGCCCCGCAAAATATCACTACTGGAAAAGTATGGATATACGGAAAAGATGGCTTTTGAACTGTGCGAAAAGTACGGTTTGCTATCCCCTATATATGATTTTGCTCCACGGGGGGGTGCTGGTTCTGTCCCAATGCCAGATATTTTGAACTCAAACACCTGCGAACATTTCACAGGGACCTGTGGGACAAACTTTTGAACCTGGAAAAGGAACCCAATATAGTAGGGAAAATATGGAACACACTGATAAAAAGAAGCATGGCGGACAATGAAGAAATGTTCTTCTGGGAAGAAGCACAGATGGACATATTCGACTTTTTATAAGCACAAACAGCAAAAAGAGAATGACACCCGCAAGGGTTCATATAAAAAATTCAATGGAGGGCTGAACAATGATTATTAAACAGCAGAGAATTATTAAGGATGAACAGGGATTGCCTAACTACATGACGGCATTTTACTGGACCGGGAGCAAAGACCCGGCGGAAGCGCCGCCCATGTTCGTGGTTCGTGGTGAGGTTGTGGATGCCATTCTGGTTTCACAGTTCTTCAACACGAACATTAACGGCACACCCTGTTCTTTGCCGTTCCGGGAGCCGTGGACCAGAATTTCCATGGATAAGGCGGCGGAAGCCTGCCGGAAGAAGGGTGCAGGCTGGCACCTTCTGACCAATGCAGAATACGCCTACCTGTTGAAAGAAAGCAGGGAACTGGGCACGGAGCCGCACGGAAACACGGCTGCTGGACAGGACTATGATCACCAGGAAGAAAAAGGCGTTACATATGACGGCTACAGGACATTAACAGGGCTTGACCCGGAAACATGGAGCCATGACCACACAGAAGGCGGCGTATATGGCTTGAAGGGCAATATCTGGGAAATAGTCCAGGGCCTGCGCCTTCACCATGGCACTGTGGAATATATCAAGAACAATGACGCAGCGGCGGCAGAAACGGACACCGGGGAGGATAGCGCCGCATGGCAGCAGGCACTGGCAGAAAACGGCAAGGCTGTGAGACTTTCCGCCAGCAACGGCGTAAAAATCACCACAGGAGCCGTGGAAGCAGACTGGAACGGCGCACATATGCGGGATGTGGAACTGGAAGGGCTGGACGAAGTACCGCAGATTTTGTTTGATCTGGAAATCCTGCCGCCGGACTGGAAAGAGCGCCAGGACGGAATTTATGTAGATAGCGAACTGAAAGAAGCCGTTCCGTTCCGTGGTTCGAGTTTCCACGGCACTTCCTACGGTGGGGCGTCCGCTGTCGGTTTGGACAACCCCCGTTCCAACGTCTGCACGGACATCGGCTTCCGGTCCGCTTTATATCTGAAATACAGCAAACCGACAACTGAATAACTGGTCGGGGCGTGGCAACGCCCCGCAGTAAACCAAAAGAAAAAGGTCTTGACCGTGCCGGGAAACACGGTCAAAACCTTTTGCCAACTGATATATACACTACATTTATATTGTACCATGTTGGCAGGCAAAATGCAAGCAAAATTCCGGGAAAGTACCCCGGAAAGCGGGCTTGTATGGGGTATTAACATTCCTACCAAACCAGATATTTATATACCTGTCAATGGAGTACATAAAGGTCGGGAGGGTGCCACCTTCTGCCCTGGTTAGGATACCCCTGCCCCTGGTACAAGGGAAGGCGGGCAGACAATGTTCATACGGGAAAAGAAGGTGGACTGCCGGAACTACCGGGAAGTGGATGTTATACCCCGGACAGACAACGCAGAAAGGGCGGTCAAAGGAAAGAGAGGTAAAAGGCAGAAGGTCACAGAACCGAAGCAGAAAGACCTAAACGATAAAAATGCAAGGCGGTATCTGGTGCAGTTGGGAAATGGGAATTTTGGCATAGGTGATCTTCATGTGACTTGCACCTATATGGATGACAACCTGCCGGATACAGAGGAAGAGGCGGAACGGATTGTGGGGAATTACCTGCGCCGGATTGCGTACCGCAGAAAAAAGCTGAACCTTCCGCCGCTGAAATACATTCTTGTCACAGAATACGGGTGCAGCAAGGACGGGGAGAAGATAACCAGAATACACCACCACATTATTATGAACGGTGGACAGAGCCGGGATGAGGTGGAAATGATGTGGACGGTGGAGCGTATCAACTGGCGGAAATATAACACAGAGCCGGAATATATGGACCAGGTGAAGAAACTGGGCTGGGTCAACGCAGACCGCTTGCAGTTGGACAAAAACGGCATTGAAGCCCTGTGCATGTATGTGACCAAAAACCCGCACGGGAAGAAACGCTGGTCTTCTTCCCGGAACCTGGAACGGCCAGTACAGCAGCCAAACGCAGACCATAAGTACAGCAAAAAGCAGGTGGAAACCCTGGCGCAGTCCAATGACCAGGGACGGGAATTTTTTGAAAAGCAGTTCCCGGATTATACGATCAGTGAGATTAAGCCGGAATATTACGAAGAAACCGGGTGGCACATTTATCTAAAAATGTGGAAAAAGCCAAAGAAGAAGGAAAAGGCGAAGCAAAAAGGGAGGAAGAAGAAACAATGACAGAAGGAAGCGCACCCCAGATCACCCTGGCGCAGTTGGTTGAACATATGATACCCAGTGACAGGTTGATCATAAAGGACGGGGCGGAAAATGTACTATACCGGGGGTATGTGGCAACCGTGGAACACCACAATATTGATATGACGCAGACTGTAAAGCGGTTCGGTCTGGCAACGGAGATTTTCCGCAAAGAGAAAAGAACGCAGTTCACCAGCAACCAGAAGGAACTGCCCCAGGAAGTGCCTGTGGAAAGTATCAGTGATTATGGTTTTTCTGACCTGGAAATGCTGATCTATACCAGGGTGATTGTAAAAGGACAGTAAAGCATGGAAAAGGTAAAAATGAACAAAGAAGACCGGGAGAAGTTCGCCACAGGGATGAAAACCGCAAGCCCCATGGAACTACTGGAAGTAGCGGCTTTTATTGACGCCTTCAAAGAGAAAATGGACCCGGCAGACTTAAAATTCATGCACTCACACATGGGACGCAGGGCGGAACGGTTATTGCGGAACGTGGTTGAAAATTACAGTTTTGCTGACAAGCCGGAACGAAGGGAGGTTGAAGAAAGTGGAAGCAATAATTCTATCTTTGCATGAACGCTGGTGGCGGAAGATGGTTTCCGGGGAAAAGGTGCTGGAAATCAGAAAAACATATCCCAAAACATTACAGCCACCTTTCCGGGTTCTGGTATATGTCACGGGCGGCGTGGGCGTATGCGGTGAATTTAATTGCACGGGTATTCACAAAATCAGAACACTGCCGGAACCGCAAAGATCGTGCGGACACGCTGGGCAGTATAACACCCAGAAGGCCAGTTGTCTGACGGAAGAACAACTAAAAGCATATGCAGGAGAGAGCGGGAAAGCCCTGTGGGGCTGGTCTGTGTCTTCTGCGAAGGAATATACCCGCCCCATACCGCTGGAACTGTACGGCATATTCAGACCGCCGCAGTCATGGCAGTATTTTAAGGGGCGGGAACCAGAAATGACCTGTGCGATTTGTGGAAAAGTTGTGGATAAAGTGGAGCCGTGCCCATATAACCGACAAGGGCGGCCAGTATGCGACAAGTGCTGTAAACACTGCCTGGAAACAGAACCGTTTCCGTGTACCGAAGGAGAAAAGAGGGCAAGGGAATGAATACAAAAACATTATTCAGTAGCAAAACAGACAAGTGGGCAACCCCACAGACGTTCTTTGATGAATTGAACCGGGAATTTGACTTCAACCTGGACCCTTGCGCCGATGAAACAAACCATAAATGCGAAAAATATTTCACGGAAGAAGAAAACGGGCTTTTGCAGGATTGGGGGGGGTGCCGGGTATTCTGCAACCCACCATATGGCAGCAGTATAAAAGACTGGGTGGCTAAATGCTATCACGAAGGGCACAAGGAAGAAACTCTGGTGGTACTGCTGATACCAGCCAGGACAGACACCACCTATTTTCACGATTATATTGAACACCGGGCGGAAATCCGTTTCGTGCGTGGGCGTTTGAAGTTTGGTGATAGCAAAACGGGTGCCCCGTTCCCGTCAATGGTGGTAATCTTCCGGGGTCCCAAAATGTAAAGAAAGAGAGGAAACGAACATGGGAAAATATAGCCCAGAGGAAATGAAAAAAGCGTTTATTAAGATCTTGGCGGCAGTAGAACGCCCAGGCATAACGGATTTACTGGGATGGCTGGAAACAACGGACTTCTACACCGCCCCGGCCAGCACAAAGTATCACGGAGCCTATAAAGGCGGCCTGCTGGAACATTCCTTGAACGTGTATGAACGGCTTTTGAAGCTGGCGGCGGGTTATGATCTGGACAGTATCGCCATTGTGGGACTTTTGCATGATTTGTGCAAGGCGGAATTTTACAAGGAGTCCACCAGAAATCAGAAGGATGAACAGGGCAAATGGCAGCAGGTTCCCTGCTATACCTTCAATGACCAGTTCCCGGCGGGGCATGGTGAAAAGTCCGTTATGCTGATCATGCGCTTTATAAGGCTGACTGATGAAGAAATAATGGCAATTAACTGGCATATGGGCGGTTTTGATATAAGGGCGCATGGATATGGGTTACAGGAAGCCTGGGGAAAATATCCGCTGGCGGTCATGGCCCACATAGCAGACCTGGAAGCCACCTGGCTGGATGAAACGGGGGTGAAGAAATGAACCCGAAGGCACGGACAAACCGAAGTTGGCAGGCCATGAGGAACAACGCCCAGGGACATTTCTTTGAAGGATACATAAACGCCGCCTGCGGCTATTATAGGGACAAAGGGGTGGCAATCGTGGAGAAAATCCCGGAGCCGTTCAAAACCACCAGCACAGGCCGGGACGGAACATTCACGGGTCGTTTTACAGCAAACGCCCAGCCGGACTTCATGGGGACCCTGCGGGGTGGCCGGGCGGTCTGTTTTGAAGCAAAGTACACCAGCACGGAAAAGATTTTGCAGTCTGTGATAACAAAGACACAGTGGGACAGCCTGGAACGTCACTGGGCAGCAGGAGCAAAAGCGGGCGTCTGCGTGGGAATAGGTGATGTTTTTGGTTTCGTCCCGTGGGGAGTGTGGCGGAATATGAAAAACCTGTATGGCCGCAAATATATGACGGCGGAAGACCTGGAAGCATACCGGGTGAAATTTAACGGCTGCTGCCTATTTCTGGACTATGTAAACAATATGGCAAGGGCAGAGGTTCAGAAACAGGTAGAACGGCAGGAAAATGAAATAAAACTGGAAACTATTCTGGGAAAAGAACTGGCAGACCATATTCTGGAAATCATCATGGAGCAGGACGAAGACAAGCAGGACGCCTTCCTGGAAACCACCATAGAAGCGGCAATGGCCGGGGCTGATTATTCACGGTGCCAGACCATGGATGACGTGGCGGACGTATACGCACGGTGGCTGATCGGGCGGTACTGTTAGAAAGGCGGAAGCAATATGGGACTGACTTTAGGAAGTTTATTTGACGGTATCGCAGGTTTTCCCCTAGCGGCGGCCAGACATGGCATAGAAACCATATGGACCAGTGAGATTGAAGCGAATTGCATTGACATTTCAGAAAGACACTTCCCGCAGGCCAAAAGGCTGGGAGATATAACAAAAATCAACGGGGCGGAAATTGACCCGGTGGATATTATCAGTTTCGGAAGCCCCTGCCAGGATTTAAGCGTGGCGGGGAAGCAGAAGGGACTGGACGGTGCCCGGTCTGGGCTATTCCTGGAAGCGGTACGAATTATACGGGAAATGAGGTTGAAAACGGATGGACAATACCCAAAATACATTATCTGGGAAAACGTGGCAGGGGCTTTTTCAAGCAATAAAGGAGAAGATTTTCGCCGGGTCCTGGAAGAAATCACAGAAAGTAATATTCCAATGCCTGCAAGTGGAAGATGGGCAGCAGCCGGAATGGTTGGAATTAAGGGAGCGGGGGGGGTCTTGCATAGTACAGCTTGGCGGCAACTTGACGCTCAATTTTGGGGAGTCACCCAACGTAGAAAACGTATCTATCTTGTCCATGATTTTGGAAGTGGACGTGCCGGACAAATATTATTTGAGTGCGAAAGCCTGCTGGGGTATCATCCGGCGGGCGGAGGAACGGCAGAAGGAAATACCGCTGATCTTGAAAATAGCACTGCTGGAACGGATTGTGGAGGACTGGCAGAGGACGCAGGCGGCCAGTTGACGCTGGATTTTGGCAGAACGGCTGACAGGATTTACATAAACGCAAAGCAAAGCGTCACACTGATGGGCAGAGCGGGCGGCGGAGGCGGCAAAACAGGGCTTTACCTTCTGCCTGTATATACAATCATCGGGAATATTATAGGACGAACCGCAAAAAGCGGAGGGAACGGCAAAGGGTTTGATACGGATATATCACCCACATTGACCACGGCAGACCGCCACGCCATTGCATACCCGGAAAACCTGGCAGCCTTCACACAAAGCGGATACGCAGAGTTCAAAGAAGGCGTGGGGACGCTGAAAAAGAGCCGCGGGGCAGCAGGCGGCGGAAGTGAAACCCTGGTGGTGCAAACGATAAAAAAGATCGCCCAGGCAGTCAAATACCGGGTTAGAAGGTTGACACCACTTGAATGTGAACGGCTGGACGGCTTCCCGGATGGGTGGACACAGTACGGAGCCAGCGGCAAAGAAATGTCCGATAACGCCCGATATATGGCACTTGGAAACAGTATTGCCGTTCCGTGCGCTGAACGGGTATTCATAGGAATTTGCAAAGCAGAGAGGCAGGGAGAAAATGAAAGCGATTGACCACACCATGAAAAGCGTTATCCCGGAATACGGGCACATTAAAAGAGCCATGCCGCCAGTTACACAGGGGCGGCAGCGGGAAAAGAAAACCCAGGGTAGCAGGAAGAAAAAAGAATATCTGCTGACAGAACGCAGCCAGAATGAAAATAAAGCAGTTCTGCGTAAGGGGGTAACTGTAAACCAGGCAGCCAGAAAACTGAACGCCTATGAAGCCACAGGGCTGACCCCGCAAGAGGTATTAAACCTTATGGAGCGGGAAAGAAACTTGACCCGGCGGGTGGAGAAGTTGGAAGGCTGGGAGTAGGAGGGAAGAGCGTGGGACCAGAACGGTGCTTACTGTGCGGGGCAATCATCCCGGAAGGTTCCCAGGTATGCCCGGTCTGTATGAGTGAATACGGCCCGGCGGAGCTGGAACCAGAACAGGAACTGCGGGACATAGCAGAGGTTTTGAAGATAACTGCAAACACAGACAGAAATATACAAAATTCAATGGAAGCCATTCTGCGGATAGCGGACCGGCTGGAAAGGAAAAAGAGAAATGCGGCAGCAGGAAAAGAAGTATAAGCCCAAAGTGGTGCGGGCAAGAATAAAAATTCCGGCCAGAGGGTGGCAGGAATACCAGGAAGAGTTGAAGGGGCAGGGGTTTACCGTAAATGACTTTAAAGCCATGCAGAAGGCTGATCAGTTTTTTAATGGGCTGGAACTGTATTTGTCAATGTGGAATTATGACAATCATTCTTCCTGGCACATGTGGAACTGGGATAAGGAGCAGGACGAGCGGGTCAAATTGGCGCTGTATCATGCGGAGCAGTACCACCCGTTCCCTTCATACAAAAACGATTTTGAGGGCTTCTGTAAAGCCTGGGAGGCGGGAGAATATGACCCAGGCGCTTCATACACGTTCAGACTTGACCAGGTGGAAGTATTAGAGGTCTTACAGGAAGAGGAAAACAACATTGAGCCGGACACAGTAAAGAAGGCGGTAAGCCAGGCCAGAGAAGCCGGGTTCCAGAAACGCCGCCGGGAACGTGCCACGAAGAAAAAAATACCGCTACAGAAAGAGAAGGTAAACGAATGGCGAAGAAAAAGAGAAAAAGGAAGCACAGGAGGCAGCAGGAGACACCACGGCAGGCCAGCAGGCAGCAGACCAACTGGATGACCTGGAAACTGGAATTACTCAATAAAATACAGCCGAAAGTGGCAGAGACTGTGGAAAGGCGGAATAACAATGGCATTGATTGAAGCAATCTTGTGGGCGCTGAAAGTTCTGGGCGGCGCTATCGTCATAGGCGTGGCGATGGGTATCATCATACTGGTACTGATCGTAGTGAGGGAAGCGGCCTGGGTAGTACGGACAGAGAACCGCAGAAAACATGAAAAGAAAGAGCAGGAGGAAAAGAGAGAATGAAAAAGGCGGGTTTTGTAGCGGTATCCCCTTTTGAGATCGGGGACCGTATCCAATGCGGAGAAAAACAGGCAGTGATCACAGATATTCTGGCGATACATAGCATTAAGACTGGCCGGGTTTCTTTCCAGTATGAATTTGATAACAGCGGAAAGTACCAGCAGATCAGCGGCCAGTTTCGGCGGGCAGGCAATCTTTTTATCCCGGTTGTGTAGTGTTACGGAAGTATAAACATTGCACAAATATACTTCCGTAACTTTGTGCATGGTGCCATATTGACTTTATACTTCCGTAAGTATATAATGAGGGCATAACAAAGAACAAAACACGGAGGAAATAAAAATGGAAATGATCAATAAAGAGGAAAGAAAAGCGGTAGTAAAGAGGCTGTACAGCCTGGCGTATTGGTTCACCAATGAAATGTTTAACGATGAAGAGAAGGGAGCCAGAAACAAGGCACGATTTGAAAAGGAGTGCAAAGAGAAGCCGGGCGAAGTAATTATGATGGTGGATTGTAGCGAGAACAACGCCAGAGTAATGAAAAGCTGTCTAAAAGAAACCAGGGACGCTATAAACTTCCTCAAAAACGCAGAATATGACGTAGAACTGTGGCAACTGGCAGGAATTAACGCCATGCTGGACCAGTGCAATACGGAAAATATCATACCGTTTGACCTTCCTTCCGCCATTAAAGGGCTTTTGTGTATGCACATTATTTGCGAAGAGCAGCCAGAGGAATAACCCCTGGCAGGAGGCGGGAAGCAAGATTGAAAGAAAACTTTATAAGCTGGGCTATCGGCACAACGGGCAGAAAGGTGGCAACACATGAACGAAAAGAAAATGCGGGTTTTATCGGTAATCAACTTAAAAGGCGGAGTGGCAAAGACCATTTCCAGTGTGGCTATTGCCTACATTCTGGCAGAGGTTTACAGCTTCCGTGTCCTGCTGGTAGACAATGACAAACAGGGGGACGCTTCCAGGGGATTGAACCGCAGGAGCGAAGACCGCAAAGGCATTGAAGAAATTATGACCGCCCGGCGGCCAGACATGAAACGCCTGGTACAGCACACGGACTTCCAGAACCTGGATATTATCACGGCGAACATGAAGTTATTAAAAGCCAACCTGGAAGTGCTGCTGGACCAGTCAAGACCACAGCAGACCAGGCTGGAAAAAGCGCTGGCAGCAGTAGCGGGTCAATATGACTTTTGCGTGATTGACAATGCCCCGGATATTAACATATCCACCATTAACGCCCTGGTGGCCAGTGATGACGTGATCGTCCCCCTGGAAGTGGATGACAACACCACGGAAGGGCTGGCAGAACTGGTGGAGCAGATCGAAAGCACCAGGGAAGACCTAAACCCCGGCTTGACGTTCAGAGGCTGCTTTATTACAAAATATGACGGGCGGAATGAAGCACACGCCCAGGGGGCAGAAAAATTGAAAAATGATGGGAAATACCCCATTTTCAATACAAAAATAAGAACGTCAAAAAAGGTCAGTGAAAGCACCTTTGCACGGCTTCCTATTTTTCTGTATTCCCGCAGGTCCGCAGCTTCCATGGACTATTTACTGCTGGTCAAAGAATACCTGGAAATGCTGGGAATGTGACCGAATTGGACACATGAAGGGAGGAAAAGAAGATGGCAAAATTTGATTTACACCAGTTATTAAATGAACGGTCAAAGGCGGCAGCAGTTGAGCGTACCCAGGAGCCACACCCGGCGGAAAGCATGGAGCAGTTGACACTGGACGTTTACGATCTTATCCCGTCAAAGGAAAATTTCTACAGCGTGGAATATATTAACGATCTGAAACAGTCCATTTCCCTGGTGGGCGTGTTACAGCCTCTTCTGGTAAAGCGTGACGGTGATAAATACCGCATTAAGGCGGGGCACCGCCGCCGCCTGGCCTGCATGGCGCTGGCGGATGAAGGCCAGGAAAAGTTCCGTTTCGTCCCGTGTGTTATCCGGCAGGAGGCGGAGGAAGAGAAAACCGGGAATGTAAATACTATCCTGGACCGTTTGACGCTGATCTTTGCTAACGGCTTCCGGGAAAAGACAGACTGGGAGAAGATGGAAGAAGCGTTGCAAACGGAAGCGCTGGTGCTGGAACTACGGAAAGAAATAAGCCTGGAAGGGCGCACCCGTTCCATACTGGCGGAGTTTACAGGCATTAAAGAAGCACAACTGGGGAGGTATAAGGCAATCAAGAATAACCTTTGCCCCCAGCTTATGGCGGAATTTAAGGCAAACAATATAAACATTTCAACGGTTTATGAATTATCTGGTTTATCATCCGAATACCAGCAAAGAGCCTGTGAAATGCACATGGAAAACGGTATTCTGTCAATCAGTGACGCAAAGACGCTGAAAAAACAGGAAGAGGCCGCCCAGCAGATACCGGGACAGATGGAATGGCCGGAAAGGGAAACGCCTGCCCGGCAGCAGGAAGAAACGGAAGAAGAGGAATACCAGGAAGAAGAGGAAACAGAGCAGGAAGAGGTGGAAGAAACTGCCCAGGAAGCCCAGGAACGCCCCCAGGAGCGGGAAAAAGAGGTAAGGGAAGACGATAACACCCAGGAGGCAGAAAACCGCCAGGAAACGCCCCAGGAGCAGCCACAGGTGGTATATGTGGAGCGCCAGACAGAAAAACAGCACGGGTGCGCTTTCTGCCACCCGCAGCACCACCGGGAAGTCAGCACGGCGGAAGGCGGTTTTCTGCTGGCGTATGAGCCGGAAGGCCACACGGTACAGGTGATAAACAAAGAAACCGGGATTGTGGAAAGCATTGTATTTCACTGCTGCCCGATGTGCGGCAGAAAACTGGTATAAGGGGGAACGGATATGGTACAGGTAAATTTGGATAATTTCGGCGTGAAGCAGATTGCCCAGTCCGGGCAATGCTTCCGCATGAATGAAATCAAACCGGGAGTTTTCCAGGTGATTGCATACGGAAAGCGCCTGGTTGTGGAGCAGGAAGGGCAGCGAGTAACATTTCACTGCGAAGAGAAGGAATATAAGGACCTGTGGCGGCGGTATTTTGACCTGGAAACCAATTACCGCTATTACATAGACCATATAGACCCGGAAGACCCGTATTTGACCGCAGCGGTAAAAGTTGGCGGCGGAATACGGATTTTGCGGCAAGAATTGTGGGAAACAATGGTCAGCTTCATTATTTCCCAGAATAACAGCATACCACGGATACAAAAGAGCGTTGAAACCTTGTGTTTGTTCTGCGGAAAAGGCCATGAAGAGGCTGACGGAGTATGGTATGAATTTCCACGCCCGGAAGCGTTACTAGTGGAAGAAGACCTGGCCCCGGCAAAACTGGGGTATAGGGCAAAATATATCACCGAACTGGCAAAGAATGTTACGGACGGCGTGATCAGCCTGGAAGCCCTGGCCGCCATGGAGCAGGAAGAGGCCGGGAACTATCTGAAAAGCATTTACGGAGTAGGCGCAAAGGTTGCGGCCTGTATTCAGCTTTTTAGCCTTCACCAGTTGGACAGTTTCCCTATTGACACATGGATAAAGCAGATCATAAGCGCTGAATATGGCGGGAAGTTTCCCGTTGAAATGTACAGCGGGTTTGCGGGGGTTATTCAGCAGTATATTTTCTATTACGCCCGGCAAAGGGTAGAAAAGAAGGCGTAACCGCTGGGGGCGGCAGTTACGCTGGTATGACTTCAAAGACAGTCCGCCGTAAAATGAAAAGACGGAGGAAATAGCATGGCAACTATGAAAAAAAGTAGAGTGGTGGAAATATTGACCTTCTACCGAAACATTGACGGGGAAATCCGGCTGTACAAGTCCACGGTGGCGGACCTGGAAGCCTATTACGAACCGTTAAGCGTACAGCCGCTGGACGGTATGCCGAGGGGAAAAAACGGCGTATCACAGCCAACTGAAACCATAGCATTGAATTTGCCGGACAACCTGCGGGAAGATATAGAATTTTATAATTCTAAAATCAGTGCCCTGTATAAACTGAAAACAGAAATTCTGAAAGAGGTTTCCGGGTTGGAACTGAAATTCAAGTGCATAATTACAGACTATTATTTGCATGGTTTGAAATGGGAGCAGGTTTCGGTACGGAACCATTATTCTGAACGGCAGTGTAAAAATATCAGAAACATAGCCGTTGAAACGCTGGCGGCCAGGTTTGAAAACAACCCGGCTATTGCGGATTTTAAGATCACAGCATAAAGATTGCCCGCTATTGCCCGTTTTTTCTGATATAATGGCAAGTGAAACAAAGGTGGAAAGCCTTTGAAGTCAGCCCCCAAGAAATGACAGGCTTTTGAATTTATTTTCACAGCCTGTCATTTTTTATTATTTCCGCAGAAATGGGGGGCATTGAAAGAATGAAAACAAACGAAAGGCGGTGAAGCCATGGGAAGACCACGGAACCCGAAACGGGATGAAGCAAAGAAAAAGTACCTGGATAGTGGCGGCCAGATCAGTACCAAGGAACTGGCGGCGGCAGCAGGTGTGCCGGAAAGCCGCATAAGGAAATGGAAATCAGAAGACCGATGGGATGAAGCCCTAAAGAGCATACCCAAAAAGAGAGGGGGACAACCTGGCAATAAAAACGCCGCCGGAAAAACCCCTGCAAAAAATGGCAATAAAAATGCTGTCACGCATGGGGCTTTTGCACAAGCAGGAATTGAAGATATACCAGAGGACCAGGCGGCGGCTATTATGAGCATGAAGCCTGGTGAAACCATGTTACGAATGAATGAGGAATTGCAGGGTCTTCTGGTACGCAAGGCGTATTTGACTGGATTATTAAGCCAGTATACAGACCCAGAGAAGCAGGGGGAATATTATACGGACAAGATAGTCCATATGATAGTCCCTATGACTGCGGAGGATAAAGCCCGGGCAGAGGGTATGGGGCTGGACATGGGGCAGGCAGCAGACCCAGAGGGCGGCACAGAGAGTATGAAAACGGCCATGAAGACAGTCATTAAAGCAAGCCCTTTTGACCGTGCCATGAAGGTGGAAGCAGAACTAAACAAACTGAATGGGCGTATCATTAAGCTATTGGACAGCATGAGAGCGCAGGAGATGGAAACCCAGCGCCTAGAGTTGGAAACACTTAAATACAACCTAGCGAAGCAGAAAGCCCTGGGCGAGTTCGATATTGACCCAGAAGAGGAAGAGGGCGAAGAGTAGGCGGCACCCGGCGGGCTTGCGGGTAGGTTCTTTCAGCGCTCGGCGGGACTGCGGGTACAGCGACGCCCGGGCCCTGCCTATCTACAATTCAAAAAAAATCGCTTCCGGGAAAGGCGGTGAAAAAATAAAGGGGGTGTGCAAAAAAATGAAGCTATACACAGCCGCCGT
>OIZR01000859.1_pt1 | contig 17763 bp, 16 predicted proteins | sample 1588591 | NCBI WGS metagenome assembly OIZR01 (sample SAMN03283249) | human gut metagenome | biome: human-associated habitat; material: feces | host: Homo sapiens | place: USA | collected 2013 | reverse complement strand
GCCGTCGAAGTCCGCGTTGAACGCAGTACAAACCAGCGGATGAAGCTTGATCGCCTTACCTTCTACCAGGATCGGCTCAAAAGCCTGGATTCCCAGACGATGCAGAGTGGGAGCACGGTTCAGCATAACCGGATGTTCTTTGATAACATCCTCCAGCACATCCCAAACCTCCGTCTGCAGCTTCTCTACCATCTTCTTCGCATTTTTAATATTATGTGCTGTCCCGTTGGATACCAGCTCCTTCATAACAAAGGGCTTGAACAGCTCGATCGCCATCTCTTTGGGCAGACCACACTGATAAATTTTCAGCTCCGGTCCTACCACGATAACGGAACGTCCGGAATAGTCTACTCGTTTTCCCAGCAGGTTCTGGCGGAAACGTCCGGATTTACCTTTCAGCATATCAGACAGAGACTTCAGCGCTCTGTTGCCCGGTCCTGTCACCGGACGGCCGCGGCGGCCGTTGTCGATCAGGGCATCAACCGCTTCCTGCAGCATACGCTTCTCATTACGGACGATAATATCCGGCGCACCCAGCTCCAGCAGTCTCTTCAGACGGTTATTTCTGTTAATAATACGGCGGTACAGATCATTTAAGTCGGAAGTCGCAAAACGTCCTCCATCCAGCTGTACCATGGGGCGCAGATCCGGCGGAATGACCGGAACCACATCCATAACCATCCACTCCGGACGGTTTCCGGACTCACGGAAAGCCTCTACAACCTCCAGACGCTTGATGATCCTGGCTCTCTTCTGTCCGGAAGCATCCTTAAGACCGGCTTTCAGTTCAGCCGCCTCTTTTTCCAGATCGATCTCTGCCAGCAGTTCCTTCACGGACTCCGCTCCCATGCCTACCCGGAAGGTATTGCCATACTGCTCTCTGGCGTCCTGGAATTCCTTCTCAGTCAGCACCTGTTTTTTCTGGAGGCCGGAGGTACCGGCATCCAGAACAATGTAATTTGCAAAGTACAGAACCTTCTCCAGTGTTCTGGGAGACAGGTCCAGGATCAGTCCCATACGGGACGGAATCCCTTTAAAATACCAGATATGGGATACAGGAGCTGCAAGCTCAATGTGCCCCATGCGCTCTCTGCGGACGCTGGCTTTGGTAACCTCCACACCGCATCGATCACAGATCACGCCTTTATAACGGATCTTTTTGTATTTTCCACAGTGACACTCCCAGTCTTTACTGGGTCCGAAGATACGCTCACAGAACAGTCCGTCCTTTTCCGGCTTCAGAGTACGGTAATTGATGGTCTCGGGCTTCTTCACTTCACCGTGGGACCACTCCCGGATCTTCTCCGGAGACGCCAGGCCAATCTTGATCGCATCAAATGTCATGGGCTGATACGTTTCCTGTTTCATTGTTTCTGCCATTTGGTTACCTCCTACTCTTCCGTCTCTTCCGTGTCAAAGAAGGAATCCTCTGCCGGCTCCTCCACGTCTACCAGCTCTTCGCCTTCAAACTCCTGTTTGGAGAATCCATAGTCGCCATAGGACTCATCCTCCCGGCGTGAGAAGCGGTCGCCTTCGATAATGGAACGCAGGTCAGTCTCACCGTAGTCAATATTTTCCATAATCTCTACTTCTGTATTATCTTCCCGCAGCACCTTCACATCCAGTCCCAGAGACTGAAGCTCTTTTAAGAGTACCTTGAAGGACTCCGGAATACCCGGCTCCGGAATATTGTCACCCTTAATGATCGCCTCGTAAGTCTTCACACGGCCGATCACATCGTCCGACTTCACAGTCAGGATCTCCTGCAGGGTATAAGATGCACCGTAGGCCTCCAGCGCCCAAACCTCCATCTCTCCGAAACGCTGGCCGCCGAACTGAGCTTTACCGCCCAGAGGCTGCTGGGTTACCAGAGAGTACGGGCCGGTAGAACGGGCATGGATCTTATCGTCTACCAGATGGTGCAGTTTCAGATAATGCATGTGGCCGATGGTTACCGGATTATCAAAATACTCTCCGGTACGGCCGTCTCTTAAGCGGACTTTTCCGTCTGCAGACAGAGGCACACCTTTCCACAGTTCTCTGTGTTCCAGGTGGTCTCCCAGATATTCATAAACCTCGGGACGCAGTTCTTCCTTATGTTTTGCGGAGAACTCTTCCCAGCTCAAATTCACATAATCATTTGCCAGTTCCAGCGTATCCTGGATGTCAACCTCGTTGGCGCCGTCAAATACAGGCGTTGCGATATTGAAGCCCAGAGCCTTCGCTGCCAGGCTCAGATGAATCTCCAGCACCTGTCCGATATTCATACGGGACGGCACACCCAGAGGGTTCAGCACGATATCCAGCGGACGGCCGTTGGGCAGGAAGGGCATATCTTCCACCGGCAGCACGCGGGAAACAACACCCTTATTTCCGTGACGTCCGGCCATCTTATCTCCTACAGAGATCTTACGCTTCTGAGCGATGTAAATGCGGACAGCCTGATTCACGCCGGGAGAAAGCTCATCACCGTTCTCTCTTGTAAATACTTTGGCATCCACAACGATACCATATTCGCCGTGCGGCACTTTCAGAGAAGTGTCGCGGACCTCTCTTGCCTTCTCACCGAAGATGGCACGCAGCAGGCGTTCTTCCGCTGTCAGCTCAGTCTCTCCCTTCGGGGTCACCTTGCCCACCAGGATATCTCCCGCGCGAACCTCCGCACCAATGCGGATGATTCCCCGCTCATCCAGATCCTTCAGCGCATCATCGCCCACACCGGGAACATCTTTGGTGATCTCCTCCGGTCCCAGCTTGGTGTCACGGGCTTCCGCCTCATATTCCTCAATATGAACAGAAGTATATACATCATCCTGTACCAGGCGCTCACTTAAGAGGACAGCATCCTCGTAGTTATAGCCTTCCCAGGTCATAAATCCGATCAGCGGATTCTTTCCGAGCGCCAGCTCACCCATAGAAGTGGACGGACCGTCTGCGATCACATCTCCCGCCTCCACATGATCCCCTTTGTATACAATGGGTCTCTGGTTGTAGCAGTTGCTCTGGTTACTTCTCATAAATTTGGTCAGACGATAGGTGTCCTTGGTTCCGTCATCATTCTGCATGATGATCTCTTTAGAACAAGAACGAAGAATCGTTCCGGATTTCTTTGCCACCACGCACACACCGGAGTCCACCGCTGCCTTTGCCTCGATACCAGTTCCCACTACAGGAGCCTCCGTAGTCAGAAGCGGCACTGCCTGACGCTGCATGTTGGATCCCATCAGCGCACGGTTGGCGTCGTCATTCTGCAGGAATGGAATCAGCGCTGTCGCCACGGAAAATACCATCTTCGGAGACACGTCCATGTAATCAAACATCTGGCGCTCATACTCCTGCGTCTCTTCGCGGTAACGGCCGGATACATTCTTGTGAACAAAATGTCCCTCTGCATCCAGAGGCTCATTCGCCTGTGCTACATGATAATTATCTTCCTCATCCGCCGTCATATAGACAACTTCATCCGTAACCCGGGGATTGGACGGATCCGACTTGTCAATCTTACGGTAAGGCGCCTCCACAAATCCATACTGGTTAATTCTGGCATAAGATGCCAGAGAGTTGATCAGACCGATGTTGGGTCCCTCAGGCGTCTCAATGGGGCACATACGTCCGTAATGAGAATAATGTACGTCACGCACCTCGAATCCGGCACGGTCACGGGACAGACCTCCGGGACCCAAAGCGGACAGACGGCGCTTGTGGGTCAGCTCACCCAGCGGGTTGTTCTGATCCATAAACTGAGACAGCTGAGAAGAACCGAAGAACTCTTTCACTGCAGCAGTTACCGGCTTGATATTGATCAGAGACTGAGGAGAAATCCCCTCCAGATCCTGTGTCGTCATACGCTCGCGCACCACACGCTCCAGTCTGGACAGACCGATGCGGTACTGGTTCTGAAGCAGCTCGCCCACCGCACGGATACGGCGGTTGCCCAGATGATCGATGTCATCATCATTTCCCAGGCCATACTCCAGATGCATGTTATAGTTAATGGAAGCGAAAATATCTTCCTTGGTAATATGCTTCGGAATCAGATCGTGAATGTCTCTGCGGATGGCTTCCCGGATCTCTTCGGGCGTCTCGTTCTCCTGCAGGATCTGTTCCAGAACCGGATAATAAACCAGTTCGGTCACACCCAGCTCATGCTTCTCTTCCTCGGTCAGATCCACAAAGTTGGTGATCTCTACCATCAGGCTGGAGAGCACTTTGATATTGCGCTCCTCTCCCTGGATCCATACGTAAGGAACAGCAGCATTCTGAATATCGTCTGCCAGCTCTTTTGTGACTTCTGTGCCTGCGGTTGCCAGAATCTCACCAGTCGTAGTGTCCACCACGTCCTCAGCCAGCACCTGGCCGCTGATGCGGTTGCGCAGCAGCAGCTTCTTATTGAATTTATAACGTCCCACTTTTGCCAGATCATATCTCCTGGGGTCAAAGAACATGCTCATGATCAGGCTTTCAGCGCTCTCTACAGCCAGAGGCTCGCCGGGACGGATCTTTTTATACAGCTCAAGGAGACCTTCCTGATAATTCTCGGAAGGATCTTTCGTAAAGCTGGCCAGAATCTTGGGCTCCTCACCGAACAGCTCGATGATCTCAGCGTTTGTTCCGCAGCCCAGGGCACGGATCAGAACAGTGATCGGCACCTTTCTGGTTCTGTCCACACGTACGTAGAAAACGTCATTGGAATCTGTCTCATACTCCAGCCATGCACCCCGGTTGGGAATAACCGTGCTGGAATACAGCTTTTTACCCAGCTTATCGTGAGCAATGCCGTAATAGATTCCCGGAGAACGTACCAGCTGGCTTACGATAACACGCTCTGCGCCGTTGATCACAAACGTACCGGTTGCAGTCATCAGCGGCAGATCACCCATGAAGATTTCATGCTCATTGATCTCGTCATTTTCTCTGTTGTGCAGTCTGACTTTTACTTTCAGCGGAGCTGCATAAGTAGCGTCGCGCTCCTTACACTCCTCGATGGAATATTTCACATCGTCTTCACACAACGTAAAATCTACGAATTCCAGACTCAGCTTACCGCTGTAATCGGTGATTGGGGAAATATCATCAAAGACTTCCTTCAATCCCTCGTCCAGGAACCAGTTATAGGAATCCTTCTGAACCTCAATCAGATTGGGCATTTCCAAAACTTCTTTTTGTCTCTGGTAACTCATCCGCATACTTTTTCCCGCAGCAATCGGACGTATTCTGTTTTTCTCCATAGACGTTTCACCCCTTGTGTATTTTAATTTATTATAACACATGCCGTTTCCCCTCCTAAAAAAGGGTACAAAGAAACAGGCATACCTTGCCATAATAGTGCATTTTTTACTGTACCATACAACCCTTTATATGTCAATCGTTTTTTTGCAATTTCTTCCGTTCCTTCCGTTTTTCTTTTTCTCCCTGTTGAAATCCCCCTTCCTTCCATATATAATAAAAAAGTAGAAACAAAAGAAAGGGGTTATTGTATGGAATGGAAAATTAAATGTATCTCTGCTCTGACGGCTCACCATGTTTTTCTTACCCCTCAGCATTTCAACCGTTTTGAGCAGATTTATACCGCGCTTGAAGGAAATATCCATTTTACCAGGGAACTTTGCAAATGTGCCTTTCTGGCCGCCTGGGATCACGAACTGGCTTCCAAGTTCCAGTCATCCGTTTTCCCGCTGCTCAGGAACCATCAGCCCAATCTGCAGGAGCTGGTGACCGCTGCCAAAGAAGACCTGGCAAGTCAGGATCCGAACATGAAGATCATCTATCAGATGGTAATTGATTTTCTGGAACATCCAGGGCAGACACCTACCGAGCACTGTATGCTCTCCCTGTCTCCCAACTGGCTGCCCATCGCCGACAGCGCGCTGGAAGCCAGCCATATCATCGACCGGCTGTAACAGCCGCAGGTATGCAAAGAATCTGCAGCACTGTTTCCCTCAGAACGAGTTCAGACAGTGCTGCAGATTTTTCTTTTTATTCCAGATCCTCCCCATTGGAGGCGATCACTTTTTTATACCAGTCAAAGGATTTCTTTTTATAGCGTTTCAGCGTTCCCCTTCCCTCATCGTCCTGATCCACATAGATAAAACCATACCGCTTGCTCATCTCCGAGGTAGACGCGCTGATGCAGTCAATACATCCCCAGTACGTATATCCCAGCACCTCAACACCGTCTTCCAGCGCTTTTTCCATTTCCCGGATATGCGCCCGGATATAGGAAATGCGGTAATCATCACAGACGGTCTCCTCCTCCAGCTGATCCAGCGTCCCCATTCCATTTTCCGCCACAAAGAGCGGCAGTCTGTAGCGGTCATACAGCTGATTCAGAGAAAAACGAAGTCCCACCGGATCGATCTGCCAGCCCCAGGGGGTCTGTTTCAGATACGGATTTTTCTCACCGACCAGAAGATTGGCAGAAACCTTTTCCTTCTTTGCCCCCTCTTCGCTCACCACCAGGGAAGCATAATAACTAAAAGAGACGAAATCAACGGTATTTTCTTTCAGAAGCGCGGCATCTTCCGGCTGCATTTTCGGTTCCAGCCCTTTCTTCCTCCACTTGTTTCTTATCCCGTAAGGATATTCCCCGAAAACCTGTACATCCGTATAAAATCCGTCCTCTGCCGTCTCCTTCAGCCACTGCATACAGTCTTCCGGCTTGCAGTTGGCCGGATATTTCAGATTCTTTGTTGTCATACACCCAATCTGCAGACCGGGATATTTTTCATGAGCCAGCTTTGTCACGGCTGCCGAAGCCACAAACTGATGGTGCAGAGCCTGATAGCAGGCTTTCTCCATATTTTCCGTTTTCTCCCGGATGATCCCTGCCCCTGTCAGAGGAATGTGTACGGTTGCATCAATCTCATTAAAAGTAATCCAATACTTCACCTCTTTGTGAAAAGCCTCAAACACCGTTTCCGCAAAACGAACAAAATATGCGATCAGCCTTCTGTCTGTCCATCCATTATATTTCAGACACAGATGCAGAGGCATTTCAAAATGGGAAAGCGTAACGATCGGTTCAATCCCGTTTCTCTTAAGCTCGCAGATCATGGAGCGATAAAATGCAAGCCCCTCCTCATTGGGTCTTTCTTCATCCCCATTGGGAAAAATCCGGGACCAGGAAATGGAAAACCGAAGCGCTTTAAATCCCATCTCCCGAAAAAGCGCGATATCCTCTCTGTATCGATGATAAAAATCGATCCCTCTCCGTTTCGGATATTTCAGATCCACCGGATCCGCGGCGGCCTCCAGGATCTGATCGTAAGTCCGGTCAAAAACTCCGCCCTTTTTCCGGTCTCCCCGGGGGAAAACGTCAGCAGTAGAGAGCCCTTTTCCGCCTTCTCTTGCACCGCCTTCCACCTGATTGGCCGCAAAAGCGCCGCCCCACAAAAATCCTTCCGGAAAACTCATCTTTTTTCACCTCATCCTTCCATCTCTTCTACTTCTTTAAATTTTACCAAATGCGTCACTGCCATAGCTACAGCCACAGATGCCGCAATTCCAATCACATAAAAAGCAAATTTATCGCCCAAAAACATGGCAAATCCGGCTCCCGGCACCGGTCCCAGGCCTGCGCCATACACTTTGAACAGCGCCATCACCGCACCGCCCACAGCTCCGCCGGCTGCCGCACCAAGGAAAGGCCGTTTCAAAATCCCCAGCACTCCGTAAAGAGCCGGCTCGGTCGTTCCGATCAGGGCAGTCACACCGGCCGAGAGGGAAAGACCTCTGAATTCTTTGTTTTTAGAATCAATCGCCACCATCAGAGCCGCACCGGCCACCGCTGCATTAGCTACTGCACACAGTGCCAGAAGCGGATCATAGCCGTACGCTGCAAGACTCTGCAGTTCCACCGGAACTACCGCGTGGTGAAGTCCGGTAAATACCAGGAAGGGATAAACCGCTCCGAAGACCGCTCCGCCGAACGCTCCCGTAGCGTTATAAAGACTGATAATCACATTTCCAAGATGATTGGAAAGCGTATTGATCAGCGGTCCCACTACGATCAGCATAACCGGTGCAGTGATCAGAATGCAGATCAGCGGAACTACAAGGCCGGCAAAACTTTTCGGAATAAATCTTTTGCACACCTTTTCCACCAGGGATAACAGAAACACACCGATAATAATCGGAAATACCGTAGCGGAGTAGTCCACCACCGGAACGGAAAGTCCCAGAAAGCTTCCCGCTTCCGTCATCCCCAGATACGTCGGATGAAGGAGAACACCGGCCAGCACTGCCGCCACCATGGGCTTACAGCCGAAGACCTGGGCAGAAGAACAGGCCAGAAAAATAGGCAGGAAATAAAAAGCTGCATCTCCGATCATCATCAGGATATTGTACGTTCCGCCGGAAGGATCCAGCACCCCTCCAAAATTCAAAGCAAGCAGCAAAGCCTTAATAAGACCGCCAGCCGCAATAGCCGGAAATACCGGAATAAAAATTCTGGCAATCCCATTTAAAATCCGATTTGCGAGATTTTCCTTCTCTTCTTTTCCCTCCGCCTGTTTTTTCTCTTCCGGACAGGCCTTCTTCCGAAACACTTCATAGAGATCCTCCACATCTCTTCCTATGATCACCTGGATCTGGCCGTTATTTACCACACAGCCTTTTACTCCTTCAATCTGCTTCAGGTTTTCCAGATCACACGTTTCATGATTTTTCACATCCAGGCGCAGCCGCGTAAAACAGTGTGAAACCTTTCTTATATTCTCTGCTCCTCCGATCTGTGCCAGGATTTCTTCTGTCATCTTTGAGAAATCTCTCTTCGCTTTACTCATGTCCTTTCCCTCCTGCTCTTCTCCTTCTGTCTCTCTTCCAGGTTTAAAAACTGCCAGCTCCCATCCGTCTCGTCCGGAAATTCTTCCCAGGTATCTTCCCGGGGCGGTTCCGGCACCGGCTGGCGGCTTTCTTCCTTCCAGTAAGCATATCTGCCGAATCTGGCCCGATCCTGTTCCTCTGTAAGAGGCGGCCTGGTGTTGGTTCGCAGCATACTGTCCACCCAGCCCTTGTGATACTCATTTTTTGTCAGACGCAGCCAGTCCCCCGACAGCTTCTTCCACTCGCCGTCCTCAACTACATTTACCCCGGGCACACTTCCAATCGAGACGATCGCTTCCGGCATTTCTCTGTGTTTTGACAGCCCTTCCACTCCCAGCGACTTCCAGCAGGAGCGGCATTTTGTATTTTCTTTATTTACCACCAGCACCGGCGTTGTGAGCGGATGCACCAGCGTATTTCCCTCCAGAGAATCCACCACCGCTTTCCTGCGAAAAGCCATCTCCGCCTCCGCATCTACTGCCGGATGTTTCAGCGCCATATATTCATGCCGTTTTTCTCCGATCCGCTGGTCATCCCAGTATACCGCAAGCGCCCCCCGCATATTGGAAACCTGCCAGCAGGAAAGAAGCCGGAACACCGTCTGTTCCATTTCCGCAAACTCTTCTTCTGTCAGAAGATCCAGATCCTCCAGTCTCAGTTTTTCCATTTCTCCGCCCCTTTACCAGTTTTTGTTCACGTCCAGCTCCCAGTGTTCGTCTTTTTCCCCGTAAGTCTCATACGGTTTCGGCGGACAGGGAATCCCCGCCCGGACAGAAAGCGGCGAATAGGGATTATGATAAGTCGTGGCATCTGCCAGCGGATGAAGCGGCGTATTTAACCGGTGAATCATGCTGGTATCTTCCACCCATCCTTTTTTGTAATCACATTTTAAATAGCGGAAATAATGAAGTTTCCATATTTTCCAGGTATCGCCTTCCGGTATAAAAGTGACAGCCAGCTCCCCCCAGACCCAGACTGCCTGCGGATCCTCGCCTTCCCGGGGCAGGGCTCCCGCTCCCGGTACCCACCACAGACATTTTGCGCTCTGCAGATCCTCCGCCACTTCAATGATTGGTGTGGTCAGCTGTACATCCAGCATTTCCCCCGGTTCCACTTTCCGTCCCACCATCTCACGGATGATGGTTTTTACTGCTTCCGAACCACGAAATACGCCCTCATCTGCGTATTCCAGAGAAACATCTTCCCGATCCAGCGCAAAAAATTCCAACAGCCGATCTGCCTGACGGAAATTGAATGCTGCTACTGCACGCCCCATCTCATTTTGAATCTGACGGTAAGCTTCCAGTTTCTTCACCGCCGCAAAAAGCGCCTGTTTTCTCTCTGACTCTATCATCTGACACCTCCCTGTTCTGCCTTCTCCCAGGCTTTCCTCGTTATTTCCTTCATATCCAGCCCCCGGTAGCTATAATAATGCCCCGGAAGCAGAAGATCAAACTCCAGTTCGCTGATCCGTTTCATAGAACGAAGATAATCCTCACGGGAGAAATCCCGGCTCCCCATATAGCCCAGCTCCACATCCACTTCATCTCTGGGCGGAACCGGAACTGTCCAGAATGCATCTCCGGTAATCAGCGCTCTCACACCGTCCGTCTCAGCCAGAAAGGCCAGCGAGCCCCGGCTGTGCCCCGGCGTCTCCAGCACCGTCACCTTCAGGTTATCCGAAAACACAAACTGCTCTCCTTCTTTCACAGTCTTGTCTACTTTACCCGGAATCCAGGAAACTCCAAAGAGTTCTTCACTCTCCGGATTGCCTTCTTCAATCAGCCCCCGGTCACTTTCACTGGAGAAGAGCTCTGCGCCCAGTTCATTTACCCGCCACGCATTTCTGCAGTGATCAAAATGGGCATGTGTCAGAAAAACGTGGGTAATCTGATCTTTTTCATAGCCCCAGTTTTTCAGCACCCGTTCCATCTGTCTCCACTGCTTTTCGCCATATCCGCAGTCAAACAGCACGATCCCGTGCTCATACACCGCCGCATACGTGTTGGAATTTGTTCCATAATCCACTCCGGAAAGTTTCAAAAGATGTTCCGTAAGCTTCACTTTCTTTCTCCTTTCCCCGTTTCTTTCCTTTATTTTAGCCTTTTCTTTTTCTCTTTTCGATTACCAAATCCTAAGGGCAAAAAGAAAAAAGTTACTTATTCCACTTTCCTTGTAGTTTTTATTCTTTTTTACTATAATGTAGTTTACAGGAGGACATCCCATGGAAATCAAAGAAAAATTAAAAGAAATCAACTATGCGCCCTGGCATCGCCTGAAAATGAATTACGAACAGCTGAAGAAGTGTGGAATTGATACCGGCTTTACTTCCGTTATCACAGAAGGGCGGGATTTTCATCAGCTCACACAGGATATCTGTGTTTCTTTTATGAAATTTCACCATCATTCTCTCACAAACCTTCTGTTCCACAATGGGCAGCCGATCCATCTGGACTTTGACGACGAAATCATCAGCTACTATTCCGATTATATTGAGATCCGTTATATCGCCGAAGGCCACCTCGAAGTGGAGATCGAAGGCGAAACCTTCTGCTTTGAGGAGGGGGAGATCTGTCTGATCAACTCCATGGCATTCCACAGAGAATCTATCCCCCACTCCGACTGCCTTCTGCTAAACATTTCTATCCAGAGAAAATTTTTCACGGAAGCCTTTTTAGACAATGTGACTTTAAGCCCGCTTCAGAAATTTCTGCGGAAAAATATTTTAAAATGCAGTGATAAGCAGCATTACCTGCGCTTTGTCCCCTCCACCGAAGAACAGCGCAGCATGATCCAGGACTATCTGTACGATATCGTCACGGAAGTGATCGGCAAAAAGCCGGGATATCAGGACATCAGCCGCGGTTTTCTGATCCGGCTCATGGATGCCCTTTCCACCGGCTATCGCTATAATTTCACCCGGCAGGAAAATGAGCAGTATGCCCAGAGACTCTTTGAATCTGTCTCGGATTTTATGAAAAACAATCTGCAGACCGTGTCCATGGAGGAACTCACCCGGGAATTTCACTACCAGCCCAATTACTTTAATCAGCTGATCAAAAAACAGCTCGGAATGACCTATTCCGATTACCTGATCTACCTTCGGATTGAAAAGGCAAAGCAGTATCTTAAGGAAACCGGCATCCCCGTGGAGGAAGTCATGTGGATGGTGGGCTACAGCAACAAAGGATTTTTCTACAAAAAGTTTCACGAGCTGACCGGAATGAATCCTGCCAGGTACCGGCACAGCTGCTGAAGTTTTTCCCAACGCAAAAAGGAGCCATTGCTCCGCAGATGACCGTGCATCTGCTCTGCAATGACTCCTCATACAGACAAAACTTAATTATTTCAGGGTTACCTTTGCACCTTCAGCCTCAAGTTTGGTCTTCATCTCCTCAGCCTCTGCCTTGGAAACGCCCTCTTTTACTACCTTCGGAGCGCCGTCTACAACTTCTTTAGCCTCTTTCAGACCCAGACCAGTTGCCTCACGAACAACTTTGATAACCTTAACTTTGTTCGGGCCAACCTCGGTCAGCTCTACGTCGAACTCGTCTTTCTCCTCAGCTGCCTCTGCTGCACCAGCACCTGCTGCTGCTACAACAACACCTGCTGCTGCGGATACGCCAAACTCTTCCTCACAAGCCTTTACCAGCTCGTTCAGCTCTAATACGGATAACTCTTTGATAGCTTCAATAAATTCAGCGGTAGTTAATTTTGCCATTATAGTTTACCTCCAATTTTTCATATATTTTCGATTTGTAGTGCCTCAGGCCGCATCTTTAGCCAGCCCTCGGTAGATGCAGAATCTTAAGATTAAGCCTCTGCTGCGCCCTCGCCGTTCTTCTCGGCGATCTGTTTGATAACGCGTGCAAAGTTTGCGATCGGGGACTGCATGGAACCAAGCAGTCTTCCCAGCAGAACCTCTCTTGAGGGGATCTCTGCCAGTGCAGTGATGCCAGCCTTATCATAATAAGAACCTTCCACAACACCTGCGATCAGCTCCAGCTTCGGAGCGGTCTTCGCAAAGTTTGCCAGGATTCTTGCCGGAGCAGTTGCGTCGTCCTGAGAGATTGCAATTGCGTTCGGTCCGTCCAGATGCTGAACCAGAGTCTCATACGGAGTCTCAGCAAATGCACGTTTCATCATCGTATTCTTGTAAACCTTGTATACGACACCGGCTTCTCTTAATTCCTTACGCAGTTTGGTATCCTGCTCAACGGTCAGACCTGCGTAATTCACCAGAACTACGGACTGTGCGTCTTTTACGTGTGCGGAGATCTCATCTACGATCGGTTTTTTGAGTTCAACTTTTGCCATTATGGTGCACCTCCTTATAGTATTTGTAAGTGTACCTACGCTTGAGAAACAAAAAACCTCTCTGCCGCAAAACAGAGAGGTACAATTCCTGAAATAGAATGTATTTCCTCGGCAGGCGTGAAATGCTTATGCCCGTAGGCACCTGCTGTCTTCGGCGTGATACTTTTAATAAAATAGCATACTTTCTTTTTCCCGTCAAGTATTTTCTTTCAAAAAAGTATGTAGAATTTATAAAGAGCGGAGAACTATGTCTCCGCTCCTGGAAATGGATTGTTATCTTATACTAATTTAACAGGGTTGATCTTCACGCCAGGTCCCATGGTCGGTGCGATGGTAACGCTGCGCAGATACTGGCCTTTTACAGCGGCCGGTTTTGCCTTGTTAATAGCGTCGATAAGCGTCTGGAAGTTGTCCGCTAACTGCTCCTCAGTAAAGGATGCTTTTCCGATTGGCACGTGAACGATGTTGGTTTTATCCAAACGATATTCAATCTTACCTGCTTTGATATCGGCAACGGCTTTTGCAACATCCATGGTTACAGTTCCGGCCTTGGGGTTGGGCATAAGGCCCTTCGGTCCCAGTACACGGCCCAGACGTCCAACTACACCCATCATGTCCGGGGTAGCAACAACAACGTCAAAGTCAAACCATCCTTCGTTCTGGATCTTCGGGATCAGCTCCTCAGCTCCTACGAACTCTGCACCTGCTGCTACAGCCTCGTCAGCTTTTGCATTCTTTGCAAATACCAGCACGCGAACCTTCTTACCGGTTCCGTGAGGCAGAACTACAGCACCACGGATCTGCTGATCAGCGTGACGTCCATCACATCCGGTACGGATGTGAGCCTCGATGGTCTCATCAAACTTTGCTACTGCGGATTTTTTAACAAGTGCAATGGCTTCAGCCGGATCGTACAGGGTTGCACGGTCGATTGCCTTTGCAGACTCTAAATATCTCTTTCCTCGTTTCATTTTCTATAACCTCCTAGTGGTAATTGCGGGGATTGCCCTCCCACATGATTTATGCGACTTAGTCCTCTACTACGATACCCATACTTCTTGCAGTACCAGCGATCATGCTCATAGCAGTCTCGATGGATGCAGCATTTAAGTCGGGCATCTTCATCTCAGCGATCTCTCTCACTTTATCTTTGGAAATAGTCGCTACTTTGGTCTTGTTCGGAACGCCGGAACCGGATTTGATATTGCAAGCTTTCTTTAACAATACGGCTGCCGGAGGAGTCTTGGTCACAAAGCTGAAGCTTCTGTCAGCGTAAACAGTGATGATTACGGGGATGATCACGTCTCCCTTATCAGCTGTTCTTGCATTGAACTCCTTGGTAAACTGTACGATGTTTACACCATGCTGTCCCAGTGCAGGACCAACCGGCGGTGCTGGTGTTGCCTTACCAGCGGGAATCTGTAATTTGATATATCCTGTTACTTTCTTTGCCATGTCAGGCACCTCCTATAATGTGGTAATTGCGGGGAATTTCCCTCCCACGAGCCTCCGGCGGAGACTCTTTTTGTTACATTTTCTTCACTTCTGCGAAACTGATCTCGACCGGTGTTTCGCGGCCAAACAGCTCAACATTGATGGTAATCATCTGTTTTGCCTCGTTGATGCTCTGGATCACACCTACGGTGTCCTTCCATGCTCCTCCAGTTACCACCACGCTGTCCCCTTCTTCAAAATCGATCTGAAGGTTCGCTTTCTGAACGCCCAACGGCTCCATCTCTGCTTCCGTCAGGGGTACGGGCTTTGATCCCGGTCCGACAAATCCTGTTACACCTCTGGTGTTCCGGACGACATACCAGGTATCATCGTTCATCACCATGTTCAGCAGTACATAACCGGGAAACATCTTTCTCTGCGTCTGCTTCTTGGCTCCGTTCTTCATCTCAACAACGTCTTCCATAGGCACACGCACTTCCAGAATCTGATCTTCCAGGTGTCTGTTCTCAATTGTCTTCTCAATGTTGGCTTTTACTTTGTTTTCGTAGCCCGAATAGGTGTGGACTACATACCAATTCGCTTCTGACATTTTCTCACCCTTGTCCTTATTTAATCAAGAAATTAATGATCTGCAGTACCAGACTGTCCAGAATGGTGATCACCACACAGAGAACCGCAGTGATGACAGTAACTGCCACCGTCTGTTTTCCCAGCGTCTTTTTATCCGGCCAAACCACTTTCTTAAACTCAGACTTGAGCCCTTTGAACCAGCTCTTTTTGGGAGCTTTCTCTGCCTTTACAGAACCTGTCATTGTTTCACCTCTCACCAAATTTATTTGGTTTCTTTGTGTACTGTGTGTCTCTTGCAGAACTTACAATATTTCTTGGTTTCCAATCTCTCAGGATGGTTTTTCTTTTCCTTTGTCATGTTGTAATTCCGCTGCTTACATTCGGTACATGCCAATGTGATTTTTACGCGCACGACTTCCACCTCCACTGTGTTCATTTGCATTTGCAACAGTCTCATCTGCCCTCCCAGCCGCTTGCTCCTGCTGGTTTTAGGCATAAAAAAAAGACCTCTTCCATGTCGCTTTTACACTATAACACAAGAGGTCTTTTTCTGTCAAGGATTTTGCAAATTTTCTACTTCTTATACTTTCTCACGATCTCAGCCATGGTATCCCACTTTTTCTCCATGTCAGCCACCAGCTTAAACTGCGTCCGGCAGCGATCCAGGTTATGTCCTTCCCGGTGGATCTTAAAATAGTGATCCCCTTCCAGATAGTCCGTAAGGAAACGCATGCCGCACTCCAGAGTCATGATCTTTGCGCCCATGGGAAGCATTTCAATCTCTTTCTCTGTGAGCCGTTCCCCGCAGGCCTCCAGGAAACCTTTCGTATAAATCTCAAAAAGTCCCATGTCACAGGAAACCTTTTCCAGATCCTGCTCATCCTCTGCCGCTGTGCTGGCGCCGAAGCGGATACTGTCACCGTAATCATTGACAGCCAGGCCGGGCATAACGGTGTCCAGATCAATGACACAGAGACCTTTTCCCGTCTCCTTGTCGATCAGCACGTTATTCAGCTTGGTATCGTTGTGGGTAACGCGAAGCGGAAGTTTTCCCGCCGCCTGCAGATCCCCCAGCACTCTGGTATCTGCTTCCCGGTCGAGCATGAAGCGGATCTCGTCCTGCACCGAGGCCGCACGTCCGCATACATCTTCCTCCACCGCTTTTTTAAACACCTGAAATCTGGCCCAGGTATCATGAAATCCCTTGATCGTCTCATGCAGCGTCTCCGCCGGATAGTCTGAGAGCAGACACTGGAAATTACCGAATGCCAGCGCACTCTGATAAAAATCATCCGGCTTGCTCACCAGGTCATAGCTGAAGGTATCGTCGATATAAACGTAAGCCCGCCAGTAATCTCCCTCTTCATCCACCCAGTAATTTCCGCCGTCCCTGGCAGGAATAATATTCAGCGTCTCACGGTTCGGATCTCCGCCCTGCGCGATGATCTTCTTCCGCAGAAAAGAGGTGACGCCCACCACATTTTCCATCAGTTCCACCGGATTTTTGAAAATGTCCTTATTCATCCGCTGCAGGATATAAAACCTTTCTGTTCCATCCTCCAGCCGGCAGGTCAGGCGGTACGTATCGTTAATATGGCCGCTTCCGTAGATTCCTCCGCCGATGATCTCGCCTTCAAAGGCAAACTGCTGCGCAGCGGTTTCTGCCGCTTTATTTTCCATTTCTCTTCCCATTATTTTTCCTCCCAAAGGTAATCCGGGTACAGCCCCTTCTCCTTCATCGCTTTGATCGCAGCCACCACGACTGCCTTATCCTCTTTGTAAGTAACTCCGTACCATTTGTCCATGGATTTCAGAACCTGAACTGTCGCTTTCTCCTCCTCCAGCAGTTCATTGACCACAGAAGGCAGGAAGTATTCGCACTTGAGCGGATTCTTCTCCAGATTTTCCTCCAGGAATTTTCCAAATCTGCTCTTCAGCTCAGGAAGGATGCTCGCTCCGAATCCCCACATATTCATGGAAACGATGCTGTCCACCGGAAGGGAATTCCAGGTCGCCCCGTCGTCTTCTGTAAAGGCAGCTCCGCCATCCTTTTTCTCAATCCGGGTGCGCTCCACAATATCTGTCAGATAACCATTTTCATCGGTCTCGCAGACGCCTCTCGCCACATAGCCGTTATCTGTCAGGGTGTTTTCCAGAATATAGCCTACCATGGCATAGCGGTACTTTTCATCGTCCTGATGAGAAGCCAGATAATCATAAATCACCTGAAAAGCATCTCTGCCGTAGTAGTCATCCGCATTGATCACCACGAAAGGACCGTCGATCTCATCGATACAGCTCAAGATCGCATGACCGGTTCCAAAAGGTTTCACCCTGCCCTCCGGAACGGAGAATCCTTCCGGAAGATTATGCAGATCCTGATAAACGTACGCAACCTCCATCTGCTTTTCCATCCGGTTTCCGATACACTCTTTAAAGTCTGCCTCGTTTTCTTTCTTTATGATAAAGACAACCTTCTCAAATCCGGCTCTCTTCGCATCATAGATGGAAAAATCCATGATGATGTGGCCTTCCTGATCCACCGGATCGATCTGCTTCAAACCGCCGTAACGGCTTCCCATTCCCGCTGCCATAATT
>OIZR01000848.1_pt1 | contig 18004 bp, 20 predicted proteins | sample 1588591 | NCBI WGS metagenome assembly OIZR01 (sample SAMN03283249) | human gut metagenome | biome: human-associated habitat; material: feces | host: Homo sapiens | place: USA | collected 2013 | reverse complement strand
AATCCCGCATTTATGCGGGTTCTGGCGTTTCGCAAACGCCTAAAATAATATCACCCTTGAAAGGAGAATTTACATATATGACGATCTATCCAATCTGTGCCACCATGATGAAATACAGGATATTCCAGACCCTGGCGGAAGCCTATTACAGATACCGAGTGAAAAAGCCATGCTTCATCATGCAGCAGAATGACCGGTGGACCCTTGTGACCATGGATAGATGACCTCATATGGCCCGCATGGGAAATTATGACCATAAACAGACAAGGACGCTATTCTGTTACAATATTTTAGGATTCCTTCTTTTTCCTTCCAAGGACCATATATACCGCCATCGTCTATGATAGCCGTCAGGCGGAGGCTTCAATATGGTAACCTCGTTTTTCAAGTTCACGAATGTAATGGGATAGCTGTTTTTGTTTACAGTTTTTACGGCGCGTTTCAAAGCAGTTCTCATCAAAAAGTGTACCTTGCTTCAGCATGGTGTAGATAATGACCAGAAGTCTGCGTACGGGCGCAGCTATGGCTTTTTTAGCTCCTTTCTTTTGCTTGATTCTCCAGTACCATGCGGAAAGATAGGTATTACGCTTTCCAGCAACGGCCCGGGCAATCTCACAAAGCGGCCTTCTTCGTATCATCCTCCGGCACTGGTTCCTGAGCGGTCTGCTGTCATCACCGCTGCTTTCGCTGCCGCTGCCAGCGAAAATGCCAGAATCCACACAAACCAGAAAAAAATGGAAATCTTTTTCTCCCTCCAAACCGTATAAAACATCTGGAATCCGTACATCATTTCGTTATAGCAGATTCATCCAGTACAGCCCTGTATTTTTCCAATTCAGGGCGTATGGCATTATAACGGAGGTAAGGATTATGTCGGGCTACAAAGTTGAGATATGCGGAGTCAATACCGCCAAACTGCCTTTACTGAGCAATGAAGAGAAAGAGGAGCTGTTTCAAAAAATACTGGACGGTGACATGGAGGCCAGGGAGCAGTACATCAAAGGGAACCTGCGCCTGGTACTCAGCGTAATCCAGCGCTTTTCAAACAGCCAGGAAAACATCGACGACCTGTTCCAGATTGGATGCATCGGCCTAATCAAGGCCATCGACAACTTTGACATCACTCAGAATGTCAAATTTTCCACTTATGCAGTGCCTATGATACTGGGAGAAGTGCGCAGATATCTGAGGGACAATAATTCCATCCGGGTCAGCCGTTCCCTGAGGGATACTGCCTATAAGGCCCTCTATGCCAGAGAGCAGCTTACCAGAACCAATTCCAAGGAACCCACTCTCATGGAGATCGCGCAGGAAATAGGTGTTTCAAAGGAAGACATCACCTATGCGCTGGACGCCATACAGACCCCTGTCAGCCTGTATGAGCCTGTTTATACGGACGGCGGGGACCCTCTTTTTGTGATGGACCAAATTAGTGATAAAAAGAATCTGGAGGAAAACTGGGTGGAGGATTTATCTCTGGTGGAGGCCATGAAACGGCTGCCGGAGCGGGAGCGCCATATCATCGACATGCGTTTCTTTGAGGGGAAAACCCAGACCGAGGTTGCCCAGGAAATCCATATCAGCCAGGCTCAGGTGAGCCGCCTTGAAAAAAATGCACTGAAAAGTATGAAATCCTATTTAAGCTGACCCTTGAAGCCTTTCAGCAGATGTGTTAAACTATTCATGTTAGTGCTTGTTTGAAACATATGCCAACAGAAAGTGAACATATCTATGGAACAAAATGAACGCAGATTTGCAGTATTGATTGATGCAGACAATGTCTCCCCCAAGTATATCAAGTACATTTTGGATGAAGTGTCGGATGTGGGAATCGCCACCTACAAGCGCATTTACGGCGATTGGACAGATAACGAAAAGCGCAGCTGGAAAAATGTGCTTTTAGACTGGTCTGTAAATCCCATCCAGCAGTACAGCTACACCGCAGGAAAGAACGCCACCGATTCGGCCATGATTATCGATGCAATGGACATCCTCTACTCCGGTAATGTGGATGGGTTCTGCCTGGTATCCAGCGATTCGGACTTTACCAAGCTGGCCCAGCGCCTGAGGGAGGCCGGGATGTTTGTCATGGGAATCGGGGAGCAGAAAACCCCAAAACCCTTTCGTGCAGCCTGCGATACGTTTAAATTGCTGGAGATCATATCCTCTGACGATACGCCGGAGACATCGGTCATCGAGAACCAGAAGACCATTACCAACATTGATGAAATCCAGAAAGCCATCACTAAGCTCCTCATTGAAAATAACAGCCAGAACCAGCCAATCATCCTTGCAAGGGTGGGAAACTTCCTTACAAAGCGCTTTTCAGACTTTGATGTCAGAAACTACGGCTACTCCAAGCTCTCCACCTTTTTGGAGAGCCTGAACAACAACGACTTCCAGGTGGTCAAGCTCCACGGCGGTTATTTTGTCCAGGAAAAGAGCGCCAGCATCTCTAAGACTGAGATTGAAAAGGAAATCATCCGCATTATCAAGGGATATAATGGTCATGTGGATAATCTGAGCATCATACACGATGAGCTGAAGAAGGCATACCCTTCCTTTGATGTGAAGCAGTATGGTTTCAGCCGCATTTCCAGCTTTATCCGAAGCTTCGGAACATTCCGCATCAAGGATAACATGATTCAGCTCAAATAACGCAGACAACGCCCGGAAAGGGACATCCAGCCTGTGGATGAATCCCTTTCCGGGCGTATCTGTTTGCCAATCTCCTTTTGACGGTCTTGCTCTGTCTATGTTTTACCTGTGATACGGCTCCCACGCTCCCTGGTCATTGACCCAGTGCCCGCCGGGAGTATACGCCTCTTTTACCATGGCTCCATCTGTTCCCAGATAATACCATTTTCCTCCGTCCACCAGCCATCCGCCTGACTTATAGGCGCCGTTTCCCATCCTGTATTTCCGCTGCCCATCTTCCTGAACCCAGCCGTCGGACAGGCTGCCTTCCTCAATCCGGCTCTGTCCATATGGTCTCCGCCTTTTCTTTGGTCAGGTCCATATATTTAAGTATGTCCTCAGGAAACTCCTGCTCTTTTCCATAACACTCAAACTCGGATTCCAGGATTTCCTTAACCCGATCCGTATGCGGACTGCCTCTTTCTCCATGGTGATGCAGCATTCTTCCTTCAGACTTGAAACATCCGGCCGGACCCTTCCCTGGTCCTTTTCCTTCAGGAGGTTTTCTTATACCACCTGTGCTACGGACATGCCTCTCCTCCCCCGGCCGTCTCCCCCATCCCCTTATGCGCGGGATAGACGGCCTTGTATTTCAAATGATATTCCTGATATCAATGTATCGCATTTTTCTCTGTAAGGCAAGCTTTACGGCAGCAAAAAAGCCAGCTTTTTGCGCTGACTTTTCATGCTTATTCAAATCTGACGATTTCCTTTTTAAGCCGTTTCATAATTTTCTTTTCCAGTCTGGATATATAGGACTGAGAGATTCCCAGCAGATCGGCCACTTCCTTCTGGGTCATTTCCTCCCCGTCCTCGTTTGTAAGGCCGTACCGCAGCTCCACGATTTTACGTTCCCTGGGATTTAAACGGCTGATGGCGTTGCTGAGCAGGCTTTTTTCTATCTCATCCTCAATATCGTGATAAATCACATCCTCATCCGTTCCAAGAATATCCGACAACAGGAGTTCATTTCCATCCCAATCCACATTCAGAGGCTCATCTATGGACACCTCCAGACGCGTCTTATTATTCCGCCTGAGATACATGAGAATCTCATTCTCAATGCATCTGGAAGCATAGGTGGCCAGCTTGATGTTCTTATCCGGCTTAAAGGTATTGATGGCTTTGATAAGACCGATGGTGCCGATGGAAATTAAATCCTCTACCCCAACGCTGGTGTTGTCGAATTTCTTCGCTATGTAGACTACCAGCCTCAGGTTGTGCTCAATCAGGGCAGCTCTTGCCTCCTTGTCATCCTCGCCTCCCAAAAGTCCTATCATCCGGCTCTCCTCCTCCGATTCCAGAGGAGCAGGCAGTATATCAGCGCCTCCTATATAATGCACCTCCCCCTGCTTGGGCATCAGTACGGTCCTGAAGCTGGGGATGGTCTTTAACTGGAAACGGTTTGGTATGGATACTTTTATAATCATGGAAATGTCCTCCTGTACGTTGTGTGTTATTCAAGTTCCTTAGTCGCTTTTCTGTATCAGGATTTGATACTCCCCTGAGGGAGAAAGCTCCTGCTTCGTAATGGCAATGAGGGGCTTCTCAAGGCTGTACCTGCCGCCCTCCTGCTCTATCTCCATCCGGTCAATGAACACGGCCGGCAGAATTCCGCTGGTGGTTCCCACGGACTGGTACGGCACATAAACCACACCCTTTACCGTCGGACACAGCTGCTTCATAAGACCCGCTGCCGCCACATGGACCGGCTGGCTGCTCACAGGCTCTCTCAGCCGATTGCCCGTGTCTATAAGCCCTGTGACTGTCTCTTTCTTTTCGCCGTAAATCATGGTAACCCTGCATAAATCCTTCCTGTGGGCCATGGTACGGATTAATTCTTTTATCCCCCCTGAAAATCCATAGCAAGCCGCGGCTGCCCCTGCAATCATTAAAAACCAGACAACGGCGGGAATCCTTCTTCCATGTCCGGCCTCCACCAAAAGCCACGCGTAATATCCTGCCCTGGTGTGCTCATAGAGCACCAGCATCACGCCTCCCAGAACCACGGATACAAGGTAAATGCCCGCCACGGATTTAATTACCTCTTTAGGGCTTTTCAAATGATAAGCGGCTACAGCCATCAGGCTGCTCACCGCAACATACGTCCCCAATATCTCCACTGCGGCCGGAATACCGGGTGCCAGGCTCACCACACAGGACCATATACCGCCGATGACGGCTCCGGTCAGAATACGCCGCTTTGTGGTCCTGTATAATAAAACCCTGTTTAAGATGGTCAGAACCATCATGTCCATAATGGTATTGACCGCGAATACCACATCTATGTATACTGTATAAACCACTCAGTCCGGCCTCACCTCCCCGGCAAACTTTCTGAAAGCCATTATAGCGGTTTCAAAGCGCGGATGTTGTCGAAATAACCGAGGACAGGTACAATATTTATCGACAAAATTCGAGTCCCATACTAAATATGGCGTTTTTTCCAAAAAAGCCGGAAAGCCGCCGCCACACCCGTATCAGGTATGACGGCAGCTTTCCGGCTGCCCCGTTTCTGTTCGATTGTCTTGTTTTTAAATGGCCTGCCTCATGGTTTATTCACCACATGCTGAGGCGTGCCTGCCATAAACTGTACCAGGTTTTCCACCGCAATATCCATCAGTCTCTGTCTGGACTCCCTGGGCGCCCAGGCAATGTGGGGTGTAATCAGTATATTTTTCGCCCCTAAAAGAGGATTATCCTCCTGTATGGGCTCTGTCGAAACCACATCCACGGCAGCGCCTCCTATCTTACCGCTGTCAAGCCCTTCCCTCAGATCGGCTTCCTCCACCAGCTTCCCTCTGGAAGTGTTGATAATCAGGACCCCTTTCTTCATCTTCGCAATGGTTTGACGATTGATAATTTTCTCTGTTTCAGGGAACAGCGGACAGTGAAGGCTGATCACATCTGAACAAGCCAGCAGCTCTTCCAGGTCCACGTACCGGCAGTTGTCTGTCTCCAGGTCTTTATCCTGATACCGGTCATAGGCCAGCACCTTCATGCCCAGAGCTTCTGCGATAACAGCGGTGCGCCTTCCGATACGCCCGAATCCGATGATTCCCATGGTCTTTCCCGCAAGCTCTGTCAGAGGATACTTCCAGAAACACCAGTCCTTACAGCGAGTCCATTCTCCGGCCTTTACACAGTCAGCATGGAAGCCCGCGTGATGGCACAGCTCCAGCAGCAGGGCAATGGCGTACTGGGCCACTGCATCCGTGCCGTAGGAAGGAATGTTGGACACCGCGACCCCGGCTTCCCCGGCTGCATGGATGTCCACTATATTGTAACCCGTGGCCAGCACTCCGATGAACCGCAGATTGGGGCAGCTCTTTATTGTTTGGGCGCTTATGGGAGTCTTATTTGTATACACCGCCTCTGCCCGGCCAATGCGTTCCACCACCTGTTCCTCAGGCGTCCTGTCATAAACCGTTAATTCCCCCAGGCTCTCCAGGCCCTTCCAGCTCAGATCCCCGGGATTTTCCGTATATCCGTCCAATACAACAATCTTCATATCATCAGTCCTCCACCATTGCCCATGCCCGGTTAATCACGCGCTTCGTATTAGCCAGTATGATTTCCCCGTCCTCGTCCCCCCAGGGTTTGACCTCCAGGGACAGCACATAAGGCTCTTTTTCATAAAAAAAGCCTTCCTCCTTCAGCACCCGGAAGAATTCCGCCAGCTGCTCCGTGTCATTGGCGCTCTCCGGGAATCCGAATCTGGGATGCTGATCCCCGTAGGCCTCGCAGCCCTCCTTAACCACTGCGTTTCCTATGTGGAAATGTGTGATATAGGGACGCAGGGTCCGCACCACGCGGCGGGATGTCTCATAGGTGGTGGGAAAATGGGACAAATCCGCCATCAGGCCAAAGTTATGATGGGTCATTCCCATATCAGCCGCAAACCGGGCCGCCAGGGGCGCCGGCCCAATCAGCGCCGCCTTATCCATATCATAGTCAAATACCTCCAGCTCCACCATCATGCCCTTTTGGGCGGCATGGCCGCACACGGCTCTGGTTGTCTTTAAAAGCTGGGAATATGCCTGTTCCCTGGAGTCCGGCTGCCACTTCCCCGCCAAAAAGGCGATGCCCCCGGCCCCCATATACGCGGCCTCGTCCACTGCCTCAACCAGCACTTCTTCCGCCTTCCTGCGCTGCGTCTCCTCCAGATGGTTGGGATTCAGGCCCTTCCCCAAGAGACTGGGCTGGGCGCCGTAGCACACCCGCAGATGGGATTGGTCCAGCATTCTCTTCACCCTTTCCCTCTCCTCCCTGTCCGGGATATGGGTAATCTCCAAAGCCCCAAAATATGGGTCGCAGCAGATGGCCCTGACCGAATCACACACCGGATAGCTGACCGGCGGGTGGGTCATCCACTGAATGGTGCCCACCTGGAAATATTTCTGGATTGGTTCTTTCATTCTCTTATTCCTCCTGTTCACGTCTCATTGTCCTGCCTGCGCCCCATCACGGCCCTGCATCTTAACGCAATGGATTCCGGGCCGTATCCGTACTTTTCCATCAGCTGGCCGTAATCCCCGGACTCGGCAAAATCCACTGCTCCGACCCGTTCCATGGGAACCGGACAGCGCTCTGCCAGCACCTCTGCCACCGCGCTGCCCAGGCCGCCGTATATGCTGTGTTCCTCCACTGTCACGATGGCTCCTGTCTGTTCTGCGCATTCCAGAATCAGATTTTGGTCAATGGGCTTTACCGTATGCATGTCCACCACCGCTGCCCGGACGCCCTCGGCCTCCAGGATCGCGGCTGCCTGGATTGCATTGTGCAGAAGGGTTCCCGTGGTGATTATGGCCACGTCGGATCCCTCCCTGACACGGATGCCCTTCCCAATCTCAAACCTCATATCGTCCCCGTAAAATACAGGGGCCGGAGCGCGGCTCAGACGCAGGTAAACCGGCCCCTGATGCTCTGCAATGGCAAACACAGCCTTTCTTGTCTCCGGCCCGTCTGCCGTGGAAATGACCGTCATGTTGGGGATGGATCTCACAAATGCCATATCTGTTATGGCCTGGTGGCTGGCCCCGTCATAGGAATCAGACAGACCGCAGTAAGCGCCGCACAGCTTTACGTTCAGCTTGTCATAGGCAATGAGACTCTGAATAGGGTCAGCCCCCCTTGTGGTCAGGAACACGGCAAAGGTATTTACAAAGGGAATGAAACCGGTTCTGGCAAGTCCGGCTGCCATGGACACCATATTCAGCTCGCTGATTCCCACATTAAAATACCGCTCAGGAAACGCATTCCCAAATATACCGCTTTTCGTGGAGGAAGCCACATCAGCCTCCAGTCCCACGATCCTTAAATCCTGTTCTCCTAATTCCTTCAGCGCTGCTCCGTAGGCATCGCGGACTGCTGTCATTTCTCCCATTACCTTTCACCTCCCAGCTCAGCTTTTGCCTGTGCGTAGTCCTGGTCTCCAATAGCCTTTCCATGCCAGATATTCCTGCCCTCCATGAAAGAGACGCCCTTTCCCTTTACTGTCTTTGCCAGTATCAGGGAAGGTTTGTCCGCCGTCATCTTGGCCTCCTCCACGGCCCTGCATATATCCTCCACATCATGGCCATCGCAGGGAATCACATTCCATCCGAACGCTTCCCATTTGGCCCTTATATCGCCCATGGGCATGATGTCCTCCAGGGTGCCGTCCAACTGTACCCCGTTGTTATCCAGAATGCCTATCAGATGGTCCGCCTTGAATTTGGACGCCGACATGGCTGCCTCCCATATGCATCCTTCCTGTATTTCCCCGTCCCCCATAATTACATATGTATATGAATCATAGCCCTTAAGCCTGGCTCCCAGCGCCATTCCCAGCCCCGCGGACAATCCCAGGCCCAGCGGGCCGGTGGAAAGCTCCACCCCGGGAGTCTTATGCACGCAGGGATGGCCCTGGAGCATACTCCCCGTTTGGCGCAGGTTCTTCAATTCATCCATAGGAAAGAATCCTTTGTGGGCCAGTACAAGATAAAGCATGGGAGCCCCATGACCCTTTGACAGAATCAGATGGTCCCGGTCCTCCTTTTCCGGATTCATGGGGTCCACATCCATCAGCTCATAGTAAAGCGCTGTCAATATCTCCGTGCAGGACAGGGAACCTCCGGGATGTCCTGTCTGGATACTGTACAGCAGATCAATCAGCTTGCTGCGGAATGCAAGGCACAGCTTTTGAAGTGTTTCCTTTCGTTCCTCTCTCATATCTGTATCCCCTCCTTGCGGCTTTTGCCGCTGTCATCCCTGCTCCGGCTTATTTGACTGCAATGTGTGCTTCTGCCGTAAACCCTGTCTGCAATGGGTCTCAGATACCGGATGGATTCCCTGGCGGCTTCCTCCATCGACGGGAGCTGGAATATCTCGGTGCAGTAATTGCCGTCATAACCGCACTCCTTAAAGACCGTCAGAATTTTCTCAAAATCCAGACCGCATTGTCCCGGATAACGCCGGTTATTGTCAGCCAGATGCACATGGATGTTGTAACTGCTGTATGCGCGGATGGCCTCATACAAATCCTTTTCCTCCAGATTCAAGTGGAAAATATCCATCATGAGATGAAAATTGGGTCTTCCCACCCGGTCCACCATGGCCGCTCCCTCTGCCAGGGTATTGATGAAGTTGGTCTGCATGATGGTCACTGTCTCCAGGGCAATGTCCACCTTTTTAGGGGCCGCATAGTCAGCCAGCTCAGCAAACGCACTCTGAGCCAGTCCGCTCGTTTCCTCCCTGTCCAGTTCCCCGCAGTACTGTCCCCGTATCCTCCCTATATTTACATTGGCCCCCAGGTAACCGGCAAAATCAATGATTTCCTTTGTCCTCTCCACGGCCTCCCTGCGCACGGACCGGCTGGGATGGGTATAGCTTAAGCCCAACTGTCCGAAAATCTCGCCTGTACACACCAGCACCACGGACAGGTTGTTTTCCTCTGCTGTTTCCTTCACTTCCCCCCAGTCCAGCTTTCCCGGATTCAGGGTCATCAGCTCTACCCCGTCGTATCCAAGGGCGCCCAGGTCCCCAAAGGTTTTTGCCAGAGGCCCCTGGTATGCTGTCACCGAATCCGCTATGGCCACGTCGGGCGTGGCCGCCTGATAACATAATTTCATCACTCTCCTCCTCCCGCAAATACAGGCTTTAACGCCTGGTACAGTTCCCGGTAAACCCGGTACTGTCTGTCATATACAGAAGCCCGGACATCATCGGGCCAAAACACCTCGCCCTCCGCCGCCAGCACCTTTCCAAAGTCCGGCGCAATCTCCTGGATTCCCATTGCCTGGGCAGCGATGATGATATCTCCCAGGGTCTCTGTCTCATTGGACCGGAGCCGGGCCACAGGCACCCCCAGCACATCGGCAAATATCCGGCACCACAGAGGGCTGTTGGCCGCGCCGCCTCCAAGGGGTATGATATCCGGCCTGGCAGCCCGGTCCAGGACCACCTCCAGGCAGTGGCGCTGTGAAAATGCCACCCCCTCCAGGACAGCCCTTATGAATGACGGGTAATCTGTCTCCAGCCCTGCTCCATAGAACACGCCTCTGGCCTGTGTATCCCAGACAGGGCTTTGCTCCCCTGCCAGATAGGGAAGCCATATGAGACCTCCCGCCCCTGCCGGGGCAGCGGCCGCCAGGCGGTCCAGATATGGGTATATACCGCACCCGGCTGCCCGTGCTTCCCGGGCAGCCTCTCTTCCGAATGTATCCCTGAACCAGCGCAGGGACACACAGGCATTGTTGGTGGACTGGACAATGATATACTGTCCGTCATAAGCTCCGCATATGTTCAGCAGCCTGGGGTCCTCCATAGGCCGCGCCCCAATGCTGCACAGCCTTCCGCTGCTTCCTATGGTCAGGGAGAAATCTCCCTCCGCCACGGCGCCTGCCCCTATGGTGGCCGCTACCGTGTCAATGGTTCCGCCTGTAACCGGCGTTCCTGCCGCCAGGCCTGTCATCAAGGCCGCCCATTCCGTCACCGTTCCCACGATTTCAGTGGAGCCGCAGGGCCTCGGCAGCAGCCTGGGCGGCAGTCCTGACTGTTTTGCGATCTCCGTATCCCATTGGCCGGTGCGGATATTCCCCATAAGAGTCAGGCTCATGCGCGGCCGGTTCATGGTAAACTCCCCTGTCAGCTTTTGAATCACATAGCCGCAGGGCACCATCAGTTTATACGCGCCCTTAATCAAATCCGCCTGGTTCTCGACCAGCCACCGCAGGGCCGGAAGGCAGAAGGAGCCGTTGGCAATGCGGTTTGCTGCCACACCGCGGATACGCTCCTCCCCGATATTCTCCTTCAGCCATTCCACCTGGTGACCGCTTCTCTGGTCGTGGAGACTGATGGCATTGCACACAGGCTGTCCCTGCCGGTCCACCAGGACCACTGCGTTGGTGCTGCTGGTTCCCACCGCCGCAATCCTGTTTTTATCTATGTTCTGGCTTTTAAATATGGTCTGCAGGTTACAGCACACCGTATCCCACCACCGGGAAGGGTCCTGTTCGGTCCATCCCGGCCGCGGATGGATCATGGGATATTCCCGGTAGGCAGAAGCCACCCGTATCCCGCGAAAATCATATACCGAGCATTTTGTTCCGGTGGTGCCAATGTCTATCCCTAATAATAGGTCCTTATCCCTCATACCTTTCCTCCGGTCTGAAACAGCGCCTCTGTCTGCTCTTCGTCAAGGGGAATTCCCTGGTCCCCCAAAAGTATGGCAAGATGCGCATTCTCCTCGATCTCCTCCGCAACGGCCAGCACTGCCTCCGGGCTTTTGCCCGCGGCCACCATGCCGTGATTTGCCAGCAGAAGGCTGTCCCGCCTGCATATCACCCCGGAGACAGCCTCAGCCAGTTCCCTGCTTCCCGGACGGTAATAGGGAACCACGGGAATCCTTCCCACACGCATGGCGTATCCCGGAGTGTAGGCAGGCATCCCCATGGCCGGACCTCTGTCCTCCTGCCTGCGGCAGGCCACGGCAATGGAATAGGGGGAATGCAGATGAAACAGACACAGTATGTCGGGACGGCTCCCGTAGCACGCCAGATGCATCCCGGCCTCCTTGGACGGCCGCCGGCCCCCGTAATCCGGCCCGCCTGCGGACGGCACAAAACCATCCGCCTCAAGCATAATCATGTCCTCCGCCGTCAGGTCCCCCAGGCAGCCTCCACTTGGAGATATATACACCTGTCCCTGAATCCGTATGCTCACATTGCCGCCGCTTCCTGCGGCAAATCCTTTCATGTACGCCCTGCGGGCAGCTTTTGCCACGCGTTCCAGCATATCCTTTTTATCCATATCCATATGGTTCTCCTTACTTTAAGACAGCCGGCAGAAGCTCCGTGATTTCCGGCACCGCAAAGGTGAGAAGGGCGCAGGCCGTCACTGTCAGAATGACCCACAGGGTATCCGGAAACGCCTCGTCATACTTTACATTCAGCACCCGGCAGGCCGTAAACAGGTTCACAGAAAGAGGCGGGGTCAGGGAGCCTACCATCAGTGCCATCAGCATGGAAACCCCATAGTGGACCACTCCCATTCCAAGTGTCTGGGCGATGGGCAGAAGAATGGGCGTCACCAGAATGATGATGCACATGGTCTCCATAAAGGTCCCCAACAGCAAAAGAAGCAGGAACATGAATGCCATGATTAAAAACTTGCTGGATGTAATGGACAGCAGCCAGTTGGCAAACAGGGTAGGCACATTCTGTATGGACATAATCCATCCGAAAGGCGTGGCAACCGAGATAATCAGCATGATGACGCCTGTGGTGACAACGCTTTCCGCCGCCACCTTATAGAACTCCCGCAGCGTCAGCTCCCGGTACACGAACACTGCCAGAATGAAGGAATAGATTACAGCCACCACCGATGCCTCTGTGGCGGTGCAGATACCTGAAAATACACCTCCCAGCACGAAAATAGGCATTAAAAGAGGAAGCAGGGCATCACCTGTAATCTTGAGCCTCTCCTTTGCCGTATAATCTGTTTTCTCAACACTCTCCTTGTTTCCCCTTTTGACGGCGAAAAAGGTATTGAGTCCGATAAGGGCAATGATACAGATAAATCCCGGCACAAAACCGGCCAGGAACATATCTCCCACCGACGCCCCGGAGGAGGACGCATAAACCACCATTACAATGCTTGGCGGAATGATGCAGGCCATGGTTCCTCCGGCCGCAATCAGTCCCACGGTCAGCCCCCTTGGATATTTCTGCTCCAGCATCTCAGGACCTATGATCTTGCCGATAGCCGCGGCGCTTGCCACGCCGGACCCTGAGACAGCGCCGAAGAATCCGCAGGCCGCAAGCGCCGTGGCCCCCAGTCCGCCCGGCATTTTCCGTAGCATCATGTTGGCAAATTTCATGAGGCGGGGCGTACTGCCGTATACCATCAGGGAACCGGCAAAGATAAACATGGGCATTGCCATCATATTAAAGGATTTGGCGCCGCTGGCCATGCGCTGGACAACAATGTCCAGAGGCGGGTAACCATTGACGGTCAGCAGTGCCATACAACTGATTCCGATGGAAAAAGCCACGGGCAATCCAATCAGCAGACAGATTCCCAACACAACAAACAAAACAATCAATCCAGTATTCATTATCGGCTCAGCTCCTCCTCCACATAATCCATGTTTCTTCCCCGGAACTTCTCCACATCAATCCAGAGACGCAGCAAATAAAAAACAATCATCAGCACACAGCCGCTCAGTACACCTACATAGTTGACGGCAAGCGGTATCTTCATGGCCGCGGAAAGGGCGTGGAGATTGGTGCCCACCAGTTTTACAGCATAGCGGCAGATTACCAGGAGAAACGCAAGGCAGATACAGTCGTCCAGGATTTCAAGACCGCGGTACACAGGTCCGGGAAGCTTGCGGATAAAGAAGTCGATTCGCGTGTTGCTGTTATTGACGGTGGCCATGGCTGCGCCGAAATATGTAATGTAGATCATAGCCATGCCGGCCAGCTCCTCCACCCATGTAAAGGATGTACCAAACACATACCGGTTCACCACCTGTATTCCTATGATGATGGTCAGGGTACACACCGTGATACAGCTTAAGATGCGCAGAAGGAATTTTACCTTGTCTGTTATTTTCAGAACCATTTCTTACCCTCCTTTTTCATATTATTCTGCGGCAAACGATTCTATGGCGGATCCAGGGCATGGACGGGTCCATACCCCGGTACCGCAGATATCTATTTATTAAAGGAAGCTGCAAGGTCTATCCAATACTGTCCGTCCTTGTACTGGGAAGCAAACTCCTCCCAGATGCCCGACATGGCCTCCTGGAACGCCTCCTTATCCACCTCATTGATTTCCATACCCGCCTCTTTTAGTAATTCCAGGTATTTGGACTCATCATTTTCCCGCAGGTCCACTTCCCTTGCATGGTCAGCCTCCTCAAACAGTATGGTCTGGTATTCTTCCGGAAGGGTTTCAAACCATGCTGTGTTGACTGCCAGAGGAGCAGCATCATACATATGGCCGGTCAGGGACAGATAAGTCTGCACATCCTGGAGGGATGAGGTGTAGATGTTTGCCAGAGGATTCTCCTGGCCGTCAATGGTCTTGTTCTGAAGGCCTGTATACACATCGGAAAATGCCATGATGACAGCCGAGCCTCCCACGGCCTCATACATCTTGACCTTCATGCTGTTTTCATTGGTGCGGAACTTGATGCCCGCAATATCTCCGGGAGCCAGGATAGGCCTGGTGTTGTTGGTCATGTGGCGGTAACCGGATTCCCATACAGACAGGATGGTCACGCCTGTTGGCTCCAGGAGCTTTTCGCAGAACTGCTGGCCGAACTCACCGGCCCAGGCATCCCTGGCATTGTCCAGGGATGTGAACAGGAACGGCAGAAGGGCCACGTTCACCTCCGAATTATAGGGCTCCCAGTTGGCTGCGCCCATCTGCATCATTCCCTCTACCGTACCGGACGTGACCTGTTCCAAAAGGTCGGCCTCGCCGCCCAGGGCAGAGTCCGTGTAGATGTTTACAGCCAGATCGCCTCCGGTCCTCTCCTCCACCGCCTTCTTAAAGCTCTGGAGGGCAACGCTGGAGGGGTTGGTGGAGCTCATGGCAGATCCGATATTCAGCGTATAGGCGGCCTTGCCCGCCTGTGCGCCCTGGTCCTGCGCGCCCTGGTCCTGCGCGCCCCTGCCGGCATCCGTGTCTTTGTTTTCCGTCCTGGAATCCTCTGCCTCCACCTGGGCCGAGGCCGGGGCAGCCGATGAAGCCGGGGCGGAAGAACCGCCTGAGCAGGCCGTAAGCCCCCATGTCATGGTCAGTGCCAGAAACAGTGATATAAGTCTTTTTTTCATACGTTTATCTCTCCTTTTTCATTATATAGTTTTATAATTCATGCAGAATGCTTGTCCGGCGGCATGCGCGGCTGGTCCGCGGCATTCTGCCGCATCATACAGTTTCGCGTAAACACCATTCCTCTGGCAAGTATAAGCAGCAGGTTCTGGCTTTCCACCGGAAGCTCCTTTGCGTTGTCAATGATTTCCTTTAATACCCTATTTTGCCGTTCTTCTTCCTTTTGCATTGTCAATGTTATCTCTCCTTTCTTTTTGCTCTATTAATGAATTATAGCAGATAGGGAATTCACTGTCAATGAAACGTGCTATATTTTTCCTGTACCCGCATCGCCAAAAAATCATTGACAATGAATTTTGCTCATTGTATACTGATTGCGGGGGTGATAAAATGAATACATTGGGAGAACGACTCAACTATGCGCGGAAACAAAAGGGATATACCCAGGATTCCCTTGCCCAGACCATCGGCGTATCCAGAGGAGTCATCTTCAACATGGAAAAAAACAAGACAGAACCGCAGGCCATTGTCATCAATGCAGTCTGCCAGGTACTGAAAATTAATAAAGAATGGCTCACCGACGGCACAGGAGACATGGAAGCCGGAAATCAGGCCTTCCAAAGCGCAAAGCTGCTGAAAGAGCTCTATGACATAGCCAAGGAGCTGTCGGAGGATGAGCAGCTGTTTCTTCTGGATACAGTCAAATCGCTGAAACTGCGTCTGGGCAAGCGGCAGTAGGCCGCCTGTCTTTGGCGTATTGTTATCTATATTGTCGAATCGCAAATATATAATTATAATATCAGCGAATTGCCACTGTGTCAATGAATTTTATCAAAAAATTGGCAATTCGCCAACTAAAAATAGGCCCTGAAATGAGGTGTGATAATGGGATTTTCCGAACAACTGAAAATAGCCAGAAATACAATGGGATACACGCAGCAGCAGGTTGCGGACGCCTTAGGCCTTACAGCCAGCACCTACTGCGGATACGAAACAGGCAAACGCCAGCCGGATGTGGCGAAGCTGAAGCAGCTGGCCCGGATTCTGAACACCACAGGCAGCTTTCTTCTGGAGACAGAGCCCGTCCGTGACACATGTCAGGCAGGCCAGGAGACTTGTCATGAGTTTATGGCCTCCTATGGGAAGCTCAGCGAACGTTCAAAAAAGACAGTGGATGATTTGGTGGCCCTGCTGCTGGATTTACAGGAAAAGAGCGGAGAATAGCTAAGAAATGAATCTATAATGAATGTTGGAACGTACTTTAACAGATATCGTCCCGGCATTCTTTTTTATTGGTGCCAACCTGCCTATAACCGAAAAAACCGGCTGTCTCACGACAGCCGGAACAAATATCCAAATATGGTTAAAGCCTATCTTTTATTCTTCAGGAAATCCGGAATGTTGATCTGCATCTCCTTATTAGCAGCCGGTCTGAAAGGCTGGCTTGGCGCAGTCGCGGAATTCGGGTTGGAATTCTGACTGCCGCCGGCATATCCCTGGTTGGGGCTATACTTAGGCACCGCGTATCCCTGGCCGCCTCCGGCCGGATTATAGCCGTGGGTCGTATATCCCTGGGATGCCGGTCTGCTGGTGTAAGGCGCGGACGCGGTTGCCGCTGCCTCAGGTGCTGCCGCATGTGCCTGCTGTCCGGCCGGAGCTCCTGCTGCCGGTACCTTTGTCTTAAAACTGGTAAAGCCGGTCATGGCCTTTGCCACGGAAGCATTGGCTCCATGCTCGTCCAAACCAGTGGCAATGACAGTGATGGTGGCCTCATCCTGAGCGTTCTCATCAAACATGGCGCCAAAAATAATATTTGCTTCATCGCCGGCCAGCTCCTGAACATAGCTGGCAGCCTCATTGGCCTCGATCAGGCTGATATCGCCGGAAATATTGATGATGACATGGCTTGCGCCTTCAATGGTAGTTTCTAACAGAGGACTGGATACTGCCTGCTTAACCGCCTCAATGGCCTTATCGTCGCCCTTGGCCTTGCCGATACCGATATGCGCGATGCCCTTGTCAATCATGACAGTCTGGACATCAGCAAAATCCAGGTTAATCAGACCTGGAACATTAATCAAATCCGTAATACCCTGAACCGCCTGCTGAAGCACCTCATCGGCTTTCTTGAGGGCATCCGGCATGGTGGTACGCCTGTCCACAATCTCAAGAAGCCTGTCATTGGGAATCACAATCAGGGTATCCACACTGTTCTTCAGCTGCTCGATACCGGACAGGGCATTGCTCATACGTGTCTTGGCCTCAAAACGGAAGGGCTTTGTCACCACGCCTACGGTAAGAATCCCCATATCCTTTGCAATCTTAGCAACCACAGGAGCTGCTCCGGTTCCGGTTCCGCCGCCCATACCGCAGGTAACGAACACCATATCAGCGCCCTTTAATGCCTGTGAAATCTCTTCTGAACTCTCCTCAGCAGCCTTCTCTCCCACCTCAGGCCTGGCGCCTGCTCCCAGTCCCTTGGTCAGCTTCTCTCCAATCTGCATGGCAGTGGGGGCTTTACAAAACTGAAGGGCCTGTTTATCAGTGTTAATGCCAATAAACTCCACCCCTGCAATGTTTTCGTCAATCATGCGGTTAACTGCATTGTTTCCTGCGCCGCCCACGCCTACGACTATAATCCTGGCGGCATTCTCTGACTCATTTATCTTAATCTCTAACAAGATCCATATCCTCCTTTTATTCCCTTACTACCATTTCAAGCCATGCTTTCATTCTATCATCAATATCAATTTCTCATCGATTTCTGGTCTAACTAATACTATATTTGATTTCACAAAAAATATCAACACCTTTTTTTACATTTCCTAATATTTTTAGAAACACTCATGGACATTGTACCAAATTCCGGCTTACTTTACAACACCTGATTCATGCCACTATTTTCTAAGACGCAGATAACTGCCCTAAAAAGGAAAAACCTGACTGGCGGGGTATTATTTTTTGACTTTCTTCCTTAATTAAT
>OIZR01000844.1_pt1 | contig 18081 bp, 16 predicted proteins | sample 1588591 | NCBI WGS metagenome assembly OIZR01 (sample SAMN03283249) | human gut metagenome | biome: human-associated habitat; material: feces | host: Homo sapiens | place: USA | collected 2013 | reverse complement strand
ACCTCCTAAGTAGATTTTGGTTATTTATCTTGTCTACTTAAGAGGTATCATATCATAACTGGTCAAAGTATAGAGGGTGGTTTTTCTATGCCTTAAATAAGCACTATCGACAGAACGTAAATACGAACGTCAGCAATGCCAGGATGAACAGTCCAAAAGTCATTAAATCCTTAAAGTCAAATTTCATCCGCATCACCTCCATTCTATGTAGTAGAAAGGAGGTCAACCACCCTGTAACACGATTGTTCCATAAAATGGTTTATCACAATAAAAAGTATATTTCAATTAAAAATGTTGTATTTCCCGCGGCGTATTTCTGTTCTGCAACAATTTATTTTCTACGATTTTTTCCAACTAAAATACAATCTTGCTATCACATCTTCAATAGGCGCTCTTCTGATTTCCACATCCTCAATACCTTCAAATTCCGCAAGGTAACCAAGAACCTCATGGATTGCGGTCTGATTTCGGTTGAACTCGTATTCGTAAATCCCTCCATTGGAAGAGAACAGCTGTAATCCCGGAATTGCAGGAGCACTTAAGAGCCTCCCAGCTGCGGCAGACTGCTTATCAGAGCCGGGGCCTCTCATGGTGACAACGATTCTGGAACAGGCGCTGGCCGTATTTCTGAGTTCATCAAAATTTCCGTCAAATGCAATCTGCCCTTTATTCAGAAGAATAATCCGCTGTGCCATCTCCTCCAGATCATCCATGTCATGGCTTGTGACGATAATCGTGGTTCCGCATTCCCGGTTAATTTCCTTTAAAAAGTGTATCATCTGCTGTTTGGCCAGCACATCCAGGCCCAGTGTCGGCTCATCTAGGAAAATTACGGAAGGATCGTGCAGAAGCAGCATCGCAATATCCGCCCGCATGCGCTGTCCAAGGCTCAGTTCCCTGGCAAATGTGTGAAGGAGGTCTTTCAGATCGAGCAGTTCCGTTACAAGTGCCAGATTTTTTTTGTATACTGCATCCGGGATTCCCCATACCTCCTTTTTCCATTCGAAGCTGGTAATGACGGGATGATCCCACCAGGTTTCCGTCCGCTGTCCGAACAGTACGCCAACATGACGCATGAGTTCGATCCGGTCTGTGGCAGGATTGAAACCGGACACGGACACCGTGCCCTCTGAAGGGCTTAAGATACCGGAGAGGATCTTAATGGTTGTGCTCTTGCCGGCTCCGTTGGCTCCGGCGTAAGCGACAAACTCACCCGGAGCCACTTCGAAGGAAAGATGATCGAGTGCTGTGATGATGCGTTTCTGAGGGCGAAGCATATTTTTTAAGATATCCCGTGCGTGGCCGCTTCTCTGCCATTGGGAATACTGTTTTGTAACATTATCGATGACCAAAGCCGGAGTATCGTGGCGAACCGTTGACTGCATAATATTTCATTCCTTTCTTAAATACATAAATTGTGAACAGTGATAATGCCAATGCCGCTGCCGGCAGATAACATGCCTGCAAAAGCAGCACAGCGCTTAAGCCGCCGTTCCCTGCTTTTAAAAGCAGCTCCGACGGAAACCAGGCAGCCAGCCCCACTGGAAGCACGGTCAGGAACAGCCGTTTGACGGAAGGGTTCATCGTGCCCAGCGGATAAGTCTTCAGAGAAGTAAATAAATCCCTGCCTGTCTGGGCGATCTCCTCGGCTGCCGCAGGTGCGTAAAATGCTGCGCAGGACAGGAGGACCATAACGGATAAGACCAATATGGTGGAGCTGACCGCATAGATAAGCAGCAGAAGCAGCCAGGGCAGTGTGGCGGATAGGGGCAGCCGTCTGACTGCATACGCCGTCAGTCCGATTCCGCATACCAGCATACTGCTTCCTGACAGCGGGGAAAATCCCTGGGCCAGCAGTTCTGCCCATAGGGGAACCGGCTGTATCATTACGTGATCCAGCTGCCCCCGTCCTATGATGCGGCTTATCATAGACGTATTATTACCGATAAAAAACATCATATAGATTCCGTCAACGAGAGTGGAGAAACCCATCATAAAGAGTATCTCCCCCTGATTCATGCCTCCGAAGCCGCCGAATTTTTCGGAAAGCAGGAAAACGCCTGCGATGGTACAAACCGCGCATACCATGTCTGAAAAGATTTGAAGCAGACAGTAGCGGGTGTCCCGAAGAAACCACAGGAGGTCCATTTTTGTGTATTGCCTGTAAAGGCGAAACAGTATTTTTAAATTATCCACCAAAAGAAATCATCCTTTCTTTGCTTTTTTTAAATACCATGGCCGCTGTAATCCACAAAATCACATTCCAGATAAGCTGCATCCCAATGGTTCTAAAGGGGGAGACGGCCATGCCGGTATAGATGGTGAGCGGTGCATGGGCGATCGAGCCAAAAGGGAGACAGGAAAAAAACTTATCCAGTCCCCATGGAAACAGGGCAAAGGGAATCATTTCCCCTGACAGGAGGGAAAATGCTGCCTCCCGTATACTGGCTGCCGCCCAGCAGCCATTTTTTAAGAACATGGCAAAAGCGGCAAACAGCAGGTCGAGGGCAAATCCCAGAGAGGCCGAAAGCATCAGACTGATGAACGCCATCAATCCGGAGGCAGAGTCTGCCGGAGCCGGATTTACATGTAAAACGGCGAGATGATCAGCAGAGGAAGGCCAAAAAACAGAAAATTCGGAATCCACCACCGTCCGATCGTTTCAGCGATGAAACTGACCGGAACGGGCACCGGCCGGGTAAAACGTCCAATGACAGAACCTTCCCACAGTGAGGAGGTAGCCGGTGAAATAATATTTAATTCCTGATGAAAAACGGTTGCCATCAGCGTATATGTCATCAGCTGATTTAATGTCATGCCTCCTAAACCGGCACCTTCCCGGTCCAGGGCGGTCCAGATAAAAACGAGCATGACAAACTGAACGGCAGAAACAAGATATCCGCCTGCGATGCACAGGATACCGCCGTCAAAAATTTGTTTTGTACACATCAGTACAGTGGAAACAATGGCGCGGGGCCCGCAGCCATGTCCGGCAAGAAATGTCTTAAATTTATTCATGATAGAACTGCCTTTCTAAAAAATGGAATAATAGAACCCATTTTCCGAAAAGGGCAGATTTTATGTAAAGGGGGCTAATCCCAGAACATAAAAATACCCGAAAGCGCAGGCACCTTCGGGTAGAGAAACCATCATGAAAACCGGTCGTTAAGACAGCCGGAAAATCGATGAATACGAAGGGAGGACGCTGCTGTTATCGCAAAAATGGGCGCACTGATACACGGAAGCGTCATTTTTGTACGTAATAACGGCGACATTGTCAATATTTAACCACAGTGTTGTGGCCTTGATTGTGATGCAATGCATGGCGTCCACCTCCTTTTTCTGAAATGTTTGGTTTAGCATATCATGACAGTGGAGGTGAGTCAAGAATAATATGTCTCTTGATTGTCCCAAAATAAGTTGTTTCTGCATTTTGATTCCGGTGTTTGTATTTATCTCAACCCAATTCCGCTCAGAACTTCATTGGTCGTGATACCGCTGTAATCGTATTTTAATTCTTTTTTATGAAATGGCAATGGGGCCTTGTCATCGAGTTTGATCAGCTTATAGTTGTTGCGCAGACGGATCGTGTTATTCAAAATAGATTTTTGAATCGTTGGTTTTGTGATGCTTTCTGCGTTTGCCAGTATGCTTTCTAAATCGCCGAATTCATGGAGCAGCAGTGCGGCAGTTTTTGGACCTACCTTGTCTGCGCCTTTTATATTATCTGCATTGTCTCCCGTAAGCGACTTGAAATCTGTATACTGATGCGGTGTGATGTTCAGCTTTTCTTTTACATATGTGGTATCGCAAATGACCGTATTCTTACCGCGGTATCGTAAAATTTTTACATTGTCATTGATCAGCTGAAAGAAATCACTGTCAAAGGAGGATATCACAATCGGCATTTGTTTCCCATATGTATAGGCATAGCCTGCAATTACATCGTCAGTTTCAACCTGCTGTACCTCAGTATGCCTGATCTTCATAAAAGTGAGGGCACGATACACATCATCAATCTGTGAAAATGGATTGTCCTCCTCGGCAACCAGTGAGTAATCCGGTCGGTTAGCCTTATATTCAGCAAGCAGTTCGGTTCGGGCGTTCGGGTGCTCACCGTCAAAAAGTATTACAAGGTGAGTGGGGGCTGTCATTTTCATAATGTTAATTGTTGCGCCGATGAAGCCGAGCGTGCCCTGAATTGCCTTTCCGTCTTTATTTACAATACGCGATGGCATGCCGTAGAACATTTGAAAAAGCAGATTTGAACCATCAATGATTAATAACTTGTCCATAATGTCATTACCTCACTAAAAGGATGTACGAAGCAAATGTTTGTATTTGATCAGTAAAATTAAGCTTACCGTAAGGAGGGGGTTAAACGAAAAGCCCCTTTCGGTATTAAACCGATTGGGGCTTAAATTATGTACTGTTTAGTCAGTACCACTCTTACTATTTACAGCAGTCGCCAAGTTTCGCGAGGGCAGCTTCGTCTGCTACGATTGTTACATCCGGATGCAGCTGTAAAATGGAAGCAGGAACGCGAGGAGTAACCGGACCGCAGATCACTTCCCGTAAGATGGCAGCCTTATCCTCGCCGCTTACTACCAGCAGGATCTTTTTTGCACTCATGATGGTTCCGATTCCCATGGTGTAAGCCTGACGCGGAACGTCATCGATGGAAGCGAAGAAACGCTTGTTTGCTTCGATGGTACTTTCCTGTAAATCAACGATATGAGTTTCCTTCGGATACTCGTCGGCCGGCTCATTAAAGCCGATGTGACCGTTGTGGCCGAGGCCTAAAAGCTGGAGGTCTACGCCGCCTAACTCATGGACTACATTTTCATAGCGCGCACACTCTTTTGCAGCGTCCGGCTCTGTACCATCAGGGATATTGGTGTTCTCTTCCTTGATATTGACATGCTTGAACAGATTCTCATGCATAAAATAGTAGTAGCTTTGATCGTTATCTCTTGTCAGTCCTTTATATTCATCCAGATTGGCAGTCTTTACTTCAGCAAAATCCAGATCACCGTTGTTGTACCATTCAATCAACTGCTTGTAGGTTCCGATCGGTGTGGAACCTGTAGCGAGTCCCAGTACGCAGTCTGGTTTCATGATAACCTGAGCGGAAATAATGTGTGCCGCTTTGCGGCTCATGTCATTGTAATCCTTTGCGCGGTAAAGTCTCATTTTATAGCCCTCCATGTTCTTGAAAAAAAATTTTATTCCATTTATAGCTTTAGGATAACATTTTTATGGCATAGTTTCAATGGCTATTTGCATAAAATATTTATAAAAGGGGTGATATCATGTCCAATTATCGGAGACTAATCTCATATATCTATGCCTATGAAGGCGGAATCAAAGGAAAAAACATTGGGTTCGCGAAAATAGAGACGCGGGGCAGCCAGTGCAAGATTACGGTGAATGTGAAAAAGGTTTATGTGGGCGGCAATGATATCGGTGTCTATCTGCTGGCCGGTGAAAAAGAAATTTTGCTGGGAAATATTTTTATCCGCGGAGGTTCCGGGGAATTTCGTACGGTCGTTTCGGTAAGCGATGTGGAACACTCCGGAATTCCCATGGACCAGTGCTACGGACTGACAGTCCATGATGTGGAAAATACATGGCGGTCTTACACGACGATCTGGGAGGATGCAGTGGCCCACGCTGCAGAGGTGGAACTTTCCAACACACTTCCCGAAACAAAAGAAAGAGAAGAAACGGCGCAGGAGGCGCAGATTAAAAAGGCGATAAAAGAAATCGAAGAAGAGTTCCCGGTAGAAAATGAACAGGATACAAAGGAAAGTGAAAAGCAGGATAAAATGTCCCGGGAGCAGCTTAAGGCATTTACGGAAAGTGCCAGAGAACAGTCGAAGGCATTTGCAGAAAGCATCAGAAAACAGGTGGAACAGTCTGCAGATACGACGGAGCAGACGGCGGAGGCATGGATCCGGCAGCAGGAAGCCAGGATGGAATGGTCCAGAGCAAAAGCTTCTTACATAGAATCCGTGAATGAACCTGCGAAGCCGGAAATGGCGCCGGTGGAGGAACCGCCGCGCAATGTTCACGGTACGGAGGAGCCTGCCTCAGAGCAGGAAATTCCAATACGGGAATCGGTACGGCAGCAGCAGGAGCCTCTGACAATGGCGCACACGTCGGAACTGTCTTATGGCAAAAAGGATAATTCGCTGCGCAGCTATACCGTATTTTCCGGAGTTCCGGCCGTAGAATATGCTTCTGAACTGATGCCGGATATCGAGACTGTTACGACACTCCATACAGGAATGTTGGAGGCGGAAGCAAATAATCAGCCTCCGTTTATGGAAGAGAGGCAGTCTGCCGGGGAGTCGGCGGAGATGCTGTATAACCAGGAAGAGAAGGAAATTCAGAGTGAATTTCTGGAAGAGATCCAGGGCGAGACGGTTTGCTATCGGGCCGATGCATCGAGGCCATTTGCCGTCCGGCCGGAAAGCAGGATGTACCCGCATCAGGAAGCAGATATGGGAGCACCGAAATCTGCAGATGAAAATCTGACGGATTTCCATGCATCAGAACACAGGCAGGAACAAGTGGACCGATATGAAACTCAGAACACAGATGAGATAACCGGCATTCATTTGTTGGCTGACAGAGAAAAAATACCAGGTACAGAGTCTGTGGGGAACACGCAAAATCCAGAGATGCCAGACAAAGCGATGTCAGTCAAAGCAATGCCAGACACAGCGATGCCAGACAAAGCGATGTCAGATACAACGATGTCAGACACAGCGTCCGGTACGCAGAACAGTTCCGATTCCGGTATGGAGGAATTCATGCAGGAACGGCTAGAGATGTATTTAGCGGACGACGCACAGGATTGTTCGGAAACGAGCGCGTCAGAAAATCAGGCAGCACAGTCTGTACAGGAGAACAGAGACGCAGCAGAATCTTATGGTACCGATGAGGGGTCAGCAGCCACGCCCTCACATGCAGCGGAAGAAAGACAGAAGGAGCCGGAGATCCAAAAAGCCCAGGAGGCACAGCCTGTTCCAGGCGATCCAATGGAACTGGAACGGCTTTTAAAGACTGAGGAAGAGGAAGAAAACTCCAGTGACCGGATATGGGATCAGTTAAGGCGGGAACACACGAAAATCCTGGATTTTGACTATGAGAAGGGCTGCGAAATCCTGACTATTAAACCACAGGATATCGGCCTTCTGCCCAGAGAGACATGGGTGTACGGAAATAACAGTTTCCTGCTTCACGGATACTATAATTACCGTTATTTAATTCTGGCAAAGCTGTTTAACCCGGAGGGAACTCCGCGTTATCTGCTGGGGGTTCCCGGCCATTATTACAGCAATGAGCGGTATATGGCGTCGATGTTCGGTTTCCCGAATTTTGTGCTGTCAAAGAACCAGCCTATGGAAGACGGACGTTTCGGCTACTGGTATACCGATGTAAAAATTGGTAACTGATACCGTCAGCCGTCCGTCAGTAATCGATTCCGCGCAGAGAAACGTCAGCAATATAGGGGTGCAGGATTTCTGCAAATGCCAGAAGCTCCTCCTTTGTGCAGGAAGTAAATCCGGTGCATAAGACTTCACCGGAGTCCACATAATTCTGGAGATAGTAGTGGGAACAGCCCTTAAGCCATTGGCCGATATCCAGGAAATCCCGGCTGCCGTGAAGTTCCTTTACGACAGTAGTCCGGAACTCATACGGGATGGAGCCGTTCATCAAAAATGCCGCGCTTTCCTCTATATAATTTATCTGAATGCCGGGAATGCCTGCTGTGCGCGGGTAATTTTCCCGGCCGGCCTTGATGTCCATGGCAATATAGTCGAGAAGGCCTTTCCCGGCGAGATCCTTTAAGACGGCGGGCCTGTAGCCGTTGGTATCCAGTTTGATCAAGTACCCCATCTGCCTGATCCGGCGGATAAATTCTTCCAGATCGTCTGAGAGTGTTGGTTCTCCGCCCGTGATGCAGACCCCTTCCAGAACCGAGGTACGCCGTTTTAAGAAGGTGAAGAGCGAATCCTCTGTCATGGCTTCCTCGGCGTCATTTCCCAGAAGCCCGCTGTTGTGGCAGAAGGGACAGCGGAAATTGCAGCCGCCTAAAAATATGGTGGCTGCTACATGGCCGGGGAAATCCAGGAGAGTAGTTTTTTGCAGACCGCAAATTTTCATTATTTTCGCTTCCTTATTTTCATGGTATACTAGTATGATCCGCACGAAATACCTTACTGTTTCGCTGGTCTGATTTACCGACAGCACAGACGCAAAAGCCTCAGCATAGCCCCACTACGCCTGCGTTTTTGCGTCTGCACTCTCGAAAAATCATCCTCATCGGACCAGTAAGGCATTTCGTGCGGGTCATACTGGTACTGCATTGCGCAATGCAGTACCAGTATACCATATTCTAAAACGAGTGGAAAGAGGGACCGGCATGAATGCTGATGAAAAATATATGCGCGCCGCAATTGGACAGGCCCGGAAGGCGGGAGCGATCGGTGAGGTACCTATTGGCTGCGTCATTGTTTATGAGGACAAGATTATAGCGAGGGGATACAACAGGAGGACGATCGACAAGAATGTTCTGTCCCACGCAGAGATTATCGCGATAAAAAAAGCATGTAAGAAGATTGGTGACTGGCGGCTGGAAGGCTGTACCATGTATGTGACCCTGGAACCGTGCCCCATGTGTGCCGGGGCTATCGTCCAGGCAAGAATTCCCAAAGTTGTAATCGGCTGTATGAATCCAAAAGCCGGATGCGCCGGCTCTGTGCTTGATCTGCTTCATGAGGACGGGTTTAATCATCAGGTTGAAATGGAGAACGGTGTTCTGGAGGAAGAGTGTTCGCGGCTCATGAAGGAGTTTTTTAAGGCGCTCAGGGAAAAGAAAGCAGCTGTGAAAAAACAAAAACAGGAAGAGACGACTCCTTGACAAATGGCCCGATTGCATGTATACTAAATTGGCTATACATTGAAACAGATGTATAGGTGTGTGCAGTAATGTTAATCGATGGAATGTCAGCATACAGACCAACATATGTCATAAAGTTTCCGTGCAGCCGGGGAGATAGCGGTGCCCTGTACCTGCAATCCGCTCCAGCAGGGGTGATGTCTCACCTCGGATCGTCTACTGCAGGGCTGCCCCTGATAAGTGGCGATGACGTTTGGGTCTTACGCAACAGGAATTCATGAACCGTGTCAGGGCAGGAATGCAGCAGCACTAAGTGGAACCTCCTGTGTGCCGTGAGGCAGCCTGGACTGAGTTAACTGTCAGGGTAACGCCTGTGGTAACGATACAAAGTGAGACGCACGGATTAATAATATAACTATAAATAAAATACAGCGAATAGAAGACAATAAGACACCGGGGAAGAAAATCCGGTGTCTTATTGTTTCACGGGAAAATCCGTCCGTGTATCAATCCTCCCTTTGAGGGGCCGCAAAGCCGGCTTGCCGGACTCTTTGGTATATTACAATCATTACCATTTAACTGGTAATTTTCTTACATTTCCCGATAGAACAAAGTTTTCCCTTGCCCCACCCTTCCCTTTGTATTATAATTATGTACAAAATGGGTATATAGTATCTATTTCCTAAACATGAATCTAAGAAGGGGTGTGCTTTGATGATGAGAGTTGGAATGCTTACAAGCGGCGGCGACTGCCAGAGCTTAAACGCGACAATGCGCGGTGTTGCGAAGGCGCTGTACAGAATGTATGACGATGTGGAAATAATTGGTTTTGAGGACGGATACAAGGGCCTGATCTATGCAGATTACCGTGTTATGAAGCAGTCGGAGTTCTCAGGAATTCTGACAGAAGGCGGGACAATCCTTGGCACCTCACGGCAGCCGTTCAAACTGATGCGTACGCCGGATGAGAACGGACTGGACAAGGTAGAAGCGATGAAGCACACCTATAAAAAGCTGAAGCTGGAATGTCTCGTTGTTCTGGGAGGAAACGGCAGCCAGAAGACAGCGAATCTTCTTCGCGAGGAAGGGCTGAATATCATTCATCTGCCGAAGACCATTGATAACGATTTATACGGAACCGATGTGACTTTTGGTTTTCAGAGCGCCATTAACGTGGCGACCAATGCCATAGACTGCATCCACACCACGGCGGCATCCCACGGCCGCGTATTTATTGTGGAAGTCATGGGACATAAAGTGGGATGGCTTACCCTGTACGCAGGAATCGCAGGAGGTGCAGACATAATTTTACTTCCCGAGATTCCCTACGATCTGGATATTGTGGTGGAAGCTTTAAAGAGCAGGACAAAGAGGGGAAAACGCTTCTCTATCCTTGCTGTGGCAGAAGGCGCCATATCGAAGGAAGATGCCGCTCTCACCAAGAAAGAACTGAAAGAAAAGAAAAAAAACGGAGTGATCTATCCGTCAGTCGCTTATGAGATTGGCGCTCAGATTACAGAGCGCACGGGCCAGGAAGTCCGTGTGACTGTTCCGGGCCATATGCAGAGAGGCGGCGAACCGTGTCCGTATGACAGGGTTCTTTCCACGCGTCTTGGCGCAGAGGCTGCTTATCTGATTAAGAATAAGGAATACGGCAATATGGTGGCGGTTATCAACAATGAGATTGTGAAGGTGCCGCTGGAAGAAGTTGCAGGAAAATTAAAGACGGTCGATCCTGAGAGCTCTATCATTAAGGAAGCCAAGATGATAGGTATCAGCTTCGGCGATGAGTAAGGAGCCATAGAGCATGTCATATACGGCATTATACCGGAAATGGCGTCCGGCTTCCTTTGAGGATGTCAGAGGCCAGGACCATGTAGTACAGACATTAAAAAACCAGATTGTATCCGACCGTATCGGACATGCATATCTGTTCTGCGGTACCAGGGGTACCGGTAAGACCAGTATTGCAAAGATATTTGCAAAAGCGGTTAACTGTGAGAGCCCGGTGGACGGCAGTCCCTGCGGAGAATGCCGGACGTGTAAGAACATCGCGGCAGGTTCTTCCTTAAACGTGGTGGAGATCGACGCCGCTTCCAATAACGGCGTCGAGAATATCCGTGAGATCAGGGATGAGGTTCAGTATCCTCCTACAGAAGGAAAATACCGGGTTTATATTATTGATGAGGTTCATATGCTTTCTACGGGAGCCTTCAACGCCCTTTTAAAGACGCTGGAGGAACCTCCGTCTTATGTTATCTTCATTCTGGCAACTACCGAAGTGCAGAAAATACCGGTCACGGTCATGTCACGGTGTCAGCGGTATGATTTTAAGCGGATTACGGTTGATACCATTGTAACCCATTTGCAGAAGCTGACCGAGGCCGAGCACATTTCCGTGGAGGATAAGGCGCTGGCCTATATAGCCAAAGCGGCGGACGGGGCCATGCGTGACGCGCTGAGTCTTCTTGATCAGTGCGTGGCCTTCCATTATGGAGAGGTACTGACCTATGACAATGTGCTGGATGTCCTTGGAGCCGTGGATATTACGGTTTTCAACCAGCTGTTTCGCGCCGTGGTGGAGAATCGGACGAAGGACTGTATTCAAAGCCTGGAGGAAATGGTGATCCAGGGGCGTGAGCTGGGACAGTTTGTAACAGACTTTATCTGGTATCTGAGAAATCTTCTCATTGTAAAATCCGTGGATGACGCGGAAAATATGCTGGATATGTCGACGGAGAATATGAATCTTCTGAAGGAAGAAGCCGGTCTGATCGACGGAGAGACTCTTCTGCGGTTTATAAGGGTATTTTCCGACCTTTCGAACCAGCTTCGCTACGCATCCCAGAAAAGGGTGCTGATTGAGGTCGCTCTCATTAAACTGACGCGCCCTGAGATGGAGGAGAATCTGGATTCCGTCATACAGAGAATCGGCAATATTGAGAAGCAGCTGGAAGAAGGCGTTTTCGTAGCGGGAACCATGCCTGCCACTGGAAACGGTACGGACTCCGTACCCGGGGACAATGGAAGAATGGGCGGCAATGGTGCCCCGTCTGAACCACTGACGCCTGCGGAACGCGTTGTGCTTCCCGAGGCTCAGCTGGAGGATTTAAATCTTGTCCGCAATGAATGGGGAAAGATTGTAAAAGATCTGGGCGGCCCAATTCGGGCCAGCTTCCGGGATACGGTGGTGGAACCGGCGGGAGACAGTTGTCTCTGCGTTGTATTTACGGATCAGAGTAATTTTATTATCGGCAGCCGTCCGACGACTCTGGGAGACATCGAGCGGTATGTGGAAGAGCATTATCAAAAATCAATTTATTTTAAGGCCAGACTGCGGGGCGGAGGCGAACGCCTCGATACCATTTACGTCAGTGATGAAGAATTAAAAGAAAATATTCACATGGATATTATAATAGAAGATTAACAGGAGGACATACACCATGGCTAAGCGTGGCGGTTTTTCAGGCGGAATGCCTGGCAATATGAATAATTTAATGAAGCAGGCTCAGAGAATGCAGCGTCAGATGGAAGAGACGACAAAGGAGCTTGAGGCGAAGGAGTATACGGCAACAGCAGGCGGCGGAGCTGTATCTGTTACCGTATCCGGAAAGAAAGAAGTGACAGCGGTGAAGCTTTCTGAAGAAGTGGTGGATCCGGATGATATCGAGATGCTGGAAGATTTAATTGTGGCTGCAACCAACGAGGCGTTCCGCCAGATGGAGGAAGAGAGCAGCGCAGCCATGTCCAAGCTGACCGGCGGTTTAGGCGGTATGGGCGGAGGCTTTCCTTTCTAATCATGGATTACTACAGCAGTCAGATAACGAAATTAATAGAAGAGCTGTCCAAGCTTCCCGGAATAGGAAGCAAATCTGCGCAGCGTCTGGCATTTCATATTATCAATATGCCGGAAGAATCAGTAACAAGCCTTGCCTCGTCCATTACCGAGGCGAAGCATAATGTCCATTACTGCAAGGAGTGTTTCACTCTGACAGATCAGGAGCTGTGCCCGATCTGCAAAAGTGACAAACGCAACCATAAAGTCATCATGGTTGTTGAGGATACAAGGGATTTGGCGGCTTACGAAAAAACGGGGAAGTATGACGGTGTTTACCATGTGCTTCATGGGGCGATTTCTCCCATGCTGGGAATCGGACCAAATGATATTAAGCTGAAGGAACTGATGCAGCGCCTTCAGGGTGATGTGGAAGAAGTGATTATCGCTACCAATTCCAGTCTTGAAGGGGAAACCACGGCGATGTATTTAAGCAAGCTGATAAAACCTACCGGCGTGCGGGTAACCCGCATTGCCAGCGGCGTGCCCGTCGGCGGAGATCTGGAATACATAGATGAAGTAACATTGTTACGGGCCCTGGAAGGCCGGGTCGAACTGTAACTCATTAACCTTGTTAGGAGATGCAAAAGAATGGATAAGTACGAGTTTAATATTAAAGTTGAACAGATAAAGAAGCTTGTCGGCAAGAGTGATTATGAGACGGCCATGAAGATTGCCGATACCATTGACTGGAGACGTGTGCGCAACACGAACCTTTTGTCCATGGTAGCCATGGTTTATGAAAAAAATGAGGACTATGAAGAGGCCAGAGAGATTCTTCTTCTGGCGTTTGAACGCGCCCCCATTGGGAAACGTCTGCTCTATAAGCTGGCAGAACTCGCATTAAAAGAGGGCAATATTGATGAGGCTGAGGCATATTACAGGGAATTCAGTGATCTGGCCGGTGACGATCCGAGACAGCAGCTTCTACGCTATTTAATTTTGAAGGCAAAAGGTGCGCCTGCCCAGCAGTTAATCCATTCTCTTGAATCATATACAAGTCAGGAAATTGATGAGAAATGGCTGTATGAGCTGGCCGAACTTTACAGCATAGCAGGTATGGCCGACAGATGCGTAGAGACGTGTGATAAGATCATGCTGATGTTTGGTCTTGGAAAATATGTGGATAAGGCGATGGAACTGAAAATTCAGTACGCGCCGCTGACCAGTTATCAGATGGATCTGGTGGAAAACCGTGACAAATACGAGGCCAAGCTTCGCGCTGTAGAACAGGAATACGGACTCGGCGGAAACCAGATGCAGGTTCAGGATCAGGAAGAGGAATACTATGATGACGGAAATCAGGGGATGGATATGCCGGAGGAACCTGATTTCGAGGATTTACAGGCGAGAATGCAGGAGGCTGAGGTTCAGGAAGGCCTGGCCCGTGAGATGTCCCGTATGTCATATGAGGAGCCGCCGGCAGCACAGCGTGCGATGAGGCACGACAGGACGCGGGTGCTTGATGATATCAGGCGTATTAACCGTCCTGTCTATCACGATGCGTCCATGGCTGCCGGGGAGACCGCGGCTGCCGGAGCCGTATATGCAGAAAATGCGCTTGCAGGAGCTGCCGGAGCTGTATACGGCGCAGCAGATTCTGCGGTTCACATGGCTGGGAATGCAGAGCGGCTCGCTTCCGCGATGCCGAGACCGCGCGGAATGATGCGCATGCCGGAGATGGACGAGGAAGCCGCCGCGGAGCCGGTGATTGAAGAAGACTATGCTTACGGAAATTCCGGTTACAATGGATCTTCCTATGGTAATACCGCTTATGACGAACCGGTTTACGGTGAAGACGCCTATGATAATACAGGATATGGTGAAACCGCTTATGATGATCCGGCTTACGGAGAGAATGCCTATGAAGATAACACCTACGGTGAACCGTTCAACGGAGAAAATACTTCTGGGGAGCCTGCCTTCGGTGAAGCAGTTCCGGAGGAGGAGGTCTACAGCGATTATTCAGATATGGAATCCTCCGGTGATGATCCGGCCTGTGGAGAGAACGCTTATGAAGAACCGGAATTGTCATATGCGGAATCAGAGACTGAGGAATCCGCTGATGTTCCGGTGGAGGCGGAATACACCGCACCGGAGAGCGATCCGGCTGAGTCTGAGGTATTGAATAGCCAGGAACCGGAAGAAGAGGCTCTTGAGATCGAGGACCTTGACGACGATGCAGAAGAACCACCGGTATTGAATCATTTGATGATTGAAGCCAGGACTCCGGAAAAAGGGCTGAAAATTGCCGTAGAGGCATTAAAACAGATCCATAATGAAACAGGCATTAAAAATCCGGTAGCCAAGATTACAGGAGAGAAGCTTTCGAGAAGAGGTGTTCTTGCTTCCGCGGAAAAACTGGCCGGAAAAGATCTTGTGATAGAAGAGGCCGGTGATTTGACTCCGGAAGCCTTAGAAGAATTGTATACACTGATGAACCGCGATGCCAGTGGAATGATCGTGGTTTTGATTGACAATCCCAAGCAGATGGAGAATCTTCACAGAAACCATCCGCGCCTTGCAAGCAAATTCGAATGTATTGGAAGCGGAGAAGCGTATGAGCCGGGCGAAGCGTATGATCAGCCCGTTTCTCCGGTACGGGAGCCGAAACAGGCGGTACGGGCTGAAGCGTCTGCTCCAGGGAAAGCTGCGCCAAAAGCGGCGGTAAGGCCTCTTTATCCCGAACGCGGCGAAGCACCGGTCAGACGCCAGCCAGTTCCTCCGGAAGAATCCTATGAAGAGGATTCTTATGAGCAGGATATCAGAAATGCAGAGTCATACGAGACGGATTCTTATGGTGAAGAAGGATATGAAGAGATTCCGAATGAGGAAAAAGTGCACAATAAGAAAAAAGGTCTGTTCCGCAACCGTAAAAAACCGGTATATGAGGAGCTGGAACCGGAAGAGTCCTATGACGAAAACGATGATTATTACGTGGAGGAAGATGAAGACGGCGAAAACGGCATGACCTACCGCAATGACAATGGTCCTGGAAGCCACGGGGAAGAGATGGATATTGATGAGTTCGCTCAATATGCCTGCCGTTATGCCAACGAAATTGACTGCAGTATAACAGGAAAGAGCATGCTGGCTTTATATGAACGGATTGAGATCATGGAAGAAGACGGTGTGGCTCTGACAAGAGAGAATGCAGAAGGTCTGATTGAAGAAGCGGCAGACCGTGCTGAAAAACCATCCTTTGGAAAGCGTGTCAAAGGAATCTTTTCTTCCAAATATGATAAGGACGGCCTTCTGATCCTGAAAGAAGAACATTTTATATACTAATTGAGAGCGGTGGTCATACCGCTGTACCCCATCATTTCTGCGTGAAACTTAACCTGTAGGGAGCAGAAAGAAACAGTAAACTGGAGCATGAATTGTGGATATCAGATTAATTGCACTTGATTTAGACGGAACGCTTCTGGACAGTCAGAAGCGTCTGTCGTCCCGTAACAAAAAGGCGCTGACGGAATGCCTGAGACGAGGCATTCATATTGTTCCGACAACCGGAAGAACCGTATCGGGGATTCCTCAGGTTGTCAGGGAACTGCCGGGAGTGCGTTATGCCATAACGACGAACGGCGCAGTGGTGGAGGACCTGAAAGATGATTTGACTCTGTCCGAGTGCACCATTCCATGGCAGCTTGCGCTGAATATTTTAAAAATTGTTGACCATTATCATGTAATGTATGATCCGTACATTGAACGGCGGGGGATTACAGAACCGCGTTTCTATGAGCATTTAACAGAATATGGCCTGGCCCCGGAACTGCAGGAGGTGGTGAGGCTGACCAGGGATGTTCATTCCAATATCATTGAATTTGTTGAGACTGCCCGGAAGCCGGTTGAGAAGATTAATCTGTTTTTTCCTGAAATCGAGGAACGTGCACGGGTAAGAGAGGCATTGGAAGCGATAGACGGGATTCTCATCACCTCTTCCATGCCGATGAATCTTGAAATCAACGCTCCCGGAGCGACAAAAGGCGGCGGCATCCGGCGTCTGGCAGAACATCTGGGGCTGAAAAGAGAGCAGACGATGGCGATGGGTGACGGAGAAAATGATTTCTCCATGATCTTAGAAGCCGGAATTGGTGTTGCCATGAAAAATGGCAGACCGGATCTCTGTGAGGCGGCTGACTATATTACAGACACAAATGACGAAGATGGAGTGGCGTCGGCCATATATCGCTTCGTCCTTGAGACAGAAATATAACGAGGAATTTTATGGAAAATTGGTTATCAATCGCGGCCGGGGTCTACCTGCTGTCTATGGTTCTCTATGGACATTACAGGGGATTTATCCGGCTTGCAGTATCTATGGTGGCATTGGTGGCGGCGCTGGCAATTGTGCACGTATCCATGCCGAAAGTAACAGAATACTTAAAAGAAAATACGTCGATACAGCAGACGCTGTCTGACAGCATGAAGCAGGCAGCAGGTATCGGTCTGCCCGATGAAACTGGTGATGGGGAAGAGAAGGATGTGCCATCCGTACAGCGCACGATCATAGAGAACCTTAATCTGCCCCAGAATGTCAAAGCAGCGCTGATCGAAAATAATAATCATGAAGTATATGAGCTTCTTGGGGTAAATGCATTTGCTGATTATATCGGAAACTATCTTGCGGACATGATTCTTAATTCCGTCGGCTTTGTTCTGCTGTTTGCAATTGTGTATCTTCTGATCAGGCTGGTAGTCCGCTGGCTGGATCTGATTGCCCGTCTTCCAATACTTTCAGGTATGAACAAGATTGCGGGTGCGCTGCTGGGAGGCGTGCAGGGGCTGCTCTTTCTGTGGATTCTCTGTCTGGTGCTGACGGCATGTTCCGGTACTGCGTGGGGAATGACTCTGATTCGTCAGGTAGAAGCCAGCAAATGGCTGTCCTTTCTATATGAACACAATTTTCTGAATGCAATTGTTCTGGGCGTCATCCATGGTATGCTGTAGGCACAAAATTGTTGATATCATATATTCAATTAAAACAAATCGTTGAGCAGAATGTAAAAATGTCTGTCCAACGGTTTTTTTAATAACCACTAAATGTAGGAAAAATCAAGAAATAAAAGCATATTTAGTATCTGTAAAAATTGTTTGAGAAAATGGAACAAATTCCCTTGACATTATTTGTTGAACATGATATATTATAAATCCAGCACGGAGATAATCCGGTGCAGGGGTCAGCTGAAAGGCTGAAAAGAAAATAAAAAAAGTTGTTGACAAAACAGAAACGATATGGTAAGATAAACGAGTTGCTGTTGAGAACAAAACAACGCAAACGCACTTTGAAAACAGAAGATTGAACAGTATGTAAAACCCTGAAAATTCTAATAAA
>OIZR01000832.1_pt1 | contig 18335 bp, 19 predicted proteins | sample 1588591 | NCBI WGS metagenome assembly OIZR01 (sample SAMN03283249) | human gut metagenome | biome: human-associated habitat; material: feces | host: Homo sapiens | place: USA | collected 2013 | reverse complement strand
GTACCTTGCAGGACTACCGAGACAGGAAGATTATTCCCTACACGCAGTTTGCAGGGAAGATACTCTATAAGGCTTCGGACTTGGAGAGGACGTTGGAGGAGAATTATAAAGGAAGCATCATACAACCTTAACGAAAAGCGTGTTTTCGGCATACGAAAAGGAGTTTTTTCATATGTCGGAAACACCGTTTTTAAGATTCAAAAATACAGCTTCATAACACACTGATAATTAGCACTTCTAATAGGATCAAAATTGTCTTATAAGAGAATTTAAATTGTCCTATAAGACTTTTTGAAAAGTCCTATAAGACAATTTTGAGAGTATGCGGGAAGGGTGAGTTGGTCAACATATCGGAGAACAAAATAGCGGCACTTGAGCAAAGATATATCTGCTTCAAGTGCCGTTTTATTTAGGATTGAGTTCGCTTATACCTATTGTCATTTCGCAGAAAGGCTTACATGTATTTGGCTTGCTCGCGCTTGGGCAGCGAAGACAATACACGGTTATAAGCGTCGTCAACGAGTTCGAGAATGCGCTCGTCGGACATATCATGGTTGAAATAAACAGAAATCCAATGGCGGTGATTCATATGATAGCCAGGACGCACGGCATCGAACTCTTCTTGCAGTTGTGTGGAAATCTCTGGCGAGGACTTGAGATTACAGAAGTCGAACACCTCGATATTGACAAAACAAAACCACTTGTTGCTGATGGAGAAGACCAGCAGATTGCGGTCGTACGGACTTGTCGCCTTATTGAAAGGCATTTTCTCTGTAACGCCTTTCAGCGAAAGGCAGTGATTACGAAATGTTTCTATGTTCATAAGATGTTGATGTTTGCACGGGCTGCCTGTACGATTTGCAGCCGATGTGTCAGTTTATAGTTTTTTCCATCCTTGTAAAAATTGCCGCCTGTTTGCATAAAATGGAAGGCGATACTCGCTTCCTTGCATTGCCGACGCACGTCCAGTACCCATTCGTAATGACAGAGACGAGCATATATTCCCGATTCCCCTCCGACGGTGATACGGTCAATACCATTCAGCGAACTATGGAAATCTATCTTTTCAAGCATTGGCTCAACAATGATTTCGCGATGAGCAATCGGCATACGCTGAAAGATGGGAAGGCGTTCGTCTGCGCGCCGTTGGTTTTCCATTGTGCAGCAAACGTAGATGCGTTCTTTGAGCTCACTCCAAAAGGGTGGCAGGCAATCCGCAATGCGTTCGGGGCGTTTTGTTACCATATAAAAATTCAGGTCCTTCGCATCCGCATCATTTCCCAAGCTTCGTTGCGCCACTCGTCCATATCTTCGATAAAGAAGTCGGATGAAAAGCATGTCATTACCATTGCACCCGGTGGGATCTTCCATTCTCCTTTCCTGTTTCGTTTCATCGGAAGGTTAAAAGCAGAGGTCTTACGAACGATGTTGGTATCGATGGCATATTGCTCGTCGCGCGCAAATACATAACAATGTTTGCAGCCCTCGCTCTTACGATGGCAGCCATGTATGAGATTCCAAAGTATCATTTCCTATGCTTTACTATCTCGAATGAGTCAGCCACTAACTGTTTGGCGACTTTTGCCTCGGCACGTGTTACATCTATCCCTATCCAATACTTGGCATTGCCGTTATAGGGATGGTCGATATAGTCATATCGTTCTATCAGTTCCATCACCTTTTCTTTTGGGCACTTTACCGTTACGTGTGTGAGGTCGTTGATGTCAAAGTAGCAGAAGATATGTCCACCGATATAGAAAGCAAGCACATCCTTTGCAGCCTTGAACTGTTGGAAAGGAAACTTCTCCTCTACTTCCGGTGAGAGCGTCAGACAGTAGTTACGCAGTTCTTCTATATCCATCTTTAATTTACACAACAGCTTTTATCGTACCGAAATCCATATCCATTGGACGGATAAACGACCATGTGGAGTGAATAACACGCCAACCGGCAGCTTCTTTGCGATAGACTTCAATGCAATTGTAGTGCATATTGATAAGTGTGGTGTCGGCGTGGAGCTGATAGGTGAGCACTGCCATATCACCACCAAACTGCACGCGTGGGTTGCAGAAATCGTAGCTATCGGCAAAGAGTTTGCCGTCAACGGCTGACTTCACGAAAGCTGAAATTTCCTCATGCGTGTCCACCCGATGGTCGGCAACGCTGTCGAAATAACTGAAATCATCTTCCGACCACAACGCTCTGTAAGCCGAACTATCGCCTTTGAACCATTTGTCGAGCGCAGCCTTCTCCATGTCGATAATCTGCTCGGCCAGTTTACGCTCTTCTTCACTCTTGTACCAATTGTTATTCTGTTCCATTTCTTTTTACGTTTAATTGTTTTTACGACTGCAAAGTTACGGGCATTCCACTACGTTGCCATGAAATAAACAGGAAAGGAATGTCACTTTTCGGGATACTTGTTCTTCTCTTGGCGATATTGTAACGGCGTCATTCCTGTTTGCTTACGGAATGAACGTATAAAGTAAGTACTGCTTTCATACCCCAGCCATTCAGCAATTTCCTGTACGGAGAGTGTTGTATATTGCAGCTGTCGGCAGGCATCATTCATGCGTTGTTCCTGAATATAGGCCTTGGTTGATTTCCCAAACATCTGTTTGACGATCTTATTCAAGTAATTGGAGGTGATACAAAGTTGGTTGGCATAAAACTCCGTGCCATGCTCTGTGGCATAATGCTCGCTTACAAGTTCAACGAAACGTTCTATATATCGACTTGAAGACATTATGTTTTTGTTGTCGATGTGCTCCGGAGTCTTTACTTCTGCTCTCGATAACAGCATCAAGGCTTCGTATAGCATGGCACGCAGGATATGCTGGTCTTTCTGCTCATGGCTGTTAATCTTGAGTTGCATCTCTTGATAAAGTTTGAGCAACCGATTGAAAAGCGGCTCACTAAGTTGAAGGAAATGAGACAAGCGATTTGAGGAAAGATATTGAAATTGGTCTAAGAAGTGACTGTCACGAAAGAAGGAAAGCAAAAACTCTTTCTCAAAAACCAGATTTAGTGCTTTCATTTCCATCTCTCCACGAAATCGCCAAAGTTCTCCCGGAATAGAACAGATTACCATTCCGCGATCAACTCGGCAGGCTTGTCCATCCAGTTCAACCACTTCGTTTCCCTCTTCCACCAATGTGATACTGTGAAAGGTCTCGGTAAACACGGGCGTCTTTTGGATGTCATGCCACATATTCTTATAGTCGACAATGTCTACCAAGAGTTCGTCGCCATATTTATGCTTATAGAACTTATAAATAGGTATTCGCTTCATACAATAGCAAAAATACGCCAGTTCGGGATAAAAAAGTGCCCTAAAAAGTTGGTAATCTCGCTATTATTTTGTAACTTTATGGTTGTAAATCAATAACTTACAAAACATATATAGCGATGATTACCACAGACAAAGTTACAAAAATATTTTGTATATTGGATGAGTTCTGCAAGAATTTAGATGCCGAGTTAACTAAAAACCTACACATTGCCCCCATAGACGAGGGATATAAGCGCATGCGAAACCGTAAAGGACAGATGGCCAAGAGCGAAATCATGACCATCCTGTTGTGCTATCATTTTGGCTCTTTCCGCAACTCCAAGCACTATTACCTCTTCTTCATCAAGGAGCATCTGGCAAGCTACTTCCCTAAGGCCGTGTCCTACACGCGTTTCGTGGAACTCATGCCTCGCGTGTTCTTCGAGCTGATGGCCTTCATGCGCATCCAAGGTTTTGGAAAGTGCACGGGTATTAGTTTCGTGGACAGTACGATGATTCCTGTATGCCACAACATGAGAAGGAAATTCAACAAGGTGTTTGATGGACTTGCTAAGAACGGAAAGGGAACAATGGGGTGGTGTCATGGTTTCAAGCTTCATCTGCTGTGCAACGAGATGGGCGATGTACTCACGTTCTGCCTAACTCCCGCAAACGTGGACGACAGGGACCCTAGGGTGTGGCAGGTCTTCACCAAGGTGCTCTACGGCAAAGTATGCCGATAAGGGCTACATCAAGCAAGAGTTCTTTGAGAACCTCTTCAACCAAGGCATCCATCTCGTTCACGGGCTCAAATCAAACATGAAAAACAAGCTTATGCCCTTGTGGGACAAGATGATGCTGCGCAAGCGATATATAATAGAATGCATCAACGAACTGCTCAAGAACAAGGCCAACCTTGTCCATTCACGCCATCGCTCCGTACATAACTTCCTCATGAATCTCTGTGCGGCATTAGCAGCATACTGTTTCTTCGAGAATAAGCCAGAGGCACTGCCCGTGCGCATTGAAAAGACTAGGCAATTGGAACTTTTCTAAGCAAACCCTTATCCCGAACTGTCGTAGTCTATAGGGGAAGAGATGCTTGATGACTGGATAAGGCTGGCAAAACAGAGCAAAAATGCAAAGCTAAAGAAAAAGGCTGTTACCATGAGGACCTACCGGAAAGGAATTCTAGCTTGGTACGGCTACCATCTATCAATAGGAAAAGTCGAAGGCATCAATAACAAGATTAAAGTAATGAAACGAAATGCGTATGGATTCTGGGATGAGAGATACTTAACACTAAGACTCTAAGCACTGCATGACTGCCATATCACTCGAAATGCTGGATTAACCGAAATATTCTGTAGATAGCAATGATATTTAATTTGTTATTATAGTGACAAAACAAAAAAAATTGTATCTTTGCAACATAGATAGGCATTCAACAACATTTTAATGCCAAAAACTTACTATTATGACAGACGAAGAAAAGAAAGAATATTGTTGGAATCATGCCCAAGTTGTAGAGGGTTATGATAAGGACACTATAAGAAAAGATGCATGCGGAGCATGGATCTTCAAGGCTCATTATGGAATGAGAGATTCTGCCTTCGGATGGGAAGTTGACCATGTTTTCCCTGTTGTTATGGGAGGCGACGACTTTGAACGTAACCTTAGAGCTATGCAATGGAAAAACAATGTATCCAAAGGAGATGATTATCCGGAATATATGTCTGCAATCCAATCAGAAGGCAACAAGAATATCGAAAAAGAATCAAGTTATACAGTGAACGAGACTCTTCAACAGGTGTTACATGAATATTATAATAAATAAGCCATGCAAATTTCAAGACTACAAATCAAGAAACTTTACGACCAATATAACTATGATATAGATTTCAATAACGAAGAGAAAGAACAGATAACTATTCTTACAGGTCCTAATGGATATGGCAAGACTACTATTCTACGCATTTTAAATTCCCTTAATCCTAAGTCTCTGTATTATTTCTATGTTATTAAATTCAACGAAATAATAATCTCTTTTGATAATAATACAGTATTAAATATTACTCAGAGTTATAAAACAGAAACTGAAAGTATATCTGCTGTTGACTATAAGGAAGACTTGAAGAAAGAAGTAAGGTTTACCTGGAACAAAGCTACGGGGGAAGCACTCACTCATTTCGTATATAATAACACAAACATCGAAAAAGCACTCCGTTCATACAATTTCTTACGAGAGACATATAGTAGACGTAGGGCGTTGAATGATTTGCCTAATAGAGAGAAAAGAGAAATCTTATTAGATAACGAAGAATTCAACGAACATATTGCCAAATCAAATGGACAGGAACAGTTCCTGATGCAACTCGAAACCTTACGTTCTTACTACATACCAGCAAACCGAATCTATAATGAAGCTCATGAAGAGAATGATGAACTGCCAATAGAGAAAGTTCGTGAAGCATTAATGGATAAAATGGAAACTGCTCAACAAAACTATCTGTTTTATTCACAACAAGTTGATTCTAACTTTATCAAAAAAGTATTAGATCCAAATTATGAAGTTTGTTCTCAGGTTTCATACAATAAGCTAAAGGATGAAGTTGAGAGTCAGATGAACACAATTGTTAAATATAAGCTTACACCTAAAGTAGAAATTCCAGAATATAACGAAAAAAACAAGGCCGTACTCTTTGCTTATCTTAAAGGGCTCGAGGAGAAGTTCAGCAAGATTTCAACAATATCGAAAAAAACAGAATTATTTCAAGAAATGCTGACCTCTAAGCATTTTGCAAACAAATCTGTAGAAATTTCTCCTCAACATGGTTTTATGTTCAAATCTGACAAAGGTGATATTATAGACGGATATAAACTTTCAAGTGGTGAACAGAATGAAATCATAATGCTGTATCGTTTAATATATGAGGTGCCTGATCAAGGTTTATTGTTGATTGACGAACCAGAGAACTCACTTCATGTCGCATGGCAGAAGACAATCGTAGATGATATGAAGGAAATAGCTTCAGTCAAGCGTCTACAGATTATTATCGCTACTCATTCGCCAAGCATTGTAAGCAAAGGTCTTAGTATGACCAAAGACCTTTATTACTTAACAAACAAATAATCTAATGGAAAATTCCGTATTGCAGGAATGCGAACCCCAATCTTGCGTAGAAGATAATAAATCATTGGAGAACACCGTATTGGAGGCGACCGATCCCCCAAGTATCGTAGAAACAATAAGACAAAATATACAACATCCTAATCATAGGGATGTAATAATCGTTGTTGAGGGCGAAGACGATGAAAAAGCTTTGAAAAAATTCTTTAATATGCAGGCTGTAGAATTCCTTTGTGCTGGAAATTGCCTAAAAGTAAAGAATTCTATGTGCATTGTGAGCACAGATGAGCAGCTCAAAGATTGCGTTATAGGTATCAAAGATGCTGATTTTGACCATATAAATAAAATCAGTCATAATATTGCCAATCTTATGTTGACCGACACCCACGATATGGAAACAATGATGCTGACCTCAAAGGTCTGTCAATGTATTTGTTGGGAAACTATTAAAGAAGAATATCGAAATTTGTCGTTCGATGCAATGACCTCTCTAAAAAACTTGTCATATCTCCGTTATTATAATGACAAAATGATTTTTACTGGGGGAGATTCTGATAAAGACGGAATTAGCTTCAAAAAGACTAAAATATGCAATTTAATCCCCAATAATCAACCTGTCAGTGTAGAGGATGTACTTAAACACGTAAAACTTGCAGGAAATTCTGGAAAAGCATCATTTCCAGACTTGAATACAATGAACAGGTTTATACAACAGAACCCTATCGAAGATGGTGAACTTTTTTTATTCACAAATGGACATGATTTGGTTTCTGCAATTCGCAATATACTTCATTCTAAAGCTAAAAAAGCAAAAGAATATAGTGAAATAGCCATTGTAGCCCTCATCAGAGCTTATTTTGGCAAAGAGGAATTTGAAAAGACTAAGCTGTATAAAAGCATAGACAACTGGAATAATAATCGATTCAATCTTTGGGCTGTATAGTAATAAGATTGCATATTCGTAATATGCTGAAGAGACAAGCCTTATTATGATATTTTGTCATAGGCAAGAGTTGACAAACAGCCTCTTGTTTATTTTCTTTGAATACTTTCCGTCAGTTCGGGATAAGAAAGTGTTCTAAAAAGTTGGTAATCTTGCTATTGTTTTGTGGTTTTATAGTTGTAAATCAGTAACTTACAAAACGTGTGTGGCGATGATTACCACAGACAAAGTTACTGAAATGTTTTGTATACTGGATGAGTTCTGCAAGAATTTAGATGCCGATGGAACTTTTCTAAGCGAGTGCTTATCCCGAACTGGCGTAAAAATAATAATAATTCGGCAGAATAATGGGTTTCTCTCTGTGTTTTTGTTTCAATAGTATGGTAGTTAGTCTGTAGTTGCAGAAAATATCATGGTCTGACTACACGCTAACCCATTTCCTTTCACCGCATTATCCCTCCTTGTAGTAATGTAGTAAGATAATATCAGTGAAAGAAAAAAGTTGTATATCAATTGATACTGCCACCTCCGTATAGAAATATCTGTTCTACCATAGGTGTTGGGTGTTGTAACTCTTGGCAGATGTAGTTCCTGAACAAATGTGCTTCCATGCTGTCCAATTGATAAGACAAAGCGATGATGATAGTGAGCGGATAAAGCGGAGCATATCCTCGCAGTCGTCCGTTCACAAAAACTTCTTCCTTACCTGCATTCCTTTCGTCAGGGTGCAGATGAGATGTTTTCAGAAGCAGTTGCAGGTGATAATTGAGTTTCTTCCATGTTACACCGAAGAAATCTACGAGTTCACTCTCCGTCATGGCTATATCGCCATTTCCCTTGCGAACGATTTGTATATTGTCGCTCCATTCAAAATAGCTGCGGTCTCTTTTTGTTTGATGGTGATTGATGTTCATATTGCTTCCTCCTTTGCTTTCTCCTTTTGATATTTTCTTATCAGTCTGTCCATATCCTCCGAAATCTTGTTGTCCGTTACCTGTGCATAAATCTGCGTGCTTGATATGGAAGCGTGTCCCATCATCTTGGCTATGCTCTCAATAGGTATTCCTGCGCTTAGGCTCATCGTACCGAAGGTATGCCTTGCAACATGGTACGACAATCTCTGTCTGATACCGCAAGCCTTGCCAACAATACTCAGTCTGCCGTCTATCACGCTCCGGCTGCACTCACGGGGAAAGATATGTTTTTTACCTTTTTCTTTCACTGTCTGCTGTTCTTCATTCCCTTTCTGCTCTTCCAGACAATGGCGGATAATAGCCTCTGCTATCGGGTGCAATGGTACGACAAACTCAACCTTTGTCTTCTGACGCTCCTTGCGGATATACTTCCGCCCATCCGCTGCCGTTTGGATATGCCTGTATTCCAAATTTTCCATATCAGCGATAGCCATACCTGTGAAGCAGGAGAAGACGAACATCAGCCGAGCCAATTCCGATTCTCTGTCGTTCATCGTCATTGCCATGAGTTTCATTACATCGCCCTTTTGCAAGAAGCGTATCTTCTTTTCCTCCTTCTCATACTTGGCGTTCTCAAAGGAATTGCAGCGGATAATCCTGCTGCTCACCGCACGAAACATCAGTCGGCTCAGCCAACAGAGATTGGTATTGACAGTCGATGCTTTCAGCCCACGCTTTTTTAGGAAGAAACGGTATTCCTCGAACAAACTCTCCGTAATGGTGACGATAGATATGTCTTGTACTCCTTTGTTTTCGATAAAATCTCGGAGATTTTTATCAGAATAGTAAAGGTTAAGATAAGTCCCCTCTGCCCTTGACTTTCCAACGCTTTCCTTGACGGCTTGCAGTTCCGCCTTGCTCATTGCAAGGAGCGTGGTGGGGTTAGTGGCAATGCCTTGCAAACGGTTCTTGATAAGTTCCACACTTACCACTCCTTCCCTCGTCAGTATGTCCCGATAGGTTTTCTCTACTAATTCCCTGAACTCATTGATTCTTTGGTTGGTCTTCCTATTGGTTGTCAAACCCTGTTTGGTGTTCCACTCGGAGGGATTGCACTCTTCGCCTGTGCTAATAGTTGTGTTCTTTCCATCGATGGTGATACGGCAGAGAATGGCGGTATTGCCATCTGTCTTAGTTTTCTGTCTGTTGATATAGAACAGTATCTTGAATGTACTTCTCATAATGATTTTAGTTTTAATATGTCTATTGCTAAATACTCATCTGCATATCCTCCGTGAAAGAAAGGAAACGATTAAACTCCTCAAAAAGTTTTTGGGGTGTGACCTTTGCATAACGCTCGGTCATACTTACATTGCTATGTCCGAGCATCTTGCTCACCGTTTCAATAGGCACGCCCTGTTCAAGCGTGATGAGCGTGGCAAAGGTATGTCTTGCCGTATGCGTGGTAAAGGGAAAGGCTATACCCTCTCTAAGGCGCAATGCTTTAAGATGCGACTGATAGGTGGCATACTTCATCTGTGGCAGCAGTCTTTCCCTTTCTTCGCCTCGATACTTCTCTATTATCCTAATCGCTTCGGGCAACAACTTAATACGGCAAAGTACACCTGTCTTCTTCCTATTGAACTTCATCCAAAGATTTTCCTCATCATCACGGACAAGATGTGTCTTACTTAATCCTATTAAATCACAATAGGCTGCACCTGTATGACAGGCAAAAACAAACAAATCCCTTGCTGTTTCCATTTCTTCCTCCAACTCTCCGAAGTGGGTATTCATTAGTTTGTCAAGTGAACGTCTGTCAAGTGCCTTTGGGAGTTTCTTATCACCTCTTGCTATCTTTACATTAGCAAATAATAAGGTGTCAGCCAATCCTTCACGGTATGCCAACCTGCATACGGTCTTTATTTGGGATGCAACTGCATAGAAACTACTTTCCTGAAACCCTAATTTGTTCAAGTAGTAGTCCCTGAAATCATAAATGAAATTTTCTGTAAGTTGCGAGAAAGACAAATCTTCCACCTTGTACTTGTCTTCGATAAATGTCCGAAGATTATTACGGGTAGTATAGTAATTGGAAATTGTTTCTCTCTTAATGTCAATTCCAATATGTTCTTTCTTCTCCCTGATGAGGATGTCCAATCGTTCGATAAGCATACATCGTGTCTGTACGCTGCCTTGAAACAGTTCCTTTACATCGGTTGCGTCAAATGGGCAACCTTTGGAAAGTAAGGCTTGATAAGCCGACTGAACAGACAACAGCAAACTCTCCAACCTGCCGTTTATCTCTACTGCCTCACGACTCTTGCCGTCCACTCTACTCTCACGGGGATTCCACAACTCTGGATTGCAGGAGAGTTTACAACTGAACTGGGCAACATTCCTTCCAAGTGTGATACGTCCCATAATCGGAGCCTTGCCCGACTTGTCAAGACCGCTCTTTTTGAGGTAGAGCAACACCTTCATTTTCTCTTGTTTCATACGCTTTAATTTTTATGGGCAAAGTTACCCGAATTAAAGCGTTCCTCACTTATGCAGAAAACTGCCGACCATAGCAAAAGCCACACGAGCGAAAATAATTCAGTTACCGAACATTACTCCATCGTTACCTATGACGAAATCGGGTAACGCTCTGGTAACCGAACTTCTGCCTAAATCTGCATATTCCTGCCCTTTAAGAAAAAGGTACTTCTATGCAAATCGTTCCGTTTCTCCCTCATTATCAGTTGGTTTACATCAACTTCGATTTCTCTTCATTTTCGTTGATTAGTTACATGCCAGTTACATGCCAGTTACATGGTAGTTATATGCTCTTTCCCTTTGTTATTAGGGATTTATGGCAGACTTTGATACATTTAGAGCCTTTCAGTTACATGCCAGTTACATGATAAAGCGTTTATTGTTCTCAGCCTTCTAACCTGTTTTTCAAGTGCAACGCACGGAAATTCTATGTAATCGCTCGGAATTTTTAAACCCTTCCGAGCGATTTCTTGAATCAAAACATACTGATATTCAATGACGTATGATGATTGCACTGTCGAAATCATGAAGCTGATAATCTTTCGTTTGCTCGGAATTTCTCTGCTAACGCTCGGAATTTTTAGCCTTTTCCGAGCGACCATACAGAGTGATTTCCTTTTGACACATTTACGATTTCCCTTGATTCTCTCATGCGCTTTAGCAAGTAATCTATTTTGTTATGCTTCTGCTTGTCTGTCAACTGGTCTGGCAAAACATCCCATAAGAGACGCACAATTTCAGCCTTTGTTAGAGAACCATGATCCTTCAAGGAAGTAAGTAGCAATGCTTCACATTTCTTGTCATCAAGCCCCTTATGCTTTGAATATTCTATCTTTTGGTCCGTAACCTGAGCTATATCTTTTGAAATAAAGATATGTGGCAAGCGGCCTTCTATCAGTTTTCGCTTGCGAAGCATGGCGACTGCTTCAGACGAAATGCGTTTGCCCTTCTGAACAGAGTCCAAAAGTACTGCATCAGTTAGCGACAAGTTTCTATTCTCCAGCAGCAACAAACTATAGTTTTCATCAATCACTGTGCCAGGCAGTATCAAGACAACTTCTGTCGGTGTGGATTTGTCATAATCAGGCATTGGAAGATAACGCTCTTTTTGGCTAACGAACATCTTATGGATGCCATAACCTTGGGTGTCTATCATCTTTATGTTCACCATTGCTTTTACCAATGCGGGATTGCGATAACTCTTAGGCGTTTTCTCACCAGTAATGTATTGGCTATAATTTCCGTCAAAGAAGCCACCTTCATTCTGAAAAGTCAGTTTGTCTTTGTCTTCTGTGACGATAATTCTTGCCCCGCTTTCATATCGTTGGTGCGCTATCGAGTTATGAAGTCCCTCAAGAATACTTTCAGTGTCATACTTCCATACCTCGGCAGGAATAAGTGAGTTTTTTGGGTAAATCTTGAAGCGATAGTTCCTTATTCGATTGAGTAGTTCACTTGTAGTACGAATAAATGGAATCGTATAGATGTCGCCAAATGTTTGTCCGTCTTGAAAACATTTCCATACAATTTGAGCGATATGGTGGAGTTTATGAGCTTTTTCTTCTTTACCTACAAGTAATAAAGTGGTACGTGTTACCTTGCCGTCAATAGTAAGACCTGCTTTGTCTAAAAAGACGGAATCGCTCCAAGCATCACATTCCTTTGCAAATTTTGGATAACGCTGTTTATAGCCTTCGCGAGCAAGTTTGATGGCATCGCTATCAAGATCGTCTATGGTCGCATCTTCAACAATTTGCGCAGTCCAATCGTATGCCTGCTCTTGCTCGTCAAGTATAACATTCAGTCGGGAAGCTGTCAACTCTACAAGAGAATCGTCCATTCTCTGCCACGCCTTGCTGTGGGCATAAACAGGACGGCGCTTCATGTGTTTAGGAACATGAATCACCCAAACGGTTTTATGAGAATCGTCAGTAATGAATTCTTCCACAAGTAATCCCTCAGACGGCAAGTTTGCACACAGACTTGTCAACCTTAATTTTGCCTTTTGTACATCATAGTTGTATGTGTCAGTTCCAACGATGTCAAGAGTCTTGTCAACAACACCAATAATCAAATGTCCACCTTCCATGTTTGATAAGGCAGAAACATAAGAAATGACGTCATCTTTCTCTTTTCCATTGAAGTCATTCTTCAGATTCTTAAATTCTTTCCATTCGCATTCCTCGTTTTCCTTTGGATATTTGGAAAGCAGATATTGTTGTAAATCTTGTTCCTTCATATTACAAATCTTACATTTGCAAATTATTGACTCGCAGACCGTACTATTTTGCAATGCCTGTTCACTAACAAATTCCCAACTCTTTCAGATACCCCTCAATCTCCTTGTCGAGGTCGGCACGCTTGGCTTCCAGTTCCATGATTTCCTTCATCACGGCATGGATGTCGATAGGCTCTTCCTCTTCGAATGTATCAACATAACGAGGAATGTTGAGGTTGTAATCGTTGTCGGCAATCTCCTGCAACGTGGCAAGGTGGCTGTATTTCTCTATCTCCTTGCGCTCACGATAGGTATCAACAATCTTCTTGATGTGTTGCGGACGGAGTTTGTTCTGTGTCTTCACCTTCTCAAACTCCTTGCTCGCATCAATGAAGAGGATGTTGTCATCTTCCTTGCGGCATTTTTTCAACACGAGGATGCAAGTAGGGATGCTTGTGCCATAGAATATGTTGGCAGGAAGGCCGATAACGGCATCCACATAGTTTTTCTTCTCAATGAGGAAACGACGGATGACACCCTCTGCGTTGCCACGGAACAACACGCCATGAGGAGCAACACAAGCCATTGTGCCGCCATCACCCAGGTGGTAAATCATGTGAAGGATAAAGGCATAGTCGGCTGTCTTGCGAGGAGCCAGACGACCAGCTTTGCTGAAACGGTCATCGTTGTTGAACTTGTCGGCAGCACTCCATTCGGCAGAGAAAGGCGGATTAGCCACAACAGCATCAAACTGGGTGTCGCCAAAAGCATCAGCCTCCAGTGTGTCGCCATTCTCAATGCGGAAGTTGCTGAACTTGATGCCATGCAGGAGCATATTCATGCGAGCCAAGTTGTAGGTGGTAGGGTTCTTCTCCTGGCCGAATATCTCGTTGGCATTGCCGATGCTTGCAGCACGGAGCAACAACGAGCCTGAACCACAGGTAGGGTCATAGACATTGCGGAGACGAGCGTGACCGATAGTGACAATCTCTGCCAAGATGCGGCTCACCTCCTGTGGAGTATAGAACTCGCCAGCCTTTTTGCCAGCACCTGCGGCAAACTGCGAAATCATGTATTCGTAGGCGTCGCCAAGAATGTCAATCTCTTGTGATGCTTCCACTCCGAAATCAATATCATCGAGCGCAAGCAACACGTTGCTCACAAGCGTGTTCTTGTCGTCAGCCGTCTTCCCGAGTTTAGGCGAAGCAAGGTCTATGTCTGAGAACAGCCCGCCAAAGTCCTCCTCGCTGTCGTGTCCGAGTGTGCTGTCTTCGATGCGCTTCAATGAGCGTTCAAGTATCGGCAGAATGTTCTCCTTCTTCTTGATGCTCTCAATGACGGACGAAAAGAGGAAGTTCGGCTCGATGAAATAGCCTATGTTGTCAAGACATTCCTTTTTGACTTCTTCTTGCAAGGCTTCCACATCTTCATCTTTCTCCATAGTCCAAAGTTCCTTGAAGGTTACTTCGTCATCTGCCAATGCTTCATTGGCGTGCTTCTCTATCTTCTCCGACAGGTATTTGTAGAAGATAAAGCCAAGGGTGAAATACATGAAGTCGCTTGCCGACATGTTGCCACGCAACTTGTTAGCCACTTCCCAAAGTTGGTCACGGAGTTTCTGTTGTAATTCTTCGCTCATATTGTTATTCTCTTTTGTTCGTTTTGATTATTCCCAACTGAAAGTACGGATGATGTTTCGTAATCGGTCGAGTATTCTTGTTAATGCCTTGCGCCTTTTTATCAATCCAAGATGTTTGCCTTTCAGAGCCTCCTGTATGATTTCGGGCTGCTCCTTTTGCAGATAGTCATATTCTGATAGGTAATGGTTGAGCACATCGGCATCAAGTTCCTCTTCCTTTGCCAAGCTATTGACGGCATTGTTGCGTTCAGTTACAATGTAATTGTTCAACCGCTCTTCAAGGTCGCTTGTGCCATCGGCTTTCTGCTTGCGAGCCATGAAATTGTCACGGTCTTCATCCACATTCTTCTGTATAAACCCGTCAATGAGTTTTGCCTTGCTGCGCAACTCTGCATCCTTGATCATTGTGTCAATGATGTGCTGTCGTCTGTCAGGATAATCCTCGCTATACGGATTGAGGTCGGCAATGAGTTCAAGGATGTAGGCTACATTGATGATGTCACTGTGAAGGAGTTCAAGACAGAAATCTATGTCGCCAAGATTAGTATCTGTATCGTCATTGGGGGCTGGTTCAGCAACCATGCCATCATTGTTTTCTGTCACCTGATAGCCTTTCTGTTGTTCATCATGTTTAACCGCAAACGAATCGTAAATATCAAGATACTTGCTGCGGAAATCCATGAACTGTTGTTCGGTCATGCCCAACTCTGGAGCATCCTCCTCAAACTCGTCATATACCTGTATCTCGGCGTGCTTCTTGATGATGTCGCGGAAAGCGAGGATAAACTGCTTCTTGTCGTTCTCACTCTGCAAATAGTCAACATAGTGTGGCGCAGGATAATGCGCCAAGAAGTCCTTTGTCATCTCTTGGTAAGACTTCCTTACCTCCTCAAATGGCGGACGCACAATGTCTTCAAGGTTGTTGCTGTTGCTGAAAAGTTTTATGGACTCGTCCACCTTGCTCTTCATGTCGCGGAAGCAGACAATCTTGCCAAAGCGTTTCTTCTCGTTCAGCACACGGTTTGTGCGGCTGAAAGCCTGCAACAGTCCGTGATACTCCATATTCTTGTCCACATAAAGCGTATTGAGTTTCTTACTGTCGAAGCCAGTGAGGAACATTCCGACAACAAGACAGAGGTCAAGCGGCTTCATGCCCTCCTTCTTCTTCATGCGAAGATTGATGTCGTCATAATAGGCACGGAAGTTTTCTGTGGTGAAACTTGTACCGTACATTTTGTTATAGTCGTCCATGATGGCTTGCAGTTCGTCAGCATCGCCAATGCTTTCACTCACATAACCACCAGTGTTCATGCCTGTCAACTCATCGTCCTGACTGCTATTGGCAGCGTATGTGAACACCGCTCCAATACGTATCTGCGGATTGAGGCTCTTGAATATCTTGTAATAACGGATAAGCATTGGCACAGACTGCACGGCAAACAGTGCGTCAAACTCACCGTCGAATGTTGACTTATTGAAATTATTAAGGATAAACTTGGCAACCTCTGTCATGCGGCTTTGGTCGGCATTGTCCACATCAGCATTGCCGTGATAGTATTCCACAAGGAAGCCAAGCACGTTTTCATCGGCAATGGCATCCTTAATGAGATACTTATGCAAGCAGTTGCCGAATATCTCCTTTGTGGTATGCCCATCAACAGCATTCTCTACAAAGATAGGTGTGCCAGTGAATCCGAATATCTGCGTGTTGTCGAAGAACTTCACGATATTCTTGTGGCAGTCACCAAAGTGACTTCGATGACATTCGTCGAATATCATCACGATGCGTGAATGGCGTATTTCCTCAATACGGCTACTGTACCACTGTCGGCTGACAGCTGCATTGAGCTTCTGTATGGTGGTGATGATAATCTTGGAGTTGCTGTGTAGCCGCTTCACCAATTCATCGGTATTGTCGGTGCTGTCAACTGCCCCAGGCTCAAAGGCTTCATATTCGGCTTGCGTCTGGGTGTCGAGGTCGTGACGATCGACAACGAACATCACTTTATCCACATCGTCCAGCTCTGACACTAATTGTGCTGCCTTGAACGATGTCAAGGTCTTTCCTGCGCCAGTGGTATGCCAGATATAGCCATTGTCGTTTGAGTTCTCCACACGGTCGAGTATCTTCTCCACGGCATAGAACTGGTAAGGACGAAGCACCATGAGACACTTGTCGCCCTCATGCAGCACAATGTATTTGCCAATGATTTTGCCTAACGTACACTTGTCGAAGAATACAGTAGCAAACTTCTGCAAGTCGTTGAACGGCACATTGGCAGCATCGGTCCAGTTGAACGTGAACTTATAGCCGCTATTCGGATTGTTGGCAAAATAGCGTGTGTTCACTCCGTTGGAGATGACAAACAACTGGATATAGTCAAAAAGTCCATGGAATGAAGTCTTGTGGTAACGCTGTATCTGGTTGTAGGCTTGCTTCAATTCTACACCTCTGCGTTTCAATTCTATTTGAACCAATGGCAAGCCATTGATAAGTATCGTCACATCGTAACGGCATTTCTTTCTCCCCTCAACTGTAATCTGATTGGAAACCTGAAACTCATTCTGGCACCAATGGGTGCGGTTTAAGAACTCAACCCATAGGCGTTCTCCGCTTTCAAGTTCAAGCGGATAGAGGTCGCGCAGTTTCTTTGCCTTTTCAAAGCGAGTGCCGCCTTCGAGATAAATCAAAATCTTGTCAAACTCAGATGCGGTGAACTCTGTACGCCCAAACTCCTCCAGTCGCTTTTGATTGTGTATTTCCAACTGACGCTTGAAATTGGCATATAGATTTTTCTCCTCTTCAATGTGAACATAATCGTAGTTCATCTGTTGAAGAGTGGCAATAAGTCCGTTTTCGAGGGCGGCTTCACTTTGTACAGGCATATCTTATTCCGTTTTATTCGTTAAATTTGGTGCCAAGGCTAATTGTCAAATTGCAGGATTTGAATATCCAAGGCATTCTCTATCTTGCTTAAGGCTGCGAGCGAAAAGTTCTCACGTCCTTTGAGAATTTTAGAAATATACTGCTGGGTGCAGTTCATCTTTTCTGCCAGTTTCCTTTGTGTCATGCCAAGTTCTTTCATTCTTGCAGACATGATATTGGCTATCGTTTGTGAATGGCTGAGCCACGGTTTATCTTCTTTTCCCATGCTTGCTCCTGTGCCACCAACCAAAGATTTTGTTTCCTGTATCATCTTAGACGTGTTTCGCTTATTACCTATTTCTATTATGGCTAATGCCATATTGCCTACAAAGATAATGGTTTTTGTCGAAAATCTACAACTGCAAGGTTGTTTTCTGCTGTAAGAGGATGAAAAAGTTGAAATTCATTCCACGTTTTCTCGCCATGACAGAGCCGAAGCAAGCTTCTTACTGCTCGTCTGGCTTAACGAAAACTTTCTGTTCTTTTACAGTAGGAAACTTTCACCTATTCATGAAAATGCACTTTATGTCGCTGTATATGATATGGATTTGCCACTAATAAAAACGATAGAGTCTCATATAATATCATAGAGTAGAAGCGGTTAACTCAAATAGTTTGTTTACGCAAGTATATGAAAAAAGGAGTTACGAATTTCGTAACTCCTTGATTTGCAGTGTGGACCAGATAGGGCTTGAACCTATGACCTCCAGATTATGAGTCTGTTGCTCTAACCAACTGAGCTACAAGTCCTGAATT
>OIZR01000826.1_pt1 | contig 18458 bp, 15 predicted proteins | sample 1588591 | NCBI WGS metagenome assembly OIZR01 (sample SAMN03283249) | human gut metagenome | biome: human-associated habitat; material: feces | host: Homo sapiens | place: USA | collected 2013 | reverse complement strand
GCCGTCGATGAGTTCTACGGCGGCTTTCATGTTTTCGGGAGTCATATTGTCCAGCATGATAATATCAGCGCCGGCATCCACAGCCTCCTGCACCATGTCCAGTGTTTCCACTTCGATTTCAATCTTGCGGACAAAGGGGGCATACTCTTTGGCCATCTGGATGGCTTCTTTTACGCCGCCTGCAGCTGCGATGTGGTTGTCCTTCAGCAGGATTCCATCGGAGAGATTGTATCTGTGGTTATAGCCGCCGCCCACTTTGACTGCGTATTTTTCAAAAATCCGCATATTGGGTGTAGTCTTTCTGGTATCCAGCAGTTTTGTTTTACTGTCTTTGAGAAGATCGGCGATCTGTCTTGTGTAGGTGGCGATACCGCTCATTCTCTGCAGATAGTTCAGGGCAGTGCGTTCACCGGAGAGAAGAACGCGGATGTCTCCGCGGATCACGCCCAGAAGCTGTCCCTTCTGTACAGTCTCTCCGTCCTGTATGTAAAATTCTGTCTCAGTTCCGGGATCCAGCAGGGTGAAGACGCGGGCGAAGACGGCAAGACCGGCGATCACACCGTCCTCTTTGCACAGAAGCTGAACTTCGCCCTGCTTTTCTTCACGCATGACAGCGTTGGTGGTAATGTCTTCGCTGGTAATATCTTCCTGAAGGGCCTGTCTGATCAGATTGTCTGCATTTAAGTTCATGGTAATGGTATTCATTTCGTATGATTCTCCTTTTTCATTTCCTGAAGTATTTTTTCTTTATAAATTTCTGCCAGCCTGTCTTTTTGGGCATGAACGTAATCCCGGGCTTCCTGACAGCGCGTTTCAAAGCGGCGGGAAAGAACGGCTTCTTCCCGGGAGGTTTGCTCTTTTTGACCTGCCTCTGTTAAATGGAGGGCGGCGCGTCTGGCAAAGACAAGGCTTTCCAGCAGAGAGTTGCTGGCCAGGCGGTTGGCGCCGTGAACGCCGTTGCAGCTGGTTTCCCCTACGGCATAGAGGTGATCCATGGAGGTATGGCTGTTCTGATCCACCCAGATGCCGCCCATGAAATAGTGCTGGGCCGGAACTACGGGGATCCAGTCCTTTGTGACATCAAATCCTTCTTCCAGACAATGTTCGTAGATATGGGGAAAATGATGCAGGATCGTATCTTCACCCAGTCCGGTCATATCCAGCCAGACGAAAGGTTTCTGGTCCAGTTCCATCTGCTTCTGGATGGCGGCTGTGAGAAGATCCCGGGGGAGCACTTCGCTGGCAAAGCGTTCGCCGGCCGCGTTGTAGAGCTTGGCGCCTTCGCCGCGCACAGACTCCGAGATCAGAAAACGACGGCCGGGTTTTCTGGAATAGAGGGTAGTGGGGTGGATCTGGACGTAGTTAAGATGTTCCAGACGGATTCCGTGTCTCAGGGAGACAGCCAGGGCATCTCCGGTCAGGTGGGGATAGTTGGTGGAGTGGCGGTACAGTCCGCCGATTCCGCCGCAGGCCAGGATGGTGTGATCTGCCCGGATACCAAAAATCTCTTTTTCCCGGCTGGAAGCCAGAAGGCCGAGGCAGCAGTTCCCCTCCTCGATCAGATCCAGCATGGCGGTGTGTTCCAGAATTGTAATATTGGGTAGCTTTTTTACGGCTTCCAGAAGTTTGCTGGTGATCTCTTCCCCGGTGATGTCTTCGTGGAACAGGATCCGGGGCCTGGAATGGCAGCCTTCCCTGGTGTAGGCGAGGTGTTCGCCCTCGCGGGCAAAGTCCACTCCGTATTCGATCAGTTCCCGGATGATTTCCCGGGAAGAGCGAATCATAATATCCACAGATTCCCGCCGGTTTTCGTAGTGGCCTGCTTTTAAGGTATCTTCCATAAAGCTGTCATAATCATTTTCATCCCGGAGTACACAGATTCCTCCCTGAGCCAGGTAGGAATCACTGTGCTGCAGCTCTTCTTTGGTGAGGAGCACGGCATTCATCCGGGGCGGGAGATGCAGGGCGGCGAAAAGACCGCTGACTCCGCTTCCCACGATTGCCACGTCTGTTTTTATGGTTTTCATAAATTCCGTCCTCCTATTTCGCCAGCCGCAGCATTTCATCCAGAGATTTCTGAGCCAGCGCTGCCGTGGAGGCGGGAATCTGAACTGCTCCGGTTCCGTTTTTCAGGCTGTCCCGGATCTTCTCCAGGGTGACCCGTTTCATATCCCGGCAGAGCTGACCGTCCATGACAGAGTGAAAGATTTTTTGGGGACAGCGTTTTTTCAGTTCATACAGGACCCCTTCTTCTGTTCCGATGAGAAATTCTTTTTTGTCGGAAGTTTCGGCATACTGGATGATCTCGGAAGTACTGCCGGTAAAATCAGCCAGTGCAAGGACAGACTGTATACATTCCGGATGAACTAGGAACTCTGCGTCCGGGTGTTCCCGGCGGGCTTTCCGGATGAGTTCCGGGGTGATTGCCGCATGAACCGGGCAGAAGCCGTCGTTAGGGATGATATTTTTTTCAGGGACCTGTTCTGCCACATAGGCGGCCAGGTTTCCGTCGGGAATGAAAAAGATATTTTTCTGCGGCAGAGCCTTTACAATTTTTACTGCATTGGATGAGGTGACGCATACGTCGGCGGCGGTTTTTAATTCCGCAGTGGAATTAATATAGCACACTACAGCCAGATCTTCGTAAGTTTTGCGCATCTTTTGGATTTTTTCTGCGGAAGCCATATGGGCCATGGCGCAGTCCGCCGCTGGATCCGGGAGAAGAACCGTTTTGTCCGGGTTTAGGATTTTGGCGCTCTCTCCCATGAAGGCCACCCCGGCAAATACGATCACATCCGCATCGGTCTGCCGGACCATTTTGCTCAGATAATAAGAATCTCCTATGTAATCCGCGATCTCCTGTACCGGAGCCGGGACGTAATAATGTGCCAGAATGACAGCATTTTTTTGACGCTTTAAATTTTCGATTTCCTCTGTTATGGAATTCATCTTCTGCTAATCCTCCTGCTGAAAGCATTTGCCAGTCATTATACAATAAAAATTTACAAGTGACAAGACAGAAAATAAAGGAAGGAAAAAAGGGAGAAAACCTCCGGCAAATGGAATTGACGGGGAGGAGGGAGTGCGCTATCATCGAAGTATCAGACAGACGGGATGGGAAGGTGGGAGAGAGGTTATGGTTCAGCCCAAAATCACCATGGTCGGAAGGACGTATGGCAGGCTGACTGTACTGGAACAGGCAGAACCGCTCAAAAAAGACAGGCAGGCCTGGTATCGCTGCCGCTGTGACTGCGGCGGCGAAATTACAGTTCGGGGAACCAGTCTTCGCAATGGAAGTACTGCAAGCTGTGGCTGCCTGCGGCGGGAGAAAACGAAGAAGAGAAATGCAGAAGCCGCCGGAAAGAAGTTCGATCTGACCGGAAAACGATTTGCATTTCTCACAGCAGAGAAGAGGCTGGAGGAACGAAAGAAGGGAAGCTGTCTCTGGCTCTGCCGCTGTGACTGCGGACGATATTATAAAGGTAAGACACATGATCTGATCAGTGGAAGGGTAAAAAGCTGCGGCTGTATTCCGAGCAGGGTGCCAGAAGATCTTACAGGGCGCAGATATGGTTCTCTGACTGTGCTGGAATTGTCCGGAGAGAGAAAGAAAAACGGTGCTGTGGTCTGGAAATGCCGCTGCGACTGCGGGCAGGAGACTTTTGTTTCCAGTGGAAATCTGAAGCAGGGGAGAACTGTGAGCTGTGGCTGTGTCCGCCGTGAAAATCTTGAGGGCAGACGATTCGGGAAGCTTATAGTGACAGGAATCGGGAAGCAGTCAGGGAGAGGCAGGGGGGCTTTCTGGAATTGTCTTTGCGACTGCGGAACTTACTGCGAAGTACACGCTTACAAATTAAAGAGCGGTCATACGCGCAGCTGCGGCTGTTCTCACAGGGAAGCAATTCTGGATCTTACAGGGCAGAAATTTGGCAAACTGACGGTGCTGGGAGACAGCGGGAGGAGAAGGGACGGATCCGGAGGAATGATATGGAAATGTCTCTGCAGCTGCGGACAGGAAAAAGAGATCCGGCAGGATGCTCTGGTGTCAGGGGCAGCAGCCAGCTGCGGCTGCGTGAAATCCAGGGGAAATGAGAAAGTAGCCAGACTTCTGAGGGAGGCAGGACTTTCTTATCAGCCGGAGTATTCACCTCCGGACATGAAGGGAAAGCGGCGATTTGACTTTGCTGTCTGGGAGGCAGGAAAGCTGTCTTATCTGATTGAATATGATGGTGTGCTGCATTTTGGATATTCGGACAGCGGATAGGATACCGAGGCCCGCTATCAGAAAATGCGTGTGAGTGATCGGGAAAAGAATGCGTATTGTTTCCAAAAAGGGATTCCCCTGATCCGTGTTCCATATACAAGATTTTCCAGACTGGAGGCAGAAGATCTCCATCCTGGGACGACGGCTTATCTGGTGAATGGAAAAAGCCGGAGAGTCGTTGCGAAAGCGAAACCGAAAGGGGAGAAAGAGGCTGATGAAGACAGCGGGGAGATATTCAGGGAAGATCAGATTCCTGGCGGCAGCGGGGATCTTACTGGCAGTTCTGGCGGGCTGCAGAAAAGAAAATCCTGACGTCGGGAAAACAGAGGCGGAAACGGCTGAGGCTGACCGGGCAGGGGAAGAGATCCTTGAGGTTTGTCGGGCATATCCGCAGCCGGAAGAAGATGCCCGACGGGATCAGGATACCATGAAAGAAATGATCGGCCGGCTGGGAGAAGCGGGGTATGCGGCAGTGGACAGTGAAAATCAGATTGATATGACCTGCCGTGAACAGCTCCTCTCTTTCTGTGAGAAAGCGGGACAGAAGGAGGAGGTGCAGGCGACGGTGGCTGAGATTTCCTGGACTGGAGAGTGTGTGATCTGGAACTTTCAGGCCTGTGGCGGGGAGCTGGATGTGAACCGGCAATATTGCAGTTATAAGAATGGGAAACTGGAGAAAACCTGGGAGGGGAATTACCGGGCGCAGGAGTGGAAGTACACGGAAGAGGGATACTTTATGTTTTCCGGCGCCTGTTTTTCAGAGGACATGTATCGTCTGGCGGTGAGCACTTCGGAAGAGTATGGAGCCTTTCGGGTACTGCCCCTGGATGAGCAGTGCAGAAGATTAAGGCAGACTTATCTGGATCCTGTGGGGTTTGTGCGGAATAATCTGTTTCTTACAGACTGGAGTGAGGAGGATTTCGGCAGTCTGAATTTTTATGATGTATATGATCTCTTTTATGAACAGGTAAATGGAGGGGAAAATCCGTATGTCATGGCAGCAGATCTGGGGGAGGAGGCCGTGTATCAGATACCGGAAGAAGAGTTTGAAGAGGTTATTATGAAATACTTTTCCATCGACCGGACAGAGCTGCGGGAAAAGACAGTGTATCATCCGGAGACTTCTTCTTATGAGTACAGGCCGAGAGGATTTGATGAAACAGAGTACCCGGAATATCCTTATTCAGAGGTATTGGGATTTACAGAAAATGGAGACGGTACGATCACCATGGATGCGCAGGTGGTATTTCCGTATGCCTGTGATTCTAAAGTGTATGCGCATAAGGTGACTGTGCGTCCTGGGAAGGATGGGACGGTGCAGTATGTGTCCAATCAGGTGGTGCCCGCAGAGGACAATGGAGAGGCAGTCTGGCATACAAAGAGAAAAGATCAGAATTGACAAGCAGGTGAAAATCTGTATAATAGTTATGTAGCGAACAGTTAGTTAGCGAATTATAAAAGAGCTTTTGGTTAGATCCTTCGATCTCTCCGACAGCCCTTTTCCAAAGGAGAAAATATGTGCCGGAAACATTGTATCGGTAAAGAGATCAAGAAATTAAGTCATATGATTCTGCGCCAGTTCCTTGCCTATGAGACAGCGCGGGGGAGGGAAGATGTGACAAAAACGCAGGGGCATGTGCTGGCCTATCTTTATGAACAGGAAGGAAGGGATATCTTTCAGAAAGATGTGGAGGCAGAGTTTTCTATTTCCAGATCTACAGCCACGGGGATTCTCAAATTGATGGAAAAAAGAGGGTATATCCGAAGAGAACCGGTTGAGCAGGACGGGCGGTTAAAACGTCTGGTACTGACAGAGCAGGGAAAAAGCGGTCATCAGCAGGTGATAGAAGATATTCAGTATCTGGATGCACGTCTGATGGACGGTATTTCCAGGGAAGATCAGGAGATCTTTTGGAATGTGGTAGAAAAAATGGAAGAAAACGCGGAGCGCGTGATAAAAGGAGAGGAGAGTGAAAAATGCTGAAAACACTGGGAGCGCAGGTGAAGGAATTTAAAAAAGATTCCTTTCTTACCCCCTGCTTTATGATTCTTGAAGTTCTGATGGAAACCATGATACCATTTCTTATGGCTTCCATTGTGGATGAGGGAGTAAATGGTGGAAATATCAGCCATATATACCGGACGGGCGCCCTGATGATCGGAGCGGCGCTGATCGGTCTGTGGGCTGGAATTATGGGAGGAAAACATGGAGCCAGGGCTTCGGCGGGGCTGGCTAGGAATCTGCGGAACAGTATGTTTGAAAATATTCAGACATTTTCCTTCCGCAGCATTGACAAATACAGCACGTCAGGACTGATCACCCGTCTGACTACAGATGTGACCAATATTCAGAACGCTTATCAGATGATTCTGCGTATGTGCACCCGGGCGCCGGCGAGCCTAGTCTGTGCCATGACCATGGCATTCTTTATTAATGCCCGGCTGGCCAGTATCTATCTGATCGCAGTTCTGGTTCTGGGAACACTTCTGATTCTGATCATGAGCCGGGCGATCAAATATTTTAATCAGGTATTTAAAAAGTATGACGCTTTAAATGAGAGTATCCAGGAAAATGTGGCGGGGATCCGTGTGGTGAAAGCCTATGTCAGGGAAGGATATGAGACGGAGAAGCTGGAGAAAGCCAGCGATAACATTTACCGCATGTTTGTGAAGGCAGAGAAGATTATTGTGGGAAATATGCCTCTTATGCAGGTGACGGTTTATTCCTGCATTCTGGGAATCAGCTGGCTGGGTGCACACATGATCGTACAGGATACCCTGACAACAGGAGAGCTGATGAGTCTTCTGACTTATTGTATGAATATTCTGATGAGTCTTATGATGCTGTCTATGATTTTTGTTATGATCACTATGAGCATGGCCAGTGCGGAGCGAATCACGGAAGTCCTGAATGAGAAGACGGATCTGGTGAATCCGGAGGAACCGGTATATCAGGTGGAGAATGGTGAGATCTGCTTCTCCCATGTTTCTTTTTCTTATAAGCAGGAGAAGGGCGAGCCGGTGCTGCGGGATATTAATCTGACGATCCGCCCGGGTGAGACGATAGGAATTATCGGAGGAACCGGGAGCGCCAAGTCCAGCCTTGTCAATCTGATCAGCCGTCTCTATGATGCGACGGAGGGGCAGGTGATGGTAGGCGGACGGGACGTGCGGGAGTATGATCTGGATACGCTGAGAAATGAAGTAGCCGTAGTGCTGCAGAAAAATGTACTGTTTTCCGGAACGATCCTGGAGAATCTTCGCTGGGGAAAAAAAGATGCGACGGAAGAAGAGTGTGTGCATGCCTGTAAACTGGCCTGTGCCGATGAATTTATCCGGCGTTTCCCGGAGGGGTACCATACGTATATCGAGCAGGGCGGAACGAATGTGTCGGGAGGACAGAAGCAGAGACTCTGCATTGCCCGTGCTCTTCTGAAGAAACCGAAGATCCTGATCCTGGATGATTCTACCAGCGCGGTGGATACGGCTACGGATGCCAGGATCAGAAAAGCTTTTGCGGAGGAAATCCCGGGTACGACCAAGCTGATCATTGCCCAGAGGATTACCAGTGTCCAGGGAGCAGATCGGATTATTGTCATGAATGAGGGAAGGGTAGATGGGTTTGATACCCATGAGAGGCTTCTGGAAAGCAATGAGATCTACCGTGAGGTTTATGAGTCTCAGACCAGGGGAAGCGGAGATTTTGACGAGAATGGAGGTGACCGGTAATGCCGGGGGCAGGAAAAGGAGAAAAGCCGGAAGTGAAGAATCCGGGAAAAATGCTGAAGCGGATCCTTGCCTATATATGGAAGGATTACAAGTTCCATCTGATCGCAGTGCTGGCGGGTATCCTGGTTGGAGTTCTGGCCAATGTGCAGGGAACGATGTTTATGAAGACTCTGGTGGACGATTATATTCAGCCCATGGTAGAGACCGGGAGCCGGGATTTTGGCCCTCTTCTTCTGGCGATGGCCCGGGTAGCGGGATTCTATGCGCTGGGAGCGGCGTCTACTTATCTGTATAACCGGCTGATGATTTATGTGACACAGGGAACGCTGAGGAACCTTCGGGTAGAAATGTTCCGTCACATGGAGACGCTGCCGCTGCGCTACTTTGATACTCACCCGCACGGTGACATCATGTCTGTGTATACCAATGATATTGATACGCTGCGCCAGATGATCAGCCAGGGAATGCCTCAGCTTCTCTCCAGTGCGATTACCGTGGTCAGCGTTATGGTAAGTATGCTGATCCTCAATGTACCGCTGACACTGACTACCCTGGTTATGGTTGCCGTGATGCTGTCAGCGACAAAAGCCTTGGCTTCCCGGAGCGGAAAGTATTTCGTGAAGCAGCAGGTGGATATGGGTAAGGTGAACGGCTACATTGAAGAGATGATGGAAGGGCAGAAGGTAGTGAAGGTATTCTGCCATGAAGAAGAAAGCATGGAGAAGTTCCGGGAACTGAATGAACAGCTTTTTGAGAGCGCAGATTCCGCCAACAAATTTGCCAATATGCTGGGGCCTGTGAATGCGCAGCTGGGAAATGTAAGTTATGTGGTCTGCGCGATTGTGGGAGGAATTCTGGCCTTTAATCATGTGGGCGGGTTTACGCTGGGGGGACTGGCCAGCTTCCTTTCTTTTAACAAAAGCTTTAACATGCCGATCAATCAGGTGAGCCAGCAGCTGAACGGAATTGTTATGGCGCTGGCAGGGGCGGAGCGTATTTTCCGCCTTCTGGATGAAACTCCGGAGACGGATGAGGGATATGTCACCCTGGTTAATGTGGAGAAAGCGGCAGGAACTCTGATCGAGACGAAGAAGAGAACAAACCGCTGGGCATGGAAGCATTTTCATAAGGCAGAAGGAACTACAAGCTACGTGGAGTTAAAAGGGGATATGGTAATGGACGGTGTGGATTTTGGATACACGCCTGAGAAAATGGTGCTCCATGACATTAAACTGTATGCCACACCGGGGCAGAAGATTGCTTTCGTCGGCTCTACAGGTGCCGGAAAGACCACGATTACGAACCTTCTGAACCGTTTTTACGATATTCAGGACGGAAAGATCCGTTACGATGGGATCAACATTAACAAGATCCGGAAGGCTGATCTGCGCCGTTCTCTGGGGATCGTGCTGCAGGAGACGCAGCTTTTTACGGATACGGTGATGGAAAATATCCGTTACGGCCGTCTGGATGCCTCCGATGAGGAAGTGATCGCGGCGGCGAAACTTGCCAATGCAGATGGATTTATACGACGCCTGCCTCAGGGATACGACACGCTGCTGACCGGAAATGGAGCGAATTTAAGTCAGGGGCAGCGTCAGCTTCTAGCGATAGCCCGGGCGGCGGTTGCCGATCCGCCGGTTCTGATCCTGGATGAGGCGACCAGTTCCATTGATACCAGGACGGAGAAACTGGTACAGGATGGTATGGATAAGCTGATGAGCGGAAGAACCACCTTTGTGATTGCACACCGGCTTTCCACCGTGCGCAACAGCGACTGCATTATGGTGCTGGAGCAGGGAAGGATCATTGAGCGGGGAACGCACGATCAGCTGATCGAACAGAAAGGAAAGTATTACCAGCTGTACACGGGAGGCGCTGTGGCAGCGGCCGGCTAGGTTCTGAAAAGTCAGAAATGTGAAAAAGCGGAGCGGACAGGCTCTGCTTTTTTTATGGTGCGCCTTGCGGCGCACGCCGCTAATGGGTGAAAGTCCCTAATCCGCCCTGGTAGTGGGAAGGATACAGCCAATGACAAGGGTGTCCATTGTGAGGTGGAATCAGAAGGAAGTCGGATGGCAAATCTCTGGTCTGACGAACAGAAACCACATGAGGCTATAGTTAAGGATAAGGCTGCCAAACAAGTCAAAGTCCAATAGCTACTCGGAATTAATTATAGTAGATGTGGCAGATATATGGAGAGAAAGTGACGTGTGGTACCAAGGGAGGTCTCGTCAGCAAGCGGAAACAGAGTATGAAACTTGTAGTAACAACGAATGGCGAGAAGTCAGCAGAAGCCATAGTAAACCGATGGTTGCAAACATCGGCGAAGGGCGGAACTTTAGGAGGCACAAGCAATGAATGTAACTGAAAGTAGATTTAAGAACAGACAACTTCATATGGAAGACTATCTGCAAATGGTATCTGCGGAACAGAAAGAGTATGCAGAAGTGTTCGACTACTCTAAGATTACGGAAAAGAGCGGTGTCATCACAGACTATTGGACGAACAATCTTTTGGATTTGATTTTGCGAAAGGACAATCTTAACAAAGCCTATAAGCAAGTTAAGAAAAATAAGGGAAAAGGTGGAATCGATGGTATGCAGGTGGATGGACTTCTGCCCTTCCTAAGAGAAAACCAAGAAACCCTAATCCAAGAGGTAAGGGAAGGCAAATATAAGCCAAACCCAGTTCGAAGGGTAGAAATACCCAAAGAGACAAAAGGCGAGTACAGAAAGCTGGGAGTACCTACGGTTGTCGATAGAGTGATTCAACAGGCAATCGCACAGGAACTCTCGCCAATCTTTGAGGAGCAGTTCTCAGAGAACAGTTTTGGTTTCAGACCGAAAAGAGGAGCACACGATGCCCTAAGACAATGCCAAAAGAATGTAAATGACGGCTATGTATATGTAGTGGATATGGACTTGGAAAAGTTCTTTGATACCGTATGCCAGAGTAAGCTGATTGAGGTGTTGTCACGAACCATCAAAGACGGCAGAGTGATTTCATTGATACACAAATACCTGAATGCGGGAGTTATAGCAAACGGAAAGTTTGAGCGTACAGAAATCGGAATGCCACAAGGAGGACCATTGAGTCCATTGCTCAGTAATGTAATGCTAAACGAGATGGACAAGGAACTGGAACGCAGAGGGCACAGATTTGTCCGTTATGCAGATGACTGTATGATATTCTGTAAGAGCAGAAGGAGTGCAGAAAGAACCTTGAAGAACATCATTCCGTTTATTGAAGGAAAGCTTTTCCTAAAAGTGAATAGGAAGAAAACAGAAGTGGCTCACATCAGCAAAGTCAAATATCTCGGGCATACTTTTTATAGATACAAAGGCAAATGCAGATTAAGAGTACATCAAAAGTCAGTAGTCAAGATGAGAAATAAAATCAGAGAGCTTACTGATAGGAACAAAGGCATTAGCAATGCAGAACGAGAAAGGAAATACCAGGAGTATGTGCGGGGATGGGTAGAATACTTTAGACTTGCAGATATGAAAGGACTTCTCAAAACAACAGACGAATGGGCAAGGCGTAGGATTCGAGCAGTCTATTGGAAACAATGGAAGAAAATTAAAACAAAGTATCGAATGCTGAAAGCATTGGGAATGGAGCATTGGAAAGCAAAGGAACTTGCCTGTAGTAGAAAAGGATATTGGAGAATGGCGAAAGTCTTGAACCAAATCTTTTCCAAGAAAATAATAGCCAAGCTGGGATATACGTCCATGCTTGACTATTATCTGGTAGTTTGTGAAAACTAAGGAACCGCCGTATACGGAACCGTATGTACGGTGGTGTGGGAGGACGGTAAATAAAATAATTATTTACCTCCTACCCGATCAATGAAAAATGCACAAAAATCGTGAGGGGAAACTGTGCAATATATAAGAAAATCGAAAACGTGCATAAAAACAGAGAAACGATCATAAAATACCATTGCAGAACGGATAACATCGTGATAAAATTTTATCAAGAACAAGAAAAAATCATAAAAACGATCAGCTTGATGATCGAGTACAAGGAGGACCTAATATGAGCAAGATCGATGAGATCACAAGAGAAAGCTGGATTATGGGCACCTTCCCGGAGTGGGGAACCTGGCTGAACGAGGAAATTGAAAATGAGGAAGTAAAGCCGGGAACTGTTGCCATGTGGTGGCTGGGATGTACCGGAATTTGGTTCAAAACTCCGGGCGGATGTAATCTGACCGTAGATCTCTGGGCAGGAAACGGCAAGAGAACACACGGAGACGGAAAGATGAAACCGGGACATCAGATGGCCAATATGTGCGGTGCCAGAATGATGCAGCCGAACTTAAGAGCGGTTCCGTTCGTGATCGATCCCTTTGCGATCAAGCAGGTAGACGCAGTTTTAGCTACTCATTATCATCAGGATCATATGAGTGCAGAGTATGCGGCTCATGTCATCCAGAGCGGTATGACTACCACGGATGAGAACGGAAAAGAAATTCCGGTACCCTTTATCGGACCGAAGAAATCCGTAGAGCTGTGGCAGAAGTGGGGGGTTCCCGCTGACCGCTGTATCACAGTAAAACCGGGAGATACCATTAAGATCAAAGATGTGGAGATCGTTGCGCTGGATTCCTTTGACAGAACCTGTCTTGTAACGACCGACGATACCAGCGAGAACAGAGAAGAACTGACCGGTATCTGCCCCACCGATATGGATGAGAAGGCGGTAAACTACCTGATCAAAACTCCGGGCGGAAACATCTATCACAGCGGTGATTCTCATTACTCCATCTACTTTGCAAAACACGGCAAAGATTACGATGTGGATGTGGCATTCGGTTCTTATGGAGAAAACCCGGTAGGTATGGCAGACAAGATGACTTCTGTTGATATTCTGCGTATGGCAGAGGCTCTCCGCGCTAAAGTTGTAATCCCGATCCACTATGATGTATGGACCAACTTCATGGCAGATGTAAATGAGATCCGTGTGCTTTACGATATGAAGAAAGACCGTCTGGATTATAAGTTCCATCCCTTCTTCTGGGAAGTGGGCGGCAAATACGTATATCCCACCGATAAAGATAAGAGAGCATATCACCACAGAAGAGGATTTGAGGACTGCTTCGAGCATCCGCAGAACATTCCGTTCCGTTCCTGCCTGTAAAACTTTCTATAAAGAAGAAAGAGGGAAAAAATATGTTGAGAGAATTTGTGGAACAAAAGCATTATAAATTTGCTGCGGAAGCGCCGGACTGGAGAGAAGCTATCCGGATGAGCTGTGAGAGTCTGGAGGCAGACGGTACCATAGAGGACAACTATAAAGAAGACATCATCGCCTGTGTGGAAAAATACGGTCCCTATATTGTGATCATGCCGAATATCGCAATGCCTCATTCTCAGGAGGGCGCTCAGGGTGTTCACAAGACTGCCATTGGATTTATGAAGCTGGACAAACCGGTATCTTTTGATCCGGAAGATCCGGAGAAGGACGCACAGCTGTTCTTTACGCTGGCTTCCTGTGATCCGGAGCAGCACCTGAATAATATGGCGCGCCTTTCCGAACTTCTGATGAATGAAGAAGTGGTGGAAGCGCTGACGAAGGCAGAGACTCCCGAGGATCTGCTGAAGATCCAGGAAGAGTATCTGGACTGACCAACAAGAGAGAATGAGAGGGCGAATATATGGAAATTTTATCAAATATCTGGTCATACTTTGCGACCAATATTTTGCAGCAGCCGGCGTTTATGATCGGTTTTATCGTACTGATCGGTTATATCCTTCTGTGGAGACCCTGGTATGATATTCTTGCCGGAACCATTAAGGCAATCGTAGGTTACCTGATCCTGACCGTAGGTTCCAGCGGACTGGTAAATAACTTCCGGCCGGTGCTGGTTGGTCTGGGTGAGCGTTTTAATATCAATGCAACTGTAATTGACCCCTATTTCGGACAGAACGCCGTGACAGCCGGTGTGGAGGAAGTGTTCGGAAAGGGCTTCGGCGATGCGATGATCCTTCTTTTTATCGCATTTATCGTAAATATCCTGCTGGTGCGTTTCAGCAAGTATACCAAGCTGCGCGCCCTGTTTACCACCGGTAATGTACAGGTACAGCAGGCTGCAACTGCGTACTGGCTGATCATGTTCGCACTTCCGGGCCTGCTGGCTCCGAAGATGCATGTACCCATGCTGATCGTTATGGCGCTTCTTCTGGGTGCTTACTGGGCGGTTGGTTCCAACCTGACGATCAAACCCTGTCAGGAAGTTACAGACGGAGCCGGATTTGCACTGGCTCATCAGCAGATGTTCGGTGTTGCCTTCTTCTACTGGCTGGCCGGAAAACTGTTTGGAAATGAAGGAAAGAAGAAAGACAAGAAGGTTAAGAAGATCGAGGATCTGGAGCTTCCGGGATTCCTGTCCATCTTCAATGACAACATGGTATCTGCTTCCGTTCTGATGCTGATCTTCTTCGGCGCCATTCTGTGTGTGCTGGGAAAAGATTATCTGATCTCCGGCGGATTCATGAAAGAAGGACAGAGTATGCTGTTCTATGTGATCCAGACCTGTCTCTACTTTGCAGTATATCTGGCAATTCTGCAGATGGGTGTACGTACTTTCGTTGCAGAGCTGACCACCTCCTTCCAGGGTATTGCCAATAAGCTTCTGCCCGGTTCTGTTCCCGGTGTTGACTGTGCGGTTATCTTTGGATTTGGTGCTTCCAACGCTGTGACTTTGGGATTTGTTTCCGGTTTTATTGGACAGATCGTTGCAATTGTAGCTCTGATCCTGCTGAAGAGCCCGGTTCTGATCATCTGTGGATTCGTACCGGTATTCTTCGACAATGCGACCATCGGTGTATTTGTAAACGAGAAGGGCGGTCTGAAAGCAGTGCTTGTCCTGCCGTTCATTTCCGGACTGTGTCAGGTATTCGGTTCTGCGTTGATCGCAGGCTGGGTAGGAATGGCAGCTTACGGCGGATACTTAGGTATGTGGGACTGGGCCGTTGTATGGCCGGTGTTCACCGTTGTGATGAAATACTTAAGTTACATCGGTGTGGCGCTCATTTTTGTTGGTCTGCTGGCTATCCCGCAGATCCAGTACCGCAAGGATAAGGAAGGCTACTTCCTGATGACAGAAGATTACGAGGCATATAAAGAATTAAAAGCAAAACAGGCGAAATAATAAGAGTGTGATTTGGAGGAGATTATATCATGGCAAACAATAACAACTTAAAATTTCTGGTGTGCTGTGCAAATGGTTCCGGTTCCAGCCTGATGGCTCAGATGGCTCTGGACAAAGTTCTGAAAAGAAACGGCATGAAATGCAAGACTCATCATGCACCCCTGTCTGAAGGCAGAGGTTCTGCAGCTCAGTACGATGTGCTGCTGTGTGCACAGAATTTTGCAAACATGTTCGCAGACGCAGAGGCAAAGGGAGTAAAAGTCATTCCTCTGAAGAACGTGATGTCTGACAAAGAGATCGAAGAGAAATTAAAGGCACAGGGCGTAATCGAGTAATTTCAGGAAAGCGGGAGATTTCATTGGCAAAGGAAAATATCAGATTTTTAGTTTGCTGTACCAACGGAACAGGCTCAAGCCTGATGCTTAAGATGAACATGCAGAAGGTGCTCGACCGGCTGGGGATCCGGCCCGGAAGAGTCTACCACTGCAGCCTCGAAGAGGGAAAGACTGCGGCGGAGGATTACGATGTGATCCTGTGCGCCCAGAGTTTTACGGAAGAGTTTGCAGCTGCCCGGGAAAAGGGGATCACAGTGATCGGATTGAACAATGTGATGGCACCTCAGGAGCTGGAACAGAAACTGAAGGAGTGTGGGATCGTCTGATCCCTCAAAGGGAGGCTGCTGCGATTCTTGCAGCAGCCTTTCTCCATATCAGACAGAGGAGGCGAACTTATGAAACGGGAAAAGGCGTGTGTGGATGCCCGGAGAAACAGGATTACGGAAATTTTGAGGGACAGACCGCAGGTTCGTGTGGATGAGCTGGCCGATCTGCTGGAAGTCTCTGTGATCACGATCCGCAGAGATCTGCAGTATCTGGAGGAGCAGAAAAGGCTGATCCGTGTGTATGGAGGAGCTGTGGCTGTGCCGGAGCGGGAAGAGAAGACTGATGAGATACAGATGTACCGGGATCTGATTGCCCGGTATGCGGCCCGTCTGGTGGAGGATGGAGACACGCTCTTTTTGAATACCAGCCGCAATGCCAGGCAGATGCTGCGCTACATCACAAGGAAAAACGTAACAGTGATCACCAACAACGGAAGGGTGATCGATGCGGAGCGCGGGTCGGGCGTGCATGTGATCTTAACCGGCGGGGAGCTGCGCTACCCCAAAGAAGCTATGGTGGGGGATTATGCGATCCGGAATCTTCAGACTGTGATCGCAAAAAAATCGTTTATCGGCTGTTCCGGTCTTGATCCGGCCACGGGCATGACGACAGAAAATGCCAACGAGGTGACGATCAATCAGCTAATGGTGCGCAATGTGGCCCGTGAGGCTTATCTGCTGGCTGATCATACCAAACTGGGAAAGAGCAGCAGTTTTATCAGCTGTCCCATTGAGGAGATCCGCTATCTGATTACAGATGAGAAAGCGTCTCCGGAAATTGTGGAGGAGCTGCGGAGCAGAGGTGTGATGGTGCATCAGGTGAGGAAGACAGACTTTCTGGACTGAACGTTGAAAAGGAAGAGGAAAGAAGGAGATGACTATGGCAAGAGCATATACGCTGGGCCTTTATGAGAAGGCCATGCCCGGGGATCTGAACTGGAAAGAGAAGATGCTGGCGGCAAAAGAGGCAGGATTTGACTTTATAGAGATCAGTATTGATGAGACAGACGCAAAGCTGGCACGGCTTGACATGAGTGGTGAAGAGCGGTTGGAGCTGGTATCTCTTATGCGGGAGACCGGAGTTCCGATCCGGACGATGTGTCTGTCCGGCCACCGGAAGTATCCTCTGGGCAGCAATGATCCCGAGATCTGTGCCCGGGGATTGGAGATTATGGAGAAAGCCATCATTTTGGCAGAGGATCTGGGAATCCGCATTATTCAGCTGGCAGGATACGATGTTTATTATGAAGAAGGAAGCCAGGAGACGAAGGAGCGCTTTGAGAGAAATCTGAGAAAAGCGGCGGAAATGGCGGCCAGAGCCGGTGTAGTGATGGGATTCGAGACCATGGAGACAGAATTTATGAACACCGTGGAGAAAGCTATGGTTTACGTGAACAAAGTTGATTCTCCTTATCTGAATGTTTATCCGGATCTGGGAAATATTACGAATGCAGCAGTAACCTATGGTACCGATGTGCTGGAGGATCTGGAAACGGGAAGAGGTCATCTGGCGGCCATGCATTTAAAGGAGACCGTTCCGGGGAAATTCCGGGAAATTCCCTTTGGTACAGGTCATGTGAATTTTGCGGCCGGCATTGAGAAAGCATGGGAGCTGGGGATCCGGAAATTTGTGACCGAGTTCTGGTATGTGGGCAATCCCCAGTGGAAAGAAGATCTGGCGTTTGCAAATAAGATGATGACAGAACTTTTAGATAAGCAGAAATAAGAAAGGCGGTCGAACGATGAAAGCGACAAAAAAAGTAATTTCCAATCTGACAAAATGCTACTCTATCACTCCCCTGCATTATCAGGGCAAAGATCATATTCTGGTTGCAGCGGAGAAGGTGGATCGCTGTCTGCTCTTTGACCTGGACGGTAACCTGGAAGATACCGTCTGGGAAGAGCCCGGCGGAGTGATGACCATGCAGCAGGTTCCGGGAACAGACGGACAGTTCCTGGCTACTCATAAGTTCTATTCTCCCAACGATTCCAAGGAGGCAAAGATCGTGATCGCGACTCCGAGGGGAAAAGGAGACTGGGAGATCCGTACTCTCACAGATCTGCCCTTTGTACATCGCTTTGATATTCTGGAGAGAAACGGTGTCCGCTATCTGATCGCCTGCTGCCTGAAATCCGGGCATGAATTTAAAGAGGACTGGTCCTCTCCGGGACGTGTTTTCGCGGCAGTGCTGCCGGAAGATCTGAGCGGATTTGATGAGGAGCATCAGCTGGAGATGAAGGTGATCAAGGACAATATGCTGAAAAACCACGGGTATTACCGGGTGAAGGAAAATGGACTGGATACAAGCGTGGTGTCCTGCGACAGCGGTGTATATCAGTTCGTTCCGCCGGCAGATCCCGAGGGAGACTGGGAGATTACACAGCTGTTGGATACGGCAGCCAGCGATGCCCTTCTGATCGATATGGATGGTGACGGGGAGAAGGAACTGGCAGTGCTCTCTCCTTTCCACGGCGAGAACATTGATTTCTATAAGAAGAAAGATGGAAAATTTGAGCATGTATACAGTTATGGAAAACCGGCGGAATTTACCCATGCGATCTGGGGAGGAGATATCTGCGGCGTTCCCACAGTGATCATCGGACACAGAAAGGGAGACCGGGATCTTCTGGCATTTACCTACGATCAG